>Ga0315287_10003068_pt1 | contig 16029 bp, 14 predicted proteins | sample YL17G11_0_MG_FD_205037 | JGI IMG/M metagenome (GOLD analysis project Ga0315287, IMG submission 205037) | Sediment microbial communities from Yellowstone Lake, YNP, Wyoming, USA - YL17G11_0 | ecosystem: Environmental > Aquatic > Freshwater > Lake > Sediment | place: USA: Wyoming | collected... | reverse complement strand
CGCGAGCCGACTGGCTGCGGCTAGGCTCCATGCTCGTCATCGTCATCGCGGGCATCGTGCTCATCACCGTTCCTTTCCGGCCCGTGAAGGACATCGTCAAGCTTGGGCTCGACCTCCAGGGCGGCGTCCGGCTCGTCCTCGAAGGAGAGGGCGTGGCGGCGATGACAACGGAGGCGCAGACCGAGACGATCGGCCGCATGATCGAGATCTTGAACAACCGCGTGGACCAGTACGGATTGGCGAACGCCGAGATCCGACGCTATGGCCCCGACCGCATTCTCGTCAACATCCCCGGCGCCACCGATCCGGAAGAGGCGCGTCGCCTCATCGGCCAGACGGCGGTGCTAGAGTTCCGCCGCGTCATTGAGGTCGGAGTCTCGCCGACCGACGACCTCTCCCCGTCCTCGAGCAGTCAGGAGCTTCTGTACAACAAGGACGGCGTTCCGATCGTGGTGGACCGCGAAGTCCTGCTGACGGGGGCGGCGTTGTCGAACGCGACGGTCCGGACGTCGTCGGATGTTCGCGAGGTCGGCAAGCTCCAGGTTGGCTTGACGTTCAGTCAGGAGGGCGCCGAGCAATTCGCCAGCGTTGTGCGCGAGTTGGGCACAGGCCAGATGTTGGCCATCGTGCTCGACGATGTGGTGCAGAGCTCTCCCGTGTTGCAGGATAGCATCGTGGCCGCGGCGCGCGAGGGCTGGCGTAGTCTGCAGAACTCGACCACGATCTCCGGCGGCAACATGGGTGCGAACGAGGCGAAACGGCTGGCGGCCGTGCTCCGCGCCGGCGCCCTGCCCGTGTCGGTGCGAATCGCCGAGGAAACGAGCATCGGTCCCTCGCTCGGAAGCGACTCCATCCGCCGCGGCATGATGTCCATGGCGATCGGATTCACTCTCATCCTGGTCTACATGTTCGTCCTGTACCGCAGGTTCGGGGCGGTGGCGAACATCGCCCTGATCATCAACATGCTGTTCATCATGGGCGGCCTGATCGCCTTCGGCGCCGTCCTGACGATGGCCGGCATCGCGGGAATCGTCTTGACGATCGGCATGACCGTAGACTCGAACATCATCATCTTCGAGCGTATCAAGGAAGAACGGAGGGCGGGCAAGTCGCCGCAGGCCGCGGTCCGCGCTGGCTACGAGCGGTCGTTGGCCGTGATCACCGACACGAACGTCACCACGCTCGTGACGGCGGCGATCCTTCTCCTTGTCGGATCGGGTCCGTTCCGCGGATTCGCCATCACGCTGGCGCTCGGCATTGTCGGCACGGTGTACTGCGCGCTCGTCGCCAGTCGATTCCTGCTCGAACGTGGGGGCTTCTGGCGTTTCATCCCCGTGCGGGCGCAGGAGGGGACGAAGTAACGGCAAGCACGAACTCCAAGAGCGCGTCGGACGCTGCGCGACCGCCGCTCTTGACCTCGGTGTCCAATCGAACGCCAAGGTCGAGGGCGGCGGCTGCTTCTTCGAGCCGAAAGCGCTTCGCCTGCGTGAGGAGTCGGCGCAAGAGCCAGTCGGGAAGCGATACGAGGTTCACCATCTCCGCTTGCGGCACTCGCCGATCGAGCAGGACTCGCAACATGGCCAGACGAGCGAGGTGGCGCACCGCGCCTCCGAGAATCCTGCCCGCATCGTCGCGCAGGTCGTCGAGCGCTCGCAGGGAGGCACGCAAGTCGCGTTCGCCGAGACGGTCGAAGAACGGGTAGACCGTGGGCTCGGAGCCGGGAAAGACAAGCGACGCGATCGTCGTGGGGCCGATCTCGGCGGTCCCGGCGAAGGCGCGCAGCTTGCGTGCCTCCGACGCAATCGCGAGAAGGTCCCCGCCCGTACGCGCTACGAGGTCCTCGACAGCGGCCGTCGACGGCCGCAGGCCGACCTCCCCGAGCACTCCGCGTGCCGTCTGGGTTACGGAGCGCGCTGGCGGAGCCGGGAGCACGACCACGGCGTCTCGCGCCGCGCATGCCTTCAAGAGCGGGTGGGACGACTTGACGTCCGGTGACGCGACGAAGGTGAGGAACGTCGATGTCGGCAAGTCCTTCGCCGCGAGCTCGGCCCACAGCTTCGGTTTGCGCGCCTTCTCAAGGCTTCGGACGACGAAATGGCGGCCAAGAGCGAAGAGAGGCGTCGACTGGAGTTCCATGTCGAACGCGGCGACGTCGACCTCGTCGGCGAAGCGCGCTTGGCGCTCGATCGCCGGGTCGGCGGCGCGAAGCGCTTGGCCTCGCTCGGCAAGCGCACGCTCGCAGCGATACGGATCCCCCATGAGAAGAACGATCGGAACGGCGTCCATGACTCCATGGTAGTTGTCGGGCCGACGCGCGGCAACGGCTCGGGGGCGCTGTCAGTCCGTCCGCCCGAAGCGCGTCCACGTGGGACAGGTTCTCGACAGGGATCTCTCTTTCGGATACACCTCACGCCATGCACGAGGTGACGATCTACACAGACGGAGCGTGCAGCGGCAACCCCGGACCCGGCGGATGGGGCGCCATCCTCGCCTCCGGCACGCTGCGCAAAGAGATCTCGGGCGGCGAGGCGTCGACGACGAACAATCGCATGGAACTCGTCGCCGCGATCCAGGCGCTCGCCGCGCTCCGCGAGCCGGCAGACGTGGACCTCTACACCGACTCGGTGTACGTGCGCTCCGGGATCACGGAATGGATCGTTGCGTGGAAGGCGAACGGCTGGCGGCGGCGGAGCGGCAAGCGCTGGCTGCCCGTCAAGAACGAAGACTTGTGGCGCGAACTCGATGGGCTCACGGCTCGGCACCGCGTTCGCTTCCACTGGACCGAGGGGCACGCCGGAAACCCCGACAACGAGCGAGCCGACGCCCTCGCGCGGGCAGCGATTCCACGGCCTTAGGTTGGCGCGCCGACTAGAAGCAGCCGAGCTGACAGTCGCAGATCCGCACGTCGAGCGTCTCCGCGATCGCCCCCAGGAGCAGGCGCGGCAGTCCACGTTCGTCGGCCAACAGCCACGCAGCGGCGCAGGTGAGCCGTCCGTTTGTGCACGCTTGGTGCACGTCGCGCTCAAAGTCGGGCGGCAGCGTCGCCAATCTGCGAGTCCAGCGCTTCTCTCCGAACGCGTCGTAGCCGAACAGCCCGAGCTGACAGTGCGTGATCCGAATTCCCAAGCTGTCGGCGGTTTCACCGACGACCCGCGGAGGCACGGCGCACGATGTGGCGAGTTGGTGCGCGAGCGCGCACGGAAGATCGCCGTTCGTCGCGGACTCGCGCAGTCGATCGCGCAACGCGTTCATGTTGCTCACGGCGTTGCCTCGCGCTTGCCCGCACGAGTGGATTCGTCGTGCACGAACAGCGTTCGGGTTGGGTAGGCGAGTCGAATGCCGCGCGCCTCGAAACCGCGAAGGATGCCGAGGTTGACTGCGTGTTGCGCGTCCATGTACGGGAGGTAGTCGCCGGAGAGGACGAAGTACACAACCTCGAACGACAACACCGAGTCGGCGAACGACTTGAGATGGCAGCGGTCGAAGCGCACGCCGGGGACCTTCTCGATCTCCGTCTTCGCCAGGGCCGGGATTTCGGCCAACTGCTCGGTCGGCGTGTCGTAGGCGAGGCCGAACATGAACACGACCCGGCGCTCGGTCATGCGCATGTAGTTGCGCAGCCGGCTGTCGAGAAGATCGCCGTTCGAGAAAATGAGCTGCTCGCCCGACAGGCTGCGGACGCGCGTTGTCTTCAGTCCGACGCGCTCGACGGTTCCGGAGAGGTCGCCGACCGCGATGAAGTCGCCGATCATGAACGGCTTGTCCACGATAATCGACAGCGACGCGAATAGATCTTTGAGGATGCTTTGCACGCCGAGGGCGACGGCGATTCCCGTGATCCCGAGTCCGGCGATCAGCGTGGTGATGTTGACGCCCATGTTGTCGAGCGCCAACAGCAGAACCACAGCCCACAAGAGTACCTTGGCCAGGAAGCCGAGCGCCGCAAGCGACGTGGCCGTCGCCGCGTCCTCGCCGAGCCGGCGGCGCACGGTGCGCGTCAACCAGAACGTCACGAGGCCGTTGCCCCAGTAGCCGGCCTGGGCGAGAAGCGCGATTACGAAGCCGACGCGCAGAACCTGCGTCGCGGCTTCGGGCAGCGTCAGGAGACGCGACCCTGCGTAGGCGGAGATGACGAAGACAAAGAGGAATCGCGTTTTGTGCAGGAGTTCGACGAGGAGATCGTCGAGCTGACCCTCGGTGCGTTCGGCGATCTTGCGAAGGTGGCGAATCGCGATGCGGGTGAAAATCTGAAGAGCCAGCCAGGCGAAGAGAATCACGCCTGCGGCGGCGAACCATCGCCAGACGGGGTTCGCGTAGAACGTCGTCTGTAGGAACGACACGAGGCCTCCTTTCTTCCGCCCGACCGGTGGGGAGGAGCGTACTCCGCGCGGGTTCCTCGGATCAACCCTGAAGAGGCGTCCCTGCCCCTTCGGATCACGCGACCACCCGAACGGGGTATTGCGTCGGGTTCGGAATGCGTCCGCCGCCCCCGCGCTAGGTGACTTGTGTCTCTGCTGGGGATGGTGGAAGGGGGCATGGGCTGCGCGGCCCGACGCTACGATCGGGTCATGAACAAGGTTGGCGTCATCGTCCGCGCGAGCGCGCTGCACGAGAAGGACAAGGTCCGTGCGCTCCGAGATCGATTGCTCGGCGAGTTGCGGACAGCGAGCGGACTCACGATCGAAGAGGCGAGCCAGCCCTCCTCGGATCACCTCACGGCCATTCTCGTCCTCACGGGCGGCGTCGAGCGCGAGGTGCTGAAGATCGTGGCGCAGCTCCCGTCTCCGACGCTGCTCATCGCTCATCCCGGCCACAATTCGCTGCCGGCGTCGCTCGAGGTTCTGGCTCGCATTCGGCAGGACGGCGGCGAGGGCAGGATCCTCTACGGTTCGCCCGAGGCGATCGCCGAGGGGTTGAAGCAGGAACTCTCGCTTGCTAACGCCTGGAACACTTTCCGATTCAGCCGCATCGGCGTCATTGGCGAACCCTCCGATTGGCTTGTGGCGAGCGACGTCGACCGCGCGTTCCTCAAGGGCCGGCTGTCGATCGAACTGGTTCACGTGGCGATGGACGACCTGCTCGCGCGAATCGAGAAGGCGTCGGCTCCGCGCAAGGACGTTACGGCCTTTGTGAAGGGAGCCAAGGCGATCGCCGAGGCCAGCGGAGATGATGTCCGCGGCGCCGTGCAAGTCTACTACGGGCTGCGGAGCCTCGTCGACGAGCACCGCTTGTCGGCGTGCACGGTGCGCTGCTTCGACCTGGTGAAGAAGCTCAAGAACACCGGGTGCTACGCGCTGTCGCGGCTGAACGACGAGGGAGTCCCGGCGGGCTGCGAGGGCGATCTGCAGTCGCTGTTCTCGCTGTACCTTGCCCATCTCCTTTCGGGACGGACCGCGTTCATGGGCAACATCGCCGATGTCGATCCTGCCAACCGCTCGATCGGAATCGCGCACTGCATGTGCCCCCTATCGATGGCACCGAGCTACACCGTACGAAGCCACTTCGAGTCGGGGCTGGGGGTCGGGATCGCGGGGACGATACCTCAAGGGGCATGCACGATCCTTCGCCTCGGCGGGGAGCGTCTCGACGACCTGTTCATCCGCGAGGGGATCATCGTCGAGACGACGGTCCGCGAGGACCTGTGCCGCACGCAGGTTCGAGTCCAAGTGGAGGACCCGGTCGACGACCTCCTCACCGCGCCGCTCGGGAATCATCACATCCTCGTTGCCGGACACCATCGCGAGACGATCGAGCGCTTCTACGCTAGGTACCTAGCGACCTGACCGCCAATGGAACCAGGTCGCCGGCGACATAGTCGCCGAATGCCCCGCTACCTTGGCCACGTAGACGCGCCAAGCAGCCGGTGCTGCTCTCGCAACGTAGTCCGTGTGCGTCTTGTTCCGCTCGGACGGAGCCGCTACCATCCCACAGACGTGGAGGTGAGCGTCCCATGGCGGAACGCAAGATGCAGATCACGGCGGACAACGAGACGCGACGAGGGCACTACTCGAATCTCGCGCTCATCTCGCACAGAAAAGAGGAATTTGTGCTCGACTTCCTCTTCCTCGACCCTCAGGCGCAGGCTCCCCAGGAAGGGCAAGCGATGCTGGCGTCGCGTGTCGTCCTCAACCCCGGGCACATGAAGCGGCTGTACCATGCGATCGGCGAGAACATCCAACGCTACGAGAAGAACTTCGGGACGATCGTCCTTCCCGCCAACCTGACGTAGGGCGGCCGCCATGAACGGCGCGACACCGGCCCGAGGCTCACGGTGACGAGGCTCCTTGAGGAGAACCGCGTTCGGTTGCTCGACGGCCTGCGCGATGCGCTCGCCGGCTCGTCGTCTCTATTGCGCATCGTGAGGCAGCACGTAGGAATCGAGGACGCAGCGGGTGGAGCCGTGGACGGTGCCGGCAAGCTCCTGCGCCCGAGCCTTGTCCTGTTCGTGGCCGAGGAGCTTGGGGCGCGGCTCGACGAGGCTCTCCCGGCCGCGGTGGCGCTCGAACTCGTCCACAACTTCTCGCTCGTCCACGACGACATCCAGGACCGGGACCGAACTCGACGCGGTCGCCCCACCGTTTGGGTCTCCCATGGCGAGGCGATGGCGATCAACGCCGGCGACCTGCTCTACGCAATCGCCTTCCGCGAGATCGCACGCTGTGGGGGCGCCGCAGTCGCCTGCCTGGCCGAGGCGACGATCGACATGGTCGAGGGGCAATCGCTCGACCTCTCCTTTGAGCGGCGCTTCGTGACGATCGACGAGTACATGGCGATGATCGATCGCAAGACGGGTGCGCTCTTGCGCTGCGCGTTCGAGCTTGGCGCGATCGTCGCCGGTGCGGACGACGGCGCTCGCCGGGCGCTCCGTGACCTGGCGATGGTCCTGGGGCGGGCATTCCAGGTTCAGGACGACGTCCTAGGAATCTGGGGCGACGGGGATGTGGTGGGGAAGCCCCAGGGGTCGGATGTTCGACGCCGCAAGAAGTCGTTCCCCGTTGCGTCGGCGGTCGCCCTGGCCGGCCCCGCAGACCGGTGCCGGCTGGAGAAGATCTACTCGGCAGAGCCTGTGGCCGAGACCGACGTGACATGGGTGATCCTTCTTATGGAGCGACTGGGCGTTCCCGCGGCGGCGGCGGGCACTGTGCGAGAAACCTTGGCTCAGGCGGCCGGATGCCTCGGGCGAATCCAGCTTTCGGCAACCGGGCGCGGCGAAATGGATGCGCTGATCAACTACCTGGCAGGGAGGACGAAGTGAGGCGACCGCTTGCGCTCGACGTGGCAGTAGCACGGCACATCGCGGGGAACAAGCTCCGACGACAGAAGCGGTTTCCGTTTGTCACGATGCTCGAGCCGCTCGAGGTCTGCAACCTGGCCTGCGCCGGGTGCGGACGCGTGCGCGAGTACCGCGACGTGATCGACCGCCGACTTTCCGTCGACGAGTGCCTCGCGGCGGTGCAAGCGTCGGGGGCGCCGATCGTGTCCGTCTCCGGCGGCGAGCCGCTGCTCCACGCGGAGATCGGCAACATCGTGAGGGCGCTGCGCGACGACGGCCGGTTCCTCTACCTCTGCACGAACGGCCTTCTGCTGGAGGAGAAGCTCGATCTCTTTTCCCCGTCGCGCCAGCTCTGCTTTGTGGTTCACCTCGACGGCACCGAGGCGACCCACGACCGCGTGACCGAGCGGCCGGGCACCTATCGCACGGCGCTCGCCGGCATCCGCGAGGCGCTGGCCCGCGGGCATCGCGTCTGCACGAACACGACCCTCTTCCACGGATCGGACGTCGCCGACCTGCACGCGCTGTTTGGCACGCTTCAGGATCTCGGCGTGGAGGGGCTGATGGTGTCGCCCGGCTTCGCGTACGGAGACGTGGCGAATCGCGACCTCTTCCTTGAGCGCGCCGAGTCGATCGACGTCTTCCGCCGCGTTCTCGATCCGACGAAGGGCTTCCCGTTCTACAACAACCCGCTCTACCTCGACTTCCTGCGCGGCGATCGCGAGTACGCGTGTGCCGCATGGACGACGGTCACCTACACCGTCTTGGGATGGCGGCTGCCGTGCTATGCGATCGCGGACCGGCACGTCGCCTCGGTCGAGGAGCTGTTTGCCGACGAAGTCTGGTCTGCCTACGGACCGGGGGTCGACGCGCGATGCGGGAACTGCATGATGCACTCCTCGTTCGAGGGCGCGAGCATTCTCGACGCTCTGCGAAAGCCGGCGGCCCTCCTGCGCGTGGCGCGAGGAGTGTGGGGACGGTGATCGTCGTGGCGGCATGCTTCCGGCACGAGACGAAGTGGATCGCCCGGCGAACGGGGACGCGCATCGTGCACACGGGCATGGGAACTCGCGCGGCCGTGGACCTCGATCGACTCGCTGGGGATCCCGCGTCGATCTCGCTCCTTCTCTCGACCGGGTTCTGCGGGGGCCTCAACGCGAAGCTTCGAGTCGGCGATATCGTGGTTGCGGAGCGGATCCACCATCACGGGACAACGATCGCCGTCGATCAGGACCTCGCTGCCCGCGCGGCCGGCGCGCTTCGCGACGAGGGCCTCGCTCCGCGTGCCGGTGCGGTCGAGTGTTCGGACGGCGTGGCGGACGGCGCCGCCAAGCGCGCGCTCGCGGCGGGCGGTGCGTTGTCGGTGGATCTCGAGAGTGGGCCCCTGGCGGCGTGGGCGTCGGCGCGCGGCGTGCCCTTCCTGAGTTGCCGTGTTGTCCTCGACAATCTGTCCGAGGCGTTGCCGTTCACGAGCGAGGCACCGCTTTGGATCTCGGTCTTCCGTCACCCGCGCGCGGCCGTCAAAGCGGCACGGGCGGCGAGCGTGGCCGGTCGACGGATTGGCGCTGCGGTGACGTGCCTGATCGACGCGCTGGAGGCGGAACGATGACGCGTCGGGTGAACGTGGGCGGCGTGCCGATCGGCGGTGGCGCCCCGATCTCTGTTCAGTCGATGACGACCACGCGGACGTCGGACATCGCCGCGACCGTCGCCCAGATCGGCCGCCTCGAAGCCGCCGGGTGCGAGATCGTGCGCGTCGCCGTGCCCGACATGGCGGCGGCCGAGGCCCTGTCGGCGATCCGAAAGGCGATCTCGATCCCGCTCGTCGCCGACATTCACTTCGACTACCGGCTGGCGCTTGCCGCGATTCGCGCCGGGGTGGACAAGCTGCGGCTCAATCCGGGCAACATCACGGACCCCGCTCGCATCGCCGAGGTCGCGGAGGCGGCGGCGAAGGCCGGGATCCCCATCCGCGTCGGCGCGAACTCCGGATCGCTCGCTCCGCTCTACCTGGACGCGCACGGGCGAGCCTCCGTCGCGGGCATGGTCGAGAGCGCGCTCCACGAGATCCACATTCTCGAGCGCCAAGGCTTCGAGGCGATCGTCGTCTCGCTCAAGGCGACCGACGTACGAATGACGATCGACGCGTACCGCGCCATCGCGCGCGAGGTCGACTACCCTCTTCACGTCGGGATTACCGAAGCCGGCACCGTCTGGGAGGGCGCGATCCGTTCCGCGGTCGGCCTCGGCATCCTCTTCGCGGAGGGGTTAGGCGACACGGTGCGCGTCTCGCTCGCGGGGGATCCGGTCGAGGAGGTCCGAGCGGCGTACGAGATCCTGCGGGCGCTCGGCCTCCGCTCGCGCGGCGTGGACCTTCACGTGTGCCCGACCTGCGGGCGCACGGGCATCGACCTCGCGGCGATTGCCGGCGAGGTGCGGACGGCGCTCGCCGACGTGGTGGAGCCGATCAAGCTGGCACTCATGGGCTGCGTTGTGAACGGGCTCGGCGAGATGAAGGACGCCGACGTCGGTCTCGTTGGGAGCAAGGGGCAGGGCTCGATCTACGTTTCCGGCCACGTCGTCGCGGCCGCGGTGCCGGAAGTGGAACTTGCAGCTGAGGTCGTGCGCGTCGTGCGCGGGACGATCGCGGAGAAGAAGCATGCGTAGCGCGCCGCGCACTGTGCAGGAGTTGGCGTGAGCGAAGTCATGAAGGCCGAGGTGCTCGGGTTCTGTGGCGGCGTCCGCCGCGCTGTTCGCCTCATTGAAACCGAGCTTGAAGAGCGCGGTCCGCTCTTCACCCTCGGTGCGATCGTCCACAACTCGCATGTCGTCGAAGCGCTGGCGCGGAAGGGCGCGTGCATGGCGGACACTCTCGACGAAGTGCCCGCGGGAGGGACGGTGGCAATCACGGCCCACGGCGCCGGCGAGGATGTCGTGGCGGAGATCGAGCGCCTCGGCCTGTACTTGGTGGACACGACGTGCCCGATCGTGCGGCGCGCTCAAGAGACGGCGGCGCGGCTCGCCGAAGAAGGGTTTGGCGTCGTCCTCTACGGCGAAGCGACCCATCCCGAGGTGCGCGGCATCCTGTCGCGAACGCGCGGCCACGGGATCGCTACGCAGTCTCCGGAGACCGATGTGCCGCCGGCGCCGCGGGGCGTGGCCGTGATCTCGCAGACGACGAAGAGTCCTGAGATGTTCGCGCAGTTCGCCCAAGCGCTTGCGCGCCGTCTCGCGGGGCGCGAGTCCGAGATCCGGGTTGTGGACACGACGTGTCCCGAGACTGCTCGCCGCTACCAGGCGGCAGAGGAGTTGGCGCAACGCGTCGACGTCCTCTTCGTCGTCGGCAGCCGCGGATCGGCGAACACGCGGAAGTTGGCTGAGACGTGCTGCGCGACCAACGTCCGCACGCACTCGATTGAATCGGCCGACGAGATCGAGGATTCCTGGTTCCACGAAGGAGAGCGGCTCGGTGTTACGGCGGGAGCCTCGACGCCCGACGATGTGATCGAAGCCGTCGTCCGGCGTCTCGGGGGATCGAGGTGACGAGGGAAGGGTCGACGCGAACGACGACCGAGGAGAGAGCGGCGCTGGAGCGGGTCGCGCGGCGCGCACCCTGCCGCGCCCCGATGTCTCATCTTCTGCGCATCAGGCTTCTCGCCAGCATCGAGCCGGCGAACTGCGATGTCTTCTCATCCCGCGCCCCGCTTCCGACGCCGGGGAAGTCCCGGCTGCGGCTCACAGCCGCGTGGAGGCTCTGATGGCGCGCGTTGTAGTCGTCGGAGGGGGCTTTGCGGGAATGGCTGCCGCCTGCCGCCTCTCCGGCGACGGGCATTCGGTCGTGGTGCTCGAAGCTGCTGCACGACTCGGCGGGCGCGCGGCGTCGCTCGAGCGTCGTGGAGAGATGATCGACTGCGGCCAGCACGTTCTCCTGCGCGCCTGCGGCGCGGCTCAAGGCTTCCTCGAACGCATCGGCGCATCGGACGCCGTGTCGTTTCAGGAGTCCCTCGCCATCCCGCTCTTGTTCGACAGGGAACGGACCGTCCTGCGATCGTGGCCGCTTCCCGGCATCGCGCACCTCCTGCCCGCACTGCTTGGGTACCGGCCGCTGAGCGGGCGCGAGCGTCTCGCTGCCGCGCGCGCAGGGTTGACCCTGTGGGTTTTGCGCTCTTCGCGCCAGGAAACCTTCGGGCAGTGGCTCGAGCGTCACGGGCAGATCGAGAGGATCATCCGCCGATTCTGGGATCCGATTGTCGTCGCGACCCTGAACGCTCCCTCCTCTGCGGTGTCATTTCGTGATGCCCGCCACGTCTTTCACGAGGCGCTCTTCGTTCCGCACGGCGCCGACATGGGACTGTTCACGCGGCCGCTCGGCGACGTCTTCGAGGCCGCGCGCCGCTATCTCGAAGCCCGCGACGGCACGATCGAGCTCGGCTCTCCCGCCGAAGCGGTCTCCGTGTCCGGCGGGAGCGCTAGAGGGATCCGACTGGCGAACGGGCGCGAGATCGCGGCCGATGCGATCGTCGCCGCTGTCCCGCCCGATGCCCTCGCAGAGCTGGCTTCGGGAGTGCCTGAGCTAGCACGGACTCTGAGCGATGCCCAGCGCCTCACATGGTCGCCGATCGTCAACGTCCACCTGACCTTCGATCGGCGTGTCCTGGAGGATGCCTTCGCCATGGGTGTCGATTCGCCCGTGCAGGCCGTCTTCGTTCGCTCTACGGCCCCGGCATCGGCGGCAGCCGCCAGCGACCGCCAAACACTTGTTCTACCGCAGAGCGCCGCGGCCGAGTGGATAGGCCAATCCGACGACGAGATCGTGGCGGAGTTGGCAGCAGCACTCAGAGACCTCCTGCCCGCAGCGCGCGCCGCCGAGCTCGTCGACTCACTCGTCCTGCGCCAGCGGCGCGCTACGTACATCCCTTCGCCTGGCTCGGACGCGCTGCGGCCCAAGAGCCGCACGCCGATCGCCGGGCTCTATCTCGCTGGCGACTGGACTGCGACCGGCTGGCCGTCGACGATCGAAAGCGCCGTCCTGTCAGGAATCTATGCCGCAGCAGCCCTGGAATCCGATGGTGCAACCTGTAGCAACCCCGAGTCCGGCATCGAGAAGGGCAAGAGCGAGGCCTGACAGGTCAGATCATGCAAGTCCCATTCCTCGGGACATAGAGCCTATAGCTCTCGCACTTTGCGGGACGAGTGCACGATGCTATACTCCCGGTCACAAAAGAGGTGGTATTCGTGCCCCAGACCATGACCGAGAAGATCCTCGCGCAGCACCTGCGCGAGGGGAAGCTAGAGCGCGGAACCGAGATCGGCATCCGCATGGACCAGTGCCTCACCCAAGACTCCACCGGGACGATGGCGTGGCTCGAGTTCGAGGCCCTCGGGATCGACAAGGTCCGCGCCGAGCTCGCCGTCTCGTACTCCGACCACACCTCGCTCGGGTTCAAGGGCGAGTCGACCGACGACCACATCTTCCTGCAGACGATCGCATCGCACTACGGCGCCAAGTTCTCGAAAAACGGCAACGGCGTCTGCCACCAGCTTCACTACGAGCGGTTCGCCGTGCCGTGCAAGACGCTCATCGGCTCGGACTCGCACACCCCGACCTGTGGCGGCCTCGGGATGCTGGCGATCGGCGCCGGCGGAATGGACGTCGCGGTGTGCATGGGCGGCGGGCCGTTCTTCCTCACCGTGCCGAAGATGATGAAGATCGTCCTCACCGGGAAGCTCTCACCGAACGTGGGCGCCAAGGACGTCTCTCTTGAAGTCCTGCGCCGGATCACCGTGAAGGGCGGCGTCGGCTACTTCCTCGAGTTCGTCGGCCCTGGACTCAAGGACCTGACGGTGCCCGAGCGCGCGACGATCACGAACATGGGGACGGAGACCGGCGCCACGTCGTCGATCTTCCCGTCCGACGACGTGACCAAGGCATTCCTCAAGATGCAGGGACGCGAGAAGGATTGGCACGAGATCTCGCCCGACGAGGGCGCCGCCTACGATAAGGAGATCACGATCGACCTCGCGACCGTGAAGCCGCTCGTCGCGATGCCCGGCATGCCGGACAACGTGTTCGACGTGGAGAAGGTCGCGGGGACGAAGATCGACCAGGTGTTTATCGGCTCGTGCACCAACGGCTCGTACCAGGACCTCAAGATCGTCGCCGAGATGCTGAAGGGCAAGAAGGTGTCGACCGACATCGACGTCATCGTCTCGCCGGGGTCGCGCCAGGCGTGGGAGATGCTCATGGAAGACGGAAGCTTCCTCGAGCTCACGAAGGCCGGCGTGCGGATGATCGAGCCCGGCTGCAACGCCTGCATCGGCATCGGCTTTGTGCCCGGCACGAACCACCTGTCGCTCCGCACCGTGAATCGCAACTGGAAAGGCCGCGGCGGCAACGAGGACGGGAAGCTTGCCCTGTGCGGACCGCAGCTGGCCGCTGCCTCTGCGCTCAAGGGCGTCATCGCCGACCCCCGTGAGCTTCCGGCGCCCAAGGTGAAGGTCGATCACCTCACGGTCGACGACTACCTTATCCTGGATCCGCAGGGCGCGAAGGTCGAGATCCGCCGCGCGCCGAACATCGCGCCGATGGGCAATCAGAAGCCCCTCCCGGCCGTGCTCAAGGGTGAAGCGCTGCTCAAGGTCGGAGACGGCATCTCGACCGACGCCATCCTCCCGGCCGGGCCGCTCACGCAGCACCTGCGCTCGAACCTACCCGAGATCTCGAAGTTCACTTTCTACTACGAAGACAAGACGTTCGCGGCGCGGGCGATGGAGAAGGGCGGCGGGTTCCTCATCGGCGGCGACAACTATGGCCAGGGCTCGTCGCGCGAGCACGCGGCCCTCGCCCCGTGGAAGCTCGGCATCACGGCCGTCTTGGCGAAGAGCTTCGCCCGCATTCACCGTGCCAACCTCGTGAACATGGGCATCCTGCCGATGACGTGCAACACCGACCTCATCGCGCAGGGCGACCTTCTCGAGATCGACGTGTCCAAGCTCACGCCGGACCTCGTCGTGAAGAACCTCACCAAGGGCACCACGATCCCGGCGAAGCAGGACCTGTCGGAGCGCGAGAAGGCGATGCTCAAGGCCGGAGGACTACTCGCGTATACCGCCCAAGGACACTAGGCTGGGACTTGGGCGGTGAGAACGGGCAGTTCCTTGCTGCCCGTTCTCCTTACGTATTCGGCACATCGCGGAATCTGTGCCGAATACGCCACGGCATCAGGGCCATTAGTCTGAGCCCTGGGCTGAGAGAGCAGAACCGAGCATCTGGGCTGCTCTCCTAACGCGCTCGACATTGGGGTGCGAGATCGAGTGCGCAACAGCATCAGGGGCATTAGTCGGAGGTTCATTCGGTGAGTGACAAGCGCCGCGGGCTGGAGCTCGTGGCGCACGCTTCCTGCCTGAGTTACGCGCCAGTGCGCGGAACTGGACATCTGCTGTTTCGCAGTCTGGCGCGAACCGCGCCAAACTCAGTAGTCATGACAGTTACGTGGCACTGCCGCTATTGACTTGTGCCTTGCCGCGGATATACTTCAGTCATCATTCAACGCCAGGGAGCCTTCGGGCAAGCTGGTCCCCTCCGGGTCGCGACCCGGAGGCTTTCTTGCTGTATGCTGTGTCGTGAATAGGACAGCTTGTCTGGTAGATGGATTCAATCTATATCACTCGCTGGTAGATGCGCAGAGAGACCGCTCCGGTGCGACAACCAAGTGGCTAGACCTGTCCAGGTTGTCCAGATGCTTTCTCCCCATCGTGGCTGGCATCCGAGGCGAGCCGGCAACGCTAGCGGGGATCTTCTACTTCAGTGCGACGCCGACGCACAGGCCGATGGAGCAGCAGGCCCGCCACGCTCTCTACATGACGTGCCTCGCCGGCACTGGCGTGCAAGTCTCCCTCAGTCAGTTCAAGAGGCACAAGGAGAAGGAGACGGACGTGGCCATTGCCGCCAAGCTCTTCGAGATCTGCTACGAGCGCTCGGCCGAGAGCATCGTCCTCGTGACGGGCGACACGGACCTCGCGCCGGCCGTGCGGTTGTGTCAGAGCCTCTTCGCGGATAGGACCGTCGTCTTCGCGTTTCCCTACAACCGCTTGAACGACGAGCTCAGGCAGCTGGCGCCCGGATCGTTCAAAATCAAAGCGAGAACCTACTTCCAGAATCAGTTCCCAGATCCGCTCATTCTCCGTGACGGAACCATAGCCGCGAAGCCCTCAAGCTGGTGATGCCGGCAGGGCAGCGGTCAGAAGCTTGGCGGAGCTGCTGGGTTCTGGAAGTGCACGACCCTCGGGGGCAACCGCGAGAGCTATGCGATTGCGGGGGGGCACAGATCCTCGTCTCCTGGCGTCCGTTGTGGACCTGGGATTCCGGGGACACAACACGAAACTGACGAAGCCGACGCGCCTATGTTCGGCCCTTCTATGATAACATCGGAACATGGCCCGCCTCGCTCGTGTTGTCGTTCCGGGTGTTCCGCATCACGTTGTCCAGCGAGGCGTACGTAGGATGGACGTCTTCTTCTCCGACGCCGATCGAGCCGAGTACCTGAGACAGCTGGCAGAGCAGGGCCGGCGCTTCGGTGTTGAGTACATCGCTTGGTGTCTGATGAGCAATCACGTGCATCTCGTCGCCATTCCCGAAGAGGAGAAGAGTCTTGCTCTCGGAGTCGGGGAGGCACATCGAAGGTACACGCGCTTCGTCAACTTCCGAGAAGGCTGGCGCGGCTACCTGTTCCAAGGACGATTCCACTCCTTCCCTC
>Ga0315287_10003067_pt1 | contig 16031 bp, 16 predicted proteins | sample YL17G11_0_MG_FD_205037 | JGI IMG/M metagenome (GOLD analysis project Ga0315287, IMG submission 205037) | Sediment microbial communities from Yellowstone Lake, YNP, Wyoming, USA - YL17G11_0 | ecosystem: Environmental > Aquatic > Freshwater > Lake > Sediment | place: USA: Wyoming | collected... | reverse complement strand
TTATGATTCCGCTGCTCTAACCGTCTGAGCTACTCTGGCGGGTGGCACCAGGTCGCGCCGCTGCAGTGCGCGAACCCGGGCCTATGTCGTTTGTGCGAAAGGCGGCTCCGACGTCCGGAGCCGCCTTTCCGAGTAGCGGGGGCGGGATTTGAACCCGCGACCTTCGGGTTATGAGCCCGACGAGCTACCAGGCTGCTCCACCCCGCGACGATGGGCCAAACGTAGTCGCGGGGCGAAGCCCGGTCAAGCTGGCGCGGCGAACGTATCGCGGCGAACGCTCAGCGCCGCCGCACCGCCGGTCGCGCCGGTTCCGCCGCCGGCGCCGGCGGCGGGGACGAGGCGTGTTCCGCCGCGATCTTCCAGCCGCTCCCCGCCCGCTGGAGCACCGCCGTCCACGCGATGCTCATCGGGGTCTCCACCCCGGCCGAGTCCCTCACGGCACCCGTCAGCATCGCCGTGATCACCGCCGCGTCGCGACTCAGCACGTTGACGCGAGCGCTGCCCAGGGTGAACCGCGCCGTCAGGCCGGGCCGCCCCCAGAACGCCCGCGTGGTCGCCACGATCGAGTCGTAGCTGGGGTGGACCATCCCGTTCTCGGCGACGGCGACGTCCGCCCCGCCGCCGTAGAAGGCCAGGATGGTGTCCGCGTTCGGGTTTTGAAAGACCGCCAGGTAGGGGCCGGCAACCCACTGCTCGATGCTGTCCGCCAGCGCCGTGCGCTGCATCTCGTCCAGCGGCGGCTTGGCGGTGCTGCAGGCGGCCAGGGAGAACACCGCGGCTGCTGCCAGCACGGGGAGGATCTTCATCCGGACCTCTTGTGGGAGACGAAGACGAATATGCGTCACGCCGGCGCGCGGCGCCACAGCATCCGGCATACCCGGCGCGGTCACAGACGCCAGGGAAACGAGCGGCGCGAGTTTTCCCGCGCCGCGTCTCCTCTCACCTCTCACCTCTCACCCTCTCACCTTGCCACCGAATCCCCCGGCACCACCTGGTAGAGAATCTCGCCGGGACGAATCATCCCGTACAGCTCGCGCGCCACCTTCTCCTGCAGGACGGTGTCCGTCTGGAGCGCGTGCTCGAGTCGCCGCAGCGAGTCCACCTCGTTCCGCAGGCGCACGATGTCCTCGCGCGCCCGGCGGACCTGACCCTTCAGCGCGAGCAGGTCCGTCGTCCCGTACTCGCCCCCTTCGACGGCGTAGAACGCCATCCCGAGGACGACGGCGACCAGCAGGACCCGCTTCAGCCGAGGTATAACGCCTTCCCGGGATAGGAGGCCGCATCGCCCAACTCCTCCTCGATGCGCAGGAGCTGGTTGTACTTCGCGATCCGGTCGGTCCGGCTCGCGCTCCCCGTCTTGATCTGCCCCGCCCCCACGGCCACCGCGAGGTCGGCGATGAACGCGTCCTCCGTCTCGCCCGAGCGGTGCGAGATGACGGTGCCGTAGCCGCTGCGCCGCGCCATGTCGATGCACTCGAGCGTCTCGGTCACCGTGCCGATCTGGTTCAGCTTGATGAGGATCGCGTTGGCGATGCCCTCCTCGATGCCGCGGCCGAGCCGCTGCGGGTTGGTGACGAAGATGTCGTCGCCGACGATCTGGATCTTCTCGCCCAGCGCGCCGGTGAGCTTCGCCCAGCCCTCCCAGTCGTCCTCGGCGAGGCCGTCCTCGATGGAGACGATCGGATAGCGGTCCACCCAGCTCCGGTACAGCTCCACCATCTCCTCGGCACTGCGGGCCTTGTTGTCCGACTTCTTGAAGACGTAGCGGCCGTCCTGGTAGAACACGCTCGCCGCCGGATCGAGCGCGATGAGCACGTCCTCGCCCGGCTTGTACTTCGCCGCCTCGATGGCCGCCATCAGCGCCTCGAGCGCCGCCTCGTTGCTCTTGAGGTTGGGCGCGAAGCCGCCCTCGTCGCCCACCGCCGTCGAGAGACCCTGCTTCGCCAGGACCTTCTTCAGCGAGTGGAACACCTCGACGCCGATGCGCAGCCCCTCGCGGAACGTCTCGGCGCCCACGGGCACGATCATGAATTCCTGCACGTCCACGTTGTTCGAGGCGTGCGCGCCGCCGTTCAGGACGTTCATCATCGGCACGGGCAGGACGTGCGCCATCGCCCCGCCGAGGTAGCGGTACAGCGACAGGCCCGAATCCTCCGCGGCCGCGCGCGCCACCGCCATCGAGACCGCCAGGATGGCGTTCGCGCCGAGGCGCCCCTTGTTCGGCGTGCCGTCGAGGTCCAGCATCTCGCCGTCCACGCCGATCTGGTCGGTCGCATCCATCCCCTCGAGGCGCGGGCCGATGGTCTCGTTGACGTTGCGAACGGCGTCGAGGACGCCCTTGCCGCCGTAGCGGGCGGCGTCGCCGTCGCGCAGCTCGACCGCTTCGTGCTCGCCGGTGGAGGCGCCGCTGGGAACCGCCGCGACGGCGGACACCCCGGAAGCGAGGACGACTTCGGCCTCGACGGTCGGGTTGCCCCGGCTGTCGAGGATCTCACGCGCGTGGACGTCGATGATTGTGCTCATGGGCGCGAAGCTAATCCCGCGCAGGAGGGCGCGTCAAACCGGACCCGGCGCAGCCGGGCCGCCATCCACGCTCCTGGCCCGCAGCGCGAGGATGGCGTTCCGCAGACGATCGGTGAACGCGTCGCGGTCGTCGTAGGTAAGTCCCTCCACGGAGAGCGGCGGCCCGAACAGCACCTGCACCGGGCACGGCCGCACCCAGAAGGAGCCCTTGGGGAGGATGCCGAAAGTGCCGGCGCAGTAGCACGGCACGACCCGCGCCTGGCTCGAGATCGCCAGCACCGCCGAGCCCTTCTTGAAGGGTCGGACCAGCCCGGTGCGGCTGCGCGTCCCCTCGGGGAAGACGAGCACGTGCGCCCGGCTCTCCACCAGCTCCAGCGCCGCGATCTCGTAGGCGGCGAAGGCCTTCTTGCGGTTCTGGCGGTCGAGCTTGATGTGACCGGACGCCTTCACGGCCGGGCCGAAGAAGGGGTACCGGAACACCTCCTTCTTCGCGACGAACTTCAGCGGCAGCGGCACCCAGCCGAGGATGGCGAGGATGTCGAAGATGGACTGGTGGTTCGCGGCGATGATCTGCGGCCCCTCGGGCGCGAGGTGCTCGAGCCCCTCGATCGTGACCGTGACGCCGGCCCCCCTGAGGACGCAGCGCGCCCAGTCCCGGCCCACGGTATCGAGGAGACTGCCGGGCGTGCGCCGCCTGCCCAGCCAGCCGGCTACGGTCGCCAGCGACCCGTACCAGATGGTGCCGAAGACGAGCGCGAGGAGGTAGCCGATCTGGTGCCTCACGGCTGGGCTCCGAAGTGATCGAAGCCACCCGGCAGCTCGACCGGCACGCCGTGGAAGAACGCGCGCACGCCGCGCCCCTCCTCCACCGCGCCGATGACGGCGACCGGCACGGGTGCCGCCCGCAGCACCTCCTCGGTCACCCCCGCCGGCAGCGCGGCCAGCAGCTCGTAGTCTTCCCCTCCCCGCACCGCGAACGCCCACGCCGGCTCGCCCGCGAGCTGCGCCTCGCGCTGGGCGGCGGTGTGCACGGGGACCTTGTCCACCTCGAGTCGCGCGCCCACGCCCGACGCGGCCAGCAGGTGAAGCAGGTCGCCGCCCAGGCCGTCGGACAGGTCGATCATCGCCCGCGCGCCCAGGCTCGCCAGGTACTTCGCGGCCCCGTGCCGCGCTTCCGGGCGGGCGAAGCGGTGCCGCGCGTCGGGCGAGGGCTCGCGCCCCGCTCGCCACGCCGCGAGCGCCGCGCGGGGGCCGCCCAGGCTCCCCGTCACCACGAGCACGTTCCCGGGCCGCGCCCCGCTCCGCCGCACCGGCGCGCCCGTCCGCCCGATGACGCAGCAATCCACCACCAGCACCGGCGCGCGGGTGAGGTCGCCGCCGACAATCGCCGCCCCCGCCTGGCGCACCGCTTCGCCCACGCCGTCCGCCACGGCGTGCAGGGTGCTCTCCGGTTCCTTCTCGGGCGCGCCGAGCGCGAGCAGCACCGCCAGCGGTTCGGCGGCCACCGCCGCGAGATCCGAGAGCGCCCCAGCCGCCGCGCGGAAGCCGATCTCGTGCGGGCTGAGCCACGCGCGCCGGAAGTGCACGTCTTCGATGGAGAGGTCGATCGAGACGGCGAGCTGGGCGTCCCCCGCCTCCAGGAAGGCGCAGTCGTCGCCCAGCCCCCTGGCCACAGAGCGCCACCGCTCGGCCATCTTGCGGATACGGTCGAACTCGCGGCCCGGGCCCAGGGGCGTGGCGAGCGGATCGCTCACGGCGCCAGCACCCGGCGCAGGAAGCGCACGAGGCCACCCGGCGTGGCCACCCAGACGTAGTCCCCGCCGGCCGCCACGTCCATCACGGGCAGCGGCAGGTCGCCGGTGGAAGTGAGCGCGCGCCACACTCCCGTGCCGGGCTGATAGAAGGCGAGCCCCTGATCGCCCCCGAGCCAGAAACCCTGGGCGTCCGCCGCGGCAGCCGTGAACCGGCCGATGGGCGTGCCCGGCGGGTCCAGCAGCCGCCACTCGCCGCCGGTCCGGAGCGCGATGCGCGTGGTCGTGGCGGCGAGGATGGTGTCGCCCTTCACGGCGAGCGCCACGAAGGGCGCGCGGAACGAGGGCACGTCGGGTTGGACCACGAGCGGCGCCGACTGGCCCGGCATCAGCACGAGGAGCCCGGCGGCCGACCCGATCCACAGCGTGTCGTCGGTGACGGCCAACGCCAGCACCCCCGCACCGATGCTCGCCACCCGCTCGGCCGGCGCGCGCGCGCCGTCGTCGGGGGCGACCGCGAGGCCGAGGCTGGTGCCGACCCACTGTCCGTCGGGCGCGGGCGCCAGGGCGTACACGTCCCCCGAGGGGAGACCGTCCCGTTCGAGGAACTGGCGCGCGGCGCCGCCGCCGCGCGGCAGGCGCAGGAGTCCGGCGTTCGTCGCCGCCCATACGGCGCTCCGCGTCAGCGCCACGCGCCGCACCTCGGTTCCCGGAAGACCGGCGAGCGGGTTGCCGCCGGTGAGGTAATGGAAGTCCGCGAAGTCCTGGCGGAAGCAGGTGACGCCGCGGCGGATCGAGCCGGCGCGGGCATCGGTCCCGGCGCACACCTGGTCGCGCTCGACGGCCACCGCTCCCGTCGCGGTGCCGAGGAGGCCCGCCGGGAGCCGGTCGGCGCGGTACGACGTGAGGTCCACGCGGAACACGCCGTTGCCGTCGGTGCCGACGTACGCCTCGCCGCGCACCGACGAGAGCGCCGCCGATGTCATCGGGGTCATCCGCAGCTGGTCGTCGCGTTCGATGCTGAGGCGCACCGCGTCGAGTCCCGGCGCCTGGGCGAGGAGGTCGCGCTGCGTCAGCGGCGCGATGCGGCGGCCGGGGGGCGGCCCCGCCGGCGCGAACTCGGCGCCGCCCGCGTTCTTGCGGACGAAGAACCAGCCGGACTGCGTGCGGAAGTACGCGCCCTGCGAGGGGTCGCCGGCGGCGAGCACCACGAGGTCGGCGAAGCCGGGGAGCACGCCCGTGTCGAAGCGGCGGCCGAAGGGGTGGTACGCCGCCCACGTGCCGTTGCCCGCCATCCAGGCGGTGTCGTCCGAGGGATCGGCGACCATCGCCGTCACCGTGCCGGGGAATCCGTCGGCGCGGCCCAGCGTCTCGCGCAGGCTGCCCCAGCCGCGGTCGTACACCGCCAGCGCCTCCCGCGTCGCCGCGAAGACGTACGACTGGGTGACGGCCACGGCGGTGACGCGAGAGAGGTCCGTCAGCAGCACCCGCTCTTCCGGACGCCACAGGCGGCTCGGCGCCCCCTGTGCGCGGGCGCCGTCCCCGCCGTCCACGCCGCCCGCGAGAGCCGCGAGCACCGCGACGAGAGCGGCGGTCCGCACTACCGGACGGAGGGCGCTTCGAGCCGCGCGAGCAGCGGCGGGTCGCACGGGAGCAAGGTCTCCTGGAGGGAACGCCAGAGCGGCGAGAGAACGCCGAGGAGATCGTCCGGGCGGAGCGTGCGCACGGAGCGATGCTGCGCGATGTCCTCGGCGGCGCGGCCGTGCACGTGGGCCGCCGCGGCGCCGGCCGTCTGGCCCGGCGCGCCGCGCGCGAGCCAGCTCGCGGCCATCCCGGTGAGCACGTCCCCCGTGCCGCCGGTCGCGAGGCCCGGGTTGCCCGAGGCGGTGACGAGGAGCGACAGGCCGGGCGCCGCGACGATGGTGGGCACGCCCTTGAGGAGGATGGCGTGGCCGAGGCGCTCGGCCGCTTCCGCGGCCGCCCCGAATGGGTCGCGGCGCGTCCGCTCCAGGAGATCGGGGAAGAGGACGCCGAACTCGCCGCGGTGCGGCGTGATCAGCGCGATGCGCCCGGCGAGGAGGCCCCGCAGCTCGTCCACCGCGCCGCGGAAGGCGTACAGGCCGTCGGCGTCCACGAGGATGCTGCCCTTCGCCTCCTTCAGTGCGGCGCGCACGAAGGCGTCGCGTGCGGCGCCGCGGCCGAGCCCGGGGCCGACGACGACGGCGTCGGCCCAGTTCAACGTCTCGACGAGGGAGTCCTCGAGTTCCGGCCCGAGGGCCGTCGTGACGCACATGATGTCTGGGTTCTGCGCCTGCGCGGCGCGCGTCGTCGCTTCCGACGCGCAGATCTTGACCAGGCCGGCCCCGGAGCGCGCCGCGGCCTTCGCCGCGAAGATCGCCGCGCCGGCCATCCCCTCGCTCCCACCCACGATCGCCACGCGGCCGCGCTCGCCCTTGTGCATCTCCGCGCGGAAGGGCGGCAGCACCTCGCCGAGCCAGCGGTCGGTCACGACCGCCGGCCAGCGCGGATCGGGCGGCGGGAAGCCCATCTCCATCACGACCACGTCGCCGCACAGGCTGCGCTGGAGGAGGTGTCCGCGGCGGAAGGCACCGAAGGTCACGGTGAGATCGGCGCGGACGCACGGTGCGCCGACATCGCCGGTCGTGAGGTCGAGGCCGGTGGGTCCGTCCACCGCCACCACGGGCACGCCGAGGCGCATGAGCTTCTCGACCGCCTCGGCCATCGCGCCGCGCGGGGCGCCCTTCGCACCCGTGCCGAGCAATGCGTCCACCGCCACGCCACACGGACCCCACTCGTCGGCCAGGGCGATGACGCGGCACCCTCCCATCTCGGCCAGCGCGCGGTTCGCCGCGTTGTCGGGCGTGGGCTCGCCCTCCAGCGCGACGCAGGTCACGTGGACCCCGAGCGCCGCGAGCGCGCGGGCGGCCACGAAGCCGTCGCCGCCGTTGTTCCCCGCCCCACAGGCGACGACGACGCTCTGGCCCAGGCGCGCGCCGTACTCCCGCGCGAGGGCGGCGGCGACGGCGCGGCCCGCGGACTCCATCAGCACGCGGGAGGGGATGGCGAAATCCTCGCGGGCGATCCGGTCCCAGAGGCCGGCCTCGTCGGCGGACAGGACGGGTACGACGCTCATCGGACGATCACTCCCGCGTAGCCGACCACCTGCTGGTCGTCGCCGGTCACCAGCCCCGAATGGCTCGTATGCACGACCTCCGCCTGCGCCGCGCCGAGGAGCTTCGCCGCGTGCAGCACCGCCGCGCACGGTGTGCGCCCGCACATCGTCACGTGGTGGCGCGCCGTGACGGCGAGCAGTTCCTCGCCGTCCATCCGCTCCACCTGGGCGAGCGCGAGGGCGTCCTTTCTCGCGCCGACCTCAGCCGACTCGTAATGGTTCATGTCGGAGGAGGCCAGCAGGAGCACGGGCTCCGGCCATCCCTTCACCACCGCCGCGAGCGCCTCGGCGAGCTGGCGCGAGCGCTCCCAGTCGCCCCAGCCCAGCACGATGGGCACCACCCGGACGTCGGGGCGGCGCGCGAGGAGGAACGGCAGGTGCACCTCCACGGCGTGCTCCCGCTCGTGCGCGAGCGGGTCGTCCTCCAGCAGCTCGCACGCGGCAATCAGCGCCGCCGCGAGATCCTCGTGGACGGCGACGTCGCCGAGCGGCGTCTTGAGCACGCCCTGCGCGAAGACGCTGCCGCCATGCCGGGCGTGCCCAAGTCCGGTGTGGTTGGGCGCGAGGATCACGCAGGCCAGGGGCACGTCGAGCCGGGCATAGACGTGGGCCGCGGTGAGCCCGGAGTAGAGATAGCCCGCGTGCGGCGCGATGGCGCCGATGGCGGGCGCACCCGCGCCCCCGGCCGCCGTGATCAGGTCGTCGACCATCCGGCGGAGTTCCGCGGGCCCGTCGGGATAGAAGAGGCCCGCGACGGCAGGGGACCGGGCGCGCAAGGGAGTTACTTCAGTGACTGGCCGATCACCCGGCCGAAGGAGATCTCGCCGTTGTCGATCCGGAGGTTGAACCCGCAGTCCGGATTCGTGCAGACCCACGCCTTGTACGTGATCGGCGCCCCGTCACGCCCGTAGTCGGAGAGTGGGATCAGCAGGCCCTTCTGGCACTTCTGACACGCGGGAAAATCCATCTCACCCATCTGCCACCTCCCGGCCACTGGTCTACCGCAATCCGTTCACCGCGCCTCCTGCGTCTCCTCCTGCCAGGCGGCCCAGGGGTAGCCGTGCTCGAACGTGTCGCTGAAGGTGAAGACGTCCTCGAAGTCCTCCGGGCGGTCCTCGTCGCGCCGGACGAGGAGGCCGGCATCGATCAACGCGTACACGATGGCGCCGAAGTCGGCGGTGCGGCGGATGCCCCAGTGCTCGAGCACCGAGCGCGCGAGGAGGCCGTACTGCTCGAGGGCGTAGTCGCGGCAGGCGCGACTGAGTTCCCGGCCCGAGACGTGCCGCCGCTCCGGCATGCGGCGCTGCTCGAACTCGAGCGCCGCGAGCACGAACAGGAACGCCCGCTCGTCGTAGCGCTCGGCCCGCGCCCGGATGCGCGCCAGCAACTCATCGGCGAACTCGAGCTGCGCGCTCACCCGGCCCGGGCCGGCTCGAGCAGCGCCGCCTCCAGCACTTCGTCCACCCGCGTCACCAACCGTACCTCCAGCACCCGCCGTACCTCCTCCGGGACCTCGTCGACGTCCGCGGCGTTCCGCGCGGGGACCATCACCAGCCGGATCCCGGCACGCGCCGCCGCAATCAACTTCTCCTTGATGCCCCCCACCGGCAAGACGTTGCCCCGAAGCGAGATCTCGCCGGTGACCGCCAGGTCGTGCCGGACGGGGCGGCCCGAGACGAGCGAGGCGAGCGCGGTGGCGATCGCCACCCCCGCGCTCGGCCCGTCCTTGGGCACCGCGCCGGCGGGCACGTGGAGGTGCACGTCGAAGTCCCGGAACGTCTTGGCCTGCACGCCGAGGGACTCGGCCCGCGCGCGGACGAAGCTCCACGCCGCCTGCGCCGACTCCTTCATCACGTCGCCCAGCTGGCCGGTGAGGATGATCTCGCCGCTGCCCGGCAGTCTGAGGGCCTCGATGAAGACGATGTCGCCGCCGACCGGGGTCCACACCAGGCCCGTGGCGACGCCGACTTCCGGCGTACGGCCCGCCATCTCGGGGAGGACGCGCGGCGCACCGGAGCACCGGCGCACCGACGAGGGCGTGACGCGGCGCAGCGCGGCCTTGCCCGCCACCACGTCCACCGCCACGTGCCGCAGCACATGCTGGATCTCGCGCTCCAGCTGCCGCACCCCCGCTTCGCGCGTGTACTCGCCGATGATGAGGTCGAGCGCCGCGTCGCTGAAGGCGATCTTCCGGCCTTCGAGGCCCGTCTCCTTGAGCTGGCGCGGCACCAGGAAGCGCTTGGCGATGTGCAACTTCTCGCCCGGCGTGTAGCCCGGCAGCTCCAGCACCTCCATGCGGTCGATGAGCGGCGGCGGCACCGTGGAGAGGGTGTTCGCCGTCGTGATGAACATCACGTCGCGGAGATCGAAGGACACCTCCACGTAGTGGTCCACGAAGGTGTGGTTCTGCGCGGGGTCGAGAACTTCAAGGAGCGCCGAGGTGGGATCGCCGCGGAAGTCCGCGCCGAGCTTGTCCACCTCGTCCAGCATGAAGAGCGGATTGCGCGTGCCGGCCTTCTGGATGAGCTGGATGATGCGGCCCGGCAGGGCGCCCACGTAGGTGCGGCGGTGGCCGCGGATCTCGGCCTCGTCGCGCACGCCGCCCAGCGCCATCCGCACGAACTTCCGGCCCAGCGCCTCGGCGATGCTCTGCCCCAGGCTCGTCTTGCCGACGCCCGGCGGGCCGACGAAGCACAGGATGCTGCCGCGCGCCGCGGGGTTGAGCTGGCGGACCGCGAGATACTCGATGATGCGGTCCTTCACCCGATCCAGGTCGTAGTGGTCGCGGTCGAGGATGGTCCTCGCGTTGCGGACGTCGAGTCGGTCCTCGGAGACAGTGCTCCAGGGGAGGCCCGCCAGCAGCTCGATGTAGGTCCGCGCGACCTGGTACTCGGCCGACTGAGAGGACATCCTGCCCAGCCGGTCCAGCTCGCGCCGGCCCGCCTTGAGCGCGTCCTCGGGCGGCCGAGCCTCCTCGAGCTTCTGCTTGAGGTCCGCGACGTCCGATGCGCCGTCCGCGCTCTCGCCCAGCTCCTCCTGGATGAGCCGCAGCTGCTCGCGCAGCACGTACTCCCGCTGGTGGCCGTCCAGGCGGCTCTTGAGCTTCTCCTGGATCTGGGTGCCCACCTCGAGCACCTGGATCTCCTGGTCGAGGAGCGCGGTGAGCTTCTCGAGGCGGGCGGTGACGTCGCCCGTCCCGAGCAGTTGCGCCTTCGCGCCGACATCTATGGAGAGGTTCGCGGCGCAGAAGTCGGCCAGCTTGCCGGCGTCGGTGATGCCCTCCAGGACTTCCCGCATCTCGCCCGCCAGGTTGGGCGCGAGCCCGATGATGCGCTGCATCTTGTCCGTCACCTGGCGGCGCAGTGCCTCGGTCCGCAGGGGGTCGCCGACGATGTCGCGGACCGGCGTGAACGCGGCCGTGAGCCCGTCGGGGCCGGCAGCGATGGCGTCGAGATGCACGCGCTCGATCCCCTGCACCAGCATCCGCAGCGTCCCGTCGCCCAGCTTGAGCAGGCGCACCACGACACCGAGGGTGCCGACCTTGTGGAGCATCTCGGGCGGCACCTCGTCGAGGATGCCCGGCGGCTGGTCGGAGCCGGCGGCGAGTTTCACCACGCCGAGGAGGACCCTTTTGTGCGACTCGACGGCGCGGTCGATCGCCTCGATGACCGCTTCATCGGTGGCGAGGAGCGGGACGACGACGTGCGGGAAGACCACGACCTGCGCGAGCGGGAGGACGCTCAGGCGGGCCGGGAGATGGTCGGCGGACCGGCGCGGCGCGCGCGGTGCGATGCCGCCCACGGGCGCCGCCGGCGCCGGAGCGCCGGGCGAGCCGGCGGCCGCCGGCGTCTCGGGCGGGGCCGCGTCGGGGATCCAGATCCCTTTGGGCGGGACGCCGCTCTCGCCGCTCACTTGGACTCCACGTCGACGCGGACCGGCTTCGGCTTGTCGGGGACCTTCGCCAGGTGGATCTCGAGGAAGCCGACCTCGTACGTGGCCCGGAGCGAGGCCGGGTCCACGCGCCGCGGAAAGCGGAAGCGGCGCTCGAAGGGCCCGACCTTCACCTCCATCGCGTGGTATTCGCGCCGGCCGCTCGCCGTTTCCTGGCGCTCGCCGCTGACGGTGAGGACTCCGCCGTCGAAGGTCACCGAGAAGCCGTCGGGGTCGATGCCGGCGATGTCGATCACGACGACGAAGAAGTGGTCGGTCTCGTAGATGTCTGCGGGTGGCCGCCACTTGGGCGTGGAGACGAAGCCGACGGGCGAGCCGCGGACGCACTCGTTGAGGTAGACCTCGAGCTCGTCGGCGAGTTGCGGCGTCGTGGGCCCGGAGGGGCGGTGCGCCTGAGGACGGCGGGGCGGGTCGGCCATGGGGCCAAGTTACGGCGTGAACGAGGGTTAGGTCAAGCGGACGGGGCCAGGCCGACCGGCAGGCGCACCGCGGCGCCGCTGGCCACCCCTCCCTACCGGCCTCCCGACGCCCAGCGGCGCGCAGCGGCGGCGGCGTCCCCCGCCCCAGGCCCCAGCGGCGGCGGCAGCGGCGGCGTCCACGGCCCGAATCCCGAGGCTCCGGCGGCCCCGCGCAGTTTCTCGGGCACCGAACGCACGAGGGCGACGGGATTCCTCCCCGCCGCGAGGGCGTCGCCGAGCCTCGTGAAGTCCTCGCCGGAGAGGACGAACACGGCGTCCCGGCCGTGCGCCAGCACCACGCGCCGGAAGGAGCGGCCGGCCGCGCGCATCGTCCTGGCCGCCACGAGCAGGCCGCCCAAGGCGTTCTCGGGCGCCGCCGCGTCGACGCTCCGGAGATCGAGCACCAGCGTGGTGAGATCGAGGTAGTACTGGAACCGGGCCCGCAACTGGAGTCGCGCGGTACCGGTGTCCGCCGCGAGCGCGGCCCGGACCGGCCGGCCGACCATCAGAGCATTGGCGCCCCACACCGCGAGCACGAGGAACAGCAGGCCCAGGACGGCCCGCCGGTTCGAGCGCGCCCGTCGAGATGCATGGTGCGCCCGGACGGACGACTGGACGACCTGCGCGGAGCTGCGCGGGACCCTCGGTCCCTGCGCGTCGGTCACCGCAGCCTCGCCCTCACGCCTTCCCCGCCTTCGCCTCCGGCAGACCATACAGCGGGAACCGCTCGGCCAACTCCAGCACGTCGCGCTTCACCTGCTCGAGCTTCGCCGGATCGTCGCGGCCCAACACGGCGACGTCGATCAGCTCGGCAACGCGCCGCATCTCGGGCTCCTTCATCCCGCGCGTGGTGAGCGCCGGGGTGCCGATCCGCACGCCGCTCGTGACGAACGGCGAAGCGGTGTCGCCCGGCACCGTGTTCTTGTTCACCGTGATGCCGGCGCGCCCCAGCGTCTCCTCCACCAGCTTGCCGGTGAGCTCCTTGCCACGGAGATCCACCAGCATCAGGTGCGTGTCCGTACCGCCCGACACGAGCGTGTAGCCCCGCTCCATCAGCCCATCGCCCAGCGCCTTCGCGTTGGCCACGACCTGCGCCGCGTACTCGGCGAAGTTCGGCTGAAGCGCCTCGCCCAGCGCCACCGCCTTCGCCGCGATGACGTGCATCAGCGGGCCGCCCTGGTTCGCGGGGAAGACCTGCTTGTCCACCGCCTTGGCGTACGCCTCGGAGGCGAGGATCATCCCGCCCCGCGGGCCGCGCAGGGTCTTGTGCGTCGTGGTGGTGACGATGTCGGCGTGGGGCACCGGCGAGGGGTGCACGCCGCCCGCCACGAGCCCGGCGATGTGCGCCATGTCCACGAGGAAGACCGCGCCCACCTCCTTCGCGATCGCCGCGAAGGCCGCGAAATCGATGACGCGCGCGTAGGCGCTGGCGCCGGCGATGATCAGCTTGGGGCGGTGCTCCAGCGCGAGCCGACGCACCTCGTCGTAGTCGATGAGCCCCGTCTCCTCGCGCACGCCGTACTGCACCGCCTTGAAGAGCCGCCCCGACGAGGAGACCGGCGCGCCGTGCGTCAGGTGGCCGCCGTGCCGGAGCGCCATCCCCAGGATGACGCCGCCCGGCTCGACCACCGCCAGGTACGCCGCGAGGTTGGCCTGCGTGCCGCTGTGCGGCTGCACGTTGGCGTGCGCCGCGGCGAACAGCCGCTTGGCGCGGACGATGGCCAACGCCTCGGCCTCGTCCACGACCTCGCAGCCGCCGTAGTAGCGCTTGCCGGGGTACCCCTCGGCGTACTTGTTGTTGAGCGCCGTCGCCATCGCCGCGAGCACCGCCGGCGACGCGAAGTTCTCGGACGCGATGAGCTCGAGGCCGCACGCCTGGCGCTCCGTCTCGCGCTGGATGATGTCGGCGATGACGGGGTCGGACGCGGCGAGGTCGGGGTGCGCTGCGAAGTGGGGCATAGGCCGAGTAGGGTAGCGGTTCTGCGGGGGGCGGGCAATGCCGCGAAGGCCGGTATGGCCGGCCCGGGCCCGCTCATCCGGCCGGAGCGCCCCCCGCCCGCCGGCGCGCCTCGCGCTCCACCCGGGCGATGATCATCTCGATGCCGATGAGGTTGAGGCCGCCCTCGGGAAGGATGATGTCCGCGTAGCGCTTCGAGGGCTCCACGAACTCGAGGTGCATCGGCCGCACGGTGGTGAGGTATTGCTGGATCACCGAATCCATCGTGCGCCCCCGCTCCACCACGTCGCGCTGGAGGCGGCGGATGAACCGCACGTCGTCCGCGACGTCCACGTACACCTTGACGTCGAACAGCTGCCGGAGCCGCACATCGGCGAACAGGAGGATCCCCTCGACGAGGATCACGTCGCGCGGCTCCACCCGGATCGTGGCGGCGGCGCGGGTGTGGGCTGGGTAGTCGTAGGTGGGTTTGTCGATCGCGTGGGCGCCGGCCAGCAACTGGAGCTGCGCGATCATCAGCTCCGTGTCGAACGCGTCGGGGTGGTCGAAGTTGACCTTCTTGCGCTCCTCGAGGGGCAGGTGCGCCAGGTCCTTGTAGTAGGCGTCCTGATCGATGAGCACCGACTCGGGGACGATCGCCTCCAGGATGGCGCCGGCCACCGTCGTCTTGCCGGAGCCCGAGCCGCCCGCCAAGCCGATGACCAGCGGCCGGCCCGAACTCACCAGCACCCCCCGTGTTGTTCGCTCCGCCCGCGACGATTCGGCACGACGCCGACGTGCTTCACGACGCGCTCAGCGGAGCGCGCGGGTGGAGCCGGCGAAGCGCCGCAGCACCAGCGCCGCGACGCCGACCTTGAGCAAGTCGCCCGCCACGAACGGCAGCGTGCCCAGCGCCACGGCGAGGGACGCGCTCCCGGTCAGCACGAGGAGCTGCGCCACACCACCGGCGTGGATGGCGAGCATGCCGAGCGCCGGTGCGGCGAGCACCCGCACCCAGCCGGTGCCGCGCGCCGTCACGACCCCCGCGAGGGCCGCGGCGAGGGGATACGCCAGCAGGAAGCCGCCCGTCGGGCCGAACAGCCGTGCCGCGCCGGGCAGCCCGACGGGCGCGAAGACCGGCAGTCCCGCGGCGCCCATCACGAGGTAGGTGACGAGGGCGGCCGCGCCGACGCGCGCGCCCAACAGCCCGCCCACCAGCACGACGGCGAGCGGCGCGAGCGACATCGGGACGGGAGTGCCGGGCAGCGGGACGGCGACCTGCGCGGCCAGCGCGACGGCCAGCGCGCCCGCGAGGGCGGCCAGCGCGCGGGGGAACAGCGCGGGGAGAACGGACGCGGCGGACGTGAAAGAAGACATCAGATGCGCTCCACGGATCACGGGTAGGGAACCATCGCTCGAACGCGGATCTGGTCGGTCAGCAGCGCCACGAACGCGTCCTGCGCCATCACGTCCTGCTTGTTGCCGGCCCCCCGGGCGCGCACCGCGACCGTGCCGGCCTCCGCCTCCCGCCCGCCGACCACCGCGAGGTAGGGCACCTTCTGCATCTCGCCGTCGCGGACGCGGTAGTTGAGCGTCTCGTTGCGCTCGTCGAGGTGCGACCGGATCGCGGCCGCCCGGAGACTCTTGTGCAAGGCGCGCGCCGCGTCCATCTGGGCGTCCGTGATGGGCAGGACGCGCACCTGCTCCGGCGCCAGCCAGAGCGGGAAGGCGCCGGCGAAGTGCTCGATCAGGAAGCCGATGAACCGCTCCATCGTGCCGTAGATGGCGCGGTGGATCATCACCGGCCGGTGGGGCTTGTTGTCCGGCCCCGTGTATTCGAGCTGGAAGCGCTCCGGCAGCTGGAAGTCGAGCTGGATGGTCGCCCCCTGCCACTCCCGCCCGATCGCGTCGTTGAACTTGATGTCGATCTTGGGGCCGTAGAACGCCCCGCCGCCGACGTCGAGCCGGTAGGTCGCGCCCCGGCGCTTCAGCGCCTGCTCCAGCGCCTGCTCGGCCTGCTCCCACATCGCGTCCTCGCCGAGCTTCTTGTCCGGGCGAGTGGCGAGGTCGAGCCGGTAGTCCAGCCCGAAGGTCTTCCCCATCACCAACTCGACGATGTCGAGCAGCTCGAAGATCTCGTCCTCGATCTGGTCGGGGCGCAGGAAGATGTGCCCATCGTCCATCGTGAGGCCGCGCACGCGCAGCATGCCGTGCAGCGT
>Ga0315287_10003065_pt1 | contig 16035 bp, 25 predicted proteins | sample YL17G11_0_MG_FD_205037 | JGI IMG/M metagenome (GOLD analysis project Ga0315287, IMG submission 205037) | Sediment microbial communities from Yellowstone Lake, YNP, Wyoming, USA - YL17G11_0 | ecosystem: Environmental > Aquatic > Freshwater > Lake > Sediment | place: USA: Wyoming | collected... | reverse complement strand
TGGAATCGCGCGAACCGATAACCACATCCGCCCCTTGGTCAAAATAGGGCTTCATTTTGTCAAAGTGGTCTAACGTCGTGGCGTTATCAGCGTCCATGAAAAGCCGGATTTTGCCGTTCACCGCCAGCATTGCCTCCCGCACCGCCCCGCCCTTGCCGTTGTTTTCTTGACGATGCAATAATCTTAAGTTCTTAATACTATTTTGGAAACTGGTGACGATTTGGGGCGTCTTGTCGGTAGAACCGCCGGAAACAACCAAAATCTCGTAGGTGAACGGCTGTTTCTGCAAATACTGGTCTACTGCCAACAACGTCTTGCCGATTGTCTTTTCCTCGTTGTAAGCGGGAACAATAACTGACAAATATGGTTTATCTTCCATAAAATTTAATTATCAAATTTGACAATCTAACAATTGTCTAATCTAATAATCGTTAATTATTGATTTTATTATAACACAACCACCGCTAAAGAAAAAAGGTTGCTTCAACTTAGAAACAACCCTTTGGGCGTGAACAAAAGAGCTTTTGCTCACGCCCTTTCCAGTCACGCCCTTTTCAGATTGATGCTGCTGTGATATTGGCGCGACATAACACCTAGCGCCAATATCATCCAAAGAACCGTTGCGCCTATGCCGAAGGCAAAATGCAGCGCGCCGACCTTCCAGTTCGGCGAGTCCGCCCAAAAAGCAGCAACCCGATAAAGAAATGCCAGCCAGATAGCCGCAGAAAACAGACCGACCTTGATATACTCTCTGAACATATCAAGGATAAAAACCGGCCATATTAAGGGCGTGAATAACGCTCGGATTGCGTACCAACGCCAGTTTTTCCCGCTGGGGCCGGAAACAAGAAAATACAGCGTTGCTATTACACCAACCACTATCAAAAATTCCAGCAGCTTATACATTTGAGCCTCACTTTCTCAGTTTGTGACCACAAAACAAATTGGGCAAAAAACTATCGCGAAATACGGTACATATTATAATAACATTATACTAAACTTTAGTCAATACTTCCCCTCCCTCTTTAGTCACTATAACCGTATGCTCAAAATGCGCGGTTAAAGACTTATCGTCCGTTTCAAAACCAAATTTATCTTTTGATTTTTTGATTTTATGACTGCCGGCCGAGATCATCGGTTCAATCGCCAGCGCCATTCCTTCCTGCAATAGCGCGTCCTGAAAACCGGAATGCGCAAAATTGGGAATTTCCGGCGGCTCGTGCAATTCACAGCCAATACCATGCCCCACCAATTCGCGGATAACGGAGAAGCTTTCTTTTTCAACATATTTCTGAATCGCGACCGAGATTTCACTCAGCTTGCGGCCAGGCCTCACCTCTTCTATCGCGGCGTTCAGTGCGCCGCGCGCCACCTCAATTATTTTTACGGCCTGCGGACTAACTGTACCAACTGGCACGGTCAATGCCGCGTCGGTATATAAGCCCGCCTGTCCGTCGCAACCTTGATTGTAAAAACAACTGCCGCATTTTTCCGGCGGCCAAAGCACGCCTAAATCCAAACCGATAATATCACCCTCTTTCAGGGCGCGCGCCGAAGGCAAGGCGTGTACAATTTCTTCGTTCACCGAAGTGCACAAGCTTGCCGGGTAACCTTGGAATCCCTTGAAAGCCGGCAAAGCGCCTTGTTCATAAATCAGCCGCTCGGCTAAATTATTCAAATCTTCTGTCGTTACTCCGGGTTTAACTTCTTTAGCCACCGCAAATAAAACAGACCCCAAGATTTTTCCGCCTTGGCGCATAATTTCAATTTCTTTCTGGGATTTAATTTTTATCATCGGATAAAACAAACAATTTATCAAATCGTGATCGCGAAAATTTTTGTTAAAAATGTAAGTGGGGGGAACCCCCGCCATTCACAATGGAACGGGTAAACTACTCAATTTTATCTAAAATTTCTTTTTGCACATCCTCAATTGGCTGGTCGCCATTGACTTCAATCAACGCGCCTCCTTGGCGATAGAAATCAACTACGGGCAATACATCCGATTCGTACCAATCAAGCCGCACATTGATTATTTCAGGCGTATCATCCGGCCGCACTTCAAGTTTGCCGCCGCATTTGTCGCACGAAGTTATATCTTTATAAACGCCGACATAAGGGATAAGATTGCCGCATTGCTGACAAATTCGACGTTTAGTCAAACGCGCAAAGGACTCTTGGCGCGAAATATCTATAAGCATCGCTTTAATATTTTGCCAGTCATACCAGCCGAGCGCCTCATCCAGAAGCTCGGCTTCAACTAATCTACGCGGACTGCCATCAAAAATGATTCCCGTAAAGTCATCGCCGCGATTATTTTTTATTTCTTCCAGACGTCTCATCCAAAGATAAAAAAGTAAGGTGGAAGGCGCAAGATTTCCCGCCTTCAGCTGCATATCAATTTTTTTGCCAGTGAAGTCCGACTTCTTGGCGCGCTCGCGCAAGAGGTCGCCCGAGCCGATATAAAAAAAACCGAACTTCTGAACCAAAAGGTCGGCTTGAGTGCCTTTACCGCAACCAGCGCGGCCAAGAAGAATGAAAATTTTAGGATTCATTAATAGTTACGAGATACGAAATTTACTGCCAGAATATAGATATATACAGATGCGCGACTTACGTCATTTATCTGTATATAATCTGTAATCTGTAGAGAAAACGTATATTCGTACACAATTAGTACCTTCGTAGAGCTTAAAAACCTTCGTATTCCCGCATGGTCAATTGCGACTGGATTTGCCTGATGGTTTCCAAAACAACGGAGACCACAATTAAAATAGAAGTGCCACCCACTTGAAAGGCGGTCACGCCGGTGGCGCCTTGAACTAAAGTCGGAGCAATAGCAATTACCCCAAGAAAGACGGCACCCACCAGCAATACTCGGTTCAAAATAAAATTCAAAAACTCCATTGTTGGCCGGCCGGGCCTGATGCCGGGCACAAAACCGCCCATTTTTTGAAGATTTTCCGCCACGTTTTTAGGATCAAAGGTGACGGCCGTATAAAAATAAGTGAATAAAACCACCAAAACAAAATAAATGAGGGCGTAAATAAACTGGCTGCGCTGGAACATATCCCGCAAAAATCTGGCCATCGTAGCCACCCAGTGAATTTGAACATTGGCTAAAAAGCTACCGATCATTCCCGGCATCAGCATAAATGATAAAGCAAAAATTATCGGCATAACGCCGGCCGGATTGACATTAAGCGGCAGATAGGTGGCGACACCGCCATACATTTTGTTGCCGCGGATGCGCTTGGCGTAAGAGACGGGAATATTGCGGCGCGCTTCAGTGATGACCACTACGCCCACAATGACGAGCAACGCAATCACCAAAAACGCTAGGTATGCAGGAATCTTTGTCGGATCCCAACCTACGATAATCTGACGAGCTGAAATAGGAAAACCAGCTACGATACCGGCAAAAATCAAAAGCGAAACGCCATTGCCGATACCTTTTTCCGAAATTAATTCACCAAGCCACATCAAAAATACTGTGCCGGCGGTGATAACGGAAATTGTTGTGACTAAATGAAAAACGCTTAAAGAACCGATAATTTGCTGGCTGCGCAAAAGCATAATCATCCCGTAGCCCGATAAAGCGGCTAAAGGCACGGTTAAAATCCGACCATACTGGTTGAATTTCTGCCGTCCGGCCTCGCCTTCTTCTTTATACAAGGCCTCAAATCTGGGAAAGATCATCGTCAAAAGCTGCAAGATGATAGTGGCGGTAATAAAGGGCCCCAGCCCCAACATAGCGATTGAAAGATTTTTCATCGCGCCGCCCGTAAAAATATTTAAAAGCCCGAAAAGCTGGTTGCCTTCAAAAAAAGAGCGCAATCGCATCGCATCAATACCCGGTACCGGAATATTTGCCACGACACGGAAAATAACAAAAATCAGCAGGACAAATAAAATTTTGTTTCTTAACTCGCGGACCTTAAAAATTTGAAGTAATTTTTGCCACCACATACGATAGTTGAAAGTTAAAAGTTACGGTTTAACTATCACTTTTCACTTCTAACTTTTAATTTCTCCCTTATACTTCCTCCTGCCTTTTCAATTTTTTCTCTGGCGTTTTGCGAAAAATTCAGCTGTTTAAAATCCAGTTTTATTTTAATCTCACCATCGCCCAGGATTTTTATTTGAGGCACCCTGCCTTTTGATTTTACCACTAAATGTTTTTGAACCAAAATTTCCGGCGTAACCAACTCTCCATCTTTAAAAATGCCCTCCAAATTAGCTAAATTCAAAATTGCGGGCTTTGTTTTTCCGCTCTTGAATTTATAACCGCGCCTTTTGGGAATGCGTTTTAACGTGTCTCGCCATTCTGGCCGCAGTTTCCGACCGGCGCGGGCTTTCTGCCCTTTGACGCCACGCCCGGAAAAAGTGCCCCGCTTACCGCCGCGCCCCACGCGCTTTTTCGTTTTTTGATTTTTTGTCGCCTTTAATTGATGCAACTGCATAAAAATATTTTGGCTGTGAATTAACTAATTGCTGACGAAATTATCCGGTCGCTGCCGAGCGCTTCAGTTGCTTCAAAGCCTCCAAAGTCGCCCAGGCATTATTCAATTTATTGGTTGACTTACTCAAAATCTTAGCGGAAATATTTTCTATTCCGACTAATTCACAAATTGAACGCACGGCGCCGCCGGCCACCAGGCCCCTGCCCTTAGGCGCCGGCTTCAAAAAAACCTTAGCCGCGGAATACTTAGCTAAAACTTCATGCGCAATGGTGTTGCCTTTTAGCGAAACGGTTATCAGGTTTTTTCTGGCCTGTGACACTCCTTTGTCCACCGCCTGCGACACATCGGTCCCCTTGCCAATACCTATACCAATTTTCCCTTTTTTATTTCCTATTGCCACGGTCGCGCGAAAACTAAAGCGGCGGCCGCCGGCCACGACGCGAACCACGCGACTCACGTCCAAAACCCGTTGATCATATTCTGATTTTTCCCTTTTTGTTTCTGGTCTCATTCTGGCCATAAATTAACTCTGCCTTAAAATTACTGAATTAATTAAAACTTCAGACCGCCGTCTCTGGCGCCATCCGCCGCCGCTTTGACAATGCCGTGAAATCTATAACCGCCTTTGTCAAAAACTGCTTCGTTAATTTTACTTTCCTGCGCTTTCTTGGCAATCAGCTGACCGACCTGAACCGCTAATTCCTTCATTTTTTTGTTCCCGCTCATTTTAATTTCCAGGTCGCTGGTGCTCGTCAAAGTCACCTTTTTCTGATCATCAATAAGCTGCAAATAGATATGCTTATTACTGCGAAAAATTGAAAGTCGCGGTCGTTTGGCCGTGCCAAAAATTTTAGCCCGGGAACGCTTTGCCCGCCGCTGACGCTTTTGTCTTTTTTGTTTATGCGAATCTTTCATGTAATCACCCTAAGAATTTAATAATATTAATAGTGTTTGCAATGATTCGTAAATTAGTAGGACTCTAAAATGCGCTTTTAACCGCTTTCTTGCCTGCCTTACGCTTAATTATTTCACCCTCATAGTGAATCCCCTTGCCTTTATAGGGTTCAGGTTTGCGCAGCGATCTTATTTTGGCTGCTGTTTGGCCGACCAACTCCTTATTGATACCCGAGACAATAATGGTATTTTTTTCTGTCTTGAATTCAACTTCCGGCACGGCGTCAAACTTGATGGGGTAGGAAAATCCTAAATTCAAAATTAGATCTTTGCCCTGCAGCGCGACTTTATAACCGATACCTTCAAGCTCCAATTTTTTCTCAAAGCCCTTGGATACGCCCGTAACCGCGTTGCTCAATAGCCGCTGCTCTAAACCCCACAAGGCGGCAGTTTTTTTACTTGGCGCACCGGGCGAAACAACCGCCTGACCATCCATTACTTCAATTTTCAACACTGAAGGAATTTCAAGTTGAAGTTCACCTTTCGGTCCCTTGACCACTGCTAAATTACCGCTGATTTTGACTTCAACTCCTTGAGGTATTGCGATTATTTTTTTGCCGACTTTAGACATAGATCTGACGAGCTTAGGACTAATTACCAGATTTCACAAATCACTTCGCCGCCGAGTTTATTTTTTCTTGCTTCTTTATCGGTCATCATTCCGGCCGAGGTAGAAATTATCGCCACGCCATAACCATGACGGAAAGGTTTGATATCGACGGCCTTCCTATAAATGCGCTGGCTTGGCCGGCTGATGCGGCGTGCGCCTTGAATCGCCGGAGCTCCCTGATCATATTTCAATTTCAACTCCAGTTTCTCTTTCGCCTTGACGCCTTTGTGCTCCACTTTGGCCAAAAATCCTTCCCGTTCTAAAATCTTTGCCAAGGCCAGCTTCGTTTTGGAAAACGGCAAAAGTACGCTCTCGTGACCGGCGCTTTGTGCATTCTTTATTCTTGTTAATAAATCGACGATGGAATCCATAATAAAAGTTAAAAAGTAAAAATGAAAAACAATAATTTAAATCGCGAACGCTCGTTTTCCCTTTTTGTTTTTTATATTTTAATTTTATTTCTACCAACTGCTTTTTTTGATGCCCGGTAGCTCACCGCGGTTAGCCAATTCTCTGAAACAAATACGGCATAATCCGAAATCCCGCATGTAGCCTCTTTTGCGACCGCAACGAAAACAGCGCCGCGTAATGCGCGTGGAAAACTTTTGCTTACGCTTAGATTTCGCAATTTGAGCAACAGTCGCCATGAATTCTCTACGGATTACTAATTTTGTACGAATGTACGAATTACAGATTACATGCAGATATACAGATGCGTGACAGTCAATGTATATCCGTATTTTGTAATAATTTCGTACTTTCGTACTATTTCGTATTTCGTAGTTATCTTTTTATCGGAAATCCGAGTAATTTAAATAATTCCAGCCCCTCTTCCATTGTTTTGGCATTGACGGCAACGCAAACTTCCAAACCAAAAATATTTTTGACATGCTCGTGTGAAATTTCCGGAAAAATTATGTGCTCTTTAATACCAATGGTCAAATTACCGCGTTCATCAACCGAAGTTGCTGCTAATCCCCGAAAGTCCCGGGACCTTGGCAAGGCCAAGCTGATTAATCTGTCCAAAAAATCATACATCCTTTCGCCACGCAAAGTAGTTTGCAGACCGATAATTTGTCCCTCTCTTGTTTTAAAAGAAGCAATCGCTTTCTGGGCTTGCGTCGGAACGGCTTTCTGACCCGCAATTAAAGGCAGTTCGCGCTCTATCTCTTCCACCACGCTTTTTTCCTGACGAAATTTGCCGATACCGGTATTTATTATGACTTTCATGATTTTAGGCACGGCCAGATCGTTTTTGTAACCAAAATGCTGCCGCATCGCGGGCACAACCATTTTCTTATATTTTTCTTGCAACCTGTTCATGAACTTCTCTACAGACTACAGATTACTTACAGATATACAGATACGCGACGAACGCCGCTTATCCGTATATCCGTAAACAATCCGTATTCTGTAGCGATTTCGTATTTTGTAGCTAAATTTCTTCTCCGCATTTTTTGCAAATCCTGAATTTACCACCTGAAGCGTTTTTATACCCCAGCCGGGTGGCCTGCCCGCATTTGGGACAAATCAATTTCACGTTGCCTACAGCTAAAGGTTTTGGAATTTCAACCACTTGCCCGTGTTCTCCGCTACGTGTCGGCCGGCGGTGTTTTTTAGCCAGATTAATATTTTCAACTGTAATTTTTTTCAGAGACGGCCAAACCTGCAAAACTTTTCCTTTTTTGCCTTTGTCTTTTCCGGAAGTTATTAAAACTTGATCGCCTTTTTTAATCTTCATGTTTTCTTCTACGAATTACGAATTTTGTAAGAATATACGAATTCTCTATAGATTACAGATTAAGTACAAATATACAGATATGCAACATCGCCGTTTATCTATATTCTGGCAGCAAATTTCGTATTTAAACAACTTCTGGGGCCAGCGAAACTATCGTGTCAAAACCTTTATTCTTCAATTCTCTGGCTACCGGCCCGAAAATTCTTCCGCCCCGCGGCTCTTTCCCTTCAACCAACACCACAGCGTTATCATCAAATCTGACATACGACCCATCGGATCGACGATAATTATTTCTTTGCCTGATAATCACGGCCCGGATCACATCGCCTTTCTTGACTGCTTTGCGCGGTTCGGCCTCAATAACAGAACAAACAATAATGTCGCCCAATTGCGCCCAGCGGCGTCTGGTGCCGCCCAAAACCTTAAAACAGCGAGCCAGTTTTGCCCCGCTGTTGTCGGCGACTTTCAAGATGGAACGCGGTTGGATCATAGCAATAAATGCTGAAAAAATCTATCTTTATAGCGCACAATTCGCGCAATCATTATAAAATAAAGAAGTCCGTATGTCAAAAATTTACGCTACCGCTTAGTTTGTTTTTGCAGCGACTCTGCCAGATACCACCCATCTCTTTTCTTTAGACAGCGGCCGGCATTCCCGTATTATCACTTCGTCGCCTACTTTGTATTCGTTCTTTTCGTCATGGGCCTTATAGCGCTTGGTGACTCGGTATCTTTTTTTATATTTGGGGTGTTCTGTCAGACGCGTCACTGCCACCACTATGGTTTTTGACATTTTGTCTGAAACAACTTTCCCTTTTACTTGTTTTTTGGACATAGCCCCTAAAAAAATCCCGGGTACCGCAATTCGCAAATTGAATATTACAAATAGTGACACCTGAATTTTTGATTTACACAATTAACCCCCTGCAGCTTGGCGTTATTTTTTCTTTAAATTTTCCTGACACAATAATGTCAGCAGCCGGGCAATTTGTTTTTTCGTCAGTTTCAGCTGATGGACATTTTTCAATTTTTTGCTGGCCAAATCAAAGTTCAACTGGCACAATTTTTCTCTACTTTCCTGAAGCGCCAATTGTAATTCATTTACTGATCTCTGCCTTAATTCCTTGGGTTTTATTTCCATGAATTTTATTTACTGACGAATTTCGTTTTTACGGGTAACTTATGCGCGGCTAATCTCAGTGCTTCCTCTGCTGTCTCGCGTAACACGCCATCCATTTCAAAAAGAATCCGGCCGGGCTTGACCGGCGCCACATAAGAATCAACGCTACCCTTGCCACCACCCATCGGGGTCTCCGCGCCTTTTTTGGTAATCGGTTTATCGGGAAAAACCCGTAGCCAAATTTTGCCGCCGCGCTCAATATAACGGGTCATTGCACGCCTGGCCGCTTCAATCTGCCGACCGGTAAGCCAAGCTGCCTGCATCGTTTGCAATCCGAAACTGCCGAAAGCCAACCGGTTGCCTCTTACCGCCAGCCCCCTTGTCCGCCCTTTTTGCCACTTGCGATGTTTTACTTTTTTAGGAAGCAACATAAAATTTTTCATTCACTGCTTAAAAAAATATTTATTGTTCTTTTTTATAAATCCAAACCTTGATGCCGACCGTACCGTAGGCCGTGAACGCCGTGGCCTGTGCGTAATCGATGCCTGCACGCAATGTTTGCAGTGGAATCCGGCCCTTGCGCAACCATTCCTTACGGGCAATTTCGTTCCCGTCCAATCTTCCCTTAATTTTTATTTTTGCGCCCAGCACGTCTTTTGATTGCATAACCCGCTCAAGCGCCTGTTTCATCGTTCGACGAAAAGGCATCCGTTTTTCTATCTGCTCCGCTATCCCCTGGGCTACCACGGCGGCTCTAGTTTCCGGTCCTTTAATTTCTTCAACCGACAATTTCAAATCGGCTTTCAAAGATAACTTCATTTTTTTATTAAGCAAACGTTTCAATTCCGATTTTAAATCCTCGATGCCCGCGCCTCCACGGCCAATAATCAAGCCAGGCCGGGCAGCGTAAATAATAACGGAGGTTGCATTAGCCGAACGATCAACTTCAATTTTATCCACGCCTGCCTTGGCCAGTTTCTTAGCTAAAAAACCGCGGATAATTAAATCCTGCTCTAAAAATTCTGGATATTTATTTTTGCTGAACCAGTGCGATTTCCAGTCTTGCGTTATACCGACGCGGAAACCGACCGGATTAACTTTTTGCCCCATGACACCCTACGAAATTACTAATCCGTACAAATATTACGAATAAATATTAGTACAATCAGTAATAATTCGTAAATTAGTAGGGTTATATTGATTTTCTTCTAAACATCTTCCTGATATTGCCAAATGTCTGTCGCGCGAAATGGCGTTTTTTTGCCTGACCGGTACTGCCGTATGGTTTTTGCGGCACGATGTCTTTGGGTTTGACTTCCGACGCGGTGACGATTTCTTTTATCTCTTGTTCCACTGCCGGTAATACTTCTTCCGGCCTGACCACCTCCGGTTTACGTGCCTTTCTGACCTTTTTGGTGCTTGGTTCAAATTCGTCTAATACCAGTTTCACCGAACAAGTCCTTTTCATAATCGGCGTGGCACGACCCATCGCCCGCGGCAGCCACCGCTTCAAACTCGCTCCCGCTTCCACAATAATTGTCTTAATGTATAAATTATCCTCTTTCTCAACACCGAAATTTTTTTTGGCGTTCGCTACTGCCGAATTTACCAATTTCAAAATCAAAGGAGCCGGTTTCTTAGTTAAAAAAGACAGCTGCGTCTTGGCTTGCGGCACACTCTTCCCCCTGACCAAATTAACAACCAGTCTTATTTTTCTGGGAGAAACTCTTAAATTGTTTAAACTAGCTTTGATTTCCATCTTTGTTCAAAAATAGATCATTATTTCTTTTCCGGGGGCGGTGCCGGCGCAGCGACTTGCGCCGTTGCCTTCTGCTGCTCCAATTCTCTTTGCATGCGACCGCCGTGTCTGACGAATTTTCGCGTCAAGGCAAACTCGCCTAAACGGTGACCTACCATCTCTTCAGTGATAAACACCGGGATGTGCTCCTTGCCATTATGCACCCCAAAAGTAAAGCCTACCATCTCCGGACTAATAACCGAAGCTCGCGCCCAGGTCTTGATTATTACCTTGTCCCCGGGGCGCAACTTGGATATTTTTTTCAAAAGTTTTGGGTCAATATACGGCCCTTTTTTAAGTGATCGTGACATGATATCTTACAGATTTACAGATACATAACCGCCTACCAACAGATAGGCAAATGTGCAGATAAAAATTTATCATCCGCATATCTGTAAATCTATGAAATTACTTTCTTCTTTGCAAAATTAATTTATTCGTCGGTTTTCGCTTTCTTCGCGTTTTCACTCCGTATGCCTGCTTACCCCAAGGAGTCTTAGGGCCGCGACGCAAACCGATGGGTGCTTTACCTTCGCCGCCGCCGTGAGGATGGTCAACCGGATTCATGGCCGAACCGCGGACAGTCGGCCTGACACCCAGCCAGCGCAGCCGGCCGGCTTTGCCAAAAACCTGCGCGCTAAATTCTGGATTACTTACCTGACCGATGGTTACCCAACAATTTTCCTTAACCATTCTCACTTCGCCCGACGGCATTTTTAATTGCGCATAACCGCCTTCTACTGCTAAAACCTGGGCCGAGTTACCTGCACTGCGCACTAAAACTCCGCCGTTGCCCGACTGAAGTTCAACATCGTGAACTCCGATGCCGACCGGAACATTTTTCAGTGGCAGCCGATTGCCGGTTTTCAAAGGCGCGTTCTCGGCGCTTATTACTTCGTCGCCGATTTTTAAACCGTGCGGCGCGATAATATAGCGCTTCTCACCATCGCGGTAATTTAATAAATTGATAAAACAATTGCGGTTAGGATCATATTCAAGGGAAACAATTTTAGCCGGAACGCCAAATTTATTTCTTTTAAAATCGATCAGCCGATAAAGTTTTTTGTGGCCGCCGCCCTTATGACGCATCGTGATGCGACCGGACGATTTGCTCCTGCCCTGGCAGCGAAAACGCGAAACCAAGAGCTTTTTTTCTGGCTCCTTTTTACTCAAGTCGACTTTGACCTTGATGACTTGCCGCCTGCCGGGGCTAGTTGGTCGATACTGTTTTAACATTTATTTTAATTTATCCTAAAGATACATTAATATAAAATTTTTATCTGTACATCTGCATGCTAGCGCGAAATGATTTCGATTTTTTCTCCTTCGGCTAAAAAGACAGTCGCTTTTTTATATCCGGAACGGAATCCTTCTTGGCGGCCGCGTCGCCTGATTTTACCGGGGACATTGATTATATTCACCCGCTCAACTCTTACACCGTAAGAATCCTGAACCGCTTCTTTTATTTCCTTTTTATTCACCCGCCCAAATACTTCAAAAACATATTGGTTTTCCTTGTCGCCCAGACGAACCGATTTTTCCGTCACAATGGGCCGGCGCAAAATCCGGTAGGCATCGGAGAATTCCTTTTTGGCAATTTTTTTCATCGGCTGCGGCTTTGATTCCTGTTTGACGCCGCTAACTGCCGGCTTTTTTTTGGCCGTTTTTTTTTCAGTCTTTTTTTCTGTTTTCTTAAATCTATCCAGCAAACTCATGAGAATTATTTCGCGCTATATTTTATTATTTTACTCTTTTCCCGTTCTTTAAATAATTTTTTTCAATCACGCCGATGGCGTCCTTTGGCAGCAATAAATAACGGCGGTTCAATAAATCAACTAAGTTCAAACTCGTGGCGCTGATTGTCTGAATTTTAGGCAAATTTCGGCTGGCACGAATAATATTTTCGTCTTTGGCTGCCAAAACGACCAATGTTCCCTTGCCCAAATCCTTTTTGACGCCTACGGCCAGCCCCTTAATGACTTGCGCCATATCCTTAGTCTTGGGCTGCGTCAATTTTAATTCATCCAGAACCACAAGTTCCGCGTCTTTAACCTTACTCGATAACGCCATCAGCAGCGCCTGCCGTTTCATTTTCTTATTAATTTTCTTGGCAAAAATTTTCTCTTTGCGCGGCCCGAAAGTCACGCCGCCGCCCTTCCACAAAGGCGAACGGATGGAACCGTGGCGGGCACGGCCCGTGCCTTTTTGCCGCCAGGGCTTTTTGCCGCCGCCGCGCACTTCGCCGCGGTCTTTGGTATGCGCCAAAGGCCGCCGCGACTGACTCAACTGCGCCTCTAATGCCTGCCTAACTAAATTATGATTTATTTTTAAACCAAAAATTGTTTCCGACAAATCTATCTTCCCGATTTCTTTCCCTTCCTGATTGTAAATTATTTCTTTCATAAAAATAGATATCGGCCGCGGTTACTTGAAACTCACGATTTCAAGCAGCCCACCTTTGTTGCCCGGTAGTGCTCCCTTGATAGCTAAAATATTATTTGCTTCATCAACTTTAGCAATTTCCAAACCGCTAACCGTCACCCGCTCGTGTCCCATACGGCCGGCCATGCGCCGTCCTTTAGGCACGCGCTCGGGAAAAGTGGCGCCAATTGAACCGGGCGCCCGCAGACTGTGTTTCTGACCGTGCGATTTGGGCCCGCCGCCAAAACCGTGGCGCTTAACCACGCCGGCAAAACCCTTTCCCTTTGACAAACCGATAACTTTAACTATGTCGCCTTCGCTAAATATACCTGCTTTAATCTCCTGACCCGGCTGCAACTCAGATTCGTCAACTCTGAATTCCCTTAAATATTTTAAACTTTGAATTTTGGCATTTGGACTTTGAACTTTTTTTAGGTGTCCCGACTGCGGTTTTCTCATTTTCTTTGTTTTCATTTCGCCAAAACCAATTTGCACTGCTTCATAGCCATCTTTTTGCGTCGATTTAACCTGTGTCACATAGCAAGGTCCGGCCTGAACCAAAGTAACGGGTAAGGCATTACCGTCTTTGTCAAAAATCTGCGTCATTTGCAATTTTTTAGCTAAGATAAACTTCATGATTTCTCTACGAATTACGAATTTTTTACGAATATACAAATGTGATTTGTTGCCTCCGACGATTACCTAATTATTAATTGGCGGGGGAATTTCGTGTATTCGTATATTCGTAAAAAATTCGTAACGTAGTTCGCAAAAGAAAAACCCAGGGCTAGCCCGGGCTTCTCCTGACTAAATCCGACACAAGTAACACAAATTTTCAAAAGAAATTGGCGATAATTTGTCTTCACAGGGCGCTTTCGCCTAACCCGAATTCGGTTGTCACGCTAAGCGCAACAACTTTAGCGAGGCTACGCTATGCGCCTGCTACATTTTGATTTCAATATCCACCCCGGCCGGCAAATTCAGATTACTCAATGATTCCACCACTTTGGCGCTAGGATTAAAAATATCTATCAAGCGTTTGTGCACCCGCATCTCAAATTGCTCGCGCGAATCTTTGTGCACAAAGGTTGACCTGTTAACCGTGTATTTATGAGTTTCAGTCGGCAAAGGAACCGGCCCTAAAACTTGGGCGCCGTAGCGTTGGGCGGTTTCAACAATTTGCCGCGCCGATTGATCTACGAGCTTATGGTCGCAAGCACGAATTCTGATACGAATCCGCTGTTTGATTTCCTCCACCGCCTTTTCTTTCTTTGCTGCAGTCATAATCGCATTAAAGAACTAATAAAGTTATAGTTAATCTTATTTAATAATTTTTGTCACAACGCCCGCGCCAATAGTGTGGCCGCCCTCTCGGATAGCGAATTTCTGCTTTTCTTCCAAGGCCACCGGCGTAATCAGTTTGATACCCAAGTTAACCGTGTCACCCGGCATTACCATTTCGGTTCCTTCCGGTAAGATAACCTCGCCCGTCACATCAGTTGTACGGATATAGAATTGGGGTTTATAGCCCTTAAAGAAAGGAGAATGGCGACCGCCTTCTTCCTTGGTCAAAATATAAATTTCAGCGTCAAAATCGGTGTGCGGCGTGACCGAACCGGGCTTAACCAGCACCTGCCCGCGCTCCACGTCTTCCTTTTTCAAACCGCGCAGCAAAATTCCGGTATTATCACCAGCTAGGCCGATATCCAGTGACTTATTAAACATTTCAATACCCGTCACAATGGTTTTTTGCGTCGGGCGAATACCGACGATTTCCACCTCATCGTTCAAGTTTATTTTGCCGCGCTCAATTCTGCCGGTGACCACCGTACCGCGCCCTTCAATAGAAAATACATCTTCAACAGCGAGCAAAAACGGTTTTTCCGTGTCGCGCACCGGATCGGGAATGTACTCATCCAAGGCCTTAACCAGTTCATAAATAGGCTTGATAGCTTCATCATCTTTAGAAGTAGCCGACATTGCCTTAAGGGCTGAACCGCGAATAATCGGGACTTTATCGCCGGGAAATTCATACTTAGTCAAAAGCTCCCTAATTTCCTGTTCAACCAAATCAATTAATTCGGGGTCGTCCACTTGGTCAACTTTATTCAAAAAAACTACAATGTTGGGCACGCCAACCTGACCGGCCAGCAGAATGTGTTCTCGGGTTTGCGGCATTGGACCGTCGGTGGCGGCCACGACTAAAATTGCACCATCCATTTGAGCGGCACCAGTAATCATATTTTTAATATAGTCGGCGTGTCCGGGGCAATCAATGTGGGCATAATGCCGTTTCTCGCTCTCGTATTCAACATGACAGGTAGCAATCGTAATGCCTCTGGCCTTTTCTTCCGGCGCCGAATCAATTTCGTCAACGCCTTTTTGCGAAGCCTTAAAACCGGCTAAATTCAGCGCTTTCAGAATTGCCGCCGTCAAGGTCGTTTTGCCATGGTCAACATGACCGATTGTTCCCACATTAAGGTGGGGCTTGGTACGTTCAAATTTTTCCGCCATTTTGATTTAACGCGGATTTATTGCCGGCTATCACGGATACTAGCAAGCCTCCACACCTAATCCATTCAAATTCTTAGAAATTCCCAGCGTGAGAGCGAAGGAGCTTGGTCGCACCGCCAACCTAATATTGTGTTCGTGGAAAGATTAGGCGTGGGGGCAAAACAAAAGTTTCCGTAAAAATCCCGCAAAATCCGCAAATTAGATTACAAAGTTTCTGCTTTATAGCTTAGTTTATTTTGACAAAAAAGTCAACAACTGGCCTAGAGAAGAGGTAAGTCCTCCACCTTTAAATCCTCGTCCCCGGTCAAGATCTCCAGTTCAGGGCTCGTTTCAACCTGCTTGGCTTTCCAATCGGTGATTTCCTGGTTGATTTTCTCCAATAAATCCTGTTCGCTAATTGTGTTACCCGAAGAT
>Ga0315287_10003064_pt1 | contig 16036 bp, 11 predicted proteins | sample YL17G11_0_MG_FD_205037 | JGI IMG/M metagenome (GOLD analysis project Ga0315287, IMG submission 205037) | Sediment microbial communities from Yellowstone Lake, YNP, Wyoming, USA - YL17G11_0 | ecosystem: Environmental > Aquatic > Freshwater > Lake > Sediment | place: USA: Wyoming | collected... | reverse complement strand
AGCGCCGCTGCAACAATTGTCGCGGCCAATATCAGGACGCAACATTTCACGGACCATTTCATTGTGCGGGTTTGCCGTAAACCGCCACTTCGATATAGTGGTTCAAGTCGTTGCTCGTATTGCCCTTGCTGTACAGCCGAACGTAGCGGGCCTTCACACCCTTGGCATCAATCAGCCTGCCCTCATTGGTCTCGGTGTAGTGCATATCTTTGCCTACGCCTAAGCCGGACGAGTTGTCGATATCGTTGTTAAACAACGTCCTGACGTTGGTTATGAAGTCGGCATCGTCGGCCACCTGCACCACCACATCATAATAGACGCGGGCCTGCTTATGGTAGTGCCAGGCGACAATGGCATATATGTTACACGCGCTCTCAAGGTCAATTGTGACATGCTGGGTGAACGGACCAAGCTCAACGTAGCTGCCGTCCGCCGCTTCTTTGTCACCGTCGGTGATCATCTCGATCTCGCCGATGATGGGCTCTTCGTCACTGCTCGTTACCGGCTTTCCTTGTGCAACGTTCTTCGTCCCTGCCGGCGCCAAAAACGGCGGACGAGGCTTGCCACTGGGTTTTTCGAGGTTTTCGACCCGTGTATCCTGAGGAGTGCCGACAAACATCGGCTTGGGCAATTCCAGCTCTATCGGAGCCAAACCGCCGGTCGCCGGGGTCTCAACTTTATCGGGAACCTTGGGGGACTCGGTCTTATCCGGAGCTTTGGCGGTCTCGACCTTATCGGGAGCCGTAGGCGTCTCGGTCTTGCCGGGGGCTTTCGTGGAGGCAGGCTCTGATTTCTTGCACGAACAGACAAAAACCAATGACGTCACAGACAGCACCAGCACACAAATCTTTACACTTGAGTTGAACCCTTTTCTCATCATTGTCCTTTTAACCTCAAAAATCCAGATTCTGTTTTTGCCTACGAAGCGGCTTAATACGCGGCAAAAAGCTGCGCATCGCACAATGCTAAAACCAACATAGTATTCGATTTGTCCAAGATTGTCAAGCTCTTAGAAGGCTATTTTCTGCACTCTGCCTGCCCCCGGGCCTGGCACCTGAGCCTGGCGAAGGGCGGGAATCCATATTGTATATTGCGCCAAGGCCCCCCGCGTTACAGGAGAATTCGGGCTTGCGGGTCATTTTGGCAGGCTCCGACATCATATTCGATGATCAACTCGGCTCCGTCGGCAGAAAAAAAACAGGGACCGGGTTATTTCCCGAATCCCTGCTTACCGACAAATTCACAAAGATTGAGCAAAATCGCACGCTGATGGCGATTATTTGCCCTCTTTTTCACCTTCGGTTAGGCCCCAGGCATCTTGAGGACCTTCGATTCAAGCCCCGCCTTGGCGAGGACAAAATACAGCACCGCACCCACAATGAAGGCCGCCAACGGCGCCGCCGGAATATCCGCAATTCCGACCAGCGGTGCCATTCCAACCGCAAAGCCGACCACCCAGGATATCCAGCCCGCAGCGTTGAAACCGGCCCGCGGACCTGCCCACTTCTTGCCCGCCAGAAAATAGTCAACCATCATAGCGCCACAAACCGGACCAAAAGAGGCGCCGATCACCGTAAAGACGCTGCCCGCCTTGCCTGCCAAGCCGGTCACCGCGAGAAAGATACTGATCGCAGTGCCGAGACCCACAGAAATAAAGGGATTGACTTTGGGCAGCGTCGTCTTAAAGCTGTTGGCTGCAATGAACGAGGAAAAACACGCGGGCGGAAAAGCCGCAACAGCAAGCAGCAATGCCATCGTCTTGCCGGCGCCCGCAGACCCCATCAGATCTCCCATGAAACCGGGGTCAGCCGGGTTCATGGCATACTTGCCCGTTGCGCCAAACGCGCCTGCGGCAATAAGAATCGCAGCACCCGCAGCGACAATCGTGGCTAAAGCAATACCGATAAGCCCCCCCATCTGAACGTCCTTTTCGTCTTTGTTGTTCAACCCAAAATCAACGCCTGCGGCCCCTGCGGTCGCGAAGAATCCGACCACGAACGAGATGCTTAACGCCATCACGCCGAAAAAGCTCAAACCACCTGTTGTGCCGCCGGCCACAGTGCCCGCCGTGACCAGCGCATCGGCATTGAAATCACCTATTCCACCCAATGTCTTGCCCAACATAATAATCAGGATTACCACCGGGATCAGGGGAAGAAACGTGGCGACTTTCGCAACGTACTGAATGCCCTTGAGGCCTACAAAGGCCGCAAAAGCCGCCCAAATCACAGCAATAATCTTTTGGGCCGCGGCCCCGCCGCCGAACAAAGGCGCTAGAGCCAGCGACGCGAAATAAGCATTCACGCCGAGCCAGCCGAACTGCAGCACGCCCATCAAGAAGCCGGGCATCAAAAACCCGCCCTGCGCACCGTAAGTCGATGTCCCAACGACGTACAGCGGCAGGCCCGTCTTCATCCCAAGAAGGCCCGGAACCAGGTAAAACAGAAAGTGGCACAGAAGCGCTGCTACAATCAGCCCCAGAAGCGCCGCACCGATACCCTGACCCAGCACCCCACCGGGCGCGCCGGCGCCGCCGCCGCTCGGTGCCTGACTCCAGAACACGAACCAAAGAAAAATACCCGCGTAGGTCGGTGCCGTGTTCTTGTACCAGGGAGTCCGATTCTCAACCGGATTGCGTTTGGCCATACTTACATAATCTGGCAGTAGTCCATTACTCATAATTCGTTCTCCTAACAAAGATACCTCGATTATGTTCCACCGGCGCCTCGCCGGATTTTGGCGTAATATACCACTCCCACCACAAAACAACCACTATTTTGTGCCTTTGGAACAAATTTGTCGTCGCCCCGAGATCGCCTAATTCGTCCGCGGAATAGCGATCCTTTCCCCGCCCTTCATTGCGGATTCGTGGGCGCATATCCCGGTCATAGTCCAGTTGGCCGCGGTTTTAGCATCGACCGCCGATTCCCTGCCTTCGACAATGGCCCGGACAAACTCGTGGGTCAAATGCGGATGGGACCCGCCGTGCCCGCTGCCCTGAATAAACGACGTGTGCTCGTGTTCCTCGTCATAGACGCCGTGTCCCATGAAGGGCGCTATTTCCTTTGGCAGCAGCTTTCCATAATCGGGCGCTTCTATCCTCTCGGCGTCCTCATACCCCGAATAGATCACAGGCCCCTCCCCCGCCGTCTGCTCCCACTCGAACGACAGCTTCGTACCATAGACATCGAAGCTCTCCCTGTACTGCCTGATCGTGTTGAACAGCGACCGGGTCACCTCGCATGCAAGGTCCGAATCGGCCAGCTTGATGAGCGCCGTTTCAACGGCGTAAGGCGCACCGTACTTCTCGATATAGTCTTCCTGAATCCGCCCGGAACCGTAGCAAACCACCGACTCGGCCCGCTTCTTCGCCAGGCAGAGCAGTGGACTGACCGCGTGCGTCGCATAGTGCATCGGCGGAAAGCCGTACCAGTATGCCGGCCAGCCCGGCAACCCCATATTTTGCTGATGCGACCCCCTCAGGAACTGAATTTTGCCCAACTTGCCCGATTCGACCATCTCCTTGGCATAGAGAAACTCGCGGGTATAAACCGCCGTCTCCATCATCATATACACCTTGCCCGATTTCTGCCGGGCTTTGGCAATCGCCAGACAGTCTTTCGTTGTCGTCGCCATCGGAACGGTGCACGCGGTATGTTTACCCGCCTTGAGAGATTCCAAGCTCATCCACGCGTGGTCGGCTATCGGGGAGACGACGTGGATCGCATCCAATTCGTCGATGCTCAGGAGGTCCTCGAACTTGGTGAATCGCCTTTTGATCCCGAATTGGTCGCCTATCTCGTCGAGGTGTTTTTTGTTCCGCTGACAAATCGCATAACACTCAGCGTCAGGGTGCTTTTGATAGATTGGAATGAACTCCGCTCCGAACCCAAGCCCCACCACGGCTACTTTTACCTTCTTCATACTCCGGTCTCCTTTTGCATCCATTCACAAAGGCTTCTGCAAAATCGCAGGTTAGGCGTAGGGTGGGCTTCAGCCCACCTGGCCCGCCATCCCTGGGGGAACTTCGGTGGGGCAAGCCCCACCCTACCGAGAAAAAATCGTTCCTTCGACTTCGCTCAGGATTTTGCAGAACTCATTTGATTCACGCCCTGATTCTTGGCCATAAAGCTATTCGTTGCGCTGCGGGCCAACAGAATAAAGTACCGACTGGCCGGTAATTTGGCAAGTCTCCTTTTTTGTGCCCGTTATGCAGTACTTGAAGCCGCTCATACGTCACAGAGGACTACGGGACGCCCAAATGGGCAGAAGCACGACTCATTGCGAACAGCAATCAGTATTTCAACTGTCGGGCTTTGGGCGTGACCTGGTCGATATTGGGAGCGACATCGACTTTGACGTTACCCATTGCCCAGGCTATGCCGCCGGCGATGATTGCCTGGACGAGCAGATTGGTCCAGATATCGTCGCGGTGGCCGAACGAGGTGTAGAAGACACGACCCTTGCCGTGCATACGGGCCCAGGTGGCGGGAAATGGCGGGCGCTGGTAGCAGTCGCCTTTCATTCCCTCGTTGTCCTCAATGAGTATGACGTGCAGGTCCTTTGCGAAGTTCTTGAGGGCGTACCACTCCTCGGTGAGCTTCTGCGATTCGCCGAACTGCTTTACGCCGGGGAACTTGGGCGAGGCGGCGCGTATGAGGGCCTCCTGCTGGTCCCCGTGTACGATGAATTCGCCGCCGATCATAGCGATATAGGGGTCAAGTTCGGTCTGGTTCTCGTTTTGGGGGCCTTTGGAGTGGAATGAATCGGTGGCGGCGTGGAAACCGACGAAGCCTTTGCCTGCGGCAACGGTGCGCAGAAGCTTCTCTTTGCCCTGCGGGGTCATAGGGGGCGTCTGCGCCTCGTCCGGCTTTGTGAGGTCGCCGCTGGTGTAGAATGCGATGGCGTCGTACTGGTCGAGGTCGCCGTCGAAGATACGACCATCTTTGGTGCAAACGACGTCGAAACCGTGGCGCCCGCCCAACTCCGTGAGGATTCTGTCGGAGATGCTGGGCTTTCCGTCCTTGATTTTGACGGCGTCGTGCTCGAAGCCGGCCGAGCGTGAGAAGTAGAGGAGTTTCTGTTTTTTCTTCTCGGCGGCGGAAGTCCAGCGAAGGGGGAAAGCCGAGGCGGCCAGTGCTGCAACACCGGCTGTCCGAAGCATATCGCGACGATTCATAGCGTGATTCGCGGCCTCAGGCGCGCGACGTCTCTCGTTGTTGTCTGATTTGGTTCTCATGGTTGGCTCAAACCTCCAAAAAAGTTCATTACCTATGAAATAATTGTAACTGTGATTGTGTTACTATGCTATCTCTGCAAGGGCGAGATTGATGCGCCGGATTCCCTCATCGATCTCATCGGTGCTCTTGAAACCGATGACCGCGGCGTCAAGCAGGCCCGGCTGCATCGCGAAGCGTATGGATTTCTCGCGGTCCTGGGGATTTGTGAAATCGCCGTCTCCAATCAGTTTCATACCGATTATGCCGTGGCCTTTCTTGCGCATTGCGGCGAGCTGTTCGAGCACGGCAGGGACATTCGATACATCGCTTTGGGCGTCCCAGCTCTCGGCGGGCGTATCGACGTGTGCGCCCTGGGGATTTATGCGCACCAGGTTGACATCGACCCAATCAAGCTGTGCGGCTTTGGCGAGCGCGGGCAGACTGTGACACGAGACGCCATGCGCGCGAATAATCTTTTTGGCCTTTGCTTCTTCGAGGGCATCGAGCAGGCGTTTGCATTCTTCGTCCCAGTCGCTTGCGACGGCGCAGTGAACAAGCAGGCTGTCGATATAGTCAACGTCCAGCTCGCTGCGGTAGCGGTCGAGGAATTCAAGGGGCTTTTCGGGGACGCCGGGCATCTTCGACTGGATGAAGAGCTTCTCACGGGGCAGGTCTTTGATGGCGTCGCGGACCATTGTGTGCGTTTTGTAGTTATCGGCCGTGTCGATATAGGTAATACCCTGGTCGTAGGCGTACCGTATCAGGCGGTTGAAACTATCAGATCCGAGGCCGCGATGAATACTGCCGCCCTTGCTGCCGGTGCCGATGCCGAGCCTGCTGAGCTTCAATCCGGTCCTGCCGAGCGTGACCTGATCGACAGCGGTGGGCCTGGAGCTCTTGGCGGATTTCTGCAACGCGCAGGAAGACAGCAGGACGCCGCCGGCCAGGGCAGCGGTGCTCTGGATGAATTGACGGCGCGTGATTTGTCTTGTAGGCATACATCATCTCCTTAAAGACAGCTTCGAGCGATAAACTTTCGCAAACGCGTCTGGCCGAGCCTAACTGAGCAAGGTCGAGACAGGCTCCAGTATAGGGCAAACAGCCACAAGAGGCAAGTTTTTCATTGTCCGGCGGTTGATATGGTCGGAGGAGCGGTTTAGTATGCTGTATATCTGGTGGCTGGTTGAATTAGGAGCCGGCGCAATGACGGCAAAAATAGTTCGCGGTATATTGTTGGGCGTGATGGTCTGGACGGGCGCGGCGGCTGGAGCAAAGGAAACCGCGAGGGATTCTTCCGCAGTGATAGTATTGCCGCGGAGGATAGAACTACGGGAGGGATGGATGTTAGGATGTGCGCAGCTCGTTCGCGAAGGCGGCGAGGCCGTGTCAAAAGACGGATTCGACTGCACAGGTTGGCATGCAACGACGGTTCCTTCGACGGTGCTGAAGGCGCTGATTAAGAACGGCGTGTACCCGGATTTTCGCGTCGGCCTGAACAGTTTGCGCATACCGGATTCTTCAGATGAATTTAACGCCCGGCACGATCTGGCCAAGTACAGCCACTTGCCGGGCAGGGAGAATCCCTGGCGACAGCCGTGGTGGTATCGAACGGAGTTTGAGCTGCCGGATATTGCCGAGCGGGTTCGCACGTGGCTGCACTTTGACGCCATCAACTACCGCGCGGACGTGTGGGTCAACGGCAGGCAAATTGCAGATCGCCGGCAAATGGCGGGGATGTTTCGGCGTTTTGTGTATGATATTACGGCATACGTGAAAGCCGGAAAGAATGTGCTGGCGGTGAAGATTTTTCCGGTTGACCATCCCGGCGATCCGGACACGCAGACGGAGGTCTTTGGGCAGCCGCGCGGATACTTCAAAGAGATTATGAGAGATGTTACGGAGATTATGACCGTGGGCTACGACTGTATGCCGACGGTGCCGGACCGCAATATGGGGATATGGCAGGATGTGCACATTGAATTGACCGGGGCGGTGGATATTCGCAATCCTTTTGTCGTAACGGACCTGCCGCTGCCGAAGATCGACAGGGCGGAGCTGAAGATTTCAGCGGAGCTGGTCAACGGGACATCAGCAATGCAGAAAGGCATACTGAGAGGCGATATCCCCGGGACCGGGCTTTCATTCGAGCAGTCGGTGGAAGTGGCGCCGGGCCAGACGAAGACGGTCAGTTTTGATCCTCATCCGGCGCTTTTTGAGCCGCGTTTGTGGTGGCCGGTGAACTACGGTCCGCAGAATCTCTATGATCTGTGTATTGGTTTCTACATCGACGGCAGGGTGTCTGATGAGGAGGTAGTGAGATTCGGGGTGCGGGAGGTCGGCAAAGAGCTGCATGAGCTGGACGGCGCTCACGGGATGCGGCTGCATATCAACGGGCAGAAGATTTTCTGTCGGGGCGGTTACATTCAGCCGGAGGTGATGTTCGACTGGGATGCCGAACGTATGGAGACGGAAATCAGGTATTTCACGCAGGCGAATCTGAATCTGGTCTATTTTGAGGATATACCGAATCCGCCGGCCGGCTTCCTCGATGCCTGCGACAAGCACGGACTGCTCTTCGGCAACTGCTTCTATAGCTGCTACTGGCTGCGGCCAGGCACGAATTACCCGGACGACCTTGATCTGCTGGAGCAGTGCACCATCGACATCATCAAGCGATACCGTAACCACCCCTGTATATGGCTCTATATGGCAATGAACGAGCAAGACACGCGCCAGGTCGTCTATGAGATGTGGCGGAAGCACATTATCGCTCTGGACGGGACACGGCTGTGGATTCCATCGGCGTATTTTCCAGACGACCGCAAAGATGCCCCGGAGTGGTTCAAAGAGGATTTGCCGACGGGTATGACCGATATAGGCGCAACATATACCTGGAAAGAGCCTAAGGCGTACTACGATTTTGTGCGAAACGACCGCAGGTGGATGTTTATGATGGAGAGCGGCTCGGCGTCGCTGCCTCCGATTGAGAGCCTGGCGCGTTTTATTCCCGACCTTGGGCAAGAGAGCGAGCCGGACGTGTTCCCGTTGAACAAGACGTGGGCTCACCACGGGGCCAACTCATACTACAAGGATTACGATCAGGCGCTGCGAAGGATTTACGGGCGGCCGGAAAGCGTGGCTGATTACTGTATGAAAGGCCACCTGATTACAGCCGATCAGCATCGGGCGATGTTCGAGGCCGTCAATCATCGGATGTGGGACATTACGAGCGGCTTTACGCAGTGGAAGATCAACGCCTGCTGGCCGAGCGTGCAGTGGCAGATATTTGACTGGTATCTCAAACCTATGGTGAGCTACTACTACATCAAGAAGGCTTGTGAGCCTCTGCATATACAATTGGGCCTGCTTGAGCCGACGGTGACCATTGTGAACAATCATCCCAGACCTCAGACGAATTTGGTGGCGCGGGCGAGATCGTACGACTTTGATATGAAATTGCTTTTTGAGAAAGAAGCAAAGACCGACGTCGAGGCAAACAGCTATAAGGACATATTCACCATCGAGAGACATGAGGACCTGACGGATGTCTATTTCGTTAAGCTCGAATTGAGCGGCCAGGATGGCAAGGTCCTCTCGGATAACTTCTATTGGCTGTCATCGGGCGAGTTGGAGAATCTCGGCGAACTCAAGAAGCTGCCGTTGGTTGACCTTAAGACGTCATACAAAACCGAGAATCGCGGCAAAGAGAGAATCGTCCGCGTTAAGGTTGAGAATCCGACGGACAAGCTGGCTTTCTTCGTGCATTTAGCCGTAACAAACGGGCGCGGGGGCGATGAGATACTACCTGTTTTCTGGGATGACAACTACTTCAGCCTGCTGCCGCACGAATCAAAAGAAGTCTGTGCGAGCTTTGCATCTGAGGACTTGTGCGGCAAGGCCCCTGCCGTAGAGGTCGGCGGCTGGAATATACGCAGCGACTATGAATGCGCCAATCTGAAAGTGTCCAAAGAGAAAGTCAAAATAAATGAGCCCTTCACCGTAACGGGCGAGGTCAAGGATACGTTTATTGACGGCAGCCCGGTCGAGCTGCGCATCGACGGTGCGACTGTCGATTGCAAACGCTCGTATGCTCGAATGGGAAATCAGCAGGTGAGCTTTATTCTCAAGTTCGACAAGCCCGGCCGTCACGAAATCAAGATAGGCGGCCAAAGCACGTCGGTTTTGGCGCAACATTAGACTCAGAGCATCAGCCTATCTCGTCGGGAAGGGTCAGTCTTTGACTTGCTTGTCGCGGTATTGGATGTATGCCTGTCGCATAGCGGTGTAAGGGTCAACGGCGGCGGATTTGAATGATTCGTATCGGCCGATGGTGAAGGTGTTTTCGTTTGCGATTTTGCCGGCGGATATTGCGAGGGAGACCTCAGTAGGCTCGACGTAGTGGACGGGATTGAGGAGCTGTCCGCCGATCAGGCCAAGCGTATCGCGCACGGTGGATGGGCCGAGCAGGGGCAGGACTACATAGACGCCGTTGCCGACGCCCCATTTGCCCAACGTCTGGCCGAGATCCTCGTCGGTGGGCGCCAGTTTCCATTTTTCTTGCGCGGGGTCTGCGAAGCCGAGGACGCCGACTGTGGTGTTGAGCGCGAAGCGATGCAATTCGGTGCCGGCGGCTTTGCGTTTTCCCTGGAGGAGGCAGCTGATGTAACGGGCGGGGGTGGTCAGATTGTTGAAGAAATTGCGTATGCTGATGCGGGCGGGCTTGGGCACTGCCTTTTTGCAGGCCCTTGCGACGGGTCGCAGGACCGAGAAGTAGAGCTTGTCGTTGACGTTGTGCATCGCGCGATTCAAGGGTTTTAGTGGGTCGGCGACTTTGAATTGCTGCTGGGCGAGCTCGTCTTCGAGCAAGTTGAAATCGTCATCGGCAGGCCCGCCGGTGCTTGGGCGGGCAGGCGGCACATAAGTGCTATCCCCCACGGGGCCTGGGGCCTGGGCGGGAGCCGCGTTGTCGGGACCCTCGGCCCCCCCATTAGGGACCATAGGGGTTTGTTGGGGCACAATTGGGGCGGGATGTCGAGTTGATTGGTTCTTCCCCGCCAGGGGCCCTGGGGGCTTGGAGGCTGCGCAGCCGGCAATCAGAACCGCCGAGAGAATTATAAGACATGCGTTGGTTTTCATAAAGTCATCCTTGACGAGTTTTCGATTCTCGATTTTGGATGCTCGTCGCTCGGGACAGCGAGTATCGAGTATCCAGTATCAAATTTCTTACGCATCTTACCGCGCTTGGCCGGGGCTCTCAACCTCTTTACCGAAGGGTTTGATCAGAACCAGCAATTGCGGCAGCAAGGTCAACGAGGCCAACAAGGCCACAGTGATCGCCAGCACGGTCAACAGGCCAAAGTATATCGTTGGGATGAAATTCGACAGACTCAGGATGGAAAATCCGATGACCAGTGTTACTGTGGTATAGTAAATGGCGTGGCCAATACTATCGTGCGATTGGTGTAAGGCCGTTCGGTAGCTGCCAGTGGCCGCGACTTCGTGCTTGAAGCGGTGGATATAGTGGATGGTGTCGTCGTCGGCCAGGCCGACGCCGATTGCAGCAATGGTTATTGTCATCATGTCGAGGGGGATGCCCAGCCAACCCATTATGCCGAGGACGCAACTGACGGCCAGCACATTCGGGAACATAGCGATGGCTGCTGTCCGGAGGGAACGGAACAATACGACGAAGGTCCCCATCAGGAACAATGAGGCAGAACCCATGGTCACGATCTGAGAGCTGTAGAGGCTCTGGAGCATGTTGTTGTAGAGGACCAACGTGCCGGCCAGGTGGATCTGCTCGGGCCTGTATCCGAGCCTGCCTGTCAGGTCCGCCCGGATTCTACTTAGGAACTCGTTGCGCTTTAAGGATGGGTCTGAGTCCCGGATTCGCACACTGATACGGACCTGGTTGTGCTCGACCGAGACGTAGGGCGCGACCAACATCTGCTTGAGCCGTTCGGGTATCTGATTGAACAGCAAGGCCAGCTCCACGCCGTCCAGAGCCTTGCCCCCGTTGAGCCGCTCGGCCATCCGGACCAGGGTGAGGACCGAGAGGACCTTGCCGGTCTCAGGCAGGCCGTCAAGGTAATCATGCACGGCGGCGATCCTCGCCATTTTCTCCGGCGTGAACCAGTACTTGTGTTTGGTCTGCTGCGCTGCGGTGTCGAACTCATCAAACTGTTCGAAGACAGCATCCGCGTTGTTCGCGTCATTGGACAGGGCGGTCTGCGACGGCGCTGTCTGCTCAAAGTCGATAACCACGTCCAGCGGCGTGGTGCCGCCGAGCTGCTGGTCCAGGACCTTCATCCCCTGGTGTATCTCGGTGCTCGACTTGAAATAGTTGATGAAACAGTTCTCGACCTGGAGCTTGCGGATCCCGACGACATTTAGGATCAGCAATGCGACACTGCCCACGACGATCAAGGGGCCGTGGGCCACTGTGAATCGGCCCAGCGCCGGGGTAAGCGACCACTTGGCCTTGCCCCTGGACCAAGGCTTATCCCTGGGCAGAAGCACCAGCATTGTCGGCAAGAGCAGGAACGGCACAATGATTGAAATGGCCACACCTACGACCATGATGTAGCCGAAATCGATCACCGGGCGGATATCACAGAGTATCAGGGACGCAAACCCTGCCATGGTGGTCAGGCCCGAATACACGCACGGCCGCAGCATGGCCTGGATAGTGGTAAGGATCAATTCGTGCTGACCGGCCTGAGGTTGTTGGTGGGCTAATTCTCGGTACCGGACCATTATGTGGATGGTCATAGCCAGCGTGATGATCAGTTGAAGGGAGATGAAGTTGGAGCTGATGACGGTGACGTCCCAGCCGAGCCAGCCCAGCAGGCCGATCGTCCACACCACGGAGACCAGGCAGCAGAGCAATGGAATACACATCCAGCGTAACGATCTGAAAATGACGCCGAGGGTGACAATGAGAAAGAACAGGACGCCCATGCCAAAGACCTTGAGGTCGCCCCTGACGAAGGTTATCATATCATCGGCGATCATGCCGATGCCGCCAAGGAAGAGGTCGGCATTCGGGCGGTATTTCTCCATGATGTTTCGTATTGCCGTGATGTCCTGATGTCGCTGCTGCCTCATTACTCCCCTGTACTGGCGGAATTGCTCGGTGACGCGCTTTAGCTCAGCGTGCTGCGGGGCGGAGGCTTTTTTCTGGCGCAGGTCGTTGCGGTGGGCGAGCATATCGCGATAAAGCTGGTCGTCGGCGAAATAAATAATCAGGGCCGTAGTCTTCAAATCCTCACCGACGAGCAGGTTTCGATAAAGGGGGCTGTCGCGAAACTCGATCCGTGCGAGGTCTCTATCCACCTTGGGGGATGTAAGGGTAGGCAGGTCGGCGGACAGCTCCTTGAGCGGGATGGGGGGGCTTTCGAGCAGGGGGACATCCAGAATTGAGATCACCGAGGTGACGCGCTGGAGGGCGCTTAGGTCGTCCCGCAGGCGGGCGAGGGTCGCCAGCGTTTTGTCCGAGAACAGGTCGTCCGCGGGGGCAAAGGTAAGGACGAGAAAGTCGTTTTGTGCGTAGCGCGAGCCGATCAGACGTGAATAGCTGAGGTCCTCGTCGTTTTCGAGGACGAGGGTTTCGGTGGAGGCATCCAGCTTGAAATCCCTGGCCTGGAAGGCAAGGAAGACAACGACTGCCAGCATGCAGAGCAGTACCGTCTTAGGATATCGCAAGACCACTCTGTCGAAGAAAAGTGGGGGCAGTGAGTGGAGTTTCGTCATGATAGCGGTCCGATTGAAGGAATTGCGGATCAGGGTGTCGGCGGCTCGGCCAGTCGAGCAAGAAGGTCCTCGACGGTGCCATGTTGGAGAATGTCGTCGAACTGCGAGAGGTATGTCAGGAGGATGCTGACGCCCTGTATTTCGACATCGTAGATCATCCAGCGTTTTTCGAGTTTTCGGAGCTTGTACACTATGGCGACCTTTTTGCCTTCAGACAGAAGCTCGGTTGGGATTTGGATGGTGGTCTTGTCCTTGTGCACGGCGGGTTTGAACAAGAGTTTCTCATCTCTGTAGAGGGTGATTTTTTCCCTGTACGAGGTCTTGAGCCTTTCGGTAAAGAGGCTGGTGAATTTTTCGCGTTGCGGTTCGGAGAGTTTTGGCCAGTGTGTTCTGCCCAATGTGAGCTTGGCCATCAGCGGGAAATCGAAGATGGGGCTGACGATTTTGTCGATTATTTTCTCTTTGGTTTTCTGGTCGAGGTCTATGTTCTGGAGGACCCTGGCAAGAGCATCCCACTTGGTCCGCAGGAGTTCGTTTGGGTCGTTTGGGTCTTTGGCAATGGTGTCCCACTTCTTCCACCAGAGGTCATTTGAGTCGTTCGGGTCCTTGGCGACGGCGGCGCGATTTGTGCGGGCAGGCTCTTTCGCCCCCTGGGGGTCCGGGGCCTTGTCGGCCCCATTAACGGACAAGGTTGCCGCCAGGCAAATCAGAAGGACAGGCCAAAGGGTTTTCATGGTTTACTCCTCAATCTTCGAAAGGCAGCGAGGCCGAGTAGTTCGGGGCCTCTTTTGTTATCTGTATATCGTGGGGGTGGGACTCTGCGACGGAGGCGGCGCTAATGCGGACGAATCGGCTCTTTTTCATCAGGTCTTCGATGTTTCGGGCGCCGCAGTAACCCATTCCCGCCCGCAGGCCCCCGACGAGCTGATATACAAAATCGCTGAGATTGCCCCGGTACGGGACTCTGCCCTCGACCCCCTCCGGGACGAGCTTGGCGGCCTCTGTTGAGCTGTTCTGGCCGTAGCGTTCGGCTGAGCCTTTGACCATCGCGCCGAGGGAGCCCATTCCCCTGTATTCCTTGAACTGTCGGCCCTTGTAGATGACTAATTGGCCCGGGCTTTCCTTGAGGCCGGCGAAGAGCGAGCCAATCATAACGCTGGAGGCGCCTGCGGCGATGGCCTTGGTAATATCGCCGGAGTGCTTTATGCCGCCATCGGCGATAACGGGGATACCGTGCTTTGCGGCGGCCTTTGCGCAGTCGATTATGGCCGATACCTGTGGCACGCCGACGCCGGAAATTATCCTCGTGGTGCAGATTGCGCCGGGTCCGATGCCGACTTTGACGGCGTTGGCGCCGGCTTCTATAAGGTCTTGCGCGGCCGCAGCGGTGGCGATATTTCCGGCGACGACGTCGATGTGGTACTGCGCCTTTATTTTTTTGACGGTATCGATGACGTTCTGGGAGTGGCCGTGGGCGGTATCGACTACGATCAGGTCAACATCGGCGGCGATCAGGGCCTCGATCCTCTCGTATTCGTGGACGCTGACGGCGGCTCCGACGCGGAGCCTGCCGCGCTCGTCTCGCGCGGCTATGGGGTATTGCTGGACGCGGTCGATATCCCTCATAGTAATAAGGCCTGCCAGCTCGCCCTTGCCGTTGACCAAGAGCAGTTTCTCGACCTTGTGCTTCTGGAGTATCCCCTTGGCCTGCTCGAGTGTGGTGCTGGCGGGGCCCGTAACGAGGTTGGTCTTTGTCATTATGGAGCTTATCTCGACGTCGTAGTCCTTGAGGAACTTGAGGTCCCTGCGAGTGAGGATGCCGACGAGCTTTTTGCCCCGGACGATAGGGATGCCGGAGACATTCTGCTCGTTCATCAGCTCCTGTGCCATGCGGACGGGCTCGGTGGGGGAGAGCGTAACCGGGTCGAGGATGACGCCGTGCTCGGAGCGTTTTACCTTGGAGACCTCTCTTTTCTGGGCCTCGATGGAGAGGTTTTTGTGGATTATGCCGACGCCGCCTTCCTGGGCGAGCGCAATGGCCAGGGCCGACTCTGTAACGGTGTCCATAGCAGCCGAGACGATAGGGATGTTTATGGTGATGTTGTTGGTCAACTGCGTGCGCGTCTGGGCCTGGCTGGGCACAAGGTCGCTCTTGGCCGGTATCAGCAGCACATCGTCGAAGGTTATACCGTCTGCCACAATCTTTGTCTGGTCCATCCGGGCCAGTATAGCAGGGTTGAGAGTGGGCGTCAAACCTATTCTCTGGCTGCTGTGAATTCGCCCCGCGCAGCGGAGTCGGCCTTTTTCTATGCATACGTCATATTGGAGCGAATATAATCAGGAAATCTGCAAAAAGCAGGAATTTCAGCGCCCATTTTTGGTGTGATAGGCGGTCTGTATCAGTGAAAGGCCCGACGTGCCGGGGCTAAGCAATGTCTGGGACGTTAGCATAAGGAGAAGTTAGTGGCTCAGGAGCCTGATTCGGCATTGGTGGAAGCGGCTGCAAACGGTGATGGCGACAGCTTCACGGAGCTGTGTCGGCGATACTATCCGGCTATGGTTGCGATTGCCCATTCGATGCTCGGCGACAGGCATTTGGCTGAGGATGTCGCCCAGCAGGCGTTTGCTACGGCTGCGGTGAAGCTTCGGCAGCTCAGGCAAAAAGAGCAGTTCGCCGGCTGGCTTGCGGCCATCTGCAGAAACGAAGCACGGGATATCCTGCGGAGCAGGAAGCCGGCATGCAGTATTGAGGGCCGCCGGGCGACGGGCGAATCGGATGAAAATGCCGTTTGCGAGTCTGTCAGGGCGGCATTGAACAAGCTCTCGGCTTCGGCGCGAGAAGTAGTTTTCCTACGGTTCTACGATGGTATGTCATACGAGCAGATATCTGCGGTGTTAGGCATGTCGGAACAGGCGATAAACGGGCGACTGCGAAGGGCGAAAAAGAAGTTGGCTGAATACCTGCGGCGTGACGGTTATGGCGAGGCGCGATTATGAACGAGCAGAAAGATGAAAAGTGGCTGGATGAGCTGATATCCAGAAGTATCGATACGAGCGAGCCCAAG
>Ga0315287_10003063_pt1 | contig 16041 bp, 14 predicted proteins | sample YL17G11_0_MG_FD_205037 | JGI IMG/M metagenome (GOLD analysis project Ga0315287, IMG submission 205037) | Sediment microbial communities from Yellowstone Lake, YNP, Wyoming, USA - YL17G11_0 | ecosystem: Environmental > Aquatic > Freshwater > Lake > Sediment | place: USA: Wyoming | collected... | reverse complement strand
GCCGCCCCTGCGCTGCGTACCGCCCGTCCCGGCGTCGACCCCCCCCCCCCGGTCGAGTCACGCCTCCCCCCCCCCCCCGTGTGATGATGATGCACGTAGCAGAGACAACGAACGAGAACGCCGCGCGAACAGCGCGGCGCATCAATCGCGCTCCCTCTAACCCATCTTCGTGCCCGACATGAGCGCCGCCTTGGTCGAGTTGACCGCGGCCACCTTGGCCGCCAGCGCGGCCGTCAGGTTGTACGCCGGCTTGGCCACGAGCGCGGCCGTCAGGTTGACCGGCTTGGGCAGGAGGTACGTCAGGTTCTTCTTGGCCGTCATCGCCGGCGCGAGGACCGACAGGTTCTTCTTGGGGATCGTGATGTTGAGCATCGTCTTGTTGAACATCGACACGTACGCCTTGGGCTGCTTGGTCTGGTTGACGATAGACGCGACGGCCGCGTACTTGTCCGTGAGGTTGACCTTGGTGGGCATCGGGTCGACCATCGTCCAGTTCTTGGTCGGCAGCGCCGCCGACGCCATCGTCTTGTTCAGCTTGGCGGAGACCGAGGCCGAGATGGCGGTCAGGGTCGCGTTCTTGCGCGCGATGGCCGAGACGAGGGTCGCTGAGAGAAGAGAGAAGGGGGGGGAGGCGTGGGCGTGCGCGCCTTTCGACGTCCTCATCTCTCCCTCGTCTCTCTCGCTCTAATCTCCTACCGTTCTTCTGGGCGATGATGGTGGTCAGGTTGCCGGCCTGGGGGTGGGAGGGGGGGGAGGTGTGCGTGGGCCGGCGCGCGCGATGCGGCGGCTTCCTCAAGCGCGCTCGGGGCTTGCGCGGCGTCGGCCACCGCCGCGGGGGGGCGCGCGAGGTGCGGTCTACGTTTACGCAGGGGCGCTACGGGCGCACGACCATCGGCGGCCCCTCGAGTTCAATTTCGCAGCTGTCCGCGCGACGCCGCCCCCGGCGGCGCGGGCGCGGGCGCCGCCCGCCGCCCTTCCCGCCGCCGCCGGAGCCGCGGTAGAGGCCGACCACGGCAGGCGGCGGCGCGGGCGGCGCGGGCGCGCGGGCGGCGGCCCACAACCCTGCGCGCATCGCCGCCGCGCGCTCGGGGGCGCGCTCCCGCTCCCGCCTGCGCTCGCCACGGCCCGCGCCGGCGCCAGCGGGGACGTCCCAGCCATCGCAACGACCCTTTTGGGGTCGGCGGCGGTCGAAGCGGCCGCCTCGGCGGTCGCCGCGGCGCGCAGCTGCCATTGCCGCGCGCGCACCGCCCGCCCCGCGCGCGCACCTGGACCGTCATCATGAGGGCCGCCAGGGCGGCGAGGGCAACGGCGAGCTTCATGGCGTGGGAGGCGGGAGGGGCGGGAGGGGGCGGGAGGCGGGAGTGGGGCGAGAGGCGGCGCGCGGCGCGCTCGGGGCGCGCTCAACTGCAACACGGCCAAAAGGGCGCAGGGGGTTGCAGAGGGGGTTGCAGGCCCGCCTGTCCCACGTGCCATCCCCAATGAGTGTTTCCCTCTTACCCGGCCCGGCCGCCGCGCGGGGCGGCGAGCGGTTTTGACGCGCGCGCGCGCGGCGGCCGGGCCTCTGCACCCCCTCCCTCTTCACTTGCCGCCCTTGATCGCGGTCAGGTTGGCCCACTTGGCGGCCTGTGTGTGGGGAGCGAGGGTGGGGTGGTGGGCGCGCGGCGCCGGGGGCAACCGCCGCCGCCCCCCCCGTCCCCGCCCCCCCTCGCCCTGCACACCAGCGTCGCGTTCTTGGCCGCCGCCAGCGCGTCCAGCTTGGCCGGGATGCCGGTCGCGTTGACCTTGGCCGCCACGGCGGCCTGGGCGGCGGCGGTCGCGTTGGCCTTGGCCTGGAGAAGGGCGGGGGGGCGGGCGCGCGTGCGCGCGTGGGCCCCTCGTCTCCTTCTTTCCCGCGTCCCTCCCTCGTCGCGCCTCGCCCGCCTCCTCCACCACGCACGTCGTCGATGCGGCTGATGAGGTCCACCTTGGACTTGACGGCCTGGGGAGGAGAGGTGGGGCGGGGAGGGGGAGGGGTGGGCGCGCGCGGTCGCGGTGCTCGCCCGTACCTCTCTCCACTTCTTCTCCTTCCACGCTCACGGTGGCCGCGACGCTCGAAAAGTTGTAGCCGGCCGAGGCCTGGGGGCGGAGGGCGGGCCGAGGGGTGAGCGGTACGCGTCGGTGGTGCGCCGGGCGCCAAGGCGCCGCGCCTTCCACCGAGGCGTCTCTCGTTGGCGCGTTCGTTGTTTGGGCAGTGCCAGGGCGCGGGCGCAAGCGCCATCTCGGGCCGGCTTGCGCTGCACACGCGCGCGCAACGCCGCGGGCATTGCGCGCGCCCCCCCCGCCCCCCGTTCGTTCGCCGCCCACACCTGGGCCACCAGGGCGAGCACGAGCGCCAGGAAGAGCGCGGCAAGTTTCATGGGGAGAGAGCGGGGCGAGAGAGGTGGAGGAGACGGAGGAGGGAGTGGCGCGCGGAACCGGACTCCGACGCCTCGTCTCGAGAGAGTGACCCGCCGGGCCCACCCCGGCCGCACGCAACGCAGTCACCGCATCCATCTCCTCTTTCACCGCCCCGCCACGCCCCCGCCCCCCTCGAGCTTGGCCGCGAGCGCGCTCCCGTTGACGGCGGCCGCCTTGACCCGCCGCGCCTCCACCAACGAGGCATTCACCGCCGCAAGCTTGGTTTCCGCCGTGCGGTTGAGCCAGGCGGCCTTGGACGCGATGCCGGACGCGACGACCGCGGTCGCCGCGGTTTTGTTGAGCGCCGCTTTGAGCGTCGTGAGGCCGCCGCGCACGCCCAGATTGTCCGCCCTGTCCGCCGCGTCCCAGCCGCCGTCCCAGGAGCCGGCCTAACGGAGGGGCGGGGGTGGCGCGTGTGTGTGTGGGCTGGCGTCGCGGCCTCGCTCTTCCTCCTCCCTCCTCCCCTCCTCCTCGCACCCGCACGCCGGCCGCCGCCAGCGCCAGCGCAACCAGCAGCCACGTGAGCGTGGATCCGCGCATTGAAAAGGCCTGGAAGAGGGGAGCGGGCGCCAATTCGAGGCACGCATGGCGCGGCGACGGCGCGCGGCCGAGCCGGGGCGCGCAGCAGCCTTGGACACCCCAGCCACGCAATGGGAGGCTACTGCACCTCCTTCTCTATCACCTGCATGGACGGTGCCGTCAGCCGTCAGAGTGGCGCGCGCCGGCGGGCCGCGCGCCGCGACACTGGCCGCGGCGGGGCGCCATGCGCCCGCGGTCGAGGCCGCCGTTGCGCTCAGGCCAGTCGTTGAGACCTGCCAGCGTCCACGCCGGCCGCTCCCGCCCGCCGCGCGCCTCCCCTGCAGACGCCGTGCTCGCCGCGCTCGGCGCGGCGCGCAAGGGGGATTTTGACAGGTGAGGGACAGGGAGCGAGAGGGCAGAGAGCGGTGGCAGAGGCGGCGGCGCCGACGCCGGCTCACCCCCGCCGCTCCCAGCCTTGCCGCGCTCGCGGCGACCCCCCCCGACCCCCGCCCCGTCGTCGTCGCCGGCCGGCGAATCGCCGAGACGGGTCCATTTGCGACCCTGCACCCCGTCCTGGACGGCGGGGCCCGCCGGCTGCTGCCGGGGCACCTGCTGCGCCGGGCGCGCGTCACGGCGTCCCTCCCCCTCGGCCCCTCGGCCGCCGTCGTGCGCACGTCCATAACGGGCGTGACCGGCGAAGAAGGCGTGCTCACCTGGGACCTGGTGGCGGCCGCCGGCGGCGGGTGGCTCGTCGCGCGCGCGCGGCGCGACGGCGGCGGCGACGCGGCCGCGGCGGCCGCCGCGGGCGGCGGGCCGCACCCCAGGCTGGGGCCAGAGGCTGTCGTCTTGGCCGTCGCTGCCGCGGCCGCCCGGGGAGACACGGCGGGCGCCGCCCGCTTTGCCGCGGGCGGCCGCGCGGCGGCCGCCGCGCTCGCCGCCGCGCTCGCCGGCGCGCCCCCCGCGCCCGCGGTCGCCGACGTCGCGTCGCCCACGCCGCGCACCGCGCTCGTCGCGTGCGAAGCGACCGGCGGAGGCAAGGCCCTCGCCTGGTCGCTCTGCGTCCGCGACTCGGGCGCGTGGGCGGTCGCCGGCGTGGAGCCGTGGTAGCAGAGACGGGGAGAGGGTCGTTCAACAGTGTGCGCGGTGTGTTGCAGAGACGGATCCGGTGTCGCCAAGCCCTCGCTCGTCACCCCCCGTGCCCTTCCAGCGCCTCGCGCGCCCCCGGCGGCAGCTCCCCCCCCACCCGCACCTTGGACCCGGTGTCCCGGTGCAGGGCGGGGAGGGCCAGCTTGAGGGGCCACGCGACGGCGGCCGGCGCACGCGCGAGGTGGAGCGCGGCCAGCCTCCCCGGGTAGTGCGCCGCAACCGTGCGCGCCAGGTCGACCACGGTGCCCGCCGCGCGCGCGGCGGCCGCGGGGCCGGCGCCGCCGGCGTCGAGGACGACCACCATTTGGTCGGCGGGCGTCGACCGCGGCGGCGGGTGCGCCCCCGCCTCCACCGCGCCCGCGCTCCCCGCCTTGCCCGACGCAAACGCTTCGCACGCCGATACGACCGCGTGCGCAAAGTCCGGGGCGCGGCGGCCGGGGGGGGCGGTCCGCGGCGTCGTCGCGCGCGCGGCCGCGCCCGCGCGCACCAGGAGCACGGGGCGGCCGCGGGCGTCGACGCCCGCCCACCGCACGTAGTCGGTCCAGGTGGACAGCGCGTCTTCGTCCAGGAAGGAGTGGCGGCGCTCTTGCCACCAGGCGGCGCTCGCGGCGACGCGCGCGGCGGCCGCCACCGCGGCCGCCTCCCGCGCCTCCTCGCTGGGCGCCGCGTGCACGCCCGTGTGGGCGGCGTGGCGTGCGAGCTCGTGCGCGTCGAAGCGGTGGGCGGGGACGGCTGCGCCGGAGGCGGCGAGGTGGGCTCGGACCGCGTCGACGGCGCCGCGAGGGATGGCAGCCGCAGCGACCGCCGGCCCTGCATCCACCGTCGTCGCCTCCGAACGACTCATGGATCCCATCACCAGCTCGGCGGGCGCGAGCCAGGCCGCGGCGGCCGCGGCGGCGGCGGCGGGCGCGGCGAGCCGCAGCGCGGCGCGCCGCATTGGGAAGCAGGACAGACCAGGAGGTCCAGGAGCGATCCTGTCAACCGCGCGATGCGGCGGCCGCCCGCGCGGGCGGCCGTGCGGGGGTGTGCTGCGCGGCGCGCCGGCGCCGGCGACGACGACGCGCCTCACACACCGCCCGCCCTGCCGCCGCTCCTCGCGACACGCCCCCCGCGCGCGCCCGACATCGCGGCTTGAGGATCCCGTCCGCGCCAGCCGCGCGATGCGGGCCGCGGCGACCGCGCTCGCGGCGCGTGCCGCCGCAGCCCGCCGTGCCACGCACCGCGCCCTCTCCACGTTTCAGGATTCGCGCTTCGGCGACGCGCCGCACGCAACAAACGGGGGCGGCTCCCCCCACCTCTCGCCGCCCGCCGACGCGAGCCCGCCCGGGTCCCTGGCCCAGCTCACGGACTCGTACGTGTGCGAGGTAGGAGAGGAAGATGGCGAGAGAGAGAGGTGGCGGGAGCGTGGGGCGTCGCGGGCGGCGGGCAGTCTCGCGCCGCGCGCGCGCGCGCTCCCTGGCCGCCCACCCCACCCCACCCCTCCCCTCCCCTCTAGGCCCTGGACATCCTGGACTACCCCGACCGCATGAAGACCCTGCTCCTGACCCCCCACCGGGAGATCCACGCGGAACTGGTGATTTCGCGGGACTCTGGGGAAGTCGCCAACTTTACCGCGTTCCGCGTGCAGCACGACAATTCGCGCGGGCCGTTCAAGGGCGGGTTCCGGCTCGACCCCCGGGCGAGCATGGACGAGGTCAGACGGGAAGGGGGTGGGGTGGGCGGGCGTGCGCGCCAGGCGGCCCGCCCTCCACACCCCTCCCCCCTCCCCCTCCCCCCCCCAGATCCGGGGCCTGGCCTCCCTGATGACCTGGAAGACGGCCGTCATGGACGTCCCCTTTGGCGGCGCCAAGGGCGGCATCGTCGTCGACCCCGCGTCCCTCACTGACGGCGAGCTCGAGCGCCTCACGCGCAAGCTGGTACAGGCCATGAAGTCCATGATCGGGCCGGTGCGGGGGAGGGGGGAGGGGTCGGGCGGGGCTCGGGAGCGCCGCCGCCGCGGCCGCGCGGCCGGCCGCGCGCTCGCCGACGCGCGCCTCGCCCCCCCCGTCCTCGCCGCCAGTTCAAAGACGTGCCCGGCCCCGAGTACACGACCGGGTCCAAGATGATGGCCTGGATCTTCGACGAGTTTTCCAAATTCAACGGCGCGCGAGGGGGAGGGCGGCGCGAGCGGGGGGCGCGCAGCGCGCGGGCCGCGCGCCGCGCGCGCGACCCGAAACGAATCCCCTCCCCCTCCCCCCCCCCTCTCTCCAGGGTTCTCCCCCGCCTGCGTCACCGGCAAGCCCCTGCTCCTGCACGGGTCGCACGGGCGCGAGCACGCCACGGGGCACGGCGTCGTGCTGGCCGCGCGCGAGTTCTTGGCCGCCACCGGCCGCGGCGGCGTCAAGGGCAAGCGGTTTGTGATACAAGGCTTTGGCAACGTCGGCTCCTGGGCCGCGGGTGGGCGGGGTGGGGGGGGGGGCGGCGGCGCGAGCGCGGCGCGCGCGCCCCCCCTCACTCGACCCCTCCCACCCCTCGCCAGACCTCATCCACGCCATGGGCGGCACCGTCGTCGCCGTCTCCGACAGGCACGGCGCGGTCCACAACGCGGCCGGCCTCGACGTGCCCGCCCTGCGCCGGCACGTGCGCGCGCGGCCGCCGTTCGGAGGCTCGCTCCGCTCGTTCCCGGGGGGGTCGCCCCTCCCCCTCTCCGAGCTCCTCCCGCTCGAGTGCGACGTCTTCATCCCGGCCGCCATCGGGGGCGTGATCAACGAACGGACAGCGCGCTCCGTCAAGGCCGGGGTCGTCGTGGAAGCCGCCAACGCGGCGACGACGCCCGCGGGCGACGCCGTGCTGCGGGAGCGGGGGGTGGCGGTCGTGCCGGACATCTACGCGTCGGGCGGGGGGGTGACCGTGAGCTTCTTTGAATGGGTGCAGGTGCGGCCGAGACGGGCGCGGGCGGGGCCGGCCCTAGCGCTCGCGTCACCCTCGACCCTCGACCCCTCCCCCCCCCCCCCCAGAACATCCAAAACTATCGGTGGGACGCGGCCGAGGTGGACGCCCGCCTCGCGGGCGCGATGGGGGCCGCGTTCCGCCGCGTGCACGACGTCGCCACGGCGCGCGCCATCCCGCTGCGCACCGCCGCCTTTGTCGTCGGCCTGCAATCGGTCACGCGGGCGACCATGAACCGCGGGTTTGACTGAGCGTGGGGCGGGGGCGGCAAGGCGGGGGCGGGCGTGCAACGCGGTGTTGCAGCCGCCACGGCTTCTCAACCCGCTCCCCTCTCCGTCTCCCCTCCCCACTCGACCGCGCCGGGCGCCGCCTCCAGGGCCGGCAGCGTCCCTGGGGCGGGGGCGCCGAAGGGTCCCGGCGCGGGCGACCCCGTCTCCCTCCTCCCTCGGTCACAGCGCCAGCTCCCCCGCCGGCGGCCGCACCGCCTGCATGCCCGGCGCCGCGCACGCGCCCCGGCCGCCGCGCGCGCAGCAGGGTGGGCACGACGCGGCGCGCGACGGCCGCGGTGAAGCCATTATTAATGGCGCCGATGCCCGGCGTGGCGAGGGTGAAGCCCTCGGCGGCGGCAGACATTGAGGCGGGGGTCGTGGGGTGGCGGGACGGCGCGCGGCGCGCGGCAGTGTGCGCGCGGCCGGCTCTGGCCATGGCGGCCCGTCTGGCGATCGCGGCGCTGCTGGTGGCCGTCGTGCCATCCAGCGCGCTCGACAATGGCGAGGCGCGCACGCCGCCGATGGTGAGGCGGCGAGAAAAAAACTCGGGGCTGGCCATGCCGCGCCGCACCCGTGCCCGCCTTTCTTAGACGGGCGGCACGAAGCGAGTGGGACAACGTTACCTCCCTCTTTCATTCCATGCAGGGCTGGATGTCGTGGAACCACTTCCGGTGCGAGACGGCGGCGTCTGCGTGCGCGGCGACGCCGACGCGCTGCGTTTCAGCGGCCCTCCTGGCCGAGACCGCGGCCGCGCTGCGAGCTCGGGGGCTGGCCGACGCGGGCTACGACATCGTGGCGGTCGACGACTGTTGGGCGGCGCGGCAAAGGGGTCCGGGCGGGTCTCTGGTCGCCGACGCGGCCCGCTTCCCCGCGGGCCTCGCCGGCGCCGCGGCCGGCGTGCGCGCGCACGGCCTCCGCTTTGGTGTCTACACCGACGTCGGGCCCGCGACGTGCGGCGGCTATCCGGGGAGCGGGGGCCACTTTGGCGCCGACGCGCGCCTCTTTGCCGCTGTCGGCGCCTCGTACGTCAAAGCCGACGGCTGCAACGTGGGCAGTGATGATCTAGCTGCCGCCTATGGCGCGTTCGGCGCCGCGCTCAACGCGACGGGGCGGCCGATGGTGTTTGCGTGCTCCTGGCCCGCCTACGCCGCCGCCCCCGTCCCGTTCCCCGCCCTCATCGCCACGTGCAACACGTGGCGCAACTGGAACGATGTGGACACAACGGTGGACTCGGTGGCCGCCATCGCGCGCTGGTTTGCGCGCTCCGCCGCCTCGACCCTCGGCTTTGCGGCGGCCCCCCGCCCCGGCGCGTGGCACGACCCCGACGAGCTCCTGGTCGGCGAACCCTCCATCCCGCACCGCGTGCAAGCGCTGCAGCTGGCGGTGTGGGCGGTCAGCGCGGCGCCCCTGTTCCTGTCGGCCGACGCGCGGAGCATGAGCGACGCGGCCGTCGCGCTCGCCACCCACCCCGCCATCCTGGCCATCAACCAAGACCCGGCAGGGATGGCGCCGCTGCTGTTGGCGGGCGGGGAGAGGGCGGCGCGCGCGGTGGCGTGGGCGCGGCCGCTCGCGGGGGGGCGGGCCGCTGCGGTCGCCGCCAACCTGGGCGGCGAGCGCGCGACCGTGACTCTCCACCTGCCGCGGCACGCGTTGGGGCCGCCCGCGGGCGAAGACGCGCGGAAGAAGGCGCGGCTGTGCTGGGTGGAGGTCGATTTGTCGCGCGCCGGCGCGCCGGCGCGCGCGGCCGCCCCGCTCGCCGCCGCCGCCGCACTCCCGCACTCCCCTCGATTCGCCATCGCCCGCGCCCTGACCCGGCGCGGCTGGTCCGCGACGGTCGACGTGCCCGGCGAGAGCGCGCGCCTCTTCCTCGTCTCGCCCTGCCTCGTCCGCGGCGACGCCGCCGCCGCCAACCTCCCCCCGCGCGAATGATGGTGGACTACAGGATGCGGCGCGCGTGGGCGCCGCGGGTGTGTCGTTGCCCCCCCCCCCCCCCTCTCCTGCCCCGTCTCCCTCCTCCCCCGGCCGCGTCACCCCAGCGCGGCCTCCGCCTTGTCCGCGGCCGCCGCTTCCGCGACGGCGACCGCCGCGCGCGCCGCCGCGGCGCGAGCCTCGTCGAGCGCGGCCGAGGGCGTCGCGGCGGGCGGCGACCGCAGCGCCGCCGGCGGCCCTGGCGGCGACGCCAGCGCGCGCCCCGGCTCCCGCTTGGCGGGCGTGAGGTGCGTCGGCGAGGCGAGCGGGGCTGGGGAGCGCGCGACGGCGGCGGCGGCGGCGGCGGCGGCAGCGGCCGCGCCCGCGCTCGCTGCGGCGGCCGCGCGCCCAGGCTTGACCGGGGACAGGAGGAGCAGCGCCTCGACGGCCCCCATGTCGTCCGCGGGGGGCGACGCGTGGCGCTGAGGCGGCGGGTGGGCGCGCGCCGTCGAGCGCCCGCGGGGGGCCTTTTCGCCCGCCGTCCGGTCGCTCTCCCACCCGTCCTCCTCCTCGTCGCCGTCGGTCGATTCCGCCACCCGCTGGGACGGCCGCCTCGCGCGCTCGGGCCGCGCGCGGCCGCCGGGATAGGCGCCGACGCGCGGTCCGGCCGCCGCGTCGCCGCCGCTCCCGCCGCCGCCGCCACCACTCCCGCCGCCGGCCGCCGTCGCCGCCCCGCACGCGATCACGTACGCCTCCAGCGCCCCCCCCCCGCCAGCCGCCCGCGGCGGCGGCCCCGCCGCGCCGCGCGCCTGCCACCGCGCGCAGCGCCGCGCGGTCGCGTTCCAGTGGTTTTTCACCGCGTTGGCCGTGCGCCCGGGGAGGACGGCCGCGATGGCGGCCCACCCGTTGCCGTGCTCGGCGTGCGCGGTCGCGAGCGCGGCCTCTTCCTCCTCGCTCCACGGCCCCTTGCAGATGTCGGGCGCGAGCTCGTGCGTCCACCGCTCGCGCAGCTGCTTGCCGATGCGGCCGGGAAAGTGGGGGACGAGGGCGGACCAGGCGCCCGCGCCGCGCGCCGCGACCAGCGCGCGGAGGCGCGCGTCCTCCGCCGGGGTCCATTGCCCCCGCACGTCCGGCCGCGGGTGACGGCCCGGGGGCGGGGAGGTGGAGACGGTGCGGCGGCGTTTGTGCGGGGGGCGGCGCGGCGCGGTCGAGGGGGCCGCGGCGGCCGCCCCAGACCCGCCGGCGCCGCTCGCCGCCCCGGGTTCCGGCGACCGTGACGCCGGCCGGGGTGCGGTCGTCGACGGTCCGGGCGACGGCGGCGGCGCTTGGTGCGCGGGCGACGGCGGGAGCGCGCCCGGCGCGGGCGACGGCGGCGGCGCGGCCGGCGGCGGCGGCGTCGCCGCGCCGGCCGGCAGCGCGCCGCTGCCACTCGCAGACGGCAAAATGTGGAGCTTGGGCGGGACGCCGTGCATGGTTGGAGGCGGGTTCGGGGTCGCGGGGGGTCGCGGCCGAGGGCGAAACCGCTGCGACGGTGGAGGGTGGGGAGATCGGATCGCGGCCCGTGCACCCCACCCAGACCCCCCGATGGCTCGCCGGACGCGCCCGGCGGGGGGTGCGGCGGCGCGGAGCGCCCACGCGGCGCGCCGGCGCGGGCGCATCGGCCAGTGCGCCGCCCGCGCCGCGGCCGCCCGCCCCCCAGCGCCCGCGCGCCCGCCTCCGCGCGTCGCGCACAGTGCAATCGGGATCATGCGGCGGGCGGGAGGGCCAACGCGAGCGCGCCCGGTGGCTGCGCCGCGGTCCCCACGGTGCCGGCGCCCCGGCCCGCCCTCACCCGCTGGCCGGTCGCGGGCCGCCTCGAGCGCGCGGGAGCGCTCTCTCACGCGCGGGCGCGCGCGCGGGCTCCTCCCCGCGGCAGTTGCGGGCGGGAGTGGGTGCGCAAGCGCCGGAGGGGCACCGCCACAGCTGCCCCCATGCGAGCCGCCCGCGCCGCCGCGGCCGTCCTGCGGAGGCCTACGCGAGCCCCGGCTCGCGCCATGGCGGCGACGGGAGGAGGCGGGGCCGAGGTGCGGGCGACAGATGGGGAGGAGCGAGGGGCAGGGCGCGGCTCGCCCAGCGGGCGCGAAGGCGGCCCCGGTCGAATGCGGGATCGCACGGCAAACGATGGCGGCGGCCGAGGCCGCTGGCGTCGACGCGCCGGGGCGCGCGGGAGCAACGCCGACGTGGCCGACCTCCCTCCCTCCCCGCCAGCCTTCGACCGCCCTCCCCCACCTCGTCGTCTTTGGCGGCTCCGGCTTCATCGGTGCCCGCGTGTGCCAAGCCGCGCTGGCGGCCGGGCTGGGGGTGGTGTCCGTGTCGCGCTCGGGGCGGCCGGCGGCAGCGGCGAACGCCCCTTGGGCCGCCGATGTCGACTGGCTGGCCGCCGACGTGTTTGAAGAGCCGGCCTGGAGGTCCGCCCTTGACGGCGCGGTGGGCGTCGTGTCGACGCTGGGCGCGTTTGGGTCCAACGCTCACATGGAGCGGGTCTGCGGCGACGCCAACATATCGATTTTTGACGCCGCCGCCGCCGCCGGCGTCCCGCGCGCGTCCTTCATCTCCGTGCACGAGTACGGCCTGCCGGACGCCGTGCTGCGGGGCTACTTCCACGGCAAGCGGCGCGCCGAAGCCGCGCTCGCGCGCGCGTTCCCAGGCGCGGGCGTCGCGCTGCGCCCCGGGTTTGTGTACGGCACGCGCTCGGTGGGCGGCTTCTCCCTGCCCCTGGGCCTGGTCGGTGCGTGAAAAAGGGGCGAGGGGGAGGTGGTGGTGGTGGTCGCGCTCCGCCCGCCGACCCCCTCCTCTCCCCCCCCGTCAGGCTCCCCGCTCGACCGCGCCCTGTCCTTCCTCCCCACAAAAACGCTGGCCGCCCTCCCCCTCGCCGGCGCCGCCTTTGTCCCGCCCGTCTCCGCGCGCGCGGTCGGCCGCGCGGCGGTCGCCGCGGCGACCGACCCGGACGTGCCCGCGGGGGCGATGAGCGTGTGGGACATCAAGGACAAGTACGGGCCCTAGCGGCAGGGAGGAGGAGGGGTGGGGTGGATTGGTGGGCGTGCAACGAGCGCCGCCGCCGCCGCGTCTCGCTCGCCACAAATCGGCGCCGCGCCACCCGCCCATGGTCTCCGCCGTCAAGGGCGTCCTCATCACCTGGTGCGCGGGGCTCAATGCTGCCGCCCCGCGTTGCGCGCGCGCCGCGCGGGGCGCGATGCCGCGCGTGCCGACGCCTCCCCCCACCCCCCCCAGCGACGCCCCCACCAAAGAACTCATCCTCGCCCTCAACGCCGCCCGCCCCACCGGCGACCGATTCGTGCTGGACGACCTGGACGACACGCACGTGCTCGTGGACCCCGCGGCGGTCGACGCCATTGCCGCGCGCGTCGCGGCGCTCGCCGACGAGCTCTCGTTCGCGCCGCCGCCCCGCGCGCCCCACGAGTGAGAGCATAGTGTCAATGGGCCCTCCCGCGCCTGGCGCCGCGGCCGCGGCGGCCGACGCGGCGCGCCTCTTCCTCGCGGCGGCCGACGCGCGCGGCGCGGCGTGCGCCGGCCTCGCCACCGCGTTCGCCCCCTACCTCGCCGACGCCCCCGGGTCGGCCGCCGGGTACAAGGCGGCAGCCGACGAACTGGCCCGCGTGCGCACGGCGACGGCGCCGGCGGGCGGCGCGGCGCGGCGCGCGCTCGCCGCGCTGCCGGCGGGCGCGGCGGCCGCCGCGCTCGTCGCCGCCGTCGAGGCCGCCGAGTCGGAGCGGGTCGCGATCACCGTGCGCCTGCACGCGCTGCGCAAGGCGGCGGCGGCCGCGGCGGGGCGCGAGGCGGCGGTGGAGGCGGCGCCGGGGCGCGGCCGCGCGCACGCCCGCGCCGGCGGCGACGACGACGGGCTCGCCGCCGCCGCCCTCGCGACCGAGCGCCGGGCCGCCATCGACGGCGCGACCCGGGCGGGCGCGCTGGTGAGCGAGCGCCTGGTGGAGTCGCTGGCGGAGCTGCGCGAGGCGGTGGGCGGGGCGGGCGAGGGCGGCGCGCGCGCCGCGCGGTAGGCCACCCCGTCGCCGCTCCCTTGCACCGCCCCCCCCCACGACTCCCATCCCTCTCACGCCAGCCGCACGTTGGACATGCCGCCGCCCGCGGGCGGCGGCGCGGGCGGCCGCGCGGCGGGCGGCGGCGGCGGCGGCGGCGCGGGCGCCGGCGCGCCCCACGGCGCCGCCGCCGGCGCCGCCGCGGCGTACGTCGTGTAGATGTCGGTCGCGGCCGCGCCGGGCGGCGGCGGCGGCGGCGCGAGGGCCGGCGCGGGCGGGGCGCCAAACGGCGGCGGGCGGCCGCCGCCCCCGCCAAACGCGGGCGCCGCTGGCGGCGGCGGACCGCCGCCCCCGCCAAACACCGGTGCTGCCGCCGCAGCCGGCGGCGGCACGAAAAAACCGGCCGCGGGCGGCGGCGCGGCGCGCGCGGCGGGCGGCGGCGCGAACGCCACCACGCCAGGAGGAGGCGCCAGGCCGCCGCCGCCAAACGGGGCGTACCGGGAAGAGACGCCGCCCCGGGGGGTGGTCGGCCGCGCGTCGGCGGGCGGCGGCGGTCCCCCGAGCGGCGGCGGCGCGAGCGGCGGCGGCGGCGGCGGCGGCGGCTTGCCGCGCTCGCGCCACACGCCGGCCGCATCGTCAAAGTAGAACACGTTTTCGGTCTCGCCGGCGATCGGCTGGGCGGGGGCGGGCGCGGCGGGGGCCGGCGCCGGGCCCGGTGCGCCCACCCCCCCAGACGCCGCGCGCGTCGGGGACGCGCGCGGCGCGATGAGGGACCCGAGCGAGCCCAACACGCCGCGCAGGCCGGAGCCGTCGCCAGGGGTGGGTCCAGGGGCCGCGGGCGCGGCGGGGGGCGGGGGTGCTCCCCCCGGCGCGGGCGCCGGCGCCGGCCCACCACCCCCGTCGCCCATCAGCTTGGCCAGCCCCCGGTCAAACCAACGCCCCACGACGGCCGCCACGGAGCCCGGCGCGGCGTCCGGGACGGCGAGGCCGGCCGCCGCGGCGGCCGCTCGCGCGCGGTCGGCGACAGCAGCCGCCGCGACCGCCGCCGCGCCCACCGGCGGCGGCGGCGGGCGGGCGGGGTCGCTGCCGGCGGCCGCTACAACTGACGCGGCCGCCTGGGCGGCGCGCACGGGGAGGCCGGCGTCGGCGAGCGCGGCCGCGAGCGCGGCGCGCGCCGCGACCGCGGCCGGCGCGGGCGGAGCGCCGGAGAGGGACCGCGCCCACTCCAGGATCTCGCCCCGGAGTAAAGACGACAAGTGGGCGCGCGGCGGGGCGCCCAGGGGGGCGCCGGGGAGGGTGAAGCGCGGCGCGTCGCCGGCGGCGCCGGCGGCGTCGGCCGTGTCGGCCGCGCCGCCAGCGAGCACGGCCAGAGCATGGGCGGCGGCGAGGCTGCCGCCAGGAGCCGTGGCGACGCCTGACGCGAGCGTCGCGAGCGCAGACCGCGCCGCCGGCGTGCCCGCCGCCGAGAGCAGCGCCCCCGCCTCGCGCCACGCGGCGGGGTCGACAGACGGCACCTGCCCACCGTCGCCCGCCACCAGCGCCGCCGCCGCAGCTGCCAGCGGGGTGCCGGGCGCGGCGTCGCCGGCGGCCGCGCGCGCGGCGGCGGCGCGCGCGTCGCCGCCGAGCGCGGCGGTCGCCGCGGCGGCCAGACCCCACAGGCCCGCCGCCGCGGCCGCGGCCGCCGCCTCCTGGAAGCGGCCCGCCGCCAGCTCGGTCGCGGACGCGGCGGCGGCCGCGTCGCGGGCGGCGGGGTCGGCGGCGGGCGCCGCGCGAGAGCAGGCCGCGACGCCGCCCGGCGCCAGAGCGGCGGCGACGCCAGCCTCAGCGGACGGCATCGCCGCCTTTTTGTTGACCAATTTGGCCCTCCTGAACGCGCCGCCGTGGTCGGCGGCGACCGCCAGCAGGCGCCAGAGCGCGGCGCGGCCGCCCGCGGCGTCAAAAGCGCCGCCACCCTCCTCGGCGTCCACAGCCTCAGCCCGCGCCCGGCACCAGGCGGCGACCGCGGTCCGATCGGTGGATGCTGTCAGGAGCCAGGGCAGGGACTCGAGCGCGGCCCGGCCTGAGCGCGGGTCGGCGGCCGCGGCGGCCGCGTCGCTGGAGGGCGCCACACCCGCGCGCGCCGCTTCCAGGTCGCCCGCCAGCGCCCACGTGCGGCACTTTGTCAAGCGCCAGCCTGACGGGGCACCGGGGGCGGGCGCGGGGCCGGGGAGCAGGGCCCAGGTGGAGCCGCCAAACCCGAACGCGACAAGGGGGCACGGCGGGCGGCCGTACGGGGGGTGTGAGTGCTGCTGAGGTTGGCCCCAGGGCGCAGGCTGAGGTGGATGCTGCTGCGGCGCGCCCCAGGCGGGCACGGGCGCCGCGGCGGCGGCCGCGGCGGCGCCCCACGCCGCCGGCGCCGCTGCAGCGACGGGCGCGGCCTGCCACGGCGCCACGGGTGCCACGTTGGCGGGCCAGGCGGCCACCAGCGGCGGCTGGGGCTGGTGTTCGGGCCAGGCGGCGGCGGGCAGCTCAGCGGCGACGGGCGCAGGCGCCGCCAGCGGCTCGTTCGGCGGCGCCACGGGCCAGCTCGCGAACGACCTTGCGAGCGGCTCTGCGGGCGCCGCGGGCCAGGCTGCGGCTTGCGGCGGCTTGGCGGGCGCAACTGGCCAAGCAGCCGGCGCCTGCTCGACCACCCGCGCCGCGGCGCCGCCGTCGGCCGGCGCCGCCAGCCAGGACGCCGGGCCGCTGTCCGAGGGGGGCGGCGGCGGCGTCGGCCAGGCGGCGGCGGGCGGAGGAGGCGCCGCGGTCGGCGGCGGTGC
>Ga0315287_10003062_pt1 | contig 16054 bp, 4 predicted proteins | sample YL17G11_0_MG_FD_205037 | JGI IMG/M metagenome (GOLD analysis project Ga0315287, IMG submission 205037) | Sediment microbial communities from Yellowstone Lake, YNP, Wyoming, USA - YL17G11_0 | ecosystem: Environmental > Aquatic > Freshwater > Lake > Sediment | place: USA: Wyoming | collected... | reverse complement strand
CCGCGGACGTGGGGGGGGAGAGGGCGAGGGACAAGGCGCCCAGGGGGTGGGGGGGCTGGCCGCCGTCAAAGATGGAGTAGAAGGACGGCGGCGGGTGGTCTTGTGGGCGGGTGGTCTTGTGGGCAGTGTAAAAAAGAAGAGTTACGAGAGAGAGAACATTTTTTTCTCACTTCTCAACTGAAGATGACGATCGACGCCGAAGGCCCCTCTCCGGCCCCGGACGAGCGCGCCCTCATCGCCTCTGCGCTCGCCGCCGCGTCCTCTTTGCGTCCTCCTCCGAACCTGAGGACGATGCGAGGCTCGGCAGAGGCAGGGGCGGCGGCGGCGATGGCAGCGATTGGCGTCGGCAGGATCGTCGGCGGCGGCAGCGGCGGCAAACGACCAAGCCAAACTTCCTCTTCTTCCGTCGCTGCCGCCGCTGCCGCTCTCCGCTCGCTCGCCTCGGCGCTCCTGGACTCTGCCGACTTCTCTGCCAGCCTCGACTCGGCGACGCGCCAGGCCGTGCTGGATTCCGCCGCCTCATCTCCTTCTGAAGAAGGAGCGGAACCGTGTTGGCCGCTGGCGGCGCTGGCGAGGGGCTGGCCGCGGGAGGCCGCCGCGGCCGCGGCGAGGGCGGTCTCCTCCTCCTCTTCGGCGATGCTGCAGCCGCGAGCAGCGGACGGCGCCTCCCCCAGGCCCGGCAGCGAACGGTCGCTGGAGAGAGCACTGCGCTCTGCGGCCTCGATCGTCGACGCCGCAGCTGCCGCGGACGCCTCCGCCGCGGCGGCCGGGCTCGTCGTCGACTTTTTCGGGGCGACGGCGACAGAGGCGGCGACGGAGGCGGCGACAGAGGCGGCGGCGACGGAGAAGACGGCGCCGCCCCCCATTCTCCTCCCGCTCGAGACGCTCCTCGCCGTCGCGGCCGCCTGCTCGCGCGAGACTGTCGAGACGTGCTGGAAGGACGTCGTCAAGCGGTTGTCTTCCAAGGAAGGGCGCGAGGCGGCAAGGAGGGCCTCCTCCTCGGCAGCAACAGCAACAGCAGCGGCAACAGCAGCAGCAGCAGCGGCGCCGCCGCCGGCGTCGTGGCTGTCGAACGACGACGCCCGCGGCGGAGAACAAGAGGGCCCTCCTCCTCCTCCTCCTCCTCCTCCTCCCATCAATCTCCTCGACTCCTGGGCCCGCGCCGCCTTTCTCGCCCACCGCTCGACGCGGGCGGCAGCCGGCGTCGCGACGGCGCTCCTCCTCCTCCTCTCGGAGAGCACGGAGAGCAGCGCCGTCGGAGGCGGAGGCGGAGGCGATGACAAAAGTCTTGCCGCCGCCGTCGAGTCGCTCCTTTGCTGGGTTGCGGAGACGACGGCGGCCGCGGCCCTGGCCGCTCGAGGCTCCGGGAGGCTGCAGCCGGCGCTCGCGGCCTCGGCGGACGACGGGAAGGAGGACGCCAGCAACAGGAACCCTTCTTCTCCCTCTTCCTCCTCTGTGCGCTTCCTCTCCCGCCTCGCCCGCTCGCCGCGCGCGCTCTCCGCGCTCGCGCGCGCGGCGGGGAGCGGCAGCAGCCGCGGGGGAGGAGGAGGGGCCCTGTCCCTCGCCGCCGCCGTCGCGATCCTGCCTCCTCCCTCCTCCGGAGGAGCAGGAGCAGAGCGAGCGTCGTCGCCGCCGCCGCCGACGGCTTCCGTGCTCGAGGCGCTCGCGTCGTCTCGCTCCGGCGGGGCGGCCTCCTCCGCGGCGACAGTCGCAGCCGCGGCCGTCTCCGCGGGCCGCGCCCAGGAGGTTCGGGCTTGGGTCTCCAGCGGCCACGCCTGGCTGGTTTCGGCGTCGTCGTCAGAAGGAGGGATAGAGGCGCGCGTCGCGGCGCTCGAGGAGATGCTTCTTCCTCCTCCCCCACCGCCGTCGTCGCCGTCTTCGTCGCCGCCGTCGCAGCCACCTCCTCCTCGTCCGGGGTCGCTCGCCGCGGAGGTGGCTCGCGCCCTCGCCAACAAGGGCTGGCCCTCTGCCGCGGCGGCGCTCGCGGCGGCACGCCCCTCCTTCTCGGCGGCTCTCTCGCAGTTGGCGTGCCAGCAAGGGGAAGGGAGGAGGGAGAGGAAGACGAAGAACAACAACAACAGGGGCGAGGACAAGGCTTCCTCTTCGTCCTCGCTCCTCTGCCGCCGGCTGCGACGGCACGCCGCCGCCATCGCGGCCACGTCCTCGCTGCTCTCCCGCGTCGCAGCCTTCTCGTCTTCGTCTTCGGCGGTCTCCGCGAGGAGGGCCGGGCGAGCCGCCGCGGCCGTCGCGCTGGCCGCCGCCGCGGAGGCCGAGGCCTTTGCCGCCGCTCGCGGCAGGGGCGGCGGCGGCGGTGGCGGCGGCGACGCCAGAGGGGAGGAAATGACGGCTGTCTCCTCGTCGCTCGCAGAGGCCGCCTCCCTCTCCGCCTCCGCGCTCTTCTCTCTGTGCGTCTCGAGCCCGCAGGCCTTCGCCGCGGCCTCGGAGGCGCTGCTGGACTCGGGCCTGCTGCTCGCCGCGCACTCCGCCGCTCGGGGGTTTGGCAACGCCGGCGGCGGCGCCTCCTCCCCTTCCCCTTCCTCTTCTGCTGGTGCCACCCAGCCGGCGGCGGTCGCGGCTCGCTCGCTCATCTGGCTTTGCCCCTCAGCCGCGGTCGCAGCCGACGGGACGCTCCGCGCCTGCGCGCTGCCGGTGGGCGGCGGCAGCGCCAGGGGGCCGTTTGACGGCGACTCCTCCGGCGGCGGCGGGAGAGGCGTTCGCGGTGGGAGAGAGGGCGGCGGCGGCGGCGGCGGCGGCGGCGGCGGGGGCTTCCCCTTCGCCTCGGCCATCCGGGCCACGGACTGGGGGGTCTCGTGGGGTAACGGCGGCGGCGGTGGCGCTCCAGGAGGAGGCCGCACCGCGGCGGTCGTCGCCGCGGCGGAGGCGACCGCGGCGGCCAGCGCCGCCGCGGCCGGCGTCGTCACCGACGGGCCTCCCCTTGCCGCGGTCTCGCTCCCCCTCTCTGCTCTGCCCTTTGCCGTATCGACCTCTACCGTGGCCTCGCTTGAGAGGCGCGTGGCCACGCTGCTTCGTGGGGCGTGGAAGGCGCGCGGAGGGAGCGGCGAAGAAGGGGAAGGAGGAGGCGGAGCGAGGGCGGCGGCTCTGTCCGTCGCCCGCGCGCTCGCGGCGAGGTGCGACGGCGCGTGGGGGCCGGCACCCAAGGTCAGGCCCCCGCCCGCGGCCGCGGCCGCAGCCGCCGCCGCGGCGACCGCCGCGGCGGCAGCGACGGCCGCGGCGGCGGCGGCGGCGGCGAGCAGCAGCGGCATCGGGGGATCGGGGCTGCTGCTCTCCGGCCTGCTCTCCGCCGACGGCGACCTCGGCGGCGAGGCGGCTCCGGCGGCGGCGGCGGCGGCTCTGAGCGCCGCCGACGGCGCCGCCGCCGCGGCGGCCGCCGCGGCTGCGGCGGCGGCGGCCGCACGAGCAGCTGCGGCGCACCGCAGGCCGCTCTCCCCCTGGGCGGCCGCGGCCTCGGCGCTCGTCGAGTCCTCACCCTTTGTCCGCAGCGTCGTCGCCGGGGCCATCGCCGACGGCGGCGGCGGAGGGGGGGGCTCTCCTCCGTCGTCGTCCCGAGCTGCCTCGGCCGCAGTCCCGCTGGCACCGCTGCTCCTGGCGGCTCTCGACGGAGCCGCGGCGCGCGGGGAGGGTGCTTCCAACGCTCAAGACGCCCTCGTCTCCGACTGGGCGCTCTCGACGGCGGCGGCCGCGGGCTGGGCCCCGCGCTCGCTCGAGGCGGCGGCGCTCGCCGTCGCGGTGAGCGGCAGCGGCGACGGCAACGGCGGTCTTCGCAACAAGCAGCAGCGTGTTCTCCGCGTCGCCGCGGCCGCGGCTGCGAGGAGCGCGGCAGCGGCAGACGTCGTTGCTGCTGCTGCTTCTGCCTCTCGGAAGAAGCGCAGGAGAGGAGGAGCAGCGACGGCGAGAGAAGACGGCGACGACGAAGCGGGGAGCAAGAGGTTTGCGCCGCTGGTGCGCGCTCTCGCGCTCGAGGCCGCGACGGCGACGGCGGCGCCGTCGACAGCAAAAGGGGGAGACGGAGGAGAAGAAGCAGGGAACAACAACGCAGGAGGCGTGCTCCATTCGTTCGTGATGCGGGCCCTCGACGGCGAGCGGAAGGAGCTGGAAGAAGAGGCGGAGGCGGCGAGGAGGAAGAAGAGGAAGAAGGCGAAGAAGTGACGATTGTAAAGATATAGAGTCGGGAAGTCGGGGTCGATTCTGAGATTCTCTCTTCCTTTCCCTCCCGCGCTCTGCTCGTCGTCCACAAATCAAGTGCTCATGTTAGCCAGTTCGGTTTTTTTCAAGCCCCTTGTTTTTTTCCCCTCTTCTTTCACCTCTTGCTTGCTTTTTTCCACCCTCACGACGAGACGAGCCGCTGCCTCTGCCGCTGCCTGGCTTGCGAGTGAAGTGAGCGAGCGACTCTTGGTTCGCTTCGGAGAAAGTTGGGAGGAGACGAGAGCCTTGACCTTGACTTCTTCCCGACTCTCCAATCATCTCTAGAAGCGCTCTCTTCCTCTTCTTTTTCTGCTGCTCCTGCTGTTTTTTTTCAGCTAGTGCAATATGGAGTCTGTCTCCGGCGGCAACGCCTGGATCGACTCGTACCTGGAGGCGCTGGTAAGTTGGTAGCTGAGAGAGAGATTGATGATGGAGCACAGAACAACCATTTCGATTCCGGCGCTTTCTTCTCTCGACCTTGCTTTCCAATCTCTCCCCATTTGTCGCTCGCGCGCGCGTTTCCGTGCCCCTCTGCCTCGAGATCTTGCGCCTCGCGACAGTGGATCTCGAGTTCCGGTGGAGGGTTGGCGGTTTTGGTGGAGCGAGAAGCGGCAGTGGAGAGAGAAAGAGAGAGAGAGAGAGCGCGAACGATCTCTTTGCTCAAACTCGCTCGCTGCGTCGCTCGCGGTCGAGAGAGAGAGAGAGAGCATTGGTCGGAGAGGGAGGAGAGGAGGCGCTTCAAGGGCGACGACGACCTCGGCCTCATTTCTCCGCCTCCCTCGTCTTCAAACTTCTCTTCTTCGCGCACTCAACTCACACGGCGGCTCCAAAACCACCTCCAACAACAAAACTCCCTTTCCAGCTCTCGACCGGCCTCTCCTCCGAGTACAGCCGCACTCCCGCCTCGGAATCCTCCTCTGCGGGCAAGGGGGGCGCAGGAGGAGCCGCGGGCGGCGGCGGCAGCGGGGCTTCTTCCTCTTCGGCCAAGCCCGGAGCCGGCCGCCGCGTCGCCGACGCGGACGCGTCGGTGTACGCCAAGTACTACGTCAACCAGATCCTGCAGCTCGGAGAGGAAGGGATCAAGGGGGCATGGGCGAGGGTGAGTTAGGAGGAGTCTTTTTTTTTTGGTTGTTCTTTTTCCCATTTTCTCGAATCCTCTTTTTCTTTTTCTCCGCTCTCATCATCTTTTCTGGTCTCTCTCTCATACGTTCTCTCTCTCAAACGCTCTCTCTCAAATATCCTCTCTCTCTCACCCCCACCATTCTCCTGCAGGCGACCTCCACCCGCGGGGGATCCGAGCGCGACGCCCGCCTCGAGCACCTGTCGTGGCGCGTATGGCACCTGAAGCGCAAGAAGGAGGCCGCGACCAGGGCCCGCGCCGCCGCGGCGGCGCGGGCGGCCGCGGCCCCCTCGCCGTCGCCGTCGCTGTCGGCCTCGGCCTCGGCCTCCGCGCGCCACTTCGCCGACACCGACCTCGACGACGACGACCTGCTTTCTCCCGCCGCGATGGGCCAGGGGACGCCGCTCGGGGGGGCCGGAGGCGCGGTCGCCGTCGGAGGAGGAGCGGCGGCGGCGGCGGCTCTGTCCTCCGGGAGGCCGACGCCGCGCTCGTCGGCCGACGCTCGCTCGTCGTTCGCCGCCGACGGAGCCGCTCCGGCAACGGCGGCGACGGCCCCCCAGAACAGAGACACGGTCGCCGCCGCCGCGGCCGCCCTCGCCGACCTGCGCCTCCCGGACCGGAGCCTCCCTCGCGTGCGCATTTCCGCTTCCGGAGGAGCAGCAGCAATGGGAGGAGAGGAGGCGATGAGCGCGTCGGAGGCGTGGCTCCAGGGGGGCTACAGCGGCAGCCCGACCGGAGAGGGAGGCGGCGGCGCCGCCGCGGCCGCGACGGCGGCGCCGCGCTCCGTGCGCCTCCAGGCCCCGTCCCCGGCCCGGCAGCAGCAGCAGCAGCCCAAGGACCCCTTCGCCAACCGCGTCGACGGGCTCTACATCGTGCTCGCCTCGATGCACGGGCTGGTCAGGGGCGAGCGGATGGAGCTCGGCCGCGACCCGGACACGGGGGGGTAAGAGACTCTTTTTTTTTTTCCTCCGAGCTTTTTTTCCGACGAACGAGCGAAGAAACCCTCACCCTCCTATTTTCCCCCTCGTGGGGAAAAAAAAAAAACAGCCAAGTCAAGTACGTCGTCGAGCTGGCCAAGGCCCTCTCCCGCCACCCGGCCGTCCACCGCGTCGACCTGCTGACGAGGCTGGTCGCGGACCCTCGGGTCGATTCGGAGTACAGCGAGCCCGTCGAGGTGCTCGTGCCGCCGAGGAACCCGCAAGCTTCGGCGACCTCGGCCTCGGCGGCGGCAACCTCGGCCGGCAACGGTGGCGGCCCCGCCTCGCCGGGGGGGAAGAAGGCCCCCTCCTTCGACGCCAACGCTCCCGCCGCCTCCGCAACCACCCCGACGGCGCCAGCAGCGGGGGGCCCCGACGCCGCGGCGGCCAACGCGGCCTCCCTCGGCGGCGCCTACATCGTGCGCCTGCGCTGCGGCCCGCCCTCGCGCTACCTGCGCAAGGAGCGCCTGTGGCCGCACGTCCGCGAGTTCGCCGACCGCGCCATCGCGCACGTGCGCTCGACGCTGGCGGCCCTGTCAGACGCGGGCGCGCCCTGCGAGCTCTACTGCGTGCACGGGCACTACGCTGACGCCGGGGAGGCCGCAGCGCTGATGGCGGCGACGCTCGGGGTCGACATGGTCATCACAGGTTGGTTTTCTTCAACTTTTGGGATCTCGAGTTTTTTTCTTCAAGTGAAGTTTTCGAGGCGTCTCTTTCCTCCTCCCCTCACGCTCTCCCTCTGTTCCAATCAATCGCCCAGGCCACTCCCTCGGCCGCAACAAGCTCGAGCACCTCCTGGGCACCGGGACCATGACCCGCGCCGAGGTCGAGGCCAGCTACCGCATCTCCCGGCGGATCGAGGCCGAGGAGCGCGCGCTCGAGTCCGCGGTCATGGTCCTGACCTCGACGCGCCAGGAGGTCGACGACCAGTGGGGGCTCTACCACGCCTACAACCAGAAGCTGGCCGCGGTGCTCGCGGCGAGGCCGAGGCCGGGCAGGTCGATGCCGGCGATGACGGTGATCCCCCCCGGGCTCGACTTCTCGGCGCTGCGGGGCGTGGACCTTCCCAGGGGGGCGGGGGGAGGGGGAGGGGGAGGGGGAGGCGAGGCAGGGGGGGCCTCGGCTGGTGCGGCGGAGGGAGCGGGGGCGGGCGAGGCGGCGGGCGAGGCGGGCGCGTCGAAGGCGTTTGGCGTCGAGGCGCTGCTCTCTCCTCGCGCCAGCGAGGGCGACGGAGGGGAGAACCCCGGCGCCGCCTCGGGCGCCGCGACGCCCCGGGGCCTCGTCTCCCCTCGCGCCTCCAACGGCGACAACGGGAGCGCCACCGAAGACGGCCCCTCGGCCCCGCCGGCGCCCCACCACCAGCAGCAGCAGCAGCAGCAGCAGCAGGAGGACCCGCCGATCTGGGCCGACATCTTTTCGTTCCTGAAAAACCCGCGCAAGCCGGCGATCCTCGCGATGTCGAGGCCCGACGCCAAGAAGAACCTCACGACGCTCGTCGAGGCCTTCGCGAGCAACGGCACGCTGCGCCAGCTCGCCAACCTGGTGCTGGTGATGGGCAATCGCGACACGCTCGAGGCCCTGGCGCCGGGCTCGCGTGCCGTCGTCGAGGCCGTCTTCCGGCTCGTCGACAACCACGGGCTCTGGGGCTCGGTCGCGATGCCCAAGCACCACTCGCAGCGCGACGTCAGCGACATCTACCGCCTGCCCGCGGCCACACGCGGCGCGTTCGTCAACGTGGCCCTGCAGGAGCCCTTCGGGCTCACGGTCATCGAGGCCGCGGCGCACGGCGTCCCCTGCGTCGCCACCAAGCACGGCGGGCCCGTCGACATCCTGGCGACGCTGCACCACGGCCTGCTCGTGGAGCCCACGGACGCGCGGGCCATCGGGGACGCGCTGCTCAGGATCCTGACCACGCCGAGCCTGTGGGATCAGATGGCGCGGAGCGGCAGGGAGAACGTGGCCGCCTACTCGTGGCCGGCGCACTGCGACCGGTACCTGCGCGCGCTGGAGGCGGTCAAGGCGCGCGCGCGCGCTGCGGCGGCGTCGCGCGCGCGGCTGAGCGGGACGTGGGACCTCGAGTCGCTGCGGACCGGGGGCCGGGTGCGGCGGCGCCGCCTCGGCGTCGCCCTCGGCGCGGGCGCGTCGCGGGAGCTGCTCGACAGGGTGGCCGCGGCCGGCGGGGAGGGGAGCGACGGGGAGCCGCACCAGCGGCAGAGGGCCGCAGCGTGGAGGGGGGGCGGGGCAGAAGGCGGCGACGACGGAGGCGGCGGCGCGAGCGACGGCGGAGACGGGGGCGCCGATGGGCCCCCCTCCGCCCCGATCCTTCCGCTCTCGCCTCGAAGCTCCGCCGGGGAGCTCCTCGGGACCGTGACCTCTGCCGGATTCGCAGGGTTTGGCGGGGGGATCGCGGCTCTGCCTCTGTCCCCGCAGCGCGCCCCCTCGCCGCCGCCCGACCTCGGCGTTGGCGGAGAGAGCGCGAGGGCGCCGGCGCGGCTTCCTCTCCTCCCTCCGGTCGCCGCTGCCGGCGCTGTCGTCTCTCCTTCCTCTTCCAACGGAGCCGCCGAACAGCAGCAGCAGCAGAGACTCCGCTCGGCCCCGGCGATCCACAAGTCTTCGTCCTTCGTGGCCGCCGCATCCGCCGACGACTGCCTGCTGGCCTCTGCTTCGGCCGCGGACGACGTCGGAGACGCGCTCGCTCTCGCCGTTGCGGCTGCCTCGGCGGCGGCGGGCGGCGAACGGACGTCGAGCCGCAGGAACAGTGCCTCGTGCGCGGTGCCCGTCCCCGGGCCCCTGGGCTACCGCCGCACGCGCTTCGTCGTCGTGCCCCTCGACGGGGAGCACGGCGCCGCGGCGGCCGCGGCGGCGGTCGCCGCGTTCTCCGCCGCGATCGAGGCCGGGGAGCAAGCCCGGGCCGCCTTCTTCGACGACGCCGACGCCGGCGACGGCGACGGCGACGACGCCGGCGAGGAGCCCCTCCGCGCGCCGCCGCCGCCGCCGCCGGGCCTCGGCGTCGCGTCGACGCTCGGCTTCGACCACTCTGCCCGCCTCCTCGCCGAGCACGGCGCCCCGCTCGACGCGCTCGACTGGATCGTGTGCCACGCGGGAGCCGACGTCTGGCACGCGCACTCGCACTCGCACTGCGGGACCGCGGGGCCCTCGGACGCCGAGGGCGACGCGCAGCAGCGCCGCCCCTCGTCGGCGAGAGACGGCGCCGCGGCGGCGACGCCGACCAACGACACCTGCCCCCCGGGGGCCACGCGCCGCTGGGCCGCGGACGACGCGTGGGAGGAGCACATCGGGGCCGGCTGGGACCGCGCGTCCGTGGCCAGGCTGGTGGTCAAGGTGCTGAAGCCGAGCCCCCTGCTGTCGCTCGGGGACTCCAGCCTGCTGGGCGCGCTCGCCGGGGGCGGAGGAGGAGGAGGAGGAGGAGGAGGAGGAGCCGCGGCGAGCGGCCTCGGCGGCGACGGAGGAGGGGCCGACCCCAACGAAGACAACGGAGACGGAGCCCACGCCGCCGCCGCCGCCGCCGCTGCCGGGGCCGCGGCGGCGGAGCTCGACGACCAGTCCCTGGCCGCACTGCTGCGCACGCTCGACGAGCTGAGCCCGGCCGGGCGCACGCACCCTCACCACGTCCTCCTCGACCTCGACCGCGAGACCTCGCGGGCCGTCGCGGCCGCGGCGCGCGCCGCCGCGGCGGCGGCGGCCTCCTCCGGCGGCGGCGGCAGCTCTGCCGCCGCGGCGGCGTCGATGCCCCCCAGGGCCACCACCGAGGAGGTCGCGCTCTCGATCGTCGACAGGCTCCGCAGGAGGATGCGCGCCAACGGGTACAGGGCGCACATGACGCTGGAGGCCGTGCCGGTTCCCGAGTCGATCTCGGCGGAAGGCGACGGAGACGGCGACGCCGACGGCAGCGCCGGCGGCGGCGGCAACGCCCCTTCGGCGCTCGCCAAAAAGCCGTCGACCGTCTCGGCCCGCCTCCACATCACGCCCCTGCGGGCCTCCCGCGCCCTGGCCCTGCGCTTCCTGGCGTGCCGCTTCGGGCTCACCATGGACGACTTCACCGTGGTCGGGCTGCCGCCCGCGGTGCGGCTGGTCCCGGAGAGCGCCGCCGTCGCGAGCAAGCGGCGCAAGGCCGCGGCCGAGGAGGGCGGCGGCGGCGAGAGCGAGCCCGACGGGAGCCTCGGGGAGATCGACCCGTGCTACGACGTCACCCCGCGGACCTCCGATCTCGTCGAGCTGGCGTCGGGGGCCTGCGCCGTGCGCATCCTCGAGCCCCCCGAGAAGGAGCAGGGCGGAGGCGGCGAGTCCACCTCCCGGCGCGAGGCCGAGATCTTCGGTGCGGCGGCGGCGTCGCCGCTGCTCTCGCGGCTCGAGTTCAGGATCGACCCCGACGACTTTGGGCGCAGGGTCAGACTGCTCCGCGGCTCGCCCGGCGCCGCGTCCTCCCTGGCCCTGGCCCTGGCTGCCGCGGAGGTCGTGTCCGTTCCGCCGCCGGCGCCGACGCCGCTGGCGGGGCCCTCCCCCAGGGCGAGCGCCGACTTCGAATTCCGGCTCCCTCCGGCTGGTTCGTCCGGCGCCGGCGCAGGAGGGACGACGACGGCCGCAGCGGCGACAACGGCCGCGGCGGCGGCGGCGGCGACGGCTTTGGGCCCTGCTTCCGCTGCCTCCGGCTCTGCTTCCGCCGTTGCCGCCGCTTCCTTCTCGCTCAAGCAAAAAACCGCCGCTGCTGCAGCGGCCGCAGTCAAGCGAGCGACGAGACTGCTGTCGACGCTGGAGGAGACGCGCGACGGCAATGTGTGGAAACACTGAACCTCCGTTTCTTTTTTTTAGCCCCTCCGCCTTACTTTTCCCCGCCTTCTTTGTCTACTTTTTTCCCCTTTTCCTTTTTAGCTTTTGTGAGCTTGCAGCTTCTGTGATTTGATTCGAGAACGATGTGATTGTTTTCTGAAGAGAAGTACTTAACCTCGACTCTGGTCCAAAAACCCGGATTCTTGGTATCACCCCACAGCCTAGCAACAAAATAGATTTCATGCGCAACTGACGGCAACGGCCCTCGACTCTGACTGTGTGTAAAAGCACAGAGGAGAAAACCCAAAAAACTTTTAACGAAGAAAATAAGATTTGTTTTTCTGCGCTTTTTTTTTTTTTAATAACACGGTTTGATCTCTCTCTTTCTTTGTGTGTGTGTGTTTGTGTTTTTCTATTCATGATCTCCCTCTTTCTCTATCTCTCACTCTCTCTCCATGCTGATACTGTGCTGATGTTTTCTGAAAGGGCGGAGGAAAGGTCGGGAAAGATAACAATAAAACGATTGGATACGGTTTTTTTTTCCTTCACTGCACCACTCGGATCGCGTCGGTCGCGGCCGCGGCGGAAGCTCCAGCGGGAGCAGCAGCAGCAGCAGAGGCCGCGGCGGCGGCCGCGTCCTCCCCGGTCGAGCGGATGACCAGCGCAGCAGCGGCACCGCGAGGGGCGCACGGCGGAGACCGCGTCGAGGTCCAGTTCTCCGGGGCGAGGCTGTTGGCGGCCGCAGCTGCCGCCGAAGAAGCCGACCTCGCCGACGACGGCTGCAGCGGCGCGACGGGCGGCGCCGTCGGCGGGCGGAGCAGCAGCGAGCCCGGCGACGTAGGAGGAGGGAGAGCGCTCTTCGCCGCCGTCACCGCGGTCGTCGCCGCTTCCGCTGCCGGGGCAGCGACGGAGAAGACGGAAGGCAGCGCGACGGCAGGCAACCCGAGGGGCGACGCCGCAAGCTTGCCGCCGGGAGCCGCGAGCAGCGCCCCTCCAGCGAGCGCGCGCAGCGAGGGGAGCAGGACGCCGTCATCGTGGAGATGGTGGTGGTGGTGGTGGTGGTGCTCCTGCCCCGGCGCTCCCGCTCCGGGAGCTCCCGTCGCCGCCGCAGCAGCAGCAGCAGCATCAGCGGCGTCGGCTACCGGGGCCGGGCCCAGAGGGGAGGGCATCGCGCCAAAGGTGGCGAAGGGCTCGTCGTCCGCTGCTGCAGCAGCAGCGGCGGCGGCGGCAGCGGCGGCAGCGGCGGCAGCGGTGTCGACGGGAGCGGCGACGGCGGCAGGGGCTCCGAGCGGCGACGGCATGAACGCCCCCGCGGCCCCCCCAAGGCCGCCGAGGCCCATGTGGTGCTGCGCCGCGACGACGAACGAGGGCGTCAGCGAGCGCGTGCGATCCTCCGGGTGGATGCCGCTGCCGTGGAGGGCGCCGGCGCCGCTGCCGCTGCCATGGCCGTGGCTGCCGAAGAGCGGCGCGTCGGCGAGCGCGGCCGCTGCCGCGGCGGCGCCGGAAACAGCGGCAGCAGCGTTCGCTCCCGCGACCGCAGCATCAGCAGCAGCAGCAGCAGCAGTCGCAGCAGAGGGCAGGAAGTCGACGTCGAGCAGGTCGTCGTCGTGGCCGATCACGGAAGCGAACGGGTGCGGCATGCCGTCGATCATCATCTCGTCGACGTTGGACAGCAGCCCCGAGACGCCGGCGGCGGCGGCGGCGGCGGCCTCGAACTGGGCCGCTTCCGCGTCCGCGACTGCGGCGGCCTCCGCCTCCGCCGCTTCCGCTTCCGCCGCAGCCCTGGCCGCGGCCTTGCGGGCGGCCACGGACGCGGGAGGCGGGGCGGGGTCCGAGAAGAGGAGCCTGACCATCAGCCTGCCGCCGCCGCCGCCGCCGCCGTCGGCCGGGGCAGCGGCGGCCTTCTTGCCGCGGCGAGAGGAAGAAGAAGAAGCAGCGCCGCCGCCGCTGCTGCCCCTCTTGCCGACCGCCTGCGCGAGCAGCTTCCTCCCGATCAGCGACGCGAGCGCCGCGGCACGCACGGGGCGCACGGAGCGGAGCTGGGCACGAGGCGGGAGCGGCGGCGACTGCGCCAGGGCGAGGGAAAGGGCGTCGTCGACTTGCTCGCCGCCGTCGGCGGCGGCAGCGTTGGTCGTCGCCGCCGAGATCTCGCTCGACGGGGGAGCAGGGAAAGGCAGCGAGAGCCTCTTGGCCCCGGGCTTCGGGGGCGCGTGCAGGCGCATGCCCGCCGGCGTCGAGCGGGCATCGGCGGCGTCGTCTCCTCGTCCTTGAGCGGCGGCAGCAGCAGCAGCCCTCTTTTTTGCGGCGCGGCGCTCGGCGAGCGACGCCTCGGCTCTCGGCGCCTTTGCGGAGCGGGCCGCTGCTTCCACCGCGGCGGCGGCGCGCCTCGCCAGCTTGGCCGCCCTGCGCTCCGACGGCGTCAGCTTCTTCGCCCCCAGGAGAGGCTGCAGCCTCTGCTGCTGCTGCTGCTGCTGCTGCCGCCGCCCGCCGAGAGAAGGCGCGCTTTCGCCTCCTCCGTTTCGCAAAAAGAGCGTGCGCTTCTTGCCCGCGGCGGCGGCGGCAGAGGCGGCGGCGGCGAAGAAAGGGTTGTCAGAGCGCTCCGCGCCGGCGCCGGCGGCGGCAGAGGCAGCGGCAGCGGCAGCGGCAGCGGCGGCGGCGGCAGCGGCGGCGGGGAGGGACACCCCGGGCGGGGCGGCCCCGGCGACCAGTCCCGGCGCCGTCTCCCCTCCGCGCGTCGTCGAGGGGGCGGGGAGGCCGATGACGGGCCGCGGCCCGCCGGCGGTGCCCGTGCCCGTGGGCCCGCCGCAGGAGGAGGCGAGCAGCGAGACGGAGCCGTCCGCGGCGGTGACGAAGGTGGTCGTCCTGGCTCTGGCGGCGGCGTCCGCTGCGGCTTCGGCGTCGGCTTCCTCGTCCTCGGAGGCGGAAGAGGCGTCGCCGTCGCCGCCGCCGCTGCCGCCGTCGTCGTCGTCGTCGTCGTCAGAGCCCGAAGAGGAGGCCTTTTCGTCGTCGCCATCCTCGCCCTTCTTGCGCTTCTTGCTGCCCGCTTTTTTCTTCTTCTCCTTCCTCTTCCTCCTCTTCTTCTTCTTCTTTTCCGCGTCGGCAGTGGCCCCCTCGACGGCGGAGGCCAGGGCCAGGGCCTCGGCGGCCTCGTCGGCCTTGCGCCGCTTGCGCGCGCCCGACCTCGACCTCTTGGCTGGCTGCGGCGGCGCGCCGACCCGCGCGCCCGGCGGCAGCAGCCACTTGATCGCGTCCGAGGTCAGGCTGACCCCTCCCACGGACCCGTCGTCGTAGAGCACGCGGTGCCTGAAGGAAGAAGGGGGGGAGGAGGAGGAAGAAGAGCCGCTCGGAGGAGAGGAAGAGGAGGAAGGGGCTTCGGCAGAGGCGTCGAACGCGACGACGGTGCCGCCATAGAAGGTCGCGTCCTGCCTCCAGTAGACGGCGACGCGCCAGCCGACGGCGGCGGCGGCCGTCGGGGGCGCGCCGCGCAGGGGGGCGCCCGCGGCGACGGCTCCGGGGTGGCGGCGGCGGGAGGGAGCAGCGCCCTCGCCTTCTTCGTCTTCCTCTGCACCGTCGTCGCCGCCGTCGTCGCCGCTCTCCACCGCGGCGGCAGCGGCGGCGGCCTTGGCGGCCTCGGCGGCAGCGGCCTTGGCCGCCGCGGGCCACCACCTGGGCGGCGGCGGTGGCGGCGACTGCACCGCCTCGCAGCGCAGGTCGACCCACTCGTCCTCGCCGTCGTCATAGAGGATGCGAACGACGCGGGAGGAGGCCGAGGGGCGCGGCGGGGGGGGGAGAGGGGGCAGAGGGGCCGCGGCGGCGGCCGCGGCGGCGGCGGCGGCCGCGGCGGCGGCGGCGGCGGCGGCGGCCGCCCTCCTGGCCTTTTTCAGCGCCGCCGCAGCCGCCGCCTCGCCGTCTGCGCCATCCGCGCCGTCGCCGCCGTGGCTACTGGCGTCGACTCTCCCCGCAGCAGCGGTGGAAGCCGCGGCGGCAGCGGCAGCGGCGGCGAGGCCCGCAGCGCCCTCGGCGACGGCGTCGGCGGCGGCAGCGACCGCCGCGGCCCTGCCGCGGCGACGGCCGCCGCCGCCGCGCCTGGCGTGGTCGCCGCCGCCGCCGCCCCCGCCGCCCCCGCCGCCCCCGTCGTCATCCTCGTCGTCGTCGACGTCGATGACGGTCCCGGCGCTGAACACCCCGGCGGCGTCAAACCACACCCCGACCCTCGCCCCGGCCCTCAGCCGCGGGGCCTCGCCCCCGGAGGCGGGGGGAGCCGGGGGCGGGGGCGGCAGCGAGAGGGCGTCTGCGACGGCCGCGGCGGCCGCGGCGGCGCCGCCGTCGCTCGCGCCCGCGGCGGCGGCCTTGGCCGCGGCCGCCGAGGCGGCGGCGGCGACCTTGTTCCCCTTGGTCAGCGGAGAAGGAGGGCCCCCGCCGGCACTGCTGACGGCCCGCGCGTCGCCCGCGGGGGCCGCTCCCAGCGCCGCCATCGCGGACCGGAGCTGCTCCCTGCGAGAGAGGGAAGAGGACCCGGCGTCGTTGTCGTTGCCGCTGCTGCTCCTGCCGTCGCCGGTGCCGTCGCCGGTGCTGCTCTTGCCGGTGCCTCCCGAGGCCTTGGCGCCGCCGACGGCGCCGGTTGACAGCAGCGCAGACCTCGCCCTCGGCGCGAGCCAGGCCAGCCGCTCCCTGCCCAGCGGCAGCCACTCGTCGGCGCCGCCGTCGAACCGCACCTTGGCGCGCTTGTGGTAGGCGTCGCAGGCGCGGAGCGAGCCCGTGTAGAAGGCGCCGTCGGCGTCGCACCAGACGCCGACGCGCGCGCCGAGCGCGGCGGCGGCCGGGCCGCCCGCGGCAGCTGAGCCCGGGCCGCGGCGGGCGGTCCCGCCGCCGGAGGCGGCCGAGGCCGGGCGGGGAGGCTTCTTCGTCGCGGCGGCTGCTGCCGCTGCTGCGACGATCTCTTCTTTGACGGGGAGACAAGAGGGGA
>Ga0315287_10003061_pt1 | contig 16055 bp, 11 predicted proteins | sample YL17G11_0_MG_FD_205037 | JGI IMG/M metagenome (GOLD analysis project Ga0315287, IMG submission 205037) | Sediment microbial communities from Yellowstone Lake, YNP, Wyoming, USA - YL17G11_0 | ecosystem: Environmental > Aquatic > Freshwater > Lake > Sediment | place: USA: Wyoming | collected... | reverse complement strand
GGCCAGCAGCGCTCCGAGCAATGTGGCCATGGGAAAAATGTAAACCGTCACACCGGGAAGACGGTAGATAAAGATCTGCAGCGCGACCAAAAGCGGCATACCGCGCAGGACCACCGCCCGCACCAGTTCAAACAGGATCATCGAGGCCGAAAGAATGGCGGTAAAAGCCCCCAATCCGAAAAGGAAAGGCTCGACTAATTCTTTGAAGATATACCGGTCAATAATCTTGATCAAAGCTGAAACTCGTCACCTAAATAAGTTTTTTTAGCCTGTTCGCTGGAGGCGATCTCACTCGAGTTGCCCGCTACCAGGATCTCACCCTTATGTATAATGTAAGCGCGATCAGTGATCGCCAGGGTCTCGCGCACGTTGTGGTCAGTGATCAGGATGCCGATCCCTTTTTCCTTCAAAAAGCGCACGATAGCCTGCAGATCGGTCACCGTTTTGGGATCGATCCCAGTAAAAGGCTCGTCCAGCAGCAGGAAAGAAGGATTGATGGAGAGGGCGCGGGCGATTTCTACCCGGCGCTGTTCGCCGCCCGAGAGCGAGTAAGCTTTCTGTTTGCGCAGGTGAGTAACTCCCAGCTCATCCAGCAGCGCCACCAGCCGGGACTCGTATTCTTTTTTGGGGATTTCCGGCATCAGTTCCCACAGGATCAGGATATTTTCTTCCACCGTCAGTTTCCTGAAAATAGAAGCTTCCTGCGGCAGATAGCCGATCCCCAGCTGGGAACGTTTGTGCATGGGGAGGAGAGTGATATCATGGTCGCCCAGAAAAACCTTCCCCTCATTGGGCCGCACTAATCCGACCACCATGTAGAAGGTGGTGGTTTTCCCCGCGCCGTTTGGTCCCAGCAGTCCGACTACTTCGCCTTGCTTAACATCGATCGAAACCTGGTTAACCGCCGTCTTTTTTCCGTAGAGCTTAATTAGTTTTTCTGTCTTGAGGTAAATTTTACGACCTCCTCTAATTTTTTATAAGCTGCTCCCGAATCGATCGATTCGGCCGCTAGCTTTATCCCTTCTTTCAGATCCCGCGCTTTGCCGGCAACAGAGATCGCGCCCGCGGCATTGAGCAGGACGATATCGCGCTTGGTCTCTTTCTCTTCATTTTTTAAGATCCGGATAGCGATCTCGGCGTTATCGCCGGTTGATCCGCCCTTGACGAGATTAGTATTAGCGCGCACCAGCCCAAAATCTTCCGGCCGAATAAGGTAGGTTTCAATATTGCCATTTCGCAGGTGAGACACTTTTGTTTTTTCCGAGACCGAGATCTCATCCAGGCCGTCGCAGCCGTGCACCACCAGCGCGTTTTGGCAGCCCAGGTTGCGCAGGACCGCCGCCATGATCACGGTCAGTTCCTCATGGAAAACGCCCAGCACCTGCGACTCAGCGCCGGCCGGATTGGTGAGCGGCCCCAGAATATTAAAAATGGTGCTGATGCCGATCTCCTTGCGGGTGGGCGCCGCGAAGCGCATGGCTTTGTGAAAATTGGGAGCGAAAATAAAACCGAAACCGACCTGATCGATGCACTCTTCCACCATTTTAGGTTCGATATCGACTTTTACTCCCAGCGCTTCCAAGAGGTCGGCCGATCCGCAACGGCTGGAGATGGACCGGTTGCCGTGTTTGGCGATGGCCACCCCGGCGCCGGCCGCTACCAGCGCGGAAATGGTTGAAATGTTGAAGGTCCCGGAGTGATCGCCGCCGGTGCCGCAGGTGTCGACCAGATTTTTAGTATGGGGAAAGATCCTGACCGCGTGTTCGCGCATCTTTTCGGCGAAACCGGTTATCTCGTCGATGCTTTCGCCTTTAGTATGGAGAGCGGTGATCAGCGCGGCGATCTGTGAGGGAGTGGCGTCGCCGCGCATGATGGTGTCCATAGTCAGACCCGCCTCTTCGCGGGTGAGGTTATGGCCGTCAACAACTTTCTTGATGGATTCCTTAATCATGCTATAATTGCGTATTATATGGTGAAAGCGCTTAATTTTCAAGAGATTATAGAAAAACTCAACCGTTACTGGGCTGACCAGGGTTGCGTTATCCGCCAGCCGTATGATGTGGAAAAAGGCGCGGCCACCATGTCGCCGGCTACTTTTTTTGGTACCCTCGGGCCCAAGCCCCTGAAAGTTGCCTACATCGATCCGGTGCGGCGTCCGACCGACGGGCGTTATGGTGAAAATCCCAATCGGCTTTTCCATTACTTTCAATATCAGGTTATCTTAAAACCTTCTCCGCTGGAAGCGCAGGACCTTTATTTAAATTCATTGCGGGCGATTGGAATTGATCCGGCCAGGCATGATGTCCGTTTTGTGGAAGATAACTGGGAATCGCCCACCCTGGGCGCTTGGGGGACTGGCTGGGAAGTGTGGGCCGAAGGAATGGAGATCACCCAGTTCACTTATTTCCAGCAGTGCGGCGGCTTTGACTGCCGGCCGGTCTCAGTTGAGCTGACCTACGGGCTGGAGCGGATCGCCATGTTTATCCAGAAGGTCAACAGTGTTTATGACATCAACTGGAACGACACCGTCAAATACGGCGATATCTATCTTCCGCAGGAGCGGGAACACTCCAAATATAATTTTGAAACCGCCGATATCGAAGCGGTTTCATCTTTATTCGGCATTTATGAAAAAGAAGCGCTCCGCCTTTTGGGAAGCGGAGAAGTATTGCCCGCTTATGATTATATTTTAAAATCTTCCCATGTTTTTAATATTCTCGACGCGCGGGGAGCGATCTCGGTTTCTGAGCGGATGACTTATATCCTGCGGATCAGAAAAATGGCGCGAATGGCGGCCAAACTGTATGTTGATAAATCCCAAATCCAAAATCCTAAATCCCAACAAGGAATGATTGAATAATACTACCTGGTTTGGATTTTTGATTTTGGATTTGTTTAGGATTTAGATTTTAGGATTTAAATTAATATGACCAATATATTATTAGAATTAGGCTGTGAAGAGATCCCGGCGCGGTTTATGCCGGGGCTGCTGGCCGATCTGAAAAATAAAGCGGAAGAGAAACTGCGCCGGGAAAGGCTTTCCTTTAGCGGAGTGGAAACGCTGGGCACTTACCGCCGGCTGGCCCTTTTTATAGAAAATATTGCGGCCAAACAAGAAGACCTGGCGGAAGAAATAAAGGGACCGCCGGCCGATCGGGCCTTCGATGCCGAGGGAAAGCCGACCCAGGCGGCGATCGGTTTTGCCAAATCCCAGGGAATTGAGGTCCGCCAGTTAATCAAACGCCCGGTAGGGAATAAAGATTATGTCTTTGCCAAACTGCTTAAGAAGGGGGAACCGACTGATCAGGTCCTGCCGGCACTGCTGCCCGAAATAATTACCGCGCTCTATCAGCCTCTTTCCATGCGCTGGGGCGAGCTGGAATTTAAATTTATTCGGCCGATCCATTCCATTCTAGCCCTCTACGGAAAGAAAACGGTCAAATTCGAGCTGGCGGGAATAAAGTCAGGCAATACAACCTTTCCACATAGATATAAGAATGTAGGGACAGGGCTTGCCGTGCCTGCCGGCAGGCAGGTCCCTGTCCGCGGACAACCACAAGGGTTGTCCCTACAATTTTATAAAAATTTACTGCTAAAGCTGGGTGTGATAGTTGATCAGAACGAACGGAAAGAAATCATAAGGAAACAGGTAGAAGCGGCGGCGGGGAAGGCGGGGGCGGAAGCTCTGATCGGGGAAGACTTGCTCTCCGAAGTAACTTTTCTGGTTGAAAATCCCGTAGCCTATATGGGAAGTTTTAAGCCGGAATACCTGGAAGTGCCGCAGGAAGTGCTGATCACTTCTATGAAGAAAAACCAAAAATATTTCCCGCTGGTTAAAAACAAAAAACTGCAGGCCAAATTCGTGGTTATAACCGATGGTTGTAAAAATCCCGGGGTAGTGGAGGGGAACGAAAAGGTCCTTTCCGCCCGCCTCTCCGACGCCCGTTTCTTTTTTGAAGAAGACCAGAAACAGCCGCTCAAGCTGAGAGCTACCGATCTGGATAAAGTGGCTTTCTTCGAAAAGCTGGGTAACATGTATCACAAAGTGGAGCGGATGAGCAAACTGGCGGAGTGGCTGGGTAAAAAGATCGGCCTCGATGAGAGCGGGATCAAAACCAGCCGCCGCATCGCGGAACTTTCCAAAGCGGACCTGACCACGCGCATGGTCTATGAATTTCCGGAGCTGCAGGGGGTGATGGGGCGAGAGTACGCTTTGCTTTCGAACGAAGATCCGAAAGTGGCGCGGGGTATTTTTGAACACTATCAGCCGCGTTTCGCGGAGGATGATCTGCCGCAATCGCTGGAAGGGACAGCGGTGGCGCTGGCGGACCGGTTCGATTCGATAGTGGGGGCTTTTTCAGTCGGTTATATCCCCACCGGGTCGGAAGATCCGTATGGCATCCGCCGGGCGGTCAACGGCGTGGTCCGCATCACGCTGGAAAAAAAGCTCGATCTGTTGCTGGATGAAACGCTGGAGCGATCTTACAAACTTTATGAACCGGTATTTCTCGGTTATTTGTTTGGAAAAGGCGAGACCGGTTACCAGGATTTTTATCGCATCAAAAAAGAGATCCTCGATTTTATCGCCGGCCGCCTGCGGCCGATCTTGCTGGAGCAGGGGATCCGCTACGATCTGGCGGACGCGGTGCTGTATGAATATAATGATATATTAGATGTGTTTGAAAAAGCCCGGGCGCTCAATCCGGTCTTGAATGAGGGCTGGTTCGCGGGAGTGGTTGCCTCGGCTGATCGATTGAGCCGCATTGCCGGCAACGCGCCGCGGGAGCAGGTGCTGGAGCATGATCTGGAAGAGAAGGAAGAAAAGGGCCTGTATGAGCTTTATCTGAAGATCAATTGGGAAGTGGGGGAAAAGGTGAAGGACGGAAAGTGGGCGGAGGCGGCCAGGGAATTATCCAAACTGACCGATCCGATCGAAACCTTTTTCGATCAGGTTCTGGTGATGCATGAGAATGAGCGTATTCGACTCAATCGTCTGGCGCTGCTAAAATCATTGGAAAAGCTCTATCTCTCGATCGCCGATTTCCGCAAAATTGTCATCCCCGGCAAAAAGTAAAGCCACGCCCCTTATCATATAATTTGTCTTATTCGCATTACGTATTACGCATTACGAATTACGCATTACGCATTACGTATTACATATTACGTATTACGTATTACGCATTACGCGTTACTTATAAATGCTATTTCACTTGACAAATACCTCTCACTTGTTATAATCCGTCTATTAAAAGGAGGTGACAATAATGAAGAAAGCAGTTGTTTATATGTTAGTGATGGCCTTCGTGTTCTCCATCGTGAGCGTTGCTTTTGCCCGGACGATTGACGAGGAAAGGGACGCGGTCAGGAGCTACCTTAAGGTTATTGATGCTAAGATCATCAAATACCGCAAGGCAGGAAACACAGCCAAGATGAAGGTGTTGCAAGCGGATAAAAGAGCTACCTTGGCGCGCTGGGAAAAGCTAAAAGCGCAGATGGCAGCGACGCCCGCACCGCCGCCAGTTATGGCTCCAGTTCAGCCGCCACCGCCACCGATGGTCAGCAAACCGGCTCCGGTTAAATCGGCCGGCTTGTTTGGAATGGGGATGAAGACCGTTATCAGTGGTTCATACATCAGCACCGGATACGGCAAAATTAACGGCGCGTTTGCCGGAAGAGCCGACCTTATGCTCGATGATATGTTGAAGATTGGTTCCCTGATGGGGCTGCCTGCCGACTCGCTCAAGTATAGAGTGGGTGTAGGTTTGGTTTACGGCACCGGTTATGCCAATTTGTTGATGAAAGCTATTCCGGCTTATGCCGATGTAGTTATTAATCTGCCGGCCGCCATGATGGGAGGTATCGAAACCTATGTTGGTGGAGGTATTCCTTTCACGCTTTATGGCACAGGTGCTACCATGGGTCCTACCGGGCTTGATCTATATGCCGGAATGAAGAAAGATCTTGGCCTCGGTATGGGTCTGGGAAAAACCTGTTTCGAACTTGGCTATTATATTGTTAGGTCCGGAGGTGCCGACGTTAAACGTTCGGTTAAGGGTATTACCCTTAGTATTGGCCAGGAGTTAGTTATCTAGATAAGTAAAGCAAAAGCGGGGATTTCGGTCGTTAAAGAAAACTTGGATACTTTAAAAACCGGTCCCCGTTTCCTTTATACCCCCTTTTACTATTAGTCGTTAACAACTGAAACAGTTATTGCCTTGCTGATTGCGCGAATTTTTCGCTAATTACTCCTCTCGCGTATTATGCGAATATTTTTAAAATATCTCTAATTCTCTTGAATTATTTCTATTTATGCTGGTGAGATAATGTGATTGACACGAGATCAGCTTGGTTTATAATATAAGTAATTACTTAAAAAGGAGAGAAAAATAATGAAAAAAATTCAATTTGGTTTTGTTGTTCTTGCGGCATTGGTTCTTTTTGGCTTCGGACTGATGATCAGCGGATGTGATTCGATCGTAGGGCCGTCGGACACGACCACGCTTGCTCCGGTTACAACTAGTACCGCAGCGCCGACCACCACTGCGGGTGGGACTACAACCACGACCAGCGGAGGGACAACAACGACTACCACTTCCACTACAACAACTACACTTCCATCTATTTCAGGCCAGGTGCTCTTCCATACTTCAAGCGCTGGGGTTAAGGGTGGAGTTGATATTAGTCTTACACAGACAGGGACATTAATTGCTGCGGCGACAGCGGACGCGGTTAATGGTACATATACATTATTAGATATTCCTGCTGGCACTTATACCATAGTAGCTTCTAAGGACGGCTGGACCATTCCCAGCCTGACCGCCACAGTCGCCGCAGCCGCTTTGACTAATCAAAACTTCACCGCCGAAGTGACCAACTGGGATGTTAAAAATCTTGGAGGCTTGCCGGGCAACGTGGGAGCTAATGCTAATCTGGTTAGTAGTATTATCTTGACCGGCAATGGCAAAATTTATATCGTTGGGGGCGACGGATCGAATTCGGTTATTTTATATTCCGGGTTGCCCGTCACCGGTGAGACCTGGACCGCCGCCAGCGGAAACCCAACTTCAGAAAGTTTGGTTGGAGTGGGGTTATTTACTCCTACATCACTCGGTATTTGTGACCGGCTGGGGAATCTATTTTTTGGAACAGCGGAAACTTCGGTCTGGAATTTTAGTAAGAATGTGAGCACTGAACCGATCTCTTTCTATGCCACAAATGCAATTAGCGGTCTTACCTGGGAGACGGTGACCGAAAGCGGGAAAGTAGTCCTGACTTCGAAAGCTGCTGCCTATGATATTACCCCCAGCGGGGTAAATCCCATCAAGGCGCTCTATACCAATGTTAATATCGGCTATGTAGCGGGGAGCAATGGAGCTTTGCGGAAATCAGCCGGCAGCATAATAACCAATCCCGCTGCGATAATCTGGAATTCCCAGGGGAATATAGTCACCAGTGATGACCTTTCCGCCTTCGCGATTTTTGGGAGTGCGTCTATTGTCGGTTCCAATCAGGGAAGTATTTGGACCAGTTCCGATACCGCGGCAACTTATTCAATGGAAGCCAGCGGTATTCCATATTCTATCTTAGGCAGCAGGATACCGACGCTTAATTCATTGACCGGCGCCTATGTGTTTGGTTCAAACGGCCTGATCATGAAGCGTAATAAGTGATGTTAATTTATCTCGAATTTTCGCTAATTTATATTAAATACTCGCGAATATATCTCTAATTCCGAAGAACTTATATCTAATTTTCGCGAATCTATTGGTCTTTCTTATCAATTCGCATCATTCGCGATAAACTGTAGATTCGAGAGAAATTCGCGTCCCTCCCAAAAATTTGCGTAATTTGCGATAATCAGCAAAATTAGCGTAATTTGCGATATCCTTAATTCGAGATTGATTAGAGATAATAGTAAAAGCCGCCAATCCCCAGCTAATATATACTCTTCCGAATGCAAATTGCCAAATACAAATTTCCCCTTGACAGGATATACCACTATACTATAATTCAATCAAATCCTTTGAGGAGGGAAAAAAATAATGAAAAAAGCGAAGATGGGTTTGGTGTTCCTGGTTGCGTTGGTTCTTTTTGGTTTTGGCGTCGTAATGAGCGGTTGTGATTCGATCGTCGGTCCGTCGGACACGACCACGCTTGCTCCGGTGACAACTAGTACCGCAGCGCCGACCACCACGGCGGGTGGGACTACTACCACCACCGCGGGCGGCACTACCACTTCTTCGGCTACGACTACCACCCACCTGCCGCCTTACAGCATCAGCGGAACGGTTTCGCAGGGTACCGCGACTTGGGACGCGGGGATGATGATGGTGGTCGTTTTCACGCCCGAAGTGCAAGATCCCATCACTCACGAAGCTATTCTGATCACCCAAGGTCAAACCAGCACAACTTATAGTATTCTAGGATTAAATCCTGGAAATTATTATCTCGCGGCGGCTCTATTTTTGGGATTAACTCAAGAGGCTCAAATTGAACCTCCCCCCGGTACTCCGTTCGGACAATATGCTGACGGGCTTGGCGGCCTCATCGATAAAAGTTTAGGCGGCGAGCCAACCTCGATCGAAGTCACCCATTCCGACTTTACCGGGATCAACTGGCAAACTAACGTTACTATGCCACCTCCCACCACCAGTACTACTAATCCGTCAGGCTCCACCTATACTATTACCGGGTCAGTAGATGTAACCGGATTCGGGGCGGGTAAATTGGTAGTGAAAGGTTATAGACCATATCAATTTTCGGCAGGTCCTGCGGTATTTGGCTCGGCAGCAACTGACATTGGAACTTCTGACACCAGCGTCAATTATTCAATTACCGGCATCGCGACCGAAGATCCCGATAGCAAAGGCGCGCCTTATATGGTTTATCTGGTAGCGGAATTGTTCAAGAATTATCCAACCCATCAGCCGGGAGACCGGGTGGGAGAATACTCGGACGGGAAAATGCCTCCTTATGTTGATCCAGCATATTGGGCGGTTACCACCGATTTCTCCGCATTTCCGAATGCTGAAATGATAACCAGTGATAGGACCATCAATTTTACGTCACTTAACAGTGTGTGGGTAACAACAACCACGACAATTATGACGAAGATATCAGGGAGTGTAACACCAGGTAAAACCGGTAATTTGCAGATTATTGCATATACTAGTCCAGGTCTTTTTGGACCACCTGCTGGCGTGTCTTTTGAATCTGTAGTCACCGCTGAAGTTGGGGTGGGAAAGCCCTACGTTTTAAATGTGCCTGGTCAAAACAACTACTACGTAGTAGCGTATAATTTTGAAACGTCTTACCCTCTTGAAACTGGAGCTCTGGCAGGTGAATACTCGAGCGGCAGATTGCCAAGCGGCTTCCCTTATGACTTTTGGGGTAACTTTGGTTCACGTTGGTCTAATACCGACACAGCCCCTGCGGCGATTCCGGTAGGGACAACGGAAGTAAGCAGCATAGATGTCACGGCCTTAAATTCTGTTTATACCGCACCGACCACCACCACTACCGTATTAGTCAATATTTCAGGGAACGTAACTTCTCCCATCGCAGGAACACGGGGCATTCTCGCATATAGCGATACATCTTTTAGTCATAGTGTCGCTATCACTCTTGATGCTACGACAACTAGTGAAACCAAGGCTTATACATTGAGCGTCCCAACCAATGGCACTTATTATATTGCGGCTTTTGTTCTGCAAGCTTATCCTAATTTCGGAAATGGAGATAGGGGAGGAGAATATTCGAGCGGCGATTTGCCCGGAGGTCCATATTTTGGGCCCGGTGATAGCTGTTGGTCAAATATGACAACGTCGCCCGACGCGATTGTTGTAGGGACAAGCGATGTAACGGGTAAAGATATAACTGCCTTAAATTGTGTATATACTTCTACCACCAGTGGGGGGCCAACAACAACCACCACTATGGTTACATATTCTATTTCCGGACACGTTACCGGCGCTGGTGCGAAAGCATACATGATGGTAGTAGCATTTGATAGTACAGGTGAATCTATGAGCGACCCGGATCATATTGTATCGGGAACGGATCCGATTTCCCCAACTGGCGGAGAAGCTGATTATATGCTTACTGAATTAGCCCCTGGAACTTATTACATTGTGGCCTGGGCAACTAATTCAAATTTTAAAACTAATATGTGGCTCAATGGCGATCCGTGCGGGGCCTACTCTAGCGGATATCTACCAGTGGGGAATTTGTTTGGATCCGTAACTAGCAATACCTCCGCAGATGCAGTAGTGATTAGCACAGGGAATGTGACCGGTAAAAACATTGCACTTAACGCCGCAGCAGTGGGAGATGGGCCTCCTCCTCCTCCGAAACCGTAATGAGCATAAATCTCTGACCTATAAAAGCCCCCCGATCGAATCGGGGGGCTTTTTTTTGGGGCAGGGGGTTGACAAACACGTTTCATTAATTTATTATTATTAATAATAAAATGAAATATACTGAATTGAGGAAAAAAATCAGCGCGCCGGTCTTCACGCTGCAGGACCTGCGCTTGCGCGGACAAAAGGTTTTTAGCTATCAGCTGTCGCTCTGGCAAAAACACGGCTATATTCTTAAAATTAAAAATGGTCTTTACGCTTTTGAAGAAGAACTATCGAATATTATGCCGGAACAAATAAGCCCGCTCCTCTATTCGCCGAGCTATATTAGCCTGGAGAAAGCGCTCTCGATCTACAGCTTTATTCCGGAGATGGTTTACACCTTTACCGCGGTAACCCCCAGGACTACCCGCCATTTTAAAAATAAGATCGGCGGTTTTCTTTACCGTCATATCAAACCCGCCTTTTTTTTTGGTTATAATGAGATTAATAAAGAAGGGCATAAATATCTTCTGGCGGAACCGGAAAAAGCTTTGCTCGATTTTATTTATTTTAATCTGGATAAAATAAAATCATCCGAAGATATATCCGCTTTTCGATTTAATCGGGCCGCCGTCAGAAAAGCGATCTCTAATAGTAAAATGAGGCGTTATCTCGCGCGCTTTAATAACCCGAAAATGACAAAGATTATCCGGCTTATCATCGAAGGCAAATGAAATGTTGACCTTTGATCAGATAAAAGAATATTTTTCCCCGGGACTGGCCAGAATCAATCCCAAAGGAATGGTAGTTGAATATCTCCAATACGAATTGTTGGATTCGCTTTATAAGCAAGCCGGGTCGGAAAAGATGAGTTTTATCGGAGGAACTGCCATCCGGATTATTTATAACAGCCAGCGCTTTTCAGAGGACCTAGATTTTGATAAATTTGGCATGGATTATAATGCTTTTAAGGATCTGCTGGGAAAGGCCTGCCGGGAGATGGAGCTAAAGGGCTTTGAGCTAGAATACCGATTTCTGAAAAAAGGCGAGGTTTTTCACGTTTATATTAAATTTCCTGCGCTGTTGGCGATTTACGGGCTGAAGGCGCATCATCTCGAAAAGATATTTATCGCGGTCGACGCGGAAAAAAAGAAAGAAATATCCGCGCCGGAAATTAAAACCCTCAACCGCTTTGGAATATTCAGGAGCATAAAAGTCAATACGCCCGCGGTGATCTTGTCCCAGAAATTGATGGCCATTCTTTTCCGGAAGAGAGAAAGAGGCCGTGATTTTTATGATGTTTCTTTCTTGAGCGGGTTGACCAGGCCGGATTATTCTTACATCCGGGCGGCAACCGGCCTGCCAGAAAGCCAGTTTAAAGAAAGTTTCATCAAGCGCTGTTCCGGGTTTGATTATAAAGGCCTGGCAAGGGAAGTGTTGCCCTTTTTGTTTGATGCGGAGCAGAAAGATCGGGTGCTTAATTTTGCCGCGAATATAAGCCAAATGTTATAACATAAAGACCACACAGCTAATTATTGAGCCAATCAAAATTGTATTGTATAATATATATCTAAAATATTTGTAAGCCTGCCTGCCGGCAGGCAGGGAGAAAAAATGAAAAAATTAACTATTATCTTCTTGCTGCTGATGCTTGTATTTTCCTCGCTGGCGGCGGCTTCGTATATCAGCTTGAACACCTCGGTTAATACCAAATTTGAAAACGGCGTTTTAAAGCTCTCGGTCGGCACCGTCAATAAAGGAGACGAATCGGCTTATAATGTCCAGGCCGAGCTTAAAGTAGGGGAAAAATCGGTCCTGGCGGAAAAGAGGAACGAGCTGCCGATCGACGGCGCTTATCAAGCCGATGTGACCTTTAAACCGATTTTAAAGAAGCCGGGTACCTATCCGATGTTCCTGATCATCCACTATACCGATGCTAATCAATATCCATTTTCAGCCTTGAACGCCCAGACCTTCATTTACCAAAAAGAAGCGGTCGCCCCGATCTTTGGCCAGCTCAAGTCGACCAGCTTTTCGAAAGAGGGGAGCCTCCAGCTGGTGCTGAAAAATCTGGGAGATAACGCCATCGAAACTAAAACCAGCATCGTTGCGCCACGGGAATTGTCGGTATTAAATAGTGGCGAAGAGATGATGGTCCCTTCTAAAGGCGAGGCGGCCGCCAGTTTTAATATTAAGAACTTTTCCGCCCTGGCGGGGAGCACCTACCAGGTTTTCGCGGTCTCCGAATCAGAAGATAATGAACTGCATTACACCAGCATCGCCCCCGGGACGATCAAGATCGTGGCGGCACAAGAAGTGTTCGGGCTGGGCTATCCTTTAGTCTTTACCCTGCTAGCGCTTTTGATCATAGTTTTTATCGGAACACAGTTTATAAATAGAAAATGAAAAAAAAGCCTAAACCAGCCGAACAGCGTAGCCCTGAAACGCCTATAAAAAATAGCGGTTTTCAAATCAGCTATTGGCTGATCGACGCGGTGATCCTGCTGCTGATCGCGGTTTTCCTTTTCAGTTTTTTTGAGCCGAAATACATGTTTTCCAACACCATCACCACCGGCGGCGACACCGGCTCGCATTATTACACCGCGGTTTATCTGAAAGATGCCCTTCTTTCCCACGGCAAGATCATGGGCTGGCTGCAGGGGAATTATGTCGGTTTCCCGCTGTTTTACCACTATTTCCCCCTGCCTTTTATCGTAATGGTGATATTAAGCTATCTTGCTTCCATGCAAGTGGCATTTAAATTAGTTACCGTCCTGGGCGTATTCTTACTGCCCCTGTGCGTTTACCTGGCTTTCCGCTTGCTCAAATATCAATTTCCTATCCCGGTCCTGGGGGCGGTCATGACCCTGCCGTTCCTCTTTAACGAAGCCAACAGCATGTGGGGCGCCAACATCCCCAGCACGCTGGCGGGAGAATTCTCATACGGCATCGGCATCTCGCTGCTCTTCCTTTTCTTTGGCACTCTCTATTCGGGGATCATGGAAAAGAATAAGATCCTGTTTAACGCTTTCATGGTTTTTCTCCTGGCCATGTGCCACGGCTATGCCATTATCCTGGCGGGTGTGATCGGCTCCTATTTTCTCTTCACCCGTGACAAGTTTTGGGAAAACTTTCAGTATCTCTTTTATGTTTATGGGCTGGGCTTTCTGCTGGTGGCGTTCTGGTTGATCCCGTTCTTTGGCAACCTGCCGTGGGTTACCGAATATGTCGATCGCTGGGCCATCGCTTCCATCTGGGAAGTGATTCCCCGCATCTTGGTTCCCGGGCTGGCGCTTTCCGCGGTTGCCTTGTTCCTTAACTTATTTGACCGGCGAACCTGGTATTTTGCCTACACCATTGTTTTCGTTTTGCTCCTTTATCTTGCCGGTCCCAAGATCGGAATGCTGGATATCCGGTTTATTCCGGTCCTCCAGATTTTTATGGCGATCCTGGGGGCGACCATTCCACTGATCTTCTTAAAAAACATGAAGAGCAAATCGATCCTGCCGGTCATTATCCTCTTTATGGTGGTATTGTGGGTTATGTTCAATGTAACTTTTATCAAGAGCTGGATCGCCTGGAACTATGAAGGCTTTGACGGAAAAAAAACCTGGCCGCTCTACAAACAGATCAATGACTATCTGAGCCAGGGAGGAGGGGGCAGGGTGGTCTACGAACACTCACCGCTTACCAATATGTTCGGCACGGAGCGGGCGTACGAATCGCTCCCCTTCTTTGCCAAGCGCAATACCCTGGAGGGGCTGTATATGCAGTCATCGATCAGCTCCCCCTTCGTATTCTATATCCAGTCTGAGGTTTCCAAGGTCAGCTCGCAGCCTTTTCCCCAGTACAAATATTCCAGCCTCAATACTCCGGCCGCCATCCCGCGGCTAAAGCTCTTCAATGTGACCCAGTATATAGTACGCTCGCCCGAAGCCAAGAAATTCGCGGCGGCGATACCAGAATTCAAGCACGAAAAAAGCTTCGGGGATTATGACATTTACCGGCTGACTAGCAATGATGGCCATTACGTGGTCCCCCTCACCAACCAGCCGGTCCTGTTCCTGACCGACAGCTGGAAGCGGGACTTCTTTGAATGGTTCAAGCACAGCGAACTGCTGGATATTCCGTTGGTTTACCTTAAAGACCCGGATCAGTTTGATCTTGACCGCTTCAAACTGCGCGGCAGCGATCTGGCCGATCTGCCCAGGGTGCCGATCAATACCCAAAAAGCTTCAGTCACCGAGCGGATCGGCAACGAAGAGATCATTTTTAACACCAATCTGATCGGCTATCCGCATATGATCAAAATTTCCTATCATCCCAACTGGCAGGTGGAGGGAGCGGACCGGGTCTATCTGGTTTCGCCCTCCTTCATGCTGGTCTACCCCAAACAAAACCAGGTCCGGCTTTATTTCGGCAAGACCGGGTTTAATTATCTGGGGGAGGGGTTGAGCTATGCGGGGCTACTGCTGTTTCTATTTGGCCTCACCCGGGTATATCTTCTCAAAAGACGTTAATCAGCCCTCACCCAGGTTTAAAACACTGCCCTCACCCTGGAAATTGCTTCTCTATTGGTCAAGCTCAACTTCCCTCTCCCAGAGGGAGAGGGGCCGGTCGATCACCATTAGGTAATAAGGTCTAAACACCCGCTCCTTCTCCCTATGGCCTGCCTGCCGGCAGGCAGGGAGAAGGTTGTTATGAAGTAACCTTTAGAAATGTAATGCCAAGGATGAGGGCTGCAATAAAACAAGGATGAGGGTATTGAATAAATCTGCTATAATTTATCATGAATATGTCAGGAAAAATTGATCTGTCGGTTGTTATACCGGTTTGTAACGAAGAAGAGAGTCTTCCCGAGCTGCACCGCCGGCTGGGCGCGGTTTTAAGTCAGCTTAATCTGGCTTACGAAGTCGTTTTTGTCGACGATGGAAGCAGCGACCGCTCGCTGTCGGTCATTTCAGAGCTTCATTCCCGCGATCCCAAAATTAAGGCGATATCTTTTTCCCGCAATTTCGGCCACATGGTGGCTCTCTCGGCCGGTTTAGATTTTGCTGCCGGGGAAGCGGTCATTACCATGGATGCCGACCTGCAGCATCCGCCGGAGCTGATACCCGAAATGGTAAAAAGATGGAAGGGCGGGGCGGAAGTAGTTAATACTCTAAGACGAGACACAAAAGGGGCGGGCGTGTTCAAGAAATTTTCTGCCGCGCTCTTTTACTGGCTGATCAACCGCATCGCCAAGATCAATCTTCCCGCCAGCGCGGCCGATTACCGCCTGCTGGATAAAAAAGTAGTGGAAGCGCTCAAGCGGATCCATGAACGCTCCCGCTTTCTGCGGGGATTGATCAGCTGGGTGGGATTCAAACAGGAATTCATCGATTACCAAGCGGACGCGCGCTTCGCCGGAAAAACAAAATATTCCATTGGCCGGATGTTCGCCTTTGCCCTGGACGGGATCGCTTCTTTCTCCGCTTTTCCCCTCCGGCTCTCAACCTATTTTGGGCTGGTCACGGCGCTGGTCAGCTTCATCTATATCCTTTACGCTTTCTATATCCGCGTTTTTACCAACCGGGCGATCGAAGGCTGGGCCTCGGTGCTGGTGGCGGTCCTTTTTATCGGCGGCATTCAGCTGATCTTTCTGGGCGTGATCGGTGAATACCTGAGCCGGGTTTATGAAGAAGCCAAACAGCGGCCGCTTTACCTTATCAGCCG
>Ga0315287_10003059_pt1 | contig 16058 bp, 13 predicted proteins | sample YL17G11_0_MG_FD_205037 | JGI IMG/M metagenome (GOLD analysis project Ga0315287, IMG submission 205037) | Sediment microbial communities from Yellowstone Lake, YNP, Wyoming, USA - YL17G11_0 | ecosystem: Environmental > Aquatic > Freshwater > Lake > Sediment | place: USA: Wyoming | collected... | reverse complement strand
GCTGGACCGAACCCCGGCATATTATTCACTGGAACTTTGCATCGGATGACTGGCAAGCCCCACATGCTGAAATCGACCTGAAGTCCGGAGGTAGGTTCCTGTGTCGGATGGAGGCCAAAGACGGAAGCGACGGCTTTGATTTTGTGGGTGTTTATAAAGAAATAAAACTGCACGAATTAATAGCCTATACCCTTGGAGACGGAAGGCAGGTAAGCATCAGATTTACTAAAATACCCGAGGGGATCAGGGTGGTTGAGATTTTTGAAGCAGAGAATGTGTATTCGGTTGAAATGCAAAAAGGAGGCTGGCAGGCCATCCTCGATAACTTTAAGAAATATACGGAGGCAAATTAAGAAAACAACGTTAAATTTGATGCAGGATGCATGAAACTCCTGTATTTAAATTTAGCGTATGAATAAATCCATCATTTGCAAGGGGCTGCTCAGCTGCCTGATGCTGTGCAGTATGGCGGAAGTTGCCAGTCAAACAGGCGTCGTTACTGCCGACGCTGTTCAATCCTTGTTAAAGAAAGTGGCCGATTATCAGGTACGGACTCCGCTAACGCACCCGGGAGCGGACTGGACCAATGCCGCACTCTACGCGGGCATGGCCGAATGGGCAAGCATTGCCGGAGATGATCAGTATTACGCATGGCTGAAAGCAATAGGGGATAAGAACCAATGGACCTATAGCCACAGCGAGGATCCACGGGCAAGGTATCATGCTGATGATTATTGCGTTGGACAAATGTATGTTGAATTATACCGCAAATACGGTGATAGTAAAATGATCACCCCCATGCGGGAATATTTCGACAGCATCCTTCTGCATCCCTCGAAAGTTGACCTTGAATTTGTTTACACGGATACCTATTGGGCTACCGAACGTTGGTCGTGGTGCGATGCCCTCTTTATGGGTCCCACCGTTTGGGCTAAAATGGCCAGTATTACTGGGAACACTAAATACCTCGACTTCATGTACAACGAATACAAGGCGACCACCGATTATCTTTACAGCAAAGCTGACCAACTGTATTTCCGCGATTCGCGTTATTTTAACCAGTCCGAAGCAAATGGTGCCCGCATGTTCTGGGGCCGCGGCAATGGCTGGGTGTTTGCCGGCCTTCCGGTCATCCTGCAGGAACTCCCGTCAGGGCATCAGAACAAAGCTTATTTTGAGAATATCTATAGGGAAATGGGCGCCAAAATCCTTTCCCTGCAGGATGCACAGGGATACTGGCATGCCAGCCTGCTCGATCCTGCCAGTTATCCAAACCCCGAAATGAGCGCGACAAGCTTTTTTGTTTACGGGCTTGCATGGGGAATCAACCACGGTTATTTCGACAGGGCAACCTACCTTCCTGCTGTTTTAAAAGGATGGGAGGCGATGGCGCATTCGGTGTGGCCCGATGGAAAGGTAGGCTGGATTCATCCTATCGGTGAAAACCCCAAGAACGTAACCCGTGAAATGACGGAGGTGTATGGGGTGGGGGCGTTTTTGATGGCAGGAACGGAAATATATTATTTAGTGAAAAGTGAAAAGTGAAAAGTGAAAAGTGAAAAGTGAAAAACCAGTAAGAATATGATTTTTGAGATAAGGAATGCCCATCATCCTGAAGATGTGAAGGGGTATGATACAGACAGGATCAGGCGTGAGTTTCTGGTGGAAAAACTCTTTGTACCCGGAGACATTTGTCTGACCTACAGCATGTACGACAGGTTCATCGTGGGAGGCATCATGCCAACCCCTGGGCCCCTGAAGCTTGAACCCTTCGATGCGCTCAAAGCGCCTGCCTTCCTCCACCGGCGTGAAATGGGGATCATCAACATTGGCGGTGATGCCGAAATTACTGCCGGAGGAGTAGTTTTTAAACTTGGCTTTCACGAAGCCCTTTACCTTGGAAAGGACACCGATCCTGTTACTTTCAAATCCGTTTATGCTGACCTTCCGGCCAAATTGTATTTCAATTCCGCACCGGCACACCATGCCTTTCCATCCAAAAAGGTCACCCTTCAAGAGGCGGAGATCGCAGTACTGGGTAGTCTGGAAACATCCAACCACCGTACAATTAACAAGCTGCTGATCAATTCCGTAGTGGAAACCTGCGGACTTCAGATGGGACTCACCACGCTCAAACCTGGCAGTGTATGGAATACCATGCCTCCCCATACCCACGGCCGCCGGATGGAGGCTTATTTTTACTTTGAGGTACCTGAAAAGCAAGCCATTTGCCATTTCATGGGGGAACCGCAGGAAACACGGCATATCTGGATAAAGAACGAACAGGCGGTGATTTCACCCGCGTGGAGTATTCACAGCGCTGCCGGAACCGCAAATTATTCCTTTGTATGGGGTATGACAGGCGAGAATCTCGACTACGGGGATATGGATGTATGTCAACCCGATGAATTAAAATAAATGCCAGCCATGATAAATGATTTATTCGACCTGACAGGCCAGGTAGCCCTTGTAACTGGAGGCACCCATGGGATCGGGCTGGCCATTGGCATTGAACTGGCTAAGGCTGGAGCCAGCGTATGTGTGAATGACCGTACGCAGGACAAGTTGCAGGATTGCCGTGAAGCCTTTGCCAAACAAGACCTCGGTGTATTTACCCTCACTTTTGATGTTACTGATGAAGCCGACGTGGACAGGGCCCTTGCCATCATTGAGCAACAGGTGGGACCCGTGGACATTCTTGTTAACAATGCCGGCATCATCAAAAGGATTCCCATACTCGATATGCCTGTGGCCGATTTCAAACAGGTGCTTGATGTGGACCTGGTGGCTCCCCTCATTGTATCGAAAAGGGTGGTACCGGGAATGATCCAAAAAAGGCGCGGAAAGATCATCAACATGTGTTCAATGATGAGCGTATACGGCAGAAATTCGGTTTCAGCCTATGCCTCGGCGAAAGGCGGATTAAAGCTGTTAACAGCCAACATGGCCTGTGAATGGGCAAAATACAACATACAGGCCAATGGCATTGGTCCGGGTTATATTGCAACGGCCCAGACTGCCCCGATCCGGGAGAATGGCCATCCGTTCAACGACCTTGTGATGACCCGCACCCCGGCCGGACGGTGGGGCGAACCCGAAGATGTGGCGCATGCTGCCTTGTTTCTGGCGTCCAGGGCCAGCAATTTCGTAAACGGCCATATACTTTATGTGGATGGGGGCATCCTGGCGAATTTTGGGTACGTAAAGGGGGAGAATGAAATAAGTAACGAGTAACGAGTAACGAGTGACGGGTCGGACCCCTTCAAGCGGTCGCAGATCCTCCCTTCAAGTGGTCGCAGACCCTTGAAGGGTGCTAAAGCAAACACAAAACCATGAAAAAAACATTTCTTTACGCCGGGATGATCCTGAGCATTTTGCAAGGTTGCAGGCAAACCGGTTACGAGATCAGCAATCCATCCGGAGCGGAACAAACTGACCTCACATTTGTTGTAGACCGCTTCGTGGTAAACCAATACCTGTCCGATACCACCAAAGACCTCCCCGTGGTGGTAAGGGGTTCGTCGGGCAACCTCCTGCCTTCGCAGTGCGACGATGTGGATGGTGACGGGCATTGGGATGAACTTGCCTTTCTGTGTGACCTGAAAGCCGGGGAGACCAGCAGGGTACTTTTTGAAACGGCCAGTGCACAACCTGAATTCAAAGCGCGCACCAATATCCGCTTCGGCAGGGTTGAAAAGCCATTTGAGGAGGTAACCACCGACATGCGGATGAAGACCAACGATACAAAGTTCACTGCACCTGTTTACCAGATGGAAGGTCCCGCCTGGGAAAATGATGTAATTGCCTTCCGCAATTACTATGATGCGCGGAACGGTGTGGACATTTACGGAAAAAGAACTGCCTTAATGGTGCTTGACAGTGTGGGCGTCAACGGCAGGGATTATCATACGCTTGCAGACTGGGGCATGGACATCCTGAAAGTCGGCAATTCCCTTGGTGCCGGAGCCATTGCCATTGGCATCGGTGATTCACTGTACAGGGTTGGACCCTGTGAAGAAGGAAAATACCGGCTGATCTGTGAAGGTCCTGTGCGTGCCATGCTGGAACTTACCTATAAAAATGTTCCGGCCGGCGGCCGTTTTTACGATGTTATCCATCAGATCTCCATTTATGCAGGCGACCCCTTTTATCGCAGCCTGGTATGGGTTCATAACCTGAAAGGCGACGAAGCATTGGTAACCGGAATTGTAAACCTGCACGGCTTGCCGGCCGACACCCTGGCCACAGGGGACTGGAATGTCATGTATACACTCGGGAACCAGGGTTTTAACGGGGAAGTGCTGGGCATGGCGGTGGTGGTTCCGGCAACCCGGTTCATCCGCTATCATGAAGCACCGGCTGAGGGCAGCGGCATTGTCTCCACCCACCTGGTATCCCAATCATTGACAGAAAATGTTGCCGCCGAATATTGCCTTGTGGCGGTGTGGGAGTTGCAGGATGCAAGGGTGAAGGAGGAAAGATATTTCAGGGAAATATTAAAAAAGGCCGTAACAAAGATCAGGTAAATAAAATAGGCGGAGTTGAAGATAAAATAAACTAAAAAAGTTGGAGTTACAAACTCCGCCTATCGTAGGACTTTTACTTAATATCGAACAAGGAACACTGATCAAATCCCTGCTACCACCACACCTTCAAAAACAAGACTGGGGGTTCGCAACTGGCTATAGAGCCAAGGATCATTAGCTACTTCTGTAAGTTTGTTCCAGAACTTGAGATGGTTATCGGCAATATTCATTTCGGCAACATTCTGAACAAACTGTCCCTTGTCGTATAGTTTCCCAATGACGCCCACCGAGAAATCCCCGGTGGTGGAATTGGAATTTCCTCCAATGTAGTCCGTGATCAGGATACACCGTCCCAGGTCCTTAATGATGTCATCAACACTGCGTGTGCCGGGCGGTATGATGAGGTTGGAGATGGATCCTGAAGTGGGTTCCCAACCCAGTTTACGGCTGTAATACCAGTCGATCAGGAATTCATTGACCTTGCCTTCTAAAATGAGATCACGTTTCCTTGCGGGGAATCCGTCATCGTCATAAAGCTTGGATCCCAGTCCCCGCGGAATAAAAGGATCATCCTGAACCGTAAGTAATTTACTGGCAAATGTCTGACCCTTCTTATCAGCCAGGAATGACCTTTTTTGTTGTATACTTCCGCCCGACATGGGATTCAGCAGGCCACCCAATACCCTTCCCACACCACGGTTTTCCAGGATTATGGGGAGTGTTTCAGTTTCAATCTTTTTTCCGCCCATCAGGTCCAGCGTTCTTTTTGCAGTCTTGCTGCCCACATCTTCGAGTGCAGGCAGGTCGCTCCTGTATCTGCAGCCAATATAATGATAGCCGGCTGGTCTGCGGTCGCCCTCATCCTGAGCTGTCATTGAAGCACCTATCTGGAAATAAGTACCTTTGCTGGATCCTTCGAATCCATTGCTTGTTTTAACGAAATCTTCCCACGATTCATCATTTTCACCGGCTTCAACCGAGATAACCTTGTCGCCTCCCATTCGCAGGCAAGCATCCTCCACGGCTTTTGCCATGGCATGTCTTTCCTCGGGTGTGAGACCTGAGTGTGCAGGATCGGCAAGCTGCAGGTCCGCTGTTGACCTTCCGGCAAAGTATTTCGGGTCAGGCAGTGTGCGGAACGGATCTTCCTCCATGATTTTTGCATTGTCGATCAGGTCGGTGATAAAACCAGCCAGGGTTGACTTGCGGAAATCGGGAGTGGACTTGCCGGCAAACCGGTTGTTGATAAATACTTCGAGATACAAGCCTTGTGTTGTAGCCTCCTTGATGACTTCAGGTTTTCTGTCGCGGTAGTTGATCTCAACGGCCCGTTTTTTAGAGATGCTCACCTTGCAGTCACTTGCTCCGGCCATTTTGGTCTGGTCAATAACCCAGTCGGCCAGTTCCCGGAATTCCTGCTGCTGATCTTTTATAAAGCTCATGACTGGCCTCCTTTCTGCTGGGTACCCCCAACGGTTAATGATTTAACCAGGCAGGTCGGCAATCCGAAGGATACCGGTACACCCTGTCCGCTTTTACCACATTGTCCGGCCCCACCGTAATACATTTCAAGATCGTTGGCAGCCAGGGTAATGTTGGCCAGCATTTTTGGTCCGTTACCCATGATGTTCACATCCTTTATGGGGGAAGTAAGTTTTCCGTTTTCAATCATGCGTCCCTGTGAAACGTAAAAGGCAAAATCACCTTCGCCGATCTTCACCTGGCCGTTGCTTACATTCTCGACATATATGCCATTGCCGGCCTGCTTGATGACATCCTCAGGAGTAGCAGGTCCTTCAAGCATATAGGTATTTCGCATGCGGGGTACAGGATAATTCTGGAAGTCCTGCCGGCGTCCATTCCCAGTTGGTTCAACACCATAATGTTTCGCAGATATCCTGTCGTGTATATAACTTGTCAGGATACCATTTTCCACCAGTATGGTTTTTTTGCCGGGTATTCCTTCATCGTCTATATTGATGCTGCCGGCCAGATTCATATTGGTGGCATCGTCAATGATGGTAATGAAAGGCTCAGCCACCTTCTTACCCAGCATGGTGCTGTAAGTGGAGATGTTCTTCCGGTTGAAGTCAGCTTCCATTCCATGGCCAATGGCTTCATGAAGCAGAATACCCGTAACACCGGGACCGAGCACCACAGGAACTTCACCGGCAGGGGGCTGAATGGCGTCGAAAAGTTTCAGGGTATTATTTACGGCGGTGGTTGCGATCTGGTTTACCACCTCATCGGTATAGTAAGAAAAATCGCGGCGACCACCCAGGTTCCAGCCGGATTGTTCCCGTTTGCCGTTTCTTTCTGCTACAACTGAGGCATACAGAAAACCAGAAGGAATCAGATCTTCAGCCATAATGCCGTCGCTGGTGACTATCATCACTCGTTTTACAGCATTGGAAAATCCTGCATTGACTTTCGCGATTTCGGATGAAAGTGCAAAACACTTCTGATTGATGGATTGCAGCACCGGTAATTTTGCTTTGGCTGGGATGCCGTTAAAATCCAGCGCAACCGGGTAGTAGTTACCTGCTTTTGGTCTGGCGAATGAACTGCTCACCGGAGTGGCATTCATGTTGCACAAGGTTGAAGCCGTTGCAGCAGCCGAAAGCATGGATTCCTCGGTGAGTTCCTGGGTGAAACCGTAGCCGATCTGGTCGCCCTTCACGGTGCGGATACCCACACCAAGGGAAATATCGCCATAAGACTGGTTCACCTTGCCATCCTCGAGTCCGAGGTAGTTCGACAGTGTAAATTCGAAATAAAGGTCGGCGAAGTCACCGCCCCTTGAGAGTGCTTTTGCCAGTAATTTCCGGCAAAGGATTTCATCAATCCCGAATTCTTTCAGGAAGTAGTTGCCTGATTTCTCGTTACTCAGGAGCATACCAGCCTCGAGATCGGGAAGTAAAAGCAAAGCGCCGCCCGCCATGGCAGCACCCTGGATAAATTTTCGTCGTGGAATGGATTTCATGTTGCATGAAAGGTTTATGCAGGTACCAAGCTAAGAATAATTCAGAGAAAGTCAAACAGCATAAACGGATTATAACAAAAGTTAACGATAGGGGCGTACCCATCCCGTCGGGGTGGGGGGACCCCGACGGGGTGGGGTGGGCATGGTTATCGGGTAAATTGTTCGATCAACCTGACCATCAGATCATTGAGTAGTTCCACCTCATATTCCCCAACAGTGGCCTCAATGTGTTCACTGCCAATGCCACTGTCGCTGGTGATGAACACATACGTGCCGTTTGTGGCTGTGGCAAAGAAACGGAACAAAAATTCGGTATCCTTGTTGATTCCGCTTGCCGATATGGGGATAATCCGGATCCCCTTTTCAGCCGCTTTTTTAATGATGCCATTCAGGTCTTTGACAATGGATTCTGTATGGTGTGGTGGTGCATCGAGCAGCAGAAAAAGCAAACGGGCCCTGGCCTGATCACTCCATTCAAGTTGTGTGATGGCAGTATTAAGGGCGGTATGCACGGCTTCTTCATAGTCGCCGCCGCCATCGGCATGCTGGTTGTTGATAAATGCGTAGGTTTGCGTCAGGCTGGAAGAAAATGGTGATACACGGGTCAGGTATTCATCGCCTTCATCTCGGTAAAATACGGATCCGAGGCGAAGGTCAAGCGCGCTGTTCATTGATTCCGCCCGCGAAATCACATTGAGCAATTCCGATTTGAGATAGTCAATTTCATCTGACATGGAACCTGTTGCATCCACCACAAACAGGATATCAGCAGCCTGTAACTTGCTGCCCCTTACTGCGAATGTCACTTCATTGATGCCTTCGGAGTAAGGATGTGGATCCACAAGGTTCACTTCCTGGTCGGCATAGCCAACTACAATGGTTGGACCGCTATGGTCCTGTCCGTTCAGGTTGAGCCACAGTTCTGCTTTTCCTTCGTTGTCGGTACAAGCCCTCCATACCACATCGCCTGCACTGTTCTTCAGCAGCACTTTGCAATCAACAAGGGGCTGCTGATCCATGTCCTTTACAAAAAGGGAATAACGGTTCACAGGATAGAACAACCAGTTGTTTTGGGCTGTATTGAAATCTTCGTTTTGTCCCAGGTTAAGCCAGAAATCCCAATTGTTTAAATCATTCCATTCAGCGGCTGTAATTTGTCCCGGTTCTACAGGAACCTGCTGGGTTGAGTCTCCCGAGCCAGATCCGGAACCTGAACCGTATGAATCGGTCAGTCCGAGTTCTTTACCATCCCCATCCGTAGCAGGGTCGTCCGTGCTGTTTTCTTTGGTACAGCGAAAAACCAGCAGCACAAGCAGCAGGGATACAAACAGGATCAGGTGATTTTTCATGGTAAATTGGTAATAAGGGTTAAAAACAGATGCTTCACTTTGTTCAGCATGACAAAAGATAGATACCAATTTCACCGAAAAGGTTGCGTAATCTCCAATTTTTTTATGGTGGTGCCTTCAATTTCCGCCCATGCATAACCCCCGGCATTGGCGGGACCGGGATTGACAATCCTTGAAGTGCCGATCTGATCCATGCCAATGCCTTCGTGGATATGTCCTGTAAAGCATATAAGCGGTTGGTGCACTTCAATGAAATTCCGGATGGTTTTGCTGCCAACATGGACGCCGGGTGATACCTGGTCGTTTATTGTTCCGTAAGGAGGTTGGTGCGAAATAAACAGCAGCGGTCCGTTTTGCGGCATGGCAAGGCCGGTGAGAATTGCTTCGTATTCTTCTTCGGAATACTCATGGGGTGTTTTTCCGGGACAGGGAAGGGAGCCGCTTAATCCAAACAATGTTACCCCGCCAAATTCCCTGAAAGTTGCATTCAGGGAAATCCCTTCGTCCATCAGGTATTTTTCGGCATCGGGGTAATCGCAGTTGCCGGTTACGGCATAAACAGCAGGATTGATTGACCTTATTGCCTGCAACATGATTGCCATTTCCCTGCTGTGCCCGAAATGGGTGATATCACCGCTTAGGAGCACAAGGTCAGCCTGTCGCAAAGAGTCCAACCGGGTAACTGCACCGGTTTTTGCATGAATGTCGGTCAACACGAGGATTTTCATGCCAGTGTTCATTTATTAATAAGGATCCACATCTGCAACAACCTGAACAGACCGGAACAACGGATGAACAACGATTTCACCCATCCGGCCGGCAATGGCAATTTTTGCAACTGACAATGAACCGGGTTGAATTTTAACAAGGATGCTTTTCAGGTAGAAATTATGGATACGGCCAATCAGGGGATATTCAGGACCCATGACATTCTCCACTGAAGCCCGCAATGCCTGTGCCAGGAAGGAGGCTGCCTTGTCGAGCAGCTCCCTGTCGCGGTGCTTCAGCGTGATTTTTACAAGCCTGAAAAACGGCGGGTAATTGAATTTTCTTCTTTCTTCGAGCTGGGTACGATACAATTCAAGGTAATCATTGCGCACTACCTGGCCGATCACCGGGTGCTGGTGGTCGGAGGTTTGAATGATCACCCTGCCCCTTTTGTTTTTTCTTCCCGCACGGCCGCTAACCTGGGCCATCAGCTGGTAACTTCGTTCAAAAGCCCTGAAATCCGGAAAATTCATCATGGTGTCGGCATTGATGATTCCCACGAGGCTTACATTTTCAAAATCAAGCCCCTTGGATACCATCTGGGTGCCCACGAGAATATCGGATTCCTGCGATTCAAATTTTGCAATAACCTGTTCATACGATTTTTTAGAGCGCATGGTATCGAGGTCCATCCTGAGCACCCTTGCCTGCGGAAAAAACAGAACAATTTCTTCGGCGATCTTTTCCGTACCGAATCCATGCATTTTAATGGCCTTGCTGCCACAGGCAGGGCATGAATCCGGCACCTCAATGCTGTAACCGCAGTAATGACAGGTAAGACGGGCTGCCAGCTTGTGGTAGGTGAGGCTCACATCGCACCGCCGGCAATGGGGTATTTCGCCACACTGGTCACATTGAAGGAAAAGCGAAAACCCGCGCCTGTTTTGGAAGAGGATCACCTGCTCCTTCTTATCAAGGGCTGCTCCTATTCCATCGAGCAATGCAGGTGAGAAGTGCGACTGCATCTGTTTCCGGTGTTTGAGTACCCTTGTATTTACTACCTGTACTTCGGGCAATTCGAGGTCGCTGTAACGCTCCTGCAGTTCTACAAGGCCATATTTACCAGTCATGCAGTTATAATACGTTTCCACTGCAGGGGTTGCCGTACCGAGCAGTACGGTTGCCTGATGCAGCCTAGCAAGCATTATGGCGGTGTCGCGGGCGTGATAGCGGGGGGCCGGATCAAACTGTTTGTAGGTGTTTTCGTGCTCCTCATCCACAATCACCAGGCCCAGGTTGGTAAACGGCAGGAATACTGCCGATCGGACGCCCAGGATGATCTGTATTCCGGAACCCGCACTCAGCAATTTTTTCCATGTTTCAACCCGTTCGGAATCGCTGAACCTGGAGTGGTAAACGGCGACACACGAACCGAAGGCCAACCGCAGCCGGGCTATGATCTGTGCCGTAAGGGCTATTTCGGGCAGCAGGTAGAGCACTTGTTTTCCCCTTGAAAGGGCCTCCCTGATGAGACGAATGTAGATTTCCGTTTTTCCGCTCGAGGTGACACCATGCAGCAGCACAACGTCTTTTTCGGCAAAGGCAAGTGTAACGGCTTCCAGGGCCTTTTCCTGTGCGCTGTTCAGTACGACATTGGCTGTAGGTTCCGAACCGGATGTGAATATTCGCGTTACTTCGGTTTCATGCGATTCAAGGATTCCCTGTTTCAGCAGGTCGTTTAGTACCGAGGTACTGGTTTCGGCTTTTTCAAGCAATACATCCCGCCCAATACCGCCTTCATCGCCTGCCTGTTCAGGCACCAGTGCCAGGTATGCCAATATCAGCCTGCATTTGGCTGGCGATCTTGCCAAACCTGCCACCAATTGTTCCGTTTTTTCGCGCGGCCTCATGTCACTTGCAAGGCTGATAAAGGTTTTTGTTTTGGGTTTGTATTTTTCGGTAAGGCTTTCCTCAAGGGCAATGGTTCCCTTGTCGAGCATCGACTTTATAACGGGTGTAATATCACTGCGTCCCGCTGCCTGTTGCAGTTCAGTAACGCGAATACCGGGGTTGTCATGAATGGCCTGCAGTAAAAGATTTTCCCTGTCCGTAAGCAGCGGTGCATCTGCACCGGACTGAACCGCCCGCACGCGTGTTTCGCTTTCTATCCTGAGACCGGCAGGCAGTGCTGCACCAAATACCTCACCTTGTGTGCACAGGTAGTAATCACTGATCCACTCCCACAGCATAAACTGATTTTGTACCACCACAGGCGTCTTATCGAGGATTGACAAGATGGTTTTTACCGCGTAGCCTTCGGGAGTTACATCATGTACCCGGCGGACAAGGGCTGTATAAATCTTTCGTTTACCGAACTGCACGGTTACACGCATGCCTGGCTTCACCCGTTCTGCCTCCTCACCTGTCAGCCTGTATGTGAAAGTGCCCTGCAGCGGAAGGGGAAGTATTACCTCGGCAAACATGGTAAGATCACTTTAACAAATTCAGCAAATTCTTCAAGAAGCCATCGCGGTGTTGAGGTTGCCCCGGTAATTCCTACAGTGCCTGCATCTTGAAACCAACCGGGGTTGATATCGGCAGTTTCAGACACAAAATAGGCCTTCTCATTTACTGATTTACACTCAGCGAACAGCAATTTGCCGTTGGAACTTTGTTTATAGCTTACAAACAGAATCAGGTCATGGTTTTTGCAGAATTGTTTTAATTTGGGAACCCGGCCGGAAACCTGGCCACAAATGGAGTTGGTGCATTTAAAAGCAGCAGGCTCCAATCCGGCCTCCAAAGCCTTGCTCATTATCTGGGCCTTCAGTCTGTTATAATTCTCAGGGCTCATGGTTGTTTGGGCGTACAGGTGAACCGGTTTTGAGAAATCAACCTTCACAAGGTCAGTTTCAGATTCAACAATGATGGTTTTATAGGCCGTTTGTCCCGCCAGTCCCCTTACCTCTGCATGGTCTATTTTACCGAAGATCACGATTTGTGTACCTGCATCCCTGTTCACATTGAAATCGGATTTTATTCGGCTTTGAAGCCTGAGCACAATGGGACAGGTACCGTCGACAAGTTCAATATTGTGGGCAGCAGCATGGGCATAGGTTTCGGGAGGTTCGCCATGGGCACGGATAAGCACACGGCAGTTTGAAAGCCTGAGGTATTCGTCGTTGGTGATTGTTTTTAGTCCAAGTCCTTCGAGCCTTTCAATCTCTTTCCGGTTATGGACAATTTCTCCCAGGCAATACAATTGCCCATGCCAGCGGATAATTTCTTCGGCCTTTTCAACCACCCGGGTTACCCCGAAACAGAAACCGGCGCCGGAATCAATCGCTGTCTGTATCATGCGCATTCTTTTCATTCCACCTTTCCCGGAACCATTGCATCTGCTGGTCCACGGTCATTTTGCTGTTATCGAGTACAAGAGCATCCCATGCTTTAAGGAGTGGGCTCTCAGACCTGTTCTCATCTTTGTGGTCACGCATCCGGATGTTATCGGCAATTTCCTGAAGTTCAACCATCACACCTTTTTGCATGAGTTCGTCATAACGGCGTTTGGCCCTGACGGTTGCATCGGCAGTCATAAATATTTTAAGCCGCGCATTTGGAAAAACCACAGTTCCGATGTCCCTGCCATCCATTACAACCTTGCCGTTTTCTCCGATGGTACGCTGGAGGGCAACCATCTTCTCCCGCACCTCCGGGATCTGGCTGATCGCACTGACCACAGAGGATACACGGATACCCCTGATTTCCGATTCCACATTGCTGTTGTTAAGCCATGTTTCCTGTACCCTTGTTTTTTCATTGAACACAAACCGGATGTTAATTTTTTCAAGGGATTGTCGAAGCTTTTCCCTGTTCACGGTATCACCGGAAAGCATGTCGTTTTCAAGGCAATACTGCGCCACAGCACGGTACATGGCACCGCTGTCAATATAAACAAAGCCGAGCTCGTTTGCAATGAGGCGCGCAAAAGTGCTTTTCCCGCAGGAGGAATAACCATCAACAGCGATAATGGAATCATCCCGCTGCAAGCTGTTATCAGAATTTTTTACTGAATTCATCAAGGTTTACGCTGAATGAAAAGTAATTTACCCCTCCTGCCAGGTGATAGGCCGACCGGCTATAGCTGATATGGTACCTGGAGATCTTTACACCGGCTCCCCAGGAAAATCCAACCATGCCAGGTTTTGTATCCACTTTCATCTCCTGTCTGCGGCGGTAATTGTAACCAGCCCTGACAACGAGATTTTGGCCTAGGTTAATTTCCGCACCCACGGCAACATGCCGCATAAATTTGTCGATAAAAACATCAAATCCACTCTTGGATGTGGATTCGCCTGTAAACGGATCAGTTGCTGCATTCCGTTCCTCCTCGGTAGTATAGGTCAGGTCCCACCTTTCAAGGTGGTCAGCAACCACAAAAAAGGTTAAGGGGGCATACCTCAAACCCTGGGAAAAACTCAGGGCAATATTAAAGGGAAGCGGTTCATGAGCGCCGTTTTGATAGTAAGTATTAACCTGCCAGCCTGCATTTCGTACCACAAGGGCTGCAGTAAATTTAGCCTCCGGATCGTAATAGGTAATTCCTGCGTCCACAGCGATGGCGGTGGAATTATAGGTTTCAAGATCGGAGTAAACCGACTTGAGGGTAACGCCCCATGTAAAAAGCGAATCAAGGGGTCGAGAATACATCACGTTCACGGAATAATCGGCGGCCCTGAAAGTGCCGGTGAGTACTCCGCTTTCATCAGCGCCCTGGAATTTACCGTAGTTCAGGTAATGGATTCCACCTGCCAGCATGCCAGAACCCAATTTTGTTGCAGAAGAAGCATAACCGTAATTGATGCCCGAAAAATAATTCACATAATTCAGGGCAAGGTGGTGGTGCATGCCGGTATTCAGCAACGACGGATTCAGGTACGGAAGGTCCAGGTCATCGTCGTAAATGGCGATAGCATTACCTCCCAGGGCTGCCACCCTGGCTGAATTGGTAACCTCAAGAAATTGAAAGGCCTTGCCGCCCGGTTGACCAAAAAGGCAGGCGGGATGGAAAACCAGGGGTAAAACCAGGAACAGGTATCTGGCAGGGCTATGCATATAAACAAACACAGCAAACCCTGAAGGGAATATTGCGGACAGATGAAGGAAGTGCTTCAATTTTCGGATCAGATCCATGGAATTGTGATAACGGACAAATTTAAAAGATATTATTCATTCTAACCCGATCTGATGATACGCAGTTCAATTAATATTGATAAATTTCGGATTATTAATACAATGCCAAATCCAATCAGGAATGCAACCGAAAAGCAGGATGGTTTTTATAATTAATCCTATCGCAGGTACCCGGAATAAGGAGGCCATTGTAGAAAGCATCCGGCAGGTATTTACCGAAGAACCCTTTGAGTATTTTTTTACAACGCATCAGGGCCATGCCTTTGAGATTGCGCAAAACAAAGTAGTACAGGGTTACTCTGAAATCATTGCGGTAGGTGGCGATGGAACGGTGAATGAAGTGGCATCAGCACTTGTGAATACCCGCTGTAAACTGGGGATCATTCCGGCAGGTTCAGGAAACGGATTGGCCAGGTACCTGAGTATTCCACTCCAGGTGCAGGATGCCCTCGCTGTTATAAAGAACCATCATACCATGCAGATTGATGCGGGCATTGTAAACGGAAAGTATTTTTTCTGCACCTTCGGAACCGGATTTGATGCCACAGTAGGCCAAAAATTCGCAAGTGACAGCAGGCGGGGATGGCTCAGTTACCTGAGGGCCACCATCCATCAATACATTACATACTCTCCCAAGGCTTATGTTCTAAAAATCAACCACAGGAAGATCAGGTTGAAAGCCTTTCTGGTAACGTTTGCAAACTCGGGACAATATGGCAACAACGCTTACATTGCTCCAAACGCCCTCATTGATGACGGATTGCTCGACCTGTGCATCCTCAGGCCATTTCCCCGGTCCTCTACGCTGGACCTTGGATTGCGGTTGTTTTTTAAAAATATCGACCAGAGTCCCTACCTCGAGGTAATGCAGATCAGTAAAGCCAGTTTATGGCGCAAAGGGAAAAAGAAAATAATCATCCATCTCGACGGGGAGCCGATGACGATGAAGAATAAACTGAAAATCAAAACCGCTCACAAGGCACTTCATGTGATGGTACCTGCCACAAGGCGCAGGAAGAACAGGCTCCTGCAGCTACCCTGAGGTGAAGGTAATCCCGAACAGGTCGGTGAAATGCCGAAGCATGCCTTCTTTTACCTCGCGCATGGCAACAACGTTTTGCAGCTCCTGTTGCATTGAAGTTACACCTTTGTCAACAAAACCACAGGGATTGATATGGCTGAAATACTTCAGGCTGGTGTTCACATTAAGCGCAAAACCATGCATTGTCACACCCCGGCTCACGCGCACGCCAATGGCGCTTATTTTCCTCGTTTTCGCCGGTTTATCAACATCGAGCC
>Ga0315287_10003058_pt1 | contig 16058 bp, 11 predicted proteins | sample YL17G11_0_MG_FD_205037 | JGI IMG/M metagenome (GOLD analysis project Ga0315287, IMG submission 205037) | Sediment microbial communities from Yellowstone Lake, YNP, Wyoming, USA - YL17G11_0 | ecosystem: Environmental > Aquatic > Freshwater > Lake > Sediment | place: USA: Wyoming | collected... | reverse complement strand
CAGCTGCGCCAGTCCCCTCATGGCTGTAGCTCAGCCCAGCATTTTGAGTTGATCTATGCGGGAAGCTTCCAACCCTCGCTTGATGTAGCCGCAGCGGTGTGGCGCATAAGTAAGGGCCGCTGCACAGCCAGCTGGTTAGCCGTCGCTTTGTGAATGTTGCAGCGTGCAACACATGTACCTGAAGCGTTCCTCTTGCGCCTGGGCTGAGGCTGGCTGCAATACATGCTATGTAAATAAGGTATCAGGCAGCCATGAGTACCAGCGAACAGGCAAATGCTTCGGCGGTGGATGGAACCCTACCTAGCGCTTCTCATCCGATCGATCCGCGCGTGGACATCGGCCACGTGCATCTCAAAGTCTCCGACCTTGAACGCTCGCTGGCCTTTTACTGCGGTGTGCTGGGCTTTGAGCTGACGCAGCGCTATGAACAGCAAGCAGCCTTCCTTTCGGCTGGTGGCTACCATCATCACATCGGACTGAACACCTGGGAGAGCGCGGGTGCCGCGCCGCCGCCGCGGCATGCCACCGGCCTGTACCACGTCGCCATCCGCTACCCTACCTCCGCGGCGCTGGGTGACGCGCTGCGCCGGCTTCAGGCAGCGGGCATCGAGCTGGACGGCGCCGCCGACCACGGCGTCAGCCTGGCGCTCTATCTGCACGATCCGGACGGGAACGGGCTCGAGCTCTACTGGGACCGCCCGCGCGAGCAGTGGCCGCGCGACGCGCAGGGCAGCATCGCGATGTACACGCGCCCGCTGGATTTCGGCCTGCTCAGCACAGGCGACTAGTGCCTCTGATGTTCAACAGCGTGGATGCCACTGGCAACCCGTTCGCCAGCTTTCTGCATGAACACGACGACCGCAGTTGCGCGCCTCGCTGATGCTAGCATTACTTTAGTTACTTTCTTAGGGAGAGCCAGATGAAGACAGGAGCACGGAACCAGATCGTCGGTGAAGTAGTTGAGATCAAGAACGGCGCGCTGATGTGCCTGGCCAAAGTCAAGATCCCGACTGAAGCGATCGTGTCTTCCGTGATGACTATCGAGTCGCTGGAAGACATGGGCCTGAAGAAAGGCGACCGCGTGCAGGTGGTCGTGAAAGCCGTCAATGTACTGCTGATCAAGGACTAGCCGCTACAGCGCGTAATCTGGCATGGGCCAGGCTGCCACTTTATCGGCCGGCGCCTGCCGGTCGCCGGTCTGCCGCCACTGCTTCAGTGCCGTATCGCACTGCGCGTAGCCCCAGTTGATCAGCTGCGCCTGTTCCGCTCGGTGGAAGCGGTTCAGCCTGGTGCGCGTCTGCCCCAGGTTGCGCGTCACAGCACTGTCATGACACAGCGCGCCGGCGACGCCGTAGTCGTCGATGCGCGCGCCATTGGCCCAGTACAGGCAGCAACGTCCATCCTGCTGCCGTACGCCCGGCGGCATGAACTCGCGCAGCAGGCGCATGCTGATTGCAGCGGTACTCGCCGTGGCCAGCAGCATGGCGCGGGACCACTGGCGCGGCCAGAAGCTGCTGGCCTTCCAGACGGCGCGGACTTCGCTGGCGTTGCTGACCAGCAGCGTACTGCACTCGCCCCACAGCGGCCCGAAGCCCAGCGCGTCGTACACTCCGCCGTCGGTGAGCACCAGCTTGCGAGCGACGCGCGCATCGCCATGCAGATCAGCCCCAGCCTGCGCTGTCCACTGCGCCGGATCCACGTAGACGACTACCGGCGAGAGGAACGGCGGGTAGGCACTGCTGGCGGCGACCACGGTGGCCAGCTTGAGCTCGGGCAGGCGCATGCGCCCCAGGCGCTTCTCTTCCACCACTTCGCGCTTGAAGTATAGTTCGGCGCCCGTCGTCAGGTTCACGGCGATGAAGGAGAGCTGCGGGCCCTGCCCAGGGGCTGGCAGATCGTCAAGGCTCAGGCCGTGGAACAGCTGCTGGTCGTACTGCGACTGCAGGGCTGTACTCGGCAGGCCAAACAGCATCTTGCCGATGTTGGCGATCGACGGGAAGAAGTCCACGTGCCGCCGGCAGAAGCGCTGCAGCGGCTCGACAATCTCGGCGGCAAAGTTCGTGGCGCGGCCCGCGGCGTCGAACTTCAGTCGCGACCAGCGCGCGCCCAGCAAGCCGGCAATGATGGCACCGCCGGAAATGCCGCAGATGTGGCTGAAGCGCGGCAGGAGCGACAGCTCGTTGAGCCTGAGCAGCGCCCCGGTATGGAACAGCGTCGCGCGGAAACCACCACCTGAGAGAGCCAAAGCATAAGGTGCACTACTGTCCGTTGCAGCCATTGCGCGCAATTGTGCCATAAGCCACTAGCCGCTGGCTATAGACTGCCACGCGCGCCAAGCGCCGCAGCTCTCCAGCTGCTGCGCGGTGCGGCCAGTGAAAAGCTAAGCGATTCCAGCTCAGCCTACCTGCTCAGCGTAAGCTCGGTCGGACGCGCGCCTTGCAGAGTGTCGTACAGCGGCTGCGCTGGCTGCCAGTCGCGGTCGGCGACATGTGCCACCGACACGGCGAGGATGCGGATCTTGGCGTTGTCAGGCAGCTTTAGCTCCTTTGCACCGGCTGGGATGTCGATCGCATACCGGTACAGGTACGAGTAGCTGTAGGGCTCGTTATCCCCGCCGGCGCTATGCCGGTGCGAGCAGAACCAGGCCACGGGCGCGCGCTTGACGTAGCCTGGTGCCAGGCCCGCCAGCTCCCAGGTCCAGACGAAGGCCTCCTCAGGAATGTCGCCCTTCCACAGCCGCGTGTCCCACTGGCCGATGTAGCCGCCCCAGTCCTGGATCGTCAGGCTGTGCGCCGTGCCGTCTACGACAAAGTCAGCGGTCTGATCGCCGTCCGCCGCCGCCAGCAGATAGACGCGGCTCCATATGCTCGCGGGCAGCGCAATGCCCTGTCCCCTGCAGGTCAACGCATTCGGCATGCCCTCCCCTACCGGCCCGAGCTTGAACACTGCAGCGGAGTCGACGATCACTTCCGGGAGCATTTCCGCCGCCAGGCAGCGCCCGTCCGCATCAAAGCCCGATGTCACCGCTTCGCCGTCGCGGGACGCTACCGAGGCATCGTATTGCAGCACCATCAGCGCTTTGCCCGAGGGCTCGACAGTATCTTTAGGCCACGCCAGCTTGATGGCAAAGGTGCGAAGCGCGTATGGCGCGAAGTCTACAACGAGCTTGCCGTTCGCGACCCGCGCCTCGCCCAGCTGCCGCTCCTGGCCATCTACCTCGCGGGCGGCCACAACCGCCGCAGCGAAGCTCACCTTGACGTCCTTGGAGTTCACGCCGTTGAGCTCCACCAGCCGCGCGATGATCTCAGTGCCATCCTCGGCCTGCTTCAGCGCCATCAGGCGCACGCGCGGGCTGCTGACGCTGACCAGCGACAACTCCTTGCCCAGCGCGCCTTCGTGCTGGCCGCTCTGGAACGCCACCAGCGGCTGCTCGAGGCGCATCGCCTGCCAGTCGGCCTGCCCGGCGCGCCAGTCGGACTTGTGCCCGGCGAGGCCATAGGTGATGTCATGCCGCCCCCAGTCCTGGCAGCCCTGGTCGGCGTAGTCGTTACCCGGCGTGCCGGGCGTGCGCAGCAGCGTCAGGCGCAGCGTGCGATCATCAGGCTTGTCGGAGCCATACTTGTATGGCGCCAGCACCGTGACGCCGTAATCGCCGTTCTCATCTGTCAGATCGAACCACTGGTGCGAGGGCACCTCGTACTTCTTTGGGTCGTTGGTCAGGCGGCGCACCTTGCCCACTTCCCAGTTGTAGGTGGCATACGGGTTCGACACGCTGAGCGGGAACTCGGCCTTCAGGTTGCACTCGCGGCCGCGCCAGTCGATCGTGTTGCGCACCTCGACGCGGTCGCCCGCACCGCCCGCTGCCAGGCTGATACGCTGGACAAACCGGCTGCCCTCAGCCTCGCGCGTCACCTCCAGCGTCACGCGCACGGGGCCGTTTTCCACAACGCGCACCTGCGACGGACCGCCGACGTAGCCGCGTGGCGGCTTCTGCTGGTCGGCCCAGTCGATGTTCCATGCCGGCCAATAGCCGGGGTGGTCATGCGTGAACGCCAGCCGCGCCGGCGCCGAGAGCAGCTCACGCTGCGCCGCCTTGTCGAATATGCTCGCCACGTCGCCGTCTGCATTGAGATTGACGCGGTAACGCTGGTTCTCCAATCCGGTCCCGCTGACTGACAGGCCGATGTCAGCGTCACCCGCCGATTCAGCCGCCTGTACGTCATATACGGCAAAACCGACGGATTGTACTCTCGCCAGGAAGAGCACCTTCACCTCGCCGTGGCCGGCACTGACAAGCTGCGATGGCACTTCGCGACCGTCCGGACCAGTCACACGTACAGCACCAAGCTTGTTCTTCGGTTCAGCAGCCAGCGTGGCCTCGACAACGTCCTCACGCTCAACTGCCAGCGGGTTGTACACCACAACCGCCATCCCCTTGCCGCGCGTATCCAGGCCGGAGGCGACAGTTCCGACGGCGCTGTCCAGCACGTCGGCGAAATGGTTCAGCGCCAGCACCTCGTCGTTCTGCGAGTACTCGTAGGCTTTGGGCAGCGAGGTGCCCGGCAGGATGTCATGGAACTGCCCGCCCATCACCAGCGTCCAGGCGTCGTTCAGCTTCTGCTGTGGATACACCATGCCCTTAAGCCAGCTCGCCGCGACCGCTGCGCGCTCGGCGCTGTCGGCCAGCAGCTCGTTCTTATGGTTCCAGCGCTTCATGTAAGCCTGCGAAGTGATCGAGCCTGCGGAGTGCTCGGTCAGCAGCATGTCGCCCTGGAAGCGCGGCAGATCCTTCACTGCCTCGGGCTTGATATCCAGGAACAGCTGGTCGGCCGGCGTGGAGAGCACGCGCACCGGCCCTTCGCCAGCGACGCTCTTCTCGATCCACTTCACCGAGTCCTCGGTGGGCGAACCGCCGATGTCGCCCGTGCCGTAATACATATAGTCCTTGTACACGCCGGACTTCTTGCCGTCCTCATCGATGCGCTTCAGCCAGCCCGCGCTCTGCGACAGGTCTTCCTCCACCTGGCCGCCGTAGGAGCCGGGATTCAGCGCGGCGATGACGTAGCGGCCATCTAGGCCCTCCCACACGCCGACGTTGAAAGGAATGCCCACCGCCGAGCCCCAGCTCAGCTTCTGCGTAGAGAAACCCTTGAGGCCGCAGTGCGCCAGCAGGCTGGGCAGCGACGCCGGAAAGCCGAAGCAGTCCGGCAGCATGAATTCCTCGCTGGCCTTGCTGAACTCGCTGCGGAAGTAGTGGTTGCCGTAGAGCACCTGGCGGATGATCGACTCCGCGGACGTCGTGTTTACGTCGCACTCCTCCATCGACGAGCCGCAGGGGAACCAGCGCCCGGCGGCGATGTACTCCTTCAGCTTCTCGTAGTCCGCCGGATAGTACTCGCGGATCATGCGGTAGCGGTTGGCGCCGCTGAAGTTGAACACGTAATCCGGGTACTTCTCGAACAGCGCGAAGTTCGTCTTCAGCGTACTAGGGATGTACTCGCGGATCGTCAGCGGGTAGTCCCAGCGCCACTGCGTGTCCAGGTGCGCGTAGCCCACGGTGTACAGCGTCGGGCGCGCCGCGGCGTCAGCCTGCTCCGCGGGGGTATCGCCACAACTGGCGCCAGTCAACGGTGCGAATGCGATTACGAGCGTGCAGATCATCCACCAATACCTCATTGCTTTTCACCTTCCTCATCGATCTCCAGTTCTTTCACCAGATGCGCCAGGAGCGCGCCGGCACTAGGCGCGGCCAGCAGCGCTGCGCGGAACGACTCATTCATCAGCTTGCGGGCCAGCTTGGCGAAGATGCGCAGATGCACATTGCCCGCATCGGACTTGCGTACGGCGAGCAGGATGACAAACTCCACCGGCTTGTCGTCGAGTGAGTCCCATTCTATGGGCTGCGCCAGCTTGAGGATAGCCAGCACGTTGGCGCTGACGCCGTCGGTCTTGCAGTGCGGGATGGCAAAGCCGAAGCCCAGGCCTGTGCTGTACTCAGCCTCGCGCGCCCAGACCGCCTCCTCGAGTAGCGCCGAAGATACAGTCCGCCCCTCCACATACAGCAGGTCGGCAAGCTCCTTGATCGCCTCGGCTTTCGTGCTGCAGTCAGAGCGCATCACGATCAGCTTTTCGCTGATCAGCGGCTGCACTGCGGCAGCTTCACCGAAGCTGCGCAGCAGCTCACCAACGGCAGCCGCGCTGTCGCAGGCCGTCGCCGATTCCAGCAGCTCGCAGCAGCGCGTGAAGTCCAGACCTGCGATGGCAGCCTTCACCGCTGGGATGTTCGGCGCGCTTAAGCTCAACTCGTCGAGACCCAGGCCGACCAGCAACGGCGCATGGTCGGCCTTGCCGGCCATCTCGCCGCACATGCCCACCCAGCGGCCGCAGCGGTGCGCCTCCTCCACGATGATCTGCAGCAGCCGCAGGAACGCCGGCTGCCGCGCGTCGTACAGCCCGGCCACCTGCTGGTTGCCGCGGTCGACCGCCATGAAGTACTGGCACAGGTCATTGGTGCCGATGCTGAAGAAGTCGGCGACTTCGCTGAGCCGGTCGATGACCAACGCCACGGATGGGACTTCCACCATGATGCCCACGGGCAGCGCCGGATCGCTGTCGACGCCCTCGCTTTCCAGCGCCGCCTGCACGTCCGCAACGCGCTGGCGGAACCATGCCGCTTCCTTCACCGTGCTGACCATCGGCGCCATCACCCACAGCTTGCCGTATGCCGACGCGCGCACGATGGCTCTGAGCTGGCTGTTGATGATCTCGGCGAATTCCTGGTAGATGCGCAGGCCGCGGTAGCCCAGAAACGGGTTGTCCTCGCGGGGCAGGTTCAGGTACGGCAGCGGCTTGTCGCCCCCCACATCAATCGTGCGGATGATCACCGCCCGCCCGCCCATCGCCTCAGCGACAGCTTTGTAGATCTCGAACTGCTCTTCTTCCGAGGGCGGCGTGTCACGGCCAGAGAACAGCATCTCCGTGCGGAACAGGCCGACGCTCTCCGCGCCGCTGGCCAGCGCCGCCTCAGCCTCGGCAGCCGTGGCGATGTTCGCCGAAACTTCGATGCGGCGGCCATCCTGCGTGGCAGCTGGGGCGCCCAGATCCCCAGCCAGGCGCGCCAGCCGCTGGCGATCCCTCTCTACCTCGCGTATGTAGAACCGCCGCACGGCGTCTGCCACGGGGTAGATCACCAGCCCGCGGTTGGCGTCCAGCACTACTTCCTGGCCTACCACAAGCGCTGAAGCACCGTCGACACCTGTCACCGTAGGTATCCCAAACGAGCGCGCCAGGATCACGGCGTGCGAAGTGGTTCCCGCCTCTGACAGCGCCAGCCCGCGCAGCAAGTCCCGGTCTAGCGCCAGCAGCTGGCTAGGCGAGAGGCTCGCTGCCATGACGATGGACGGCCCGGCCAGGCTGACCGCCGGCGGCGCGATGGCGCGCCCGCTGATGTGCTCCAGCAGCTGCACGCCGATGTCCTGCAGGTCGACGACGCGCTCCCGCAGGTAGGTGCTGCCGGTAGCGTTAAGCTTCGCCGCCAGTTCGCGAGTCGCCTCGATGGTTGCCTGCCCGGCCGACCTGCCACCGTCACTGACAAGCGTGCTCAGCTGCTGCGCGAAACCGGCATCCTTGACGATGGCCAGGTTAGCGCGCAGGATCTCCGCTTCCGTGTGATTCGCCGTCCGCGCAAGCTGCGCCTGCAGTCGGGCAGTGACGGCTGCCACCGCGGCTGTGACTTTCAGCAACTCTTCTTCCGGGGTGCCCGCGGCTTCGCCGTCCAGCATGTCAGGCAAGTTAGTCGCACCTGCCACGATGATTCGCCCGATGCCGATACCCGGACAGACCGGTACACCGCTGAGGCAAGTCAGCTCCTCCCCTGCCAGTACGCGCGGGATGCTCGCTGCGGCACGTGCCACCACCTCCGGCAGTGGCTCATCGCAGCTCGGCAGCACGTCAGTGATAAATGCCACCAACGCTGCAAGCGCCGCCCGCTCGTCGGCACCCGTCACAGTGAGCCTGCATGGGTCGCCGTGCATTACGCCGGCGCTCACCAGATCCAGCACGCTGGTGGCGTCAGCCGTCGCGCCGCTGCGCTCGTTGACCAACGTCACCTGGGCCTGGTACTGCGCCGCCGCTTCGGCGAAATGGCTGGCCGGCCGCGCGTGCAGCCCATTGGGCAGCGGGCAGCGGAACGCGTAATCAAGCGGCATGGTGCTACCTTGGAACCCGTCGTTCCCGGGGCCGCCTAGGCCCCCAGCTTGGCAAATATCGCCTTCGGATCCTTGATCGCCAGCTGCACCGGCACCTCGACGATCTTCTTGCCGTCGAAGCGCTGGCGCTCCTCGACGCCGATGTCCGCAGCAAACACCACCACGTCAGCCTCGCGGATCTCGGCTGCCGTAAGCTCGTTCTCGATGCCCATCGAGCCCTGCGTCTCGACCTTGATCTTGTGCCCGAGCTGCCTGCCCACCTTTTCCAGCTGCTCCGCGGCCATATAAGTATGGGCAATCCCCGTGGGGCATGCCGTCACTGCAACAATTATCACTCGGCAATCCTCCTCGCTGGCTGGCTAGGCGGCATCGAGCTCCACGCCGTTCGCCGGCTGCCGGCGGCTGGCCAGCAGCTTCAGCCCGTTGATCAGCAGCGCCGTGACGATGGTCCCGACGATGATGGCGATGATATACATAATCTTGTTGTCTACTACAGGAATGACGATCGGCCCGCCGTGCGGCGCATGATCGCCAACCTCGCCGAGCATGGCGATCGTCGAGGCGACCATCGAGCCGATCATGATCGACGGTATCACCTTTAGCGGGTCGGACGCGGCGAACGGGATCGCCCCCTCGGTGATGCCGATCATCCCCATCGCCAGGCTGGCCAGCCCGGCTTCGTGCTCCTCCTCGCTCCACAGCTTGCGGTGCAGGAACGTCGCCAGGCCCATGCCCAGCGGCGGCGTGCAGATCGCCGCGGCGCAGGCGCCCATCACGGCGTAGTTGCCCTGCTGGATCATCGCCGCGCCAAAGAAGAACGCCACCTTGTTCACCGGCCCGCCCATGTCAAACGCGATCATCGCGCCCAGGACCATCGCCAGCACGATCGCGTTGCCCGTGCCCATCGCCTGCAGCCATACCGAGATGTTGAGCATCATCAGCACGATGGGGAAGCCGATCACCTTCAGCATCAGAAAGCCGACAACCAGCCCCGCCAGGATCGGGATCACGAGGATCGGCATGATCGGCCGCAGGTACTTGCCGACCGGGATCTTCTTGATCAGGTTGACCACCAGGCCGGCGATCAGGCCGATCACCAGCGCGCCGAGGAACCCGGCGCTGGCCTCCTTCACATCGGCAGGCAGGTGTGCGGCAGTAAACAAGGCCTGGTTCGCGTCGGTGACTGCCGGCAGCGGTATATGCGCTGCCAGGTAGCCGCCCACGAAGCCCGGCACGAGGCCCGGCCGGCCAGCCATGCCAAAAGCGATGTAGCCTGCCAGCACCGGCAGCAGCAGCGAGAACGCGGCGGTGCCGATGTCGAGCAGCAGCTTAAAGAACGTGCCGTCTTCTACTTTCGGGCCTGTGGGCGTCATGGAAAACGCCAACGCAATGGCGATCATGATACCGCCGCAGGCGACGAACGGTATCGCGTAGGATACGCCGGTCAGCAGGTACTGCCGGATCTTCTTCAGGCCCTCAAAGGTGTCATTGCCCTGCATGGCAAGCTCCTGGGAGAAAATGTGCGGCGAGCACTAATTGTAGTGGCCGGCAAGAAACTCTTGAAGCTCTGCTGCAGTCGGCAGCGTCTCGCGCGCCCCCAGCCCGCGGCATTTCAGCGTCGCTACCGCGCTGGCCACCCGCATGCATTCCTGCGGTGCCAGCCCACTAAGCATCCCGTAGATGAACCCGCCGTGGTACGCGTCGCCCGCGCCTGTGGTGTCCTGGACTGGCACTTCAAAGGCCGGCTGGAAGTAGTGCTGCTTGCCGTCGGAGAACACGCTGCCGCCTGCCCCCAGCGTGATGCCCACCTGCGGCGCGCCGGTGGCGTGCAGCGCAGCGAGCCGCTGCTGCGAGACCTCGGCGGCGGTCAGCTGGCGGATGAAGCGCTGGCTGGCGATCACCACGTCGCACAGCCCGCACAGCTCCAGCATCCCCTCGCGCATCGAGCCGGCATCCAGCACCACGCTGACCGCCGGCCAGGCGCGAGCCTCGCGGGCCAGCGCCAGGCTGGCCGGGATCTGGTGGCCGTCGAGATGGATCACGCGCGCCTGACGCAGCCAGTCCCAGTCCAGCTCTTCGGGCTGAAGCGTCGTCTGCTCGCCCTTGGTGAGCAGGATCGTCCGCGTGCCGGCCGCCAGATCGCTGAGAATGATGCTGACCGGGCTGATCGTGTCCGCGCTGACGACGATCCGACTGGTGTCGATGCCCTCGCGCGCGTGGGTGTCCAAGGTGTAGCGGCCCAGCACATCGTCGCCCAGCTTGCCCGCCAGGCCGCAGGGCACGTCCAGCTTGGCCAGCGCCGCCATGGCATTGGCGGTCGGGCCGCCGCCGGCCAGCCTGATGCCGGGGATGATCGTCTTGGTGTCGACTTCGGGCCAGCCGTTAAGCGGGCAGATCACGTCGCAGGTGACGTGCCCCAGGCCGATGACTTGCGGTACAGATGCCACGCGCCGATGATACTGCATGGCGTAAATGAGCCTCAGTCTCTGTTATCATGTTGGCAGCCTTGTATGTATGCCAGCCTGCCGAGGGTGCGAATAATGCCGAGTAACCGCAACTTGCGTTCACTACTGCCTGCCTGCGCTGTCGCCGTCACGCTGCTGCTCCTGGCCGGATGCGGCGTCCAGTCATACAGCCTTTCCGTCGCACCGCCGGAACTCAGGCTGGTCACCGCGGCGGGCAGCGACTGGCAGACTGATCAATTAACGGCCAGCGTTGTGCCATCAGCCAGCGGCTGGCAGCTCAGTATCGCCAGCACGGCTGCCCAGCCCGCGGGCACGCTGCTGCTTGAAGCGCACTTCGCGCCGGAGTTCAGCGCGACGCAGGTCGAGCGCCTGACGCCCGACGGCAAGCTCTGCCTGCTGGTCGCCGACCGGCCCGGGGTGCTGGCGCTTGGTGTCATCATGCCCGACGGCGAGACGATCGCGCCGGGCGAGCTGCTGCAGGCGAAGCTGGTACGCTCCAGCAGTGCTGCCCGCAGCGCCAGCAAGGTGCCCGCCGGCGGCGCAGGCCAGGTTCCCGACCTGGTCGGCGTCGAGGACGGTGTAGGCGGCTATAACCTTTCATGGAGCTACTACAACATCGGCGACTACGACCAGAACAGCGAGGCCAACATCGCCGACCTGACACCGCTGGCCACCCACCTGGGCCACAGCACTGCCAGCAGCGATCACGCCGGGCTGGACGCCGTGCTGGACGGTGACAGCAACACCGAAGTGAACATCGCGGACCTGACGCCGCTCGGCGTCAACTTCCTCTCGCGCGTCGACGGCTACCGGCTGTTTCGTGCCGACGGGCCTGATCCTGGCACCGCCACCAGCACGCAGATCGCCGAGATGGCGTTTGCCGACAGCCAGCCGCCCAATAACGGCCGCCGCCTGTTTCAAATGGCGGCGCCGCAGGCTGAGTTGCAGATCGGCGCCTACTACTTCGCCAAACCGTTCGAGCAGGCCAGCGGCGAGGAAGGCGCGCCGAGCAACGCAGTGCAGTTCACCGCGATTGCCTCGATGAAGTTCCGCGTACCGCCTGTTGGCAGCTCGATTGCTGACAGCGGCCAGGCGCAGAATCCGAGCCTCGTGCTGATGCCGGCGATTGCTGGTCTGAGCCAGGAAGGCGCGCCCGTTGTGGTCTACACGACGCTCGGCGGCGGCGGCGTCACCCCGCTGCTGCTGGCGTACTACAACGGCAGCGCCTGGGTCAACGAAGACATCGGCGGCGGCGACAACTACTCGATGCCCAAGGCCGCCTGGATTCCCGGCGCGGAAGGCGCCCCCGGTCAGGGCCTGGTGATGACCTATGACATCAACAGCCTCAGCCTCGTCTGCATCCACTTTGACGAGAGCTGGCTGAAAACAGGCACAGAAACCATTGACACCGAGACCGGCGTGTTTTCGCGGCTGGCGTTCGATCGCGACCCGGCCACTGGCCAGCTGGGCGTCGCCCACGCTTATACCGGGCTCGGCAGCAACATCATTGTCTACAGCTACTCCGATGCCGGCGGCGCGTGGACCACCGAGCCGGTGAGCAGTGTCAGCGACACCTTCGGCGGACTGACGTTCCGCTTCGATCCCAGCGGCGGCGATCCGTGGCTGCTTTATACCCACGGCACTTTCAGCACCTCGCCGACAATCTCGCTGCAGTACACGCTTGAGCAGGCCCGCAGGACGGGTGGCACGTGGAACGTCAGCACCGTGCCCTACCCCGATTCCCCGGTGTTCGTCGACCTCGGCTTCCGTTCCGACGGCACGCCGCAGCTGGCCTGCGTCGCGGCGCGCGACTACACAATCAACATCCCAACGCTCGATCCGGTGACCATCTCGCTGCTGTTCGACGTGATCTCCGGCGAGTACGGCGGCGCGAGCTGGAGCTGGAAAAAGCCCTTTGAGAGCACGTTCGGTATCTCGCTGGGCGGCGGTTTCCCGCCCACTACGCTGGTGCTGGAACTGAACCTGGCGACCGACACGAGCTGGGCCAAGCCCGACGAGCTGATCTGCTCGCAGTCAGCGGGATCGATCGAGATCAACATCAGCGACTACATGCCGCAGGACGGCGCCCTGACACCCGATACGCAGTTCATGCGGCGCGACGCCGGCGGCAGCTACAGCGAAGTCGGTTACTACGGCGGCGGGGCGGGCCGCAGCTTCGCCTGGGCGCAGAACAACGCGGGCAGCCCGGTCTGCGCCTTTGTCCGCAGCACAGACATCACGGCGCAGGACGTGCTGGCAGGCAACTTTGAAGCGGCGGGCGAGCTGACCTTCTGGCACCCCTAATGAGATAGGGGTGCTTGGCTAATTGACGTATAATTCGGCTAGTAATCCACTCGGATGGAAGCGTATGTATCGGCAAGCGTGCTTGATATTGAGTCTCATCGTCAGCCTGTTCTGCGTGGCCTGCAGCGGTTCCAGTTCCAAGTTCTCCCCTGCAGCTGATCCGTCTGCTGCACCTGCCACACCGCATACCCGCGCGGAGGCGCTCGCGGCGCTCGACGCCTTGCCCACACCATCGGGCGTGGACGCCGAGCTGTTCGCGCAGCTCAAGAGCACCTTGCGCACAATGCTGGAGGCTGCCCCGCCCGAGCGCTTCGTCTCCACGCCGCCAGTAGGTGTGGTCAACCGCATCGATGACCTGACCACGGGCATCAACGACCAGGGCGAGGAGGGCATCCAGTGGAACTACAAGAACGTCGGCGACTATGACATGAACGGCGAGGTCAACATCTCCGACCTTACGCCGGTCGGCATGCACTTCCACAAGAACAGCAGCAGCCCGGACTGGAAGAGCGCCGCGCGCTTCGCCGACGGCGACGGCAACGGCGAGGTCAATATCGCCGACCTCACGCCCATCGGCGCGAACTTCTTCCACCAGGTATCGGGCTACATCATCGAGGGCGGCGCTGTGCCTGAGGGCCCCTTCAGCGAGCTGGACCAGGTACCGTTCGAGTCCGGCACGCCGCTGCTGACCGGCATCCGCATGTACCACTTCGTGCCTGCGGTGCAAAACCCGGTGTACCGTGTCGTGCCCGTGGACGTCTACGGAACCCCTGGCGAGCCTAGCAATCCTTCCGTGGATTTCATCATCAGCGACCTGACGCGCGTTGTCGGTGCTCCCGGCGGGCCGACCTTCGTCGGCCGCGCAGGCAATGACCTGACACTGGCGCTGGCGCCCGGCGCGCCCAGCCCAATTGCTCCCGGCGATATCGTCGTCGGCTCCGAGGATGGCGGCTACCTGCTGCGCGTCATGGATGTACAGCACGTGGGCGACCAGCTGGACGTCACCGGCGAGCCGGGCATCCTCGCCGACGTCTTCCTGCAGGGCGGGCTGGCCGACGCGCTAAGTGACTTGAGCCAGGTGCCGCCGGCGGTCTACACGATCGACCTCTCCGGCCAGATTCTTTCCGACCAGCCGCTCGTGCACGCCTCGATCATCACCGGCACCGTGGCCTTCCTGCCCGCCGCCGACGTGGCAGTGAACTACAACCAGTACGGCGGCGTGACCTATCTGCGCGGGCTGGCGCTGGGCGGGCCGATGGACCTCAACATGACGGTGGAAGTGCTGTCGGACGGCCAGAGCGGTGACTTCCCGGCGACGCCTGACGACATCCCCTTCTACGAACACAAGATGACCGGCTTCAACTTCGACTTCGTGGCCTACCAGAACGGCGTGCCGGTGACGATGGCCCTGCAGTACGACATCTACGTCGGCATCCGCGGCGGCGGCGAGCTTGCCGGCGCCTACATCGCGCAGGTCATCAGCTCCTACGCCGACGTGAAGATGGGCGGCATCTACGACAGCACGGGCATCACCGACTTCAACGAGTACACGCCCAGCCATCAGCCTGTGGGCGATCCATACATCAACGCACCCGCCGGCAGCGACTTCCACTTCACCGCCTATGTGCAGCCGGAGATTCACATCAAGCTTTACGGCAATCCGGTGCCCGGCAACTCCGAGGACCTGGCCCTGACGCTGGCGCCATCGCTGACGCTCACCGGCACACGCACCATCACGCCCGAGGCGGGCTACGACTACATCCTGCAGGGCTCGATGGATACCAGCTACATCATGTCACTGCATCACATCGGCATGGACGACAACACTCAGATGAAGAACTTCACCGGCGCGCTGGATACCATCCTCAGTGGCTTCCGCCCAGACTACTCCCCGCCGGGATAGAGCCGGTGGTGCAGGCCGCCGTGCCTGCACGCCTCAGTAGTGCAAGCGCCCCAGCTTGCGCCGTGCAGAAGCATGCAAATCATCCACGATATGCGCAGCCCGGCAACGCTAGCCCAGTCTCAGTCTGGCCTTGCTCGCACTTTGTGGATAGTGTTTCACGTGAAACACTATATTTGACGTTAGCGCGCGATAATTCCACCGCTAGCTGAAGGGCGGTAATACCAGCAGATGCCAGCGGGTTTTTGGCGCTTCTAAGACGCGTCAGCGGGCTGGCCGGCGATGCGGCGGCGGACCTTCTCCCAGGACTCGGTGATCAGGAAGCTCTCGTCCATATCCGCGACCATGCGCGCAAACTTCGGCAGCGGCACGGCGAATGACAGCGTGCCCGCGGGCACGCAGGGGCGCGCCGAGACGTCGAACATCCCCAGCACGGCGCGCGGCTGCTCGCGGCTCAGCTCCAGGTACGGGTACTGCACGATCGAGCCACAGCCGGCACTGAACGGCGCGATCACCGACTGCGTTTCTGCCACCTCGAAGCCTGAGAGCGTGAACAGCCCGGAGAGCACGTCGGGCGTGGCGAAGAAGATCACCACCGCCGGCTCATCGCCGGGCTCCAACAGGTCCCAGCGCTTGAACACTGCGTACTTAGCCGGCGCGGCGAACTTCGGCGCATGCTCCAGCAGTTCGCGCACCAGCTCGGGCGTCTTCTTGTAGCGCTCGCCCTCCAGCTTGTCGGGGATCCCGCACGACAGGAAGTACTCGAAGTTCGGCCGCAGCTGCGTAACGAAGCCCAGGTAGCGCAGGCCGCCGCTGCACATTGCGCTCCTGGCGTCGAAGGCCAGCGCCGTGCCGCTGCGCGCCCTGGCCAGGTCGCAGATCAGGCAGCGGCTGGTCAGCGCCGGCTGCTGATGCTCCGCGCCGTCCAGGGCGTCGGTATAGAAAAAAGTGAGCGGCAGCTCGGCGCCAGGGAAATAGCGCTGCCACCGCTCCAGAAAATCCTGTTTCAGCTTAGCATCCATGCGGTCCTCCGTCGCAATGCAGTCGCGCTCGACCGGAGGCCGTCAGCCATGGCTGAACGAAAACTCCGCGCCGCTGACTAGCCGCGGCCGGGAACTTGAATCACTTCCGGCTCGGGCTCGGGCTCGGGCTCTTTCTCGGGCATTTCGTACTTGGGCTCGG
>Ga0315287_10003057_pt1 | contig 16060 bp, 9 predicted proteins | sample YL17G11_0_MG_FD_205037 | JGI IMG/M metagenome (GOLD analysis project Ga0315287, IMG submission 205037) | Sediment microbial communities from Yellowstone Lake, YNP, Wyoming, USA - YL17G11_0 | ecosystem: Environmental > Aquatic > Freshwater > Lake > Sediment | place: USA: Wyoming | collected... | reverse complement strand
CTGGGTCAAGCTGACGCCCCTGAAAGTTCCGGCTTCGGTCCAAGGCCTCTTCGAGTTCGGCTCCGGCTGGGGCGGCGAATTCCTGGCGTTGGATGTTCCGTCAGGGACATACCGGGCCGACGTTTCCTGCGCGGGCTGCCGGGAGAATTCACTTGAGATCGAAGTCGCCGCCGGCATGGCCGAGCTGAAATTCTCCTTGGTGCGGCTCTACTCCCCGGCCTCTCTCGACGCGACCGTCATAGACTCCGATTCCGGACAGCCCGTCGGTGGCGCCAGGGTCATCCTCGCTGAAGCCTGGCCGAAAGGTCTGATCGCCGAAGCTCAGACCGATGCGGCGGGCCGGGCGCGGTTCGGCGACATCAAGGTTGGCGATTTGAATTGGCCCGACGAGAAGGGCAACCTGTCCATCTGCCGGCCCCAAGTCACCATCCGCGCCGAGGCCGAAGGCTACGAGCCGATGATCATCCCGGCCACGCCGGCTGAAGGCACCGCGGCCACCGTCAAGATGAACTCGCGCCGGCCGATGCGCTCCGACGGCTCCCATGCCTCTCTCCAGCAGGCCATGGCCATCCGGACGGGATGCCCGGTCGAATTCAATATCCCAAAGGTCGGCGACAACCGCTTTTTCCGTTTTCGCCTCCCCTATCCGGCCGAGGTGAAGTTTATGATCGGCCCAGCCAATCCGATCGAGATCCACGTTCGGATTCTGGCTTCGGACGGCAAACTTATCACCGAAAAGGGCACCAATACGGGCCAGGATAACATCCTCATTCTCCGCCTGAGGTCGGGCGAATATTATGTCCAGGTCATGGAGTGGGGGAACAACGGCGCTTCGCCGCAGCCGGTCACGCTAACCGTCGGGGTCGAATTTGCGGCCGATCCGCAGGAGCCCAACGACACCCCGGAAGCGGCGAAACTCATCTCGCGGAACCAAGAAGTCCGGGGAAGAATCTGGCCGAACGGCGACGCGGATTATTTCCGCTATGAAGTCTCCCGGCCGGGCCGGCATCGTTTCACCATGCCGCCGTGCGCCCTGGAGCGGCATCTGATGGTCTTTGACGGGTCCGGTAAAAAACTCGCCGAACAGGCAGTCTACACCAACCTAATGCTGGACTTCACGGCCGAGCTCGCGCCCGGAACTTACCGGATCGCCGTCAGGGAGTGGGGCGACAACAATTCCTCCTTGGATCCTTACAGCTTGCGGGTGGAAGCCTGCGAGGATGACGGGGTGGACGATCCCGCCGACCGCGACGGCCGGCCGGCGGCCGTTCGCTTCTTGAATTTGAATCAATCGGCGGCCGCAACGATCAACCCGATCGGCGACTTTGACACCTTCGCCTTGGCCGTTCCCGCCGCCGGCGTCCTGCATATCCAGGGACGTTTTTCCGGCGAGTTGCATATCCGTCTTCTTTCCGGCGCGGGCCGGATCCTGGGCGAACAGGCCGTCTACGCCAACCAACCCGTCCATTTCGCCTGCAGCTTCCAAGAGCCGGCCGCGGTTTTTATCCGGGTCTTGGAATGGGGCTCCAATAATTGGGGAGCTTCGCCTTACCGGGTTTTCGCCTGGTTCGAACCCTGCGACGAGCTCGAATGGACCGGCCGAAACGATGCGCCGGAAACGGCCATCCCGGCCGTTCTCGGCGAAACCCTCCGCGGAAGCCTCAATCCCGTGGGCGACGCCGATATGTTCAGTCTGACCGTCGATCATCCCGGCTATCTTCGGCTCGGAGGCAACGGTCCGACGGAGCTTCACGTCCGCTTGAGGGACGGCGCCAACCGTTTGGTCGCCGAGCAGGCCAACTACACCCGGCAACCGATCGACATCCGCTCCGCCGTTCTTCCCGGCGAATACCGCGTGGAAGTATACGAGTGGGGGAACAACGGACGGCATTCCGGTGGTTATGCAATCCGCACCGCCCTGGAGCGGGCCGAACCGGACGAGATCGTCCCCCTCAACCAGGACCCGGCCCGCGCCTTGACGCTCGGTCAGGCCCAAAGCTTCGCTATCGATCACCTCGGCGACGTGGATCGTTTCATCCTCAACGTGCCGCGGGCGGGAAAATTCAGCCTGAAATTTCTCAATCCCCTGGAGCTCCATGTCCGGGTTTATGACGATCAGACCGGGGCGCTTGTCGCGGAAAAAGCGGATTATTTACGCACTAATCCCATCTTGGAATTGGAGGCCAAGGGTCCGACCCGGTATAGGCTCGATCTCATGGAGTGGGGAAACAACAACGCTTCGCTCGCCGAAGGGTACGTTTTGGCCGATGAGAAGGGTCTTCTTCCCAGCGCCGATCACCTCTCCTGGGTCGTCGATCCCTTTGACCCGACGCTGGTTCGGTTTACGAGGTCGGCAGTCGAGGGGTGGACTTCTCCGGTTAAATTGTCGGTCGACGTGACGGCCGACGGCCGCGGCGACTTCGACGTCCCGGCCGGCCCCCAGGGCGCTGCGTGGCGTTTTCCCGCCGAAGGACTCTACAAGGCGACGGCGGTCATGGAAGCGTCGCCCGGCGGGACGGCTCAGCATTCGTTCTGGGTCGAGGCCGTCGGGCAGACGGAACGCCGAGGCGTCTTTCTGGTCGTCGACTATCCTTATGAAGGACAGACCGTGGAGCGCGATTTGCCTTGCCGGGCCCGAGCGCTGAGCTTCAGCGGCAAGCGGATTCAATCCGTCTCCTTGGCCGTGGACGGCGCGGAGATCGGCCGCGTCTACAGCCTGCCATATGAATTCGAAGTCCCCTGGCGGACGGTCGGAGGCGGCGAACGCGTCCTGACCCTCACGGCCGTGGACGACGCGGGAGAAAAAGCCGTCGTTAAAAGGACGGTCCGAATCTCGGATTATTTCGATTTGAGGCCCGCCGATAACGCCGTCCTTTCCGGCTCGAACGTCCGGGTGAGCTGGACGGGGCGGAATTTCGGCCAGGCGTCCGTGCGGTATCGGCCCAAGGGCGAAACCGAATGGAGGACGGCCGTCGGGCAAAATGGCCGCTTTCGCCTGGTCGATCTGGCCGGCCTCGAACCGGGAACGGCCTATGAATTCCGGCCCGAGGGCGGCGGCGAGCCGGGCCCCATCCGGGCCGTCACCAAGGTCAAGGGTCTGGCCTTCGGCCGTTCCCGTTACGGCGCGACCATCAGGCGCGACTATGACCAGCGCGTGGGCGTTTCGGTGCGCAATCACGCCGACAAACCTCTGACCGTCCGTCTGGAATGCGGACTCGTTCCTGAGGAAAGCCGTCTTCTGGCCGGATTCGTCGGTGAGGGCTCAGAGGGCGCACCCTTGATCCTGCAGCCGGGCGAAGAACGGGATTTCCTGCTGGGCATCAGCGCCCAGGACTCGGTTCGGGCGGAGAACCGCTTCCCGATCCGGATCACCTCGGACAGCGGTTTCAGCGATGAAGCCGAAGTCGATCTCCGCGTCGTCATGCCCGACGTCAAGCTGGAATGGGAGCCCGCCGGCGACAAGCCCTCCGGCACCGGGAAAGTTTTCCGGCTGAGGAACAAGGGCGACGGCCTGACCGATCTTTATATCGAAAGCAGCACGTCCGACATCATCCTCTCGCCCTCCGTCCAGCACGCCCTCTTCCCGCCCGGCGGGACGATCGAAATCACGGCCGACGCCCGGCTTTACGAGGGGTTCAGTGCGGCGGATGGAAAACTCACCGCCCGCGCCGCGGATAAACGGATTTCCACCGACGTCCGGATCGCCCTGAAGGAAGGCCAGAGTCTGTTCAACGTCCCCCTCGTTCCCGGGCTGGACCCTTCCGCGGAGCCCGGCGCCGATTCCCAGCTCCTCGCCGCCCGGGCGGCCGCGGGAGCCTATCTCAACGCCGCCAACGCGGACTGGACCCTCAAGAGTCGTCCCGAGGATGCGGACGGTGACGGGCGGATGGACCGCTGGTTCGTCGAAGACGGACAGGAGGACACCCTGTGGGTCGGCGACGATACCGACGGCGACGGTGAGATCGACTTCGTCCACGCCGATATCGGCCGCGACGGCGTTTTCGACTACTCGGCCCTCCGATCGAAGGCCGGGTGGGAGCCGACCAACCTCGTCGAAGCCTGGCTGGAGATGGGATTCTCCCTTCCCTGGGCCCGAAATGCCTACGAGAAACATGATGTCGACATCGTCGTCAACGGCGTCGTGATCGGAAAACTGCGGGAAGCGGTCCCGGAGGGAAATTACGCCTTCCGCATGCCGTCCTCCGTGCTCAAATTCAACGCCGCGGGGGAGCTGGAGGCCAATCAAATCGAGATCCAGTCCCGCCATTTGCGGGGCGGCCATTATGTCGTCACCAGCAACTTCAACATCCGGTATCGCTTGACCGGAACCCGGCTGTGGATCGCCGCCGGCACGCGCGAGGAAGCCAACCGTACGGCCCTGGCTTCTCCGGGCCTGGTCATGAACGGCCCGGATTATAGCCTTTCCTCGGCCGAGATACGGTTGGACGGCCCTACTCCGCCGGCCAAGGGCTCGGACGTCGGCATCAGCGTCCTGGTCCGAAACATGGGCGCGACCGGCGGGCGAAACGTTCCCCTGGCCTTGATGGCGGCGGCCCCCGGCGCCCCGGGGGTCGTGATCGCCCGCCAGGAAATCCAGGATATGCCGCTTCTGGGGTCGCAGCTCGTCCGGCTGCCTTGGAAGGCGGCGGCGGGAACGCATGCTCTGCGCGTCGTCGTCGACCCGGAGAACATCTGCGGCGACGTCGACCGGAGCAACAACGAAGCCATCCTGTTCGTGACGGTTCCCGGGGACGACGCCAAGCCCTCGGTCCGCGTCCTGGGGCCGGCCGACGGAGCCGTGCTGAAAGAGACGGCGGTCGCCGTCCTGGCCGAGGCCGAGGACGACGGCGGGATTGCGCTGGTCGAAGCCAGGGTGGACAACGGCCTCTGGACAAGGCTGCCTGGAGCCAAGACCTATGAAGGGACGGCGCTTCTGCAACCCGGCCCGCATGGGATCTCCGTCCGGGCCACGGATGGGAGCGGCAACCAGGTGGAACAGACGGTCAAGGTGACGGTGGAAGCCCGGCCGCCGGAGGTGCGGATTCTGGCGCCGGCCGAAGGGACGTCTTTTAATGTCCGGCAGGCCGAAGTGAAGATCAAGTCCGGCCCGGGAACGATCCTCTTGGCGGTTCGAGTAAACGGCGGTCCCTGGAAGCGGCTGGAAGCCCAGGATGGCGCGGCCGCGGCGACCGTCCCACTGTCGTTCGGCCCGGCGGTCATTGAAGCGGCCGCCGTGGATTCGCGGGGCGCGATGGGCTTGGCCGCCGTGCGCGTCCAATGCGTCAAACAGCCCGAGGCTCAGGATGCCGCGGCGGCAGAGGCGGAAGGAGCCGAAGAAGGCTGGGTCAGGATCGAAGGGTTCGGCCTCGTGAACATGTTTGGTCCACCCTCTCAAATTCTGCCCATTTCCATGCCCGCGGCGCCGCCCGGCGGGCCGCCGCGCAAAGATGCTTCGTCTCGGGGAGAACGCTCATGACCACCAGGCCATGGAAATACGCGTCGTTTTTTGCTCTGGCCTTCGGATTTCTGGCGGAGCCGGCCTGGGTTCAGACCAAGCCGCAGCCCCCGGCGGCGGCGAAGAAACCGAGGATTGTCGGGGTCGAGATCAAAATGTCGGACAAGGAGCACCCGTTGATCCCCATCTCCCAGGTCAGGATCCCCCGGGATATCATCAAAAAAAACGGCGAGCTTCATTTGGGGATCGAGGAGGCCCGGAAGGCCATCAAAACGCTCAAGGACGGAGACGTCCTGGTCTTCGGCGTCCACTCCAATCCCAAGGGATTCATGGACGGCGACAAGCTCGTTCCCTGGAAGGAATTCTGGAACTATTTCCGGCCCGGTGAAAAACCGCCCAAGCTCTCCAACATCGTCATCTGCGGCTGCATGGTCCATTATCCGAAAAAAGCAATGGAGGACAAAATTGACCCTCGGGAAATTGAGCCGCTGCGGCGCTATTTATACACGGAAAGCCTTTTTCTCCCCGTGGAGTATTATGGATGGGGACATGTGACGGTGGCGGAGTCGATTCTCCAAGGGATTCTCGACGGTGTTCCGCTCAAGGATCTCGAATCGCGGAAGGCGGACAAATTCCATTTCATCAACGGCCCGGTCATACCGCCCGTCGCCCATGCGCCGGGGGGGCTTCTGGGGATCCAGCAGAAAAAGGAGTCCTGGTACTGCACGAACAGGCCCAACATAGGGGTCCAATGCACACCCGCCCCCCAAGTTAAAAAAGGCGAAGCGGCGCTCCCCGGCCTGCCCCAAGTCTTGAAGTCGGCCGCCGAGCTCCAGGACCAGCTTAAAGCCATGGGGATAAACCCGGCTTCGTTTAATTCCTTCCAAGATGCCCTGCTCGCCGCGGTCCGAAACGCCAAGTCGCCCGCCGATGTCCCGGCCTTTCTCAGGCCGCCCGGCCTGCCGACTCCCGATCAGGGCGATCCCCAAGCGATGCGGAGGTGGACCGCGGCGGCGGAAGCCTCGGCCGCGGCCTGGTGCGTACGAGTGTTGAGCATCGGGCTATCGAACAAGGCCGGCGGGCCGGCAGTCGTCCGGACATCCTTGAAAACGTCGCTTAACGGCCGGCTTAATGAGTTGAAGAGCCTGGGGAGTCCGGTCGTTCAAGCCGTGAATTCGCTTTAAGATTCCGGCTTTCCATCCGGGCAGGCCCAGGAGGAAGCCTGAGCTGTCAGGGGTCAACTTCTGCCGCCCAGGCCTGTCCCTTGCCCCCGATTTATACGTTCGCGGCGCAAAACCCCGATTTTTAAATCGGGGTACATAGCGCCGCACTCATAAAGCGGAAGCCGTGCTTTATGAGTACAGGCCAAAGCGCCGCTCAGTATTAGCCCTGGATATTCCCCGGGCCTTGCCTGGCAAGTCCTATGGTTTTAATAGGGTTCAGCCCGCCCTCATTCGTTTCACGAATGAGGACTGCAAAGCGGGGAGTCGAATGGGTTTAATAAATCGGGGTTTAGCGCCGGCGAACGTATCGAGGATCAACTTTTGTGACGTGTTTGGGGCGGAATCGGGCGGAATTCAGCCGCTGGCGCCGGATATCGTCCCGGGGGTGTTTCTGCGAAAAGTTTTGTATTTTCGACGGATTCTCCTATAATTCAAATCGGGACGGGCGGTTAGCTCAGCGGTAGAGCATCGGTCTTACACACCGGTGGTCGCAGGTTCGAACCCTGTACCGCCCACCACGAGGTGCCCATGACCGCACGGCGCAAGTTTTTTTTCATTATCTGAATGCCCGAAAAAACGTCCCCCATCCGCATCCTCATCGTCGAGGATGAAACCATCGTCGCCCAGGATATCCGCCTGATGATCGAAGCGATGGGATACAAAGCCGCCGGGACCGCGACGACGGGAGAAGGGGCTCTGGAATTGGCGGCCGCCCTATGTCCCGATCTCATCCTCATCGATATTTCCCTCCAAGGCGTTCTCGACGGTGTGGAAACCGCGGCCGAAATCCGCCGCCGGCACCATAAGCCGGTCATCTTCATCACCGCCATGAGCGACCCCGGGACGCTCCAGCGGGCCCAAGGCAGCGAACCGTTTGCCTACTTGTACAAGCCGTTTGAGCAGAGGGAGCTTTACGCCGCCGTCGAAACGGCCCTGGTCAAACACCGCATGGAGGCGGCCCTGCGGGAGAGCGAGGAGCGCTACCGCCGGCTTTTCGAGGGTATGAAAAGCGGGGTGGCCGTCTACGAAGCCGTCGACGGCGGAAAGGATTTTATTTTACTGGATTTCAACGAGGCCGCCGAGCGCATCGAGCGGGTGGATAGGCGCCGTGTCGTCGGCCGCCGATTGTCCGAGGTGTTCCCGGGCGCCGGGGCGATGGGCCTGATCGAGGCCTTGCGCCGGGTCTGGCGAACGGGTCTCCCGCTCCTGCTTCCCCCCGCTTTCTACCGGGACGATCGGATCGAGGGCTGGCGTGATACCACGATCTACAAGCTCCCCTCGGGCGAGATTGTCGCCGTGTATGATGATGTCGGCGAAAAACGCCGGGCCGAGGAGGAACTCCGCCGGACCGCCGACGAGCTGCAACGGCTGGCCGATCACCTTCAGACCGCCAGGGAAAACGAACGGACGCGGATCGCCCACGAACTGCATGACGAACTGGGTCAGGCGCTGACGGCGATGAAAATGGACATCGCCTGGCTCGTGGACAAGCTGCCCGACGATCCCCGCCTGCGCAAACGCACCGCCGACCTGGCCGCCCTGGCCGATTTCACTCTGAAAAACGTCCGCCAACTGTCCCAGGAAATGCGTCCCGGCGTCCTGGATGATCTCGGAATAGGACCCGCCGTGGAATGGCTGGCCGGAGACTTTTCCGAGCGGACGGGCATCCCCAGCCGGGTTTCCGCGGCTCTCGATGAGAGCCTGCTCTCCAAAGGACAGATCACGGCCCTGTTTCGGATCGTCCAGGAAGCCCTGACCAACGTTTCACGCCATGCCCGCGCCGGAAGCGTCCGGATTGTCTTGAAAGCGCTCCGCCGGGCGGTCGTTCTTCGCATCACCGACAACGGGCGGGGTATTACATCGGACGAGATCTCCGGCCGCAAGTCGCTCGGGCTCGTCGGCATGCGCGAACGAGCCCTGGCCGCCGGAGGTCGATTCACAATCGAAGGGCGGACGGGGCGCGGCACCAAGGTCCAAATCGTCATCCCCGCCCCCGGCGTAGGCCGATCATGAAAAAACGGTATCTCGTCGTCGACGATCATGCCGTCGTCCGTCAGGGTCTTCTTCGAATCCTGGCCGAATCCCCCGCTCCACCCGCGGTGGATGAAGCCGGAAGCATGCGCGAGGCCCTGGCGAAAACGGCGGCCGTCGCCTATGACGCCGTCATCCTGGACATCTCCCTCCCCGACGGCAGCGGCCTGGACGCCCTCAAGGGCATCAAACGCCTCCGGCCCCAAACGCCCGTCCTGATCCTGAGCATCCATCCCGAGGAGCAATACGCGGTCCGGTCCATCAAAGCGGGAGCGTCCGGGTACTTGACCAAGGACAGCGCCCCGGCCGAGCTCGTCGCGGCCCTGGTCCGCATCGGCGAGGGTCGGCGCTACGTGGGTGCGGCTTTGGCCGAACGGCTCGCCGACGCGCTCGACCACCCGCCGGAAAAGGCCCGCCACGAGACGCTGTCCGACCGGGAATTCCAGGTGCTCGGCCTGGTCGCCGAGGGCAAGACAACCGGCGAAATCGCGGCCGGATTGTTCCTCAGCCCGAAAACTATCAGTACCTACCGGCTCCGTATCCTGACCAAGCTGAATCTGCGGACGACGGCCCAGTTGATTCAATACGCCGTGAAAAACGGCCTGTGCGACTGACCTTCGTCTTTTTTCCTTCAGATATTAAAATCCGATCTCTTCCATTTTGTTGTGGTGAGAACTAGAAAATCCTTGTCGGACGAATACGGACAAAAAAAAGCGCTTTCCGCCGATACCGCCGCCGCCGGCCGGGGGATTATGCTCAAAGCGGATTATTGTCCATGAAACTTCTGATCGTCGAAGATTCCAAACTGCTCGTCGACCGTCTGAAAGCGATTCTGTCCGAAAATCCCGATATCGAAATCGTGGGAACGGCGAGCGGCCCGCAGAAGGCCTTGGGCCTGTACGAGTCCTTGAAACCCGAAGTCGTCGTTCTGGACATCCGCCTTCAAGGAGGAACGGGATGGGACGCTCTCGTGGCCCTGAAAAAAAATCCCTTTCCCCCGACCGTCATCATCCTGACCAATTTTCCCTCGGTTTTTCACCGCCGCAAAGCCTTGCGGGGCGGGGCCGATCATTTTCTCGATAAATCCCAGGAATTCGAGAGGCTGCCCGGTCTGCTGAAAGAGCTGGTTTCCCGAGGGACGGCCGGCCTCGGGACGGCGTTGGGGGAGAAGAAGGACCGCCCATGAGAGAAAGATTCGCCCGCCGTTTCCCTCTCTTGATTCCATCGAAACGACCGGACGCCGGCCGGCGCGAGAGGCCCCGCTCATGAATGATCCGCAAAAAAATGGAAGAGAAAAGATTCGGCTTTTGCTGATCGAAGACGATCCCAGCGATGCCGCGCTTCTTCGCCTCATGTTGTCCGAGGCCGGGTTCTCCGTCGATTTGGAGACGGCCGGGACGGCGGCGGATGGCGCGGCGCATCTCAAGAATAACGAATTCGACATCGTCCTGCTCGACTTGGGATTGCCGGATACGAACGGGATAGAGACGTTCTACCGTATCTCCAAGGCGGCCGGCTCCGTCCCCATCCTCGTCCTGAGCGGGAACGAGGACGAACATCAAGCCCTGGACGCCGTCAAGGCCGGCGCTCAGGATTACCTGGTCAAGGGCGCCATCAACGGCTCCGCCCTGGACCGCTGTATCCGTTATGCCATAGAAAGAAAAAAAACCGAAAGCGCGCTTCGAGAAAAGGAGCAATCGCTCCAGCATCTCATCCGCGAAAAAGACGGCCTCCTCCGGGAGATCCACCATCGAATCAAAAACAACCTTCAACTCGTCGTCAGCCTGCTCAACCTCCAAGCCGGACTTTTGACCGATCCTGCGGCCCGCACCGCCCTGAAAGAAAGCCGCCAGCGCGTTCGCACCATATCGCTCATCCACGAACAACTGTACCGGACCGAAAACCGAGGCCGGGTCGGGCTCTACCGTTACCTGCAAAGCCTGATCTCCAACATCGCTTCCTCGTTCGGAGAAAAAGGAAGCCGGGTGGTCATCGAATGGGATCTGGAGGAGGTCGAACTGCCCCTCGGCAAAGCCGTTCCCTTGGGGCTTCTGGTCAACGAGCTGCTGACCAACGCGATCCAACACGCCTTTCCCGACGGCCGTCCGGGAAAGATCCGCGTCTCCCTGTCCCGGCCGCCGGACGGGCGCATCGTTTTGGCCGTGGTCGACGACGGCGTCGGCATCCCCGCGGGACTGGATTTCCGGAAAACCGAAACGCTGGGGCTCCAGATCGTCACCCTCCTGGCCGAACAACTCGACGGGCGAATCGATCTCGTCTCCGAAGGCGGGACCCGGTTCCGAATCGAGTTCGAGGAAACTCTTCTCCGCCCGAACGGCCTGCCCAAGCCGGGTTCCGAGGAGATTGAGTAAACCATGAACGCCGCCATGACCAAAATCAGGATCCTGATCGTCGAGGATGAAAGCCTGGTGGCCAAAGACATCCAAAACATGCTCCGCGGCCTTGGTTATGAAGTTTTAAACATCCTCTCGACCGGGGAAGAGGCCCTGGAAGTCGTTGCCGATTGGGCCCCCGACCTGATCCTTATGGACATCGTTCTTAAGGGAGAGATCGACGGGATCTACGCCGCGGAAAAGATCTGGGAAACCCATGCCATCCCGGTCATCTATCTGACCGCCTATGCCGACGAGGCAACGCTTCTCCGGGCCAAAGTCACCGAGCCGTTCGGCTATATCCTTAAACCGTTCGATGAACGGGAGCTTCAAACGACCATCGAAATGGCCTTTTACAAGGCCAAGATGGACAAGAAACTGCGGGAACGCGAGGAATGGCTGGCGACCGTTCTCAAATCGATCGGCGACGGCGTCATCGCCACCGACGACCAGGGAAAGGTGTCGTTCATGAACCCGCTCGCCGAACGCCTTTCCGGCTGGAGTCAGAGCGAGCTCCTCCATCGCCCCCTGACCGAAATCCTCCCCCTTCCGGAAGTGGACGGCGGCCGGCTTTCGGGAGTGAGCACCCCCGCCAATGAAGGCCTGCTGACGGCCAAAAACGGCGAGACGATTCCGATCGAACAAACCGTTTCCCCCATCGCCGGCCCGCGGAAAGAGAGGCCCGGCCACGTCCTGATTTTCCGGGACATCACCCAGCGCAAACGCACCGAGGCCGAACTTAAACAAAGCTGGGTCCGCTTACAGAAAGCCCTGGCCGGTACGATCAAGGCCATGGCTTTGACGATTGAAATACGCGATCCGTATACGGCGGGCCATCAGCGCCGGGTCAGCACGCTGTCGTGCGCGATCGCCGCCAAGATGGGTTTATCCACCGATCGCATCGAAGGTCTTCACATGGCCGGCGACATCCACGACCTGGGAAAGATCTCCGTCCCGGCCGAAATCCTGAGCAAACCCGGCCAGCTTTCCGAGATCGAATTTTCCATCATCCGGGCGCACGCTCAGGTCGGGTACGACATCCTCAAATCGATCGAGTTTCCCTGGCCGCTGGCGACCATCGTCTATCAGCATCATGAACGGATGGACGGGTCCGGGTATCCCAACAAACTCCGGAACGGGGATATTCTTCTCGAAGCGCGCATCCTTTGCGTCGCCGACGTGGTCGAAGCCATGTCCTCCCACCGTCCGTATCGGCCTTCGCACGGGGTGGAAAAAGCCCTGGCTGAAATCATGGCCAATCGCGGCCGTCTCTACGACACCGGGGCCGTCGATGCCTGTATGGAACTCTTCCGCAACGAAGACTTCGCCTTCGATTGACCATGCGCCGCGCCGCGACCTATTTCCCGCCGGCTTTGGCCGGATTACTCTCCCTCGGCGGGCTGGCCGCCTTTGTGGTCCTTTTCATTCGCCGGATGAACGTTTATTGGTTCATCCTGTCTCCCCTCATTTTCGCCGTTTATCAGATTCCGGCCGCGGCGGTTTATTTCTTCTGGAAGCGAAGACGCTCCCCAGGCGAAGGTCGGGAAGAGAAGGAAGCGGCGGAAGAATAATAGCGCCCCCGACGGGATTCGAACCCGTGTTGCTGCCGTGAAAGGGCGGTGTCCTGGGCCTCTAGACGACAGGGGCGCAAAGAAAAAAATGAGCCGTGCTGGGCTCGAACCAGCGACACCCGGCTTAAAAGGCCGGTGCTCTACCACTGAGCTAACGGCCCGGCTAAAGAGCGATTATTTATAGCGGATTGCCCCGACGGAGTCAAGACGAATTAAACCCATTCGCCTCCCCCAGGATTAATACGGAGCGGTGCTTTAACACCGATTGGCAAAGAATTGCAAATCGGCGCTTTGCGCCGCGAATGTATAAACCCATCCGCCCCCCCGGCCGCCGTCGAGGTTAGATGGCGACGAAATGGACGATGATCCAGCGGCCGTTGTGGGCCACGTTCAGCGTTTCATCCTTGAGTTTATACATCTTCATGTCGACTTTATAGCTCTTGACCGTCCCATCCTTGAGAGTGACGGCGATGTCGATGTCCTTGGTATGGATATTGCCCTTCAAGTCGCGGATGGCCGGCAGCTGACCGGCGCCGAGGGAGAAGGAGGTGATGTCCTCTTCCTTCTGAGCGGCGGCCTTGGCTTCGTTATAGCCCTTTTTCAGGTCGTTATGGAGACCGTATTCCTCATCGTATTTTTTCTGAGCGGCGTCGACCTTGACCTTGGCGGCGGCGCGGGCGCCTCCCGTGCGGGCCGTGTCGAATTCATCCTTGGCCGCGTCCAAGGCATCCTTGGCGGCCATGACCGGCTCAATATGCTGTTCCTGCTTCTTTTTGAAATCAATCTCCTGGGCGTTCAAGTCGGAAAGCTTAGCCGGTTCGATCTTCTCTTCGCTGACCCGCGTGATCTTCCAGCCGGCAAACTCCAGGGTCAACGGTTCGAGAGCCATGCTCGAAAGGGTGGTGATGTCGTTCAGGGAGACGGCGTTGAAATACCGGGAGAGCAAGCCTTTTTCCGGGCTCGATTTGCAACTCGTCCAAGTGAACAATACAAGCAAAGCCCCCAGCACGATCAAGCTTTTTTTCCTCATTGTGCCTCCTTCCAGTTCGGTTATGGGATCATTATTATGGAATTCGGCTTGATTTGCAAGCCGAAAGACATACCCCGGGAGACGGAAATCCCACTCCGCGGTCATTATAAAGGAGCCGGCTGCAATAAAGCAACTCGGATCGGCGATCGGATCGGATCGGCGTTTGAGTCGCCTCCTCTCTTGTGTTATAAATCTAGTTCTTTCGCATCAACTTCATTTTACGAAGACGAGGTTTCATATGCCGAAGGGAATCATAGAAACCGTTATCGCCCGGCATCGAAAGGACCGCGCCCGGCTGCTGGACATCGTCCGGGATGTCCAGGCCGAACTCAAGGCCGTCCCTCCGGCCGCCGCGGCCCGGATCGCCGAGCTTCTCGGCGTGTCCACCGTCGAGGTCGAAGGCGTCGTGTCCTTCTACCATTTCTTCAGCGGCACGCCCGCAGGAACGTACGCCGTCTATCTGAACTCCAACATCGTCTCGGTGATGAAAGGGCGGGCCGCCGTAGCCGCCGCGTTCGAAAAAGCGGCCGGAGTCTCCTTCGGCGGCATCACCTCCGATGGGCGGATCGGCTTGCACGACACTTCCTGCATCGGAATGAACGACCAGGAGCCGGCGGCGGTCATCAACGGAGTCATTTTCACGAAATTGACCCCGGCCCTGGTCAAGGCGCTCGTCGCCGCCATGCGCGCCGGAACGGACATCGGCAAAATGGTCCGAGAATACGGCGATGGAGCCAACCAATCCCGCCTTGTCAGGGCCATGGTCCGGAATAATCTTCGCCGCAAAGGGCCGGTCCTCTTCGCCCCCTTTCGGTCGGGAGCGGCCCTGAAAAAAGCCGTCGCCCGAACCCCCCAGGATGTCATCGCGGAAATCAAACGGGCCGTCCTCCTCGGCCGCGGCGGAGCGGGCTTCCCCACGGGATTGAAATGGGAGTTCTGCCGTCGGGAGAAGGGCAACCGCCATTTTGTCGTCGGCAACGCCGACGAGGGCGAACCCGGCACTTTCAAGGACCGGGTCATCCTGACCGAGATGCCCCATCTTTTGTTCGAGGGTATGGCCCTGGCCGGTTACGCTGTGGGAGCCGCAGAAGGGGTTCTCTATCTCCGGGCCGAATACGCTTACCTCAAACCCCATCTCGATGCCGTCCTGGCCTCTCTGCGCAAGAAAAAGCTCCTCGGCCGTTCGGTGGCGGGCAAAAAAGGATTCGCCTTCGACATCATCGTCAAACTGGGCGCCGGCGCCTACATCTGCGGCGAGGAATCCGCCCTCCTCGAGTCGGCCCAGGGCAACCGCGGGGAACCGCGTGACCGGCCCCCTTTCCCCGTCCAGTACGGCTATCTCGGACTGCCGACGACGGTCAACAACGTGGAGACCCTTTGCGCGGCGGCGCGCATCATGGAAAAAGGAGCGGATTGGTTTAAAACGATCGGGACGGCCCGTTCGACGGGAACCAAGCTCCTTAGCGTGTCGGGCGACTGCAAAAGGCCCGGCGTTTACGAAGTGGAATTCGGCCTTTCCGTGGCCGATCTTCTGGGAATGGCCGGCGCCGCGGATGCCCAAGCCGTCCAGGTCGGCGGCCCTTCCGGAGCCTGCATCCCGCGCTCCCAGTTCGACCGCCGGATCGCCTTCGAGGACCTGCCCACGGGAGGCTCGATCATCGTCTTCGGGCCGGAGCGGGACCTTTTCGAAGTCGTCCATAATTTCATGGAGTTCTTCGTCGAGGAATCCTGCGGCTGGTGCACTCCCTGCCGCGCGGGCAACGTCCTTTTGAAACGCAAACTGGAAAAAATCATCGACGGCAGGGGCACCTCCCGGGACCTGACCGAGATCGAAGCCTGGGGCAAGATCATCAAATCCATGAGCCGCTGCGGCCTGGGCCAGACCTCCCCGAATCCCATCCTGAGCACACTCCAAAACTTCCGTGAGATGTACCAGGCTAAAATCCGCGCCGATAGAGCCTTCCTTCCCGAATTCGACCTGAAGGAATCCGTCCGGGCGGCGTCCGCAGTGACCGGGCAGACGTTCATCGAGCACGCGGCGGAGGCCGACCATGAGTAAAACCAAGTCCATCCCCGTCATCAAGTTCAGCATCGACGGCCGGGAATGCACGGCCAAACCCGGCCAGACCATCCTGGAAGCGGCCAAGGCCAACGGCATCTATATTCCGTCCCTGTGCGCCGTCGAAGGGCTGAAGCCCGCCGGCAGCTGCCGCGTCTGCACCGTACGCGTCGGCGGCCGGTACCAGGCGGCTTGCACCTTCCCCGTCAGCGAGGGCATGATCGTGGAAAACGAGGCCCCCGACCTCCAGGATATGCGCCAAGCGCTTATCGAGATGCTCTTCGTCGAAGGCAATCAT
>Ga0315287_10003056_pt1 | contig 16060 bp, 12 predicted proteins | sample YL17G11_0_MG_FD_205037 | JGI IMG/M metagenome (GOLD analysis project Ga0315287, IMG submission 205037) | Sediment microbial communities from Yellowstone Lake, YNP, Wyoming, USA - YL17G11_0 | ecosystem: Environmental > Aquatic > Freshwater > Lake > Sediment | place: USA: Wyoming | collected... | reverse complement strand
GGACGCCGCGCCAGATGTTGGCGGCGATCGTCGAGAACCGCGCCATCCAGGGCTCGCCCAGGAAGTCGATGTACTGGTGGATCACGCCCATGCGCATCAGCGTCCAGCTGATGATCGAGAACTGCGAATCGTAGATCCACCAGAACGCGATCGCCGACAGCGCCGTCGGCACGATGAACGGCAGCAGCACGGCGGCCCGGAAGAACGCCTTGAACGGAAGGTGCTCGTTCAACAGCAGCGCGAGCCAGAGGCCGAGCGCGAACTTGATGACGCTCGCGATCGTGGTGTAGAAGAGCGTGTTGAACAGGGCGAGCCGCGTGACGTCGTCGCCCCAGAGAAAGACGAAATTCTCGAGGCCGATCCAGACCCCGTCGCGGCCGATCTTGGTGTCGGTGAAGCCGAGGTAGGTCCCGAGTCCCAGCGGGTAGGTGAGGAAGAGCAGCAACAGGACCGCCGCCGGCAGCATGAAGACCAGCCCCAGCAGGTGCCGGTCGTCGAGCGCGCGCGACAGTGCCGATTGTTGCGAAGCCATCAGATACCCGAAGCAGGAGACCGGGAGACGAAGGCGCGATCAGGAAGCCCTCTGCGCCGTCCGGTACGAAGACGCGGCCAACGCGCGGATTGAACGGCGCCGCGAGGCGCCGCTCGAATCCGCGCAGACAGTGCGCCGCCACGGCAGGTCAATGGCCGGAGCCCGTCCACCAGACCGCGGCGACGCACTATCAGACCTTGTAATACCGCTCCGCCCGCTTCTGCGCCCGCTCGGCCGCTTCCTTCGGCGTCTTCGACCCCGACGCCGCTTCGGCGACCATGTTGACGACGATGAAATCGGACAGCGCGCCCGCGGACGCATAGCCCATCTTGCCGGCCGTGCCCGAGGGCAGCATGTTGATCATCGAGTTGCGGTAGGGCGTGTGCTTCGGGTCCGACGTCCAGATCGGATTCTTCTCGTACGCACGCAGCGCCGGGGTGACATAGCCGATCGACGCCTGCACCCACGGATCGATCTGTTCGGCTTCCATCATGAACCGCAGGTATTCCTTCGCCGCCTTCGGATACTTGGTGTACTTGAAGATCATCTGGTTGAAGAACAGCTGGAACTCGGTGGGCCGGCCCACCGGCCCGATCGGCATGTTGGCGTGGTTGATGTCCGCCGCCATCTCCTTGACCTTGGGGTCGGCCGAGGTTTTCGCCGCGTAATAGATCGAGATGCCGTTGTTGGTGAGCGAGATCTGGCCGTCGAGGAACGCCTTGTTGTTGTTCGGATCGAGCCACGACAGCGTCCCGGGAACGAACGTCGCGTAGAGCTCCTTCGCGTACTCGAGCGCCTTGATCGTTTCCGGGCTGTCGATCACGACCTTGTTGTCCTTGTCGACGAGCTTGCCGCCGAACGCCCAGACGAGCCAGTTGCACCACGTGTTGCCGTCGCCGGTCGCGTTGCCGAGCGCGAATCCGGGCGGCGTTCCCTTGTCCTTGAGGGCCTTGCACAGCTTGAGGAAGCCGTCGGTGTCCTTCGGGTAGCTGTCGAACCCGGCCGCCTTGACGTGGCTTTCGCGGTAGACCATGCAGACGCCGGCCACACCCAGCGGGACGCCGATCCATTTCTTGCCGTCCGGGCGCAGGTACGGATCGCAGACCGGATACCAGCCGCCGTACTTGGCACCGAGGTACGCGCAGACATCGGTCACGTCGACCAGTTTCTCGGGATAGAGGTTGGCATCGTCGTTGGTCGACAGGATGATGTCCGGACCCGCGCCGGTATTGGCGGCCACCGCGGCCTTGGGCCGCACGTCCTCCCAGCCCTCGGCGTCGACGCGGACCTCGATGCCGTACTTTTCGCTGAACTTCCTGACGTTGGCCATGTACTGGTCTTCGTCGCCCTGGACGAAGCGCTTCCACCGCAGGACGCGCAGCTTGGCGCCCTTCTCCGGGATATTGCTCCACTGGGCGTTGGCGTCCTTCACCCAGACAAAAGGCCCGACCGCGGCGGCGCCTGCGACGGCCGCCGTCGATTGCAGGAACTTGCGACGCTTGCTGTTGCTCATGTCTTCCTCCTCGGTTGTGGGCACGCCGCCGGTGGGCGCGGCCCGATTCTAGGCTCGTGCGGCGAGTCGTACGCCGCTCGCCGCATCGAACAGGTGCGCCCGAGCGAAGTCGGGGACGAGATGGATGCGGTCGTTGGGGCGGCAATCGGTGCGGTCGCGGATCGTGGCGGTGATCTCGCGGCCGTTGAAGCGGCAATAGAGCTGGGTGTCGGCGCCGGTGGGCTCGACCACGACCACGTCGACGGGCACCCCGCCGCCGCCGGCCTGCGCGCAGTGTTCGGGACGGATTCCGTACACGACCGCCTGGCCGTCGCTCGCGCGCGCGCTCGCCGGCAGCGGCAGCGCGACACCGCCGTCGAACGCAACCTCCAGCCGGCCGGCGACGGCACGCGCCGTGCCCGGAATCATGTTCATCGCGGGGGAGCCGATGAAGCCGGCGACGAAGCTGTTGACGGGCCGGTCGTAGAGATCGAGCGGGCCACCGGTCTGCTCGACCACGCCGTCCTTCATCACCACGATCTTGTCGGCCATCGTCATCGCCTCGATCTGGTCGTGCGTGACGTAGATCGACGTCGTCTTGAGCCGCTGGTGGAGCTCCCTGATCTCGGTGCGCATCTGCACCCGCAGCTTGGCATCGAGATTCGACAGCGGCTCGTCGAACAGGAACACCTGCGGATCGCGGACGATCGCGCGGCCCATCGCCACCCGCTGCCGCTGTCCGCCGGAGAGCTGCCGCGGGTAGCGGTCGAGGTAGGGTTCCAGGCCGAGGATGTCGGCGGCCTTCTTCACCCGCGCGCCGATCTCGGCCTTCGACTGCTTCGCGAGCAGCAGCGCGAACGACATGTTGTCGCGCACCGTCATGTGCGGGTAGAGCGCGTAGTTCTGGAACACCATCGCAATGTCGCGCTCCTTGGGGAGCTTGCGGTTCACGACGACGCCACCGATCGAGACCTCGCCCTCGGTGATTTCCTCCAGCCCGGCGATCATCCGCAACAGCGTCGACTTGCCACAGCCCGAGGGCCCGACCAGCACGCAGAATTCGCCGTCGGCGATGTCGACGTCGACGCCGCGGATCACGTGCGTCGAGCCGAAATGCTTGTGCACCCCGCGGATGGTTACGGCTGCCATAACCGATAGTGTAGCCCGTGTTGAGCGCAGCGAAACCCGGGCGGGTGCCAGGATGGGCGATGGCCACCACCGACGGGGGAGACGGGGTCAGATGCGTAGCCAGCCCCAACGGGGTCGGGTCCGCAACAAAGGTTGCGGCTGCGGCCCCGGCCTTTGTTATCGATCTGACCCCATCGGCCGCAACCGCTCAAGGCTTGCGGGTGCCAGCCACGACCACGTAATCCGGCCGGCCCGTCCGCACCCAGGTGACGAGGTTCTGCGCGGCCTTGCGCCGCAGCTCGCGCTCCGCCTCCACCGAATAGAACGCGGCATGCGGGGTCAGGATCACCCGCGGATGGCCGAGGAGCGTCGAGCCGGCCGGCACCGGCTCCACCGGCAGCACGTCGAGGGCGATGCCCGCGAGCGTGCCACGTTCGAGCGCTGCGAGCGCATCGTCGACGGCGACGACCGCGCCCCGCGCCGTGTTGACGAGAAAGGAACCCGGCTTCATCAGGGCCAGCACCCCGGCATCAATCATGTTCCGGGTCTCGGCGGTGAGCGGGACATGCAGCGACACGACATCGCTCTCGGCGAACACGTCGCTCAATGTCCGGCGCTCGACGTAGGCAGGAAAATCGCCGTCGATGATGTAGGGATCGCAGGCGATCACGCGGCGGAACACGTTGCGGCCGATGTGCGCCATCCGCTTGCCGATGCGACCCAGCCCGACGATGCCGAGCGTCATGTCGCCGGCGCGGCGCAACTCGCCCGACGACAGGTAGTGCCACTGTCCGGCGTGGATGTCGCGGTGATAGGCGACGATGTTGCGGATGAGCGCCAGGGCCAGCCCCAGCGCGTGCGTGGCCACCTCGCCCACACCGTAGTCCGGCGAGTTGGCCACCCAGACGCCGTGCTTCGCGCAAGCCCCGGTATCGACGGTGTCGAAGCCCGCGCCGATCCGGCTGACGATGCCGAGCGCGGGCAGCGCGGCGACGACCCGCTCGGTGATGGGCGCGTACTGGAGCAGGATGCCGGCGCAGTCGCGCGCCGCGGCGATCACGGCGTCTTCGGTCCGGGCTTGCGCCGTGACCAGCTCGATGCCGGCGGCCGCGAACAGGCTGCGCTCCTGTTCGATGTCGGGGAATTCGTTGTCGGCGAACAGAACCCTGGACATGGCGATCGGGACGGCAAATTGGGAACGCGCAACCGTACTTGGTCACGGGTGATCGGTCAAGGACTGGACCGCAGCCCGGGACCGTAGCCCGGGTTGAGCGCCAGCGAAACCCCGGGCAAACGCCACATCGGGCGACCCCGCGGACTTCTCCGCAGACCGCGCTGCAGATCGCCGCTACAATTGCCGACTCCTTGCCCGTGGCACCCTTGCGCCATCGCCGCGGCCACCGGCACCCTGCCCCGGAGCAACCGATGAAAAAACTTTTCCAGACGACGATCGCCGGCAGCCTGCCCAAGCCCGGCTGGCTCGCGACACCCGGCCAGCTGTGGGCGCCGTGGCTGCTCGAAGGCGATGCGCTCGCCGACGGCAAGCGCGATGCCGTGCGCCTCGCGCTGCGCGACCAGGAGCGCGCCGGCATCGACATCGTCACCGACGGCGAGCAGACGCGCCGCCATTTCGTGACGACCTTCATCGAGGGCCTGGACGGCGTCGACTTCGAGCACCGGAAGACGGTGCGGATCCGCAATCGCTATGACGCCGATGTCCCGATGGTGGTCGGCCCGGTCGCGCGCCGGCATCCGATCTATCTCGAAGACGCGCGCTTCCTGCGCGGCGAAACCGACCGCAAGGTCAAGTACACGCTGCCCGGACCGATGACGATGGTTGATACGCTCTTCGACGGGCATTACCGGAGCCGCGAGAAGCTGGCCTGGGCCTTTGCGGAAATCCTGAACGAGGAAGCGCTGGCGATCGCGGCGGCCGGCATCGATGTGATCCAGTTCGACGAGCCGGCCTTCAACGTCTACTTCGACGAGGTGCGCGACTGGGGCGTGGTCACGCTGGAGCGCGCCATGCAGGGTCTGGCGTGCACGACGGCGGTCCACATCTGCTACGGCTACGGCATCAAGGCGAACAACGACTGGAAGAAGACGCTCGGGGCCGAGTGGCGCCAGTACGAACAGACGTTTCCGCTGCTCGCCGCCTCGCGAGTCGACCAGGTGTCCCTCGAGTGCGCGAATTCGCACGTGCCGATCGAGCTGATCGGGCTCCTGACCGGCAAGGATGTCCTGGTCGGCACGATCGACGTCGCCAGCGATCGCGTCGAGACGGCCGAGGACGTCGCGGCGACGATCCGCGCGGCGATGAAGCACGTCCCGCCCGAACGGATCTATCCGTGCACCAACTGCGGGATGGTGCCCCTGGCGCGCGCGGTCGCCCGCGGCAAACTGCACGCGCTGGGCGCCGGGGCCGCCCTCGTCCGGGCGGAGCTTGGGGCGCCCGCGTAGGACCGAAAAGACCAAAACCGCGACAGTTGCCCGGCCGCGGGGGCGCCGAATCTGGTTCGCTGGCATTTGCCGCCGAATGCGCGTACATTTCCAAAAGTGTTTTGTTTCAAGTAAGTAGTAAAGCACGCGCTGTTCGACCGCATTGCAGTCGTTCTACGTACTTTCCTTTCCTTGAGATCGAAACATTGGCCGGGTTCATCCCGATTTTTTTGTTCTTGAGGAAATACAGAAATGGCAACTGGAACTGTAAAGTGGTTTAACGACGCCAAGGGCTTCGGCTTCATCACGCCGGACGGCGGCGGCGAAGATCTGTTCGCGCACTTCTCGGCGATCAACATGCCGGGGTTCAAGACGCTGAAGGAAGGCCAGAAGGTCTCCTTCGAAGTCACGACGGGCCCGAAGGGCAAGCAGGCGAGCAACATCCAGGCTGCGTAAGCACCGGCGCGGTTCGTCCCGCGCCTGCAGCCAAGAAGAAGCCGGGCTCAATGCCCGGCTTTTTTCATTCCGGAAGCTCGAAGTGCTCAGCGGCCCGGCTGCGCCGCGCTCCCGCTGGCTGGCGCACCTGCCGGCCGTGGTCAGGCCCCGGCGCGCAGGGGTTCAGTAGCGCTTCTCGACACGGCGACATCGCCGAACTCGTGCACCGCCATCTGCTCGATGTCGCCGTCGCGTTTGTAGTAACCTCGGCACTTTCCGTCCCCCCGCTGCTCCATCACCATGCTGATCGACGTCACCCGCCTGGACGGCCAACCTCTCGCTGCGGAGCTGCGCGGAAAGTTCGGTGTGCTCGGCGGCACCATCGGCGCCATCGAAGGCAACACCATTGTCCTGTCCGACCCGCAGGGGCGCATCGGCGAGCTCGAAGCGAACATCGTCAAGTCCTCGCGCGGATTCCTGATCCGGAACTTCGGCGAGCACCCTCTTCACGTCAACGGCACCCCGGTCGAGAACAGCGCCGAGGCGCCGCTCGCGCCGGGCGACAGCATCACCATCGGTCCTTTCGAGTTGCGCGTGGCCCCGGACGAGCAGCCGGCCGCCGCACCGCCCCCTGCCGCGACCGCGCCGGCGGCAACGCCCACCGCCGCCGCGACCGCCGAGCTGCAGCGCGCATTTCTCGACGGGCTGCGCCTGCCGAATCTCGATGTGCCGGGTGGCTTGAACCCGGAGTTCATGAAGGCGCTCGGTGAGCTGCTGCGCCAGGTCACGCAGGGCACCATCGACCTGCTGCGCATCCGCGCGGAGGCGAAGAGCCGCGTCCACGCCAACCTGACGATGATCGGGTCGCGCGAGATCAACCCGCTGAAGGCAGCGTGGGATGCCGAGACCGCATTGCAGCACCTGCTGGCGCCGCAGCGCGCCGACATGCTCGATCCGCTGCAGGCGATGACCGACGCCTGCACCGATCTGCGTTCGCACGACCAGGGGCTGGTGGCCGGCATCCAGGCGGCGCTCGCGGGCCTGCTCGCGCGCTTCGACCCGGCCGAGCTCGAAAAGCGCCTCGCCGGCGGCAGCCCCTTCGACAGCATGCTTCCGGGCGGCGCCAAGGCGAAGCGCTGGGACATGCTGGTCGAACTCTACGGCGACATCTCGGTCGAGGCCGAGCAGGATTTCTGGTCGCTGTTCGACAAGGAATTCCTCAAGGCCTACGAGAAGGGCCGCGAGACCTAGCGTGGCGAATCGGCGCGGGTAGCCGCCCCGCAACGCTGCGCACCGCGCAGGCGGCACAAGGAGGCTACGCGAGCTGAACCGCTTACGCCACCTGGTCGCCCCCTTCGCGCAGGACGCCGGCCGTCATCCGCAGCATCGCCGACAGATGCGCGAGCAGGTTCAGGATCAGGCGCCGATAGAGGTCGGGGTTGAGCGCCCGTATCGCTTCCATGTTTCGCCGGGACAGGCTGTAGAGCACGACCTCCCCTTCGGCGATCGCGGTCATCGAATGGACCTCGTCCTCAAGCATCGCCGTCTCGCCGAAGATCACCCCCGGCGCGAGGGTGACGATCCGCCGGTGCGTACCGGTTTCATCCCCATCCCCCGCCACGAGGCTCACCGCGCCGCGCGCGAGCAGGTACAGCCGGTCGCCGCGCTGCCCCGCGCGGAACAGGGGTGAGTGCGCCGGCAGCAACTGTCGGTCGAGATAGGGCTTCATGAAATCGAGCTCGGCCTGCGTGAGGCCCGCCATCAGGGCAAACTCGTCGATCCGGATCTCGTGGCCCGCGTCGGTGATGTTGGCTTCCGCGAGCAGTTGCCGCTCCGCCCATTCGAGCGCGCGGTCGCCGTCGGGGAACCAGTCGGGGTGATGCTTCGCGGTGAACGCGCCAGCCGCCTGCACCGAGCGCCCGAGGGGGCTGTTCGCGGCGATGTGCGCTAGCAGCATCTGGGTGCCGTGCTCGCGCAGGCCTTTCCCGATGCGCTCCAGCATCAGAGCGCCCGACGCGTCGATCATCGTCACGCGGTGCAGGTCGATGATCAGGAAGGACGCCCCCTCGGCGGCCTTCTGCGCCTCGCCGCCCAACCGGTCGGACGTGCCGAAGAAGATGGCGCCGTCGAGCTCCATCACCCTGATCCGCTTGCCCTCTGCGCGCAGCAGCTCCGCCTGCGCCGGCGGGTAGACCCGGCGCGACGCACGCGTCTCGCCGGTGGTCACGCCGCGCACCAGCGACCGGTTCATCATCGCGATGAACAGCGCCATGGAGAGGATGAGGCCGGTGACCACGGCCGAGACGAGGCCGAAGATGATCGTGACCGCGGCGACGAACACGACGAGCACGATGGTGAGCGTGAGCTCGCGGTCGACCGGGCCCCGGCGCGCGCGCTTCACGACCCCGCCGGCCCAGCCGTTGATGAGGCTGATCGCGATCAGCGTCATCACCCCGGCCAGCACCGCCACGGGAATCACGTGCAGCAGCGGCTGGCCATAGAGCAACAGCACGACGACGGTCGCCAGGGTCGCCAGGCCCGGCAGCAGCCTGCGCCCTCCCTCGTGCGCTTCGGCGAGGGCGTGATGCGACGAATACGCCAGCGGAACGCCGCCGAACAGCGCGGAGACGACGTTGCCCCAGCCCAGCGCAATCAGCAGCCGATTGGGCTGGTGGCCCGTATCGAGCGGACCGTCCATCTCGCCGACCGCGGCCAGCAGGCTGTCGAGCGAGCCGATGACGGCGATTGCGGCCGCGGCGATTGCGATGTCGTAGACATGATCGTACGCGAGGCGGAGGCCGGGCGCCGATAGCAGCGGAAACAGCGCCTCCGGCGCCGGCAGCGCGGCCTTGAGCTCGGGCAGGCGCGGCCCGAAATCGATGGCGTGAAAGAAATAGGTGGCGACCACGGCCACGGCGGTCCCCGCGGCGACGCCGATGAGCTTCGACGGCGCCTTCGGCCAGCGCACACCGACGATAATCACGGTGCCGATCGTGAACAGCGCCACCAGCAGCGTCCACGGCTGCCAGCCGCCGTGTCCGCCGTGCGCCGCAGTCGCCGCGGCCGCCGCATCGACGGCATGTCCCCCTTCTTCGCCGTGCACGCCGAGGATGTGCGGCAGCTCGTAGAAAAACAGCGAGACGGCGAGCCCGGTCATCAGCCCGGCGACCACCGGGTAGGGCACGAACCGCGCGATGCTGCCGAGGCGAAGCACGCCGAAGCCGACCTGAAACAGCCCGGAGAGCGCGAGGCACAACGCAGCGAGGAAGTACATCTCCTCGATGCCGCCGCCGGGCAGGCCGTTGAGTCGGGGATCCCCTGCCAGCCGCGCCACAAAGGCGGCAAAGACGAGCACCGTCGACGCGCGCGGGATTTCGTTCGGCAGCAGGGCGCCCCCGAGCACGGCCGAGGAAAGCAGGCCGTAGATCGCGGCGGCAAACATCGCCCGCGCGCCGGCTTCCGCGGCGCTCGGCCCGAGCGTGCCGTAGGCGATCAGGCCCAATGTCAGCATCTGCGTGAGCAGCACGAAGGCCGCCGACACGCCGCCGGCGACCTCGCGCAACTTTTCCATGGGGCCGTGTGCTGTTGCGTCGGCGGTTGAATGTTCGGACATGGTTCGATCCTTGCCGCCGGGGCTGCGCCGGTGCCGTGAGGCGCACCGGTCACGCAGCAATACCGCGCGGGCGTTATCTTAACTCCCGCGCGCGCCGCGCGGCCGCCGAAGCGCCGCAGATCGCGCGGGCCGCGACGCGGTGGCCGCACCGCAGGCCGGCCGCGCGCCTTGACTCGCCCAGCGCCGCAAGACATCCTTCGTCTCGCCGGACACGACGACCCGACCTGCTGCACACCCGCCTTCCTCATGATCAACATCACCGTCACCGCCCTCAACGCGCAAGCCCTTGCGCAGCCTCTGTCCGCCGATTTCGGCGAGACCGGCGGCACGATCGGTCGCGCGCCAGAAAACACGCTCGTCCTCGCCGACCCCGATCGCAAGATCTCGCGCATCCACGCCACCGTGTCGTTTCGCGACCGCGGTTACACGCTGCGCAACCAGGGGAGCGTGGTGCCCCTCCTGGTGAACGAACGCCCGCTGGCCAACGGCAGCGAGTCACCGCTCGCCAACGGCGATGAAATCCGCATCGCCGGCTACACGATGCGCGTCACGGGCGATACCGCGCCGGCGCAGCAGGCCGCCGCAGCGCAGGCCTCGCCCGCCACCCCCTCCGCGGCCACCGCCACGATGGCGGAGCCGGTGCTGTCGTGGGCAGGCGACGCCCCGGCCTCCGGCAGCGAGGAGATCCGGACCGTCGTCCTTTCGACGCCGGAGTCGCCGTCCGTGCGAACGCCCGCGGCAGAGTCGCCGGCCGCGCCCGCCATGACGGCACCGCGCGCTGCGCCTGCCGAGCCTGGCCCGGAGCCCGTTCCCGCCGCAGCCTCGGCCACGCACGACGAGCTGCTGCGCGCGCTGCTCGCGGGCGCCGGCCTGCGCGACGTCGAGATTCCCGGCGGGCTCACGCCGGAACTCATGAACCAGCTCGGAAGCCTGCTGCACGAGGCCACGCGCGCGCTGATCGACCTCCTCGCCGCGCGGGCGAACGCCAAGCGCCAGGCACGCGCCGACATGACGGTGATCGTGACCACGGACAACAACCCGCTCAAATTCTCGCCGAACGTGGAAACGGCGCTGGCGCAGCTGCTCGTCCCGCGCGGGCGCGGGTTCATGCCGCCGCTGCGCGCCGTGGGCGACGCCTACGAGGACCTGCGCATGCACCAGCAGGGGTTCATGGCCGCCATGCGCTCGGCGCTCGCGCTGATCCTCGCTCGCTTCGATCCGCACGAGCTCGAGCAGCGGCTGTCCGACAATTCGATGGTCAACTCGCTCATACCGACGACCCGCAAGGCGAAGCTGTGGGACATGTTCGGGCAGCTGTACGGCGACATCTCGAAGGAAGCGGAAAGCGACTTTCACGCGCTCTTCGGCGAGGAATTCCTGCGCGCCTACCAGGCGCACGTCGGCAAGCAGGCCGGCAGCGGCCGTTCCCCGCCCGGGCAATAGCGACGCCCCCCCCTGGATGCGCCTCGAGATTTCAGTGCTGTCGAAACCCGGCGGGCGCGCGGTCAACGAGGACGCCTTCGGCTTCTGGGCCGGCTCGGGCGTCTGCTTCTGCGTGGTCTGCGACGGCGCGGGTGGACAGGGCGGCGGCGACGTCGCCTCGAAGCTCGCGGTGCGGACGACGCTGGCCTGGTTTCAGGACGATCCCCAGTGCTCCGGCCAGGCGATCGAGGCCGCGCTGGCGGCGGCGAATCAGGCGATCATTGAGCATCAGGAATCGGCGTCGCGGCTCGCCAACATGCGCGCGACGGCCGTCGTGCTGGCGGTTGATTCGGTGAACCGTGCCGCGGCGTGGGGGCATCTCGGCGATTCGCGCCTGTACTGCTTCCGCAGACATCGCGTCGTGGTGCAGACCAAGGACCACAGCGTCGTGCAGAACATGGTGGACGCCGGCTACCTCCGCAAGGAGGACCTGCGCAAGGCGAAGGAGCGCAGCAAACTGTTCGCGGCATTGGGCCAGGTGGAGAATTTCGAGCCCGCGCTCGCGCGGTCGGAATTCGCGCTCGCCGCCGGCGACGCGTTCCTGCTGTGCACGGACGGATTCTGGGAATACATCGACGAGGGCGAGATGGAATGCGCGCTGTCGGAGGTCAGGTCGGCCGAGGAATGGCTGCGCCGGATGGAGCAGCAGGTCGTCCAGCGCGGAGACAGGGAACAGGACAACTACTCGGCGCTCGCGGTCTGGTGCACCGAACCCGACGCCGCCGATGCGCTGGGCGCCTCGCCGTCCGCCGGCACTGCGACCAATATTTCGCTATGATGACCATACTTCGCCGCTCGCTGGCGCCCGGCTGCACGGTTCGCTGGCACTCCGCCGAATCTCGGCGCAAAATCATCGCTTTTCGGATACTTGGCCCGAATCCCCTGCCAGGCCGCACGCTCCCCGCCCAAGACATGGACACTCATACTTCGCGCGCTTCCTGGCGCCTGGCCGCCGCCGCAGTCATGATTCTTGCGGGCTGCGCAACCCCTCCGCCCGCCCCTCCCCCGAAGGCGGCCGAGCCGGTCGTCGAAGCGCCGAAGCCCGCCGCCCCCGCGGAGCCCCAGCTTCCGCCGGCACAGGCCAAGGCCGAGGCGCAGAGGCTCGCGATCTCGGCCATCGACATGTTGCAGAACGGCGACGAGGCCAATGCGCGCGCGACGCTGGAAAAGGCGACCGCGATGGATCCGGCGAACGATCTCGCCCGGAAGCTGCTCGACCAGATCAAGGCGGACGCGCAGGCCGAGCTGGGACCCACCTTCTGGCGGTACACGGTGCAGCGCGACGACACGCTTTCGAAGCTCGCGCAGGCGTACATGGGCGACCGGTACCGCTTCTACATCCTCGCCAAGTACAACGACATCCCGAACCCCAGCAAGCTTGCGGCGGGCCAGGTGATCAAGATTCCCGGCAAGCAGCCGCCGCCCGCCGCCCGGCCCGGCGCTGCGGCACCCGCCGCGGCACCGGCGGCCGTCGAGGCGCCGCCAACGACCCCGGCTCCGGAACCGGAACCGGCGAAGAAGCCCGTGTCGAGCCTGATGCAGCAAGGCATCGAGCAGCAGAAGAGCGGCAATCTCGAGGCCGCGTACGCGACGTTCAGCGAGGTGGCGCGCAACGAGCCCGGGAACAAGGATGCCGTCCTGCAGCGCGACGCCGCCAGGGTAGCGCTGATCCGCCGCTACGACCGCGACGCCACGCAGGCATACCAGCGCCAGAACCTCGAGCTCGCGATCAAGAAATGGGACCAGATCCTGGAACTCGACCCCGGCAACCAGAAGGCGAAGCTGGAGCGCGGACGCGCCGTCGAACTGCAGAAGAAGATGAGCGAGAAGTTCGGCACCACGCCGGGCGCCGCACCGAAGTGATTGCCGCCGCGACCGCCGACGCTGCGCCTTACTGCTTCGGCGGGTACGGCTTTTCCTGCGCCTGCCGGACTTCCTTCAGCCGGGCCGCAGCCCTTGCGTTCTGCGGGTCGTAGCGAAGGCTCGTTTCCCAATCCTTGACCGCCTCTGCCACGTTGGCCGGATAGGCCTTCGCGCCCCGGTCGAAGTATTCGCTGCCCAGCGCCTTCCTGAGCGCCTGGATACGCGAGCTCCACCCGAGTCCGGGATCTCCGCGCAGAGCCACCGCCTGCTCGTAGAGCGCCAGCGCCTGCTCGCGAGCGCCCTGGTCTTCCAGTTCCCGCGCCCGGTCGTAGACCGCGGCCCCGACGCGGTTGCGGGCGGCCTTGTCGTTCGGGTTGGCATCGACGTAGGCCTTCAGGTCGCGCAAGCCGCCCGTGGTATCCCCGGCCTTGAACATCTCGAGCGGCTGCTCGAGATCGTAGGCGTCGCTGGCCGCACTGGCGGGCGTCCGCGGTGCCCCCGCTGCCCGCGACGCCGCGTTGGCCACCGCACCGGCGCCGCCCGCCTTGGCCGCACGGCCCGCCTGGATCCGCGACAGGCGCTGCATTTCGATGTCCCGCAGGTCCCTCGCCGCCTCGGCATTTTCCGGATCGAGCGCCAGCACCTTGAGGAAGGCTTCCGCCGCCCGGTCCGCATCGCCGCTGCGCATCGCGGCATTGCCGGCGGCGAGACTCTCCTTCACGCGGCGGCCGATCTCTGCGCGCGTCGCGGCGAGCTCGTTGCGAAACCTGGCGTCGTTCGGGGCGAGCAGCGTCAGGACCTGGTACTGCGTCGCGGCGGCGGCGAGGTCGCCGGCCTGCTTCGCCTGGCTGGCAAGCTGCTGGTGCTTCGCGACCGCGAGGCGGACCCGCTCGTCCTGCGTGGACAGCCGTGGCGCGACCGCCGGGGACTCCGTGGGAGCGGGCGGCACCTGGGCGCACCCGGCCAGCAACGCGAGGCCGGCGAGCAACGACCGGCAGTGCAACCGGACCCGGGAACTCATCGGGCGGCGGTGCGCGCGAATGTCGCGAGCTTCGCTTTGAATTGTTCGAGATCCTCGGTGCCGTAGATCATGGTCCGCCGCAGCATGTACCGATGCGAGAAGAAGCCGTTGCCCCCGGCGGTGACGGTGACGCCGTACTGGACCCCCTGACGCCCGAGCAGGTCCACGACGGTGTCGTTGACGTCGCCATAGGGATACGCGAAGCTGAAGGTCGACGCCGCCAGACGCTCCTTGATGACGGCGATCGGCGCATCGACTTCGCGGCGGATCCGCTCCGCGTACTTCGCTTCGCTCTCGCCCGGCAGTCTCACGGTGAGGTTCGCGTGCGACTTCGAATGCGGCTGGATCTCGATCAGGCCCGAGCGCACCATCTCCTGCATCTGCGGCCACGTCAGCGCATCCGCCGCGCCGACGAAATCGCTGTAGAGGTAGACCGTCGCGGGGAAATTGTATTTCTTGAGGATCGGGTAGGCGATCTGGTAGGTGGCCCGGTAGCCGTCGTCGATGGTGATCGCGACGGTCTTGCGCGGCAGCGGCTCCTTGCCGTCGAGGAAGCGCGCGAGCTGCGCCAGCGGAATCACCTGGTAGCCGTTCTGCGCCAGGTATTCCATCTGCGCCTCGAATGCAGGAGCCGTCACCGTCATCGCGCCGCGATTGGGCCCGAACCGGTGATAGGTGAGGATGGGAACCGTCTGGAAGCCGGCGGCGTAGACCCCGTAGGGATTGCGCGCGCGCAGCGGAATCACCACCTCCTGGCCGGCCTGCACGCGGTCGATGCCGTTGAACTCGGCGATCCACCAGCTCTTCTTCGCATCCCCGAGATAGTGCTGGGCGAGCGACGCCAGGTCCTGGCCGCGCTGCACGACGACGATCGCGAAATCCTTGTCCTGGCCAATGACCACCGATTCGGTGCGCGGGGCCTCGGGTTCGGCCGGCGGCGGCGGCGGCGGGGTCGCGCAGCCCTGCACGATCAGCACGGCGGCCAGCCCTGCGGCGGCGCGGCGCCAGCCGGGCCGGTCAGGCCGCAGCGGCCGGCGGGGGGGGTGGTTCATGTCGCGCCTCCATTGCGGCCGCCGTCTTGTCGAAAGCGGCGTACAGCTCCCCGAATTCGTCCTTGCGGGTGTCCGCGATCCGATAGTCGTAGCGGCCCTTGGCGAGCTCCGCCAGGGAATTGGTCATCACGTGGATCGGCCCGGCGATGCGCCGCGCCAGCAGGTAGACGCCGACCGCGCCCGCGGCGCTGGTCACCAGCGTGAGGATGCCGAGCAGCACCAGGACCAGATTGGCGACCGCGTTGAGCGGCGCCTGGTAGATGCCGAGGTGGACCACACCGATCTGCTTGCCCTGGAACAGGATCGGCGCGGCAAAATCGAGGATCTCGCGCCCGTCGGCGATCCTGTGGCTCTGCACATTGACGCCGGGATCGTTCGACGACATCGGCTTGGCATTCAGCGGCGTGTACTTCTCGTTGATCTGCTCGATCGTGTTGCTGCCGCGGATGACACCCTTGTCGTCGGCGACGAGGATGTAGTTGAAATCCTGGCGGGAGATGGTCTCCTGGATGAACACGTCGATCGCCGCCCAGTCCTCTGACAGCAGCGGCACCGCGTTCTGCGTGGCCATGAACTTGGCCAGCGAGCCGCCGTAGCCCTTGACCTGGTCCAGCATCGCCGCGTACTGCTGCTGGTAGAGGAATCCCGCGGTGATGGTCATCGTCGTCGCCACCAGCACGGCCATCATCACGGCCCAGCGCACCCCGAGGGGGATGCGCCGGGTCTTCCCCTTCTTGTCCTCCGCCTTCTGCAGCTCCTTGGCCACGCCGATGAGCGCCGTCGCGAACTCCTCGCCGGTCTGGAAGCGCTTGTCGGCCTGCTTCTTGAGCGCGCGTTCGACGATGCGGCGCAGCGACAGCGGGAGGTCGGGGCGGAGCTTGTCGAGCGAAGGCGGCTCGGTCTTGGTGATCTTGTAGGCGACGCTGATCAGCGTCTCGCCGTCGAACGGCAGGTGCCCGGTGAGCAGCTGATACAGGACGACGCCGGCGGAGAAGAGATCCGA
>Ga0315287_10003055_pt1 | contig 16060 bp, 18 predicted proteins | sample YL17G11_0_MG_FD_205037 | JGI IMG/M metagenome (GOLD analysis project Ga0315287, IMG submission 205037) | Sediment microbial communities from Yellowstone Lake, YNP, Wyoming, USA - YL17G11_0 | ecosystem: Environmental > Aquatic > Freshwater > Lake > Sediment | place: USA: Wyoming | collected... | reverse complement strand
ACGCGAGAGCAGGTGGTGCAGTTCGTCATCAGTCAGGGTTACAAGTTCGTCAAGCGCGTGAACAGCGATGATGTGTTCATTCCAGAGGAGATGTCGCTGTGAGCAAGCCGGAGCGCGAAGACTATGCGCGCATCTTCGAGGAGGAGTGCGCCCGGTCGTACCCGGTGATGGACGAGTTCGAGACCGAGTGCGGTTACGCGCTGGAGAGCGATCTGCTGGAGGGGGCGGCGCGCACGCTGGCCTGCCCACTCAAGGTCAACACACCAAACTGGCAGCACGGTCGCGCGATCTACGCGCTGGTTCGTCGGCTGCTTGCGGCCGGCATCAAGGGCAACTTCATCGACATCGGCACAGCAAAAGGATTCTCCGCGGTTGTTGCTGGTTGGGCGATCGAGGATGCCGGCGCGGAAGGTCGCACGGTCTACTCAGTCGATGTGATGGAGCCGGACTCGCGCGAGCGACGCAACAGCGTGCTGGAGTTGGACGGCTTCAAGACGATCGCGGAGTACACCAGCGGCCACTTGGCGCAGAGCGTCAACACGCGCTTCTTCGGTGGCGGCTCGCAGTCGCTGTTGACGGACCTCTTGTTAGAGGGTGAGCAGATCGCCTTTGCCTTCGTTGACGGCAAGCACTCCACGGATGCTGTGCGTCGCGAGATTGATCTGCTGAGGAAGTTGCAGACTACCGGCGCGGTGGTGCTGTTCGATGATGTACAGATACCAGCAGTCGCGGCGGCGGTCGGTTCCGTTCCCGGCTACAAGATGCGCCGCCTCATCTTGAGCGATGCGCGACAGTACGCATTCGGTACGCGCCTGTGAGCAAGCTCACTGTTGTCTGCGTGTTCGTCCACGGCCACGTTCCGTTCACCGCGGAGTATGTGGTGCGGTTGCAGAGCATGGCGCAGCGGCTGCTGCCGTCGCATCGGTTCGTCTGCCTCACTGATCAGGCGGCATCGCTCCCGCAAACCATCGACACGATCGAGGTGCGGCCACCGAAAGGCGTGTATGCATGGTGGACGAAACTCCAGCTGTTCAATCCGGAGCTACCGCTGCGAGGACGCTGCGTGTACTTCGATCTGGACGTGTTGCTGCTTGGCGGTCTGCGCGACATCGCTGACTTCCCCGCAGAGTTTGCGCTGGCTCCGGACGGCGCGCCAAACTTCAAGCCGAAGGCCAAGGCGCTGAAGGTTGTTAAGCGGTTCAACTCCAGTGTAATGGTCTGGGATGCCGGCGCGCGGCCGGAGCTGTTTACGGACTGGCGGCTTACGGATGCGGGCCGGTTGTGGGGCGATCAAGACTGGATCGGCGAGCGCGCGTACGACGCAGCCGCCATGCCGTTGGATTGGTTCCCGCGGTTGAGCGAGAGCGGTCCGCCACCATGGCTGCCGCCTGCAAAAGTGATGCTGTGCAAGAAGCCGAAGAATCTTGATGCGGCGGTGAAGTGGTCTTGGTTCAACGAGGCGTGGCAGTAATGGGTGCTCCCGGATTTGATGACGCGCCGATTGTTGAAGTGCTGCCGTCGCACGAGAAGCAGCTGCAACTCATCTACCCCTACTACGAAAATCCGGACTTCCTCCGCCGACAGATCGTCAACTGGTGCGCCTATCCTGCACCACTGCGCAACCGTCTCCGCGCCATCATCGTTGACGACGGGTCGCCCAACAATGCGGCGCTCGATGTGCTTCGCTCGGCACCCGTCTTGCCATTCCCCATCCGGTTGTTCCGCATCGACATTGATGTGCGCTGGAACTGGCTTGCGGCGCGGAACATCGGCGCACACCACGCCGCCTCGGGCTGGTGCTTGTTCACCGACATGGATCACATGCTGCACGAAGAGGCGGCGGCGGAGCTGGTGTGCGGTGGCCACGACGAGAACATCATCTATCGCCTGTCGCGGAAGGAGCACACCGGCGCAGCGATCCACCCGCACCCTAACACCATGATGCTGACGCGCTCCATGTTCTGGAAAGCGGGTGGCTACGACGAGGCGCTGTCTGGCCACTACGGCACGGATGGCGACTGGCGGCGACGGCTCGCAGCGACTGCCAAAGTGAAGACGCTCGGCACACAAATTTCGCGGTACGAATACGTCGGCGATAGTTCCACGACGCACTACAAGCGCAAGCAGCCGGAGGATGCCGGCAAGAAGGCAATCATTGCGCGCCGAGGAAGAGGTTGGAAGCCGAAGGTGCTGTCGTTCCCGTACCACGAAGAGTCGCTGTGATGCTGGACGTTGTGTGCTGGAAGTGGAAGCCGCCGGCAGGCTATCGCTCCACCTTCGATGCGGCATCCGTCAACACGCTGCGCGCGATGGTAGCGCGGAATTTGTCACTGCCGCATCGCTTTAGCTGCATCACCGACGACGCAGAAGGGATTGACGCGACGGTGCGCGTGATCCCGTTGTGGGATGACTTTGCAGCCGTGCCCAATCCGTCGAACCGTCTCAACCCATCATGCTACCGGCGACTCAAGATGTTCAGTGCGGAGGCGCGCACGACGATCGGCGAGCGCATCGTCAGCATGGACCTTGACGTGGTGATAACGGGCGACCTCACGCCGCTGTTCGACCGCGCAGAAGACTTCGTGATATGGGGCGGCCAAACCGTCCAGCCCGGTCGGGCAGGGACCAGCGTGTACAACTGGTACAACGGTTCGCTAATGATGCTGCGCGCAGGCTCGCGCACGAAGGTCTGGGACACGTTCGACCCGGCGCGCTCTCCGACGAGAGCGAATCAAGCCGGCTGTCGCGGCAGCGATCAAGGATGGATTTCATATTGCTTGGGGCCGAAGGAGGCGGTGTGGGGGACGAGTGATGGCGTCTACTCATTTCGCAACCACATCGTTCCCGGCAAAGGTATACTCCCGCGGGATGCTCGGTTCATTGCGTTCCACGGACGCCATGACCCGTGGCAGGCCGAGGTTCAACGGGCGCACCCTTGGGTGGCGCAGCACTACAGAGGTTGATGTGGCGAGAACTTCCTGCAAGCCTTGCTCCGCTGCCCGTCGCGTGATGCCGAAGAAGGTGCGCGAGCGACTGGAGGCGATCGAGCGGCAGATACGGGAAGCCAAGGCCGCCAAGCGCGCGAAGGAGGCTAGTGATGAAAGTCGGAAGGCTTAGACATCGCATCGTGCTGCAGCAGCGCGCCGACCTTGTCATTGACGGTGAGGTGGTGCCGGGCTGGACTGACTTGGCGGAGGTGTGGGCGAGCATTGAGCCGGTTTCTGGCCGCGAGTATTTCGCGGCGCAGCAGGTCAGCGCAGAGACGTCAACGCGCATTCTGATTCGCTGGCGCGCGGGAGTGAATGCTGCAGGTCGCGTGCTGCATCAGACCAACCAGAGCGACTCGCCGCCGGAGTACGATGTATACGACATCACCGCGGCGCTTGAAGACCCGGTGATAACGAGACGCTGGATCACGCTGCTCTGCACCAAGCGCTCGGCGCAGGGGTTCCGCAGTGGCGAGTGATCTTGAAGGCTACGCAGCGCTGAGCAAACAGCTCAAGGAGCTGGCCGACCCGAAGGCCGGATTGAACGCGCTGAAAGAGTCTGTGCGCAAGCCGATGCGCTCTGTGCTCAAGGTTGCCCAAGCGAACATTGCCGCAATCTCTCCCGGCGCGGCCGACATCCACCGCACCTACAAAGGTCGTTACGTTGGCGCAGGCTTCGCAGCGCGCTCCCTCAAGGTTGAGGTGAGGGCAAGCAAAGACAAGAGTTCCGCCAGTGCATTGCTTGGAGTTAAGCGCGAGGCATTCTATGCCGTTCAATTCTTCGAGCTTGGCACGGCAAAGATTGCGAAGCATCCATGGCTCGTTCCTGCACTGGAGTCCTCGAAAGACTCCGCCATCAAGGGTGTCGGCGAGGTATTGAAGAAGCGCATTGAAACGATCGCCAAGAAGCGCGCAGCTTCAAAAGGGAAGTGAACTATGAGCACTTTACACCAAGCGATTCAAGCGCACCTCACCAGCGAGACCTCGGTGGAGTCGCTGATTGATGGCCGCGTTTATTTCCTGGTGGTGCCGCAGGCAAGCACCGGCGACCGCATGCCTTGCGTCGTGATCAATCGCGCCGGAGTTGATCGCCAAGTCACCTACTGCGGGACGAACGGACTGGTCAAGACATCAGTCACGCTCGATTGCTACGCGTTGCGGTATACTTCCGCGCGCACGCTGGCGAACGAAGTGCGGAAGGCGCTTGTGGACTTTCGCGGACTGCTCGGTGGTTTGCTTTCGGTTAGCTCTGCAAGCATAGTCAACGAGTTCGATTTGACCGACATTGAACCGGGCTTGTTCCGCGTTTCACAGTCGTGGGATTTCTGGCACAACGAAGAGGAGTAGTTACGATGGCTTCGGAAGACACCAAGATTGGCAATGACTTCAAGGTGCTGCTCGGTGACGGCAACTCGCCGGAGACCTTCAGCGATCTGTGCGCGGCATTCGACTTCGGCGCAGTCGGCGAAGAGAAGCCGCTGGTTGACGTCACGTCGTACTGCGATGACGCGCGCACCTACCGCAACGGTCTCGCGGACGGCGTGGAGATTCCGCTGCAGTGCAACTTCATCGTCGGCGATCAGGCGCTGGTCGATCTGTACAACCACTACAAGAACGACACCGTGCCGACGTTCCGTGTCGTCGTGGACGACGCCAACGCCAGCCCCAACAACTACTTCGAGTTCGCCGCGACGGTTCGCGCGTGGAACATCACCGGACCGATCGGTGAGAAGTCGGTGTTGACCTTCACGCTTAAGATCAGCGGCGCGGTCACGTGGTTCCGGTAAGCGAACGGCTGCGCTCAAAGGCTGCGGTGCGCACGAAGGAAATTGCCATCGACGGCGATACCTTCTGCGTCCGTGAAGTTGGGGCAGACGACTTCGCTGAGTACGGCAAGCTGGCGAAGGCAGATAGCACGCAAGCTACCGCCTTCCTCCTCGCGGCCTGCGTGCTCGATGAAGCAGGCCTTCCGGCACTCTCGAAAGAGGATGCTGCGGAGGTGTCGAAGTCTGCGCGCGTGACCATGCCGCTGGTGAAGGCAATCATGGACGTGAGCGGCTTCGGAGAGGAAGAAAAAAAGGCTGACGCCGGCTGAGAAGTTCGATCACCGTCTTGCTGCACTCCTCGGCAGGACGGTGATTGAGATGAAGTCCTCGCTGTCGCAACGCGAGTACCTCAGCTGGCAGAAGTATTGGGGCGAGGAGCCGTGGGGTGCGTTCCGGGACAACCTCCACGCCGCATTGATTGCTCGCGAAGTCCGAAGGCCACAGCTACGCCGCAGCGCGGAGAACAAGCTGGATGACTTTATGGTGGTCAACCCGGAAGAGAGAAAGCAGGAGGCGCAAGGCAACTTGCTCAGCTTGCTGCGACTGGTGGCGAAGCAGGAGCGCATAGATGACCGACCTCGCAAAACTCGTAGTCAGGCTCGAAGCGCAAACAGCCGAGTACCAGAAGAATCTGGAAAAGGCGCAGCACCAGCTCGACAAGTTCAACAAGCACGCAGGCAGCACAGCAGCAAACATCGGTAAGGGATTGGTCACGGCCGCGACTGCGGCTGCTGGCGCATTCGCTTACATGACGTATCATGCGATCGAGAATGCAGAGAAGCTGCACGAGCTGGCAGAAATCACCGGCATCTCAACTGAGGGACTTTCGCAGCTGACGTATGCCGCGAAACTCTCCGGCCTTGGGTCCGAAGAGTTGGTGAAGGGTCTCACCAAGCTGTCCAAGGCTGCATTCGGCGTTGCGAACAGCGGAGACGTTGCTGGCTCTGCATTCGGCCAGCTCGGTGTGCAGGTGATGAATGCCAACGGCACGATAAGGCCGACGCAAGACCTGCTGTTGGACATCGCAGAGCGATTCTCTCACCTGCAGGACGGCGCGGCAAAGACCGGCCTTGCGATGGCGCTGTTTGGAAAAGCCGGAGCCGGACTTATCCCATTCTTGAATCAGGGCAAGGACGGTCTTGCCCAGATGACGGCAGAGGCAAACCAGTTTGGATTGACCGTCAGCGGCGATGCAGCAGCCGCGGCAGACGTGTTCCACGACAACCTGGTCCGGGTCAAAGCGGCGCAAGAGGGCATGGCGAACCAGTTGGCGCAACAGCTGCTTCCGATGCTCTCTGCGATGTCTGAGCAGTTCGTCTCGGCAGCCAAGAACAGCGGCGCGCTCAGCATCGGGATTCAGTTTGTGGCTGGCGTGTTTAAGACTGTGGTGACGGCAGGCATCATCGTCACCTCCGTCTTCCAGCAGCTCGGCCAGATAATGTACGGTGTCGCAGCGGCATTGCTGCGGCTTCGCAAAGGCCAATTTAGTTTTGCTGCAGAAGAACTTTCAAGCGCATTTGCTAATGCGCGCAACAACGTGGTCGGCGATATGGAAACCATCGCCGCCATCTGGTCCGATAAGGTGCCTGCGGTTGCAGAAGCATCTAAGAAAGTCGAAGACGAGGTAGAGGAAAACATCATCTTCAATCCGGCCAAGGCCGGCAAGCTCGCCGCCGATGCTGCAGCCAAAGCGGTGGAGGCGATGAAGTCGATGGCGGTCAGCTTGCGCGAGCAGGTTGCGACGTTTGGCATGACTGAAGCTGCTGTGTTGCGGTACAAGATCGCCAACGGAGAACTCGCCGACACGATCAAGGCTGGTGGCCCAGCCGCGGCAGCGTATGGCGATGAGGTTGTTGCGCTGCAGGAGAAGCTGGACGCGCTCACCGCTTCTTCGGATGCAGCAAAAAAGAAGCAGGAAGAGTGGCAAGGCGCGATAGATGCCGGCAAAGAGATTACGACTTCAGTGCAAACTCCGCTGGACGAGTATCATGCGCGAGTCGAGTATCTGAATGATGCGCTGCAGCTCGGCGTCATCACGCAGGATACCTACAACAAAGCGATCGCTACAGCAAGCAATGCCTTCCAGCAAGCCAGCGAGACCGGCAGCGACTTCATGCAACAGGCTTCGCGCAACGTGCAAGACATCCTCGCGCAATACCTCGAAGACCCATTCAGCAAGTCGCTTGGCGATCTGGTCGTAGACTTCGGCAAGATGCTGTCGCAGATGGCGGCACAAGCCGTCGCTGCGGACATCGCCGGTAAACTCTTCGGCACGGGCGGCGTGGGCAGCGGCGGCGGTTGGTTAGGTCAGCTCGGCGGGATAGCTGCGAACTACCTTGGCGGTCCTATGGCGGGTCTCGGCGACATCGCCGTCACCACGGCGCGCCTGCCGATCCCCACCGGCGGCGGCATGGCGCAGGGCGGCGACGTGCACGCCGGTCGTGCGTATCGAGTCGGCGATCAAGGCAAGGCAGAATGGTTCGTGCCGCAGTCGAGAGGAAAGATTCAAGGTGCGAGCGACTCAAAGGTGATGAGCGTGAACCAGACCTTCAGCATACAAGCTCCAACCGGCACGGTGTCGAGGCGGACTGAACAGCAGGTCGCAGCCGCTGCCGCACGCGGCTTGGCTCAGGCCAACAGGAGAAACAACTGATGTTCCTTGAGTCGCCGGTCTTTCCCCAGTGCCCTTCATTCGGCTATTCCTCGGAGCCGATGTATTCTGTGACGCCGATCGAGCGTGCGTCGGGAACTGAAACGCGCAATCGTAATTGGGCATTCCCGCTGCACAGGTTCAACTGCACCGTTGGGCCGCGCGCCGAAGAAGACATTGCCGAGTTGCTTGAGTTCTGGCACGCGGTTGGCGGCATGGCGTATGGTTTTCGGTTCAGCGATGGCGTTGACTACAAGTCGTGCCGCATTCAAGAAGATGTCACCGCAACGGACGGTCCGCTGCTCGTCGTCGCTGGAGAGTCGCCGGAGGTTTACCAGCTCACCAAGCGCTACACCTACGGCGCGCGCACGCAGGACAGACCAATCTACAAGCCGGTGTCCGGCACGATCCTGATTGCCGACAACGGGACGCTGAAGACTGAGATGACGCACTACACGATCGACTACGCCACAGGGCGCGTCAGCCTCTTGTTCGCGCCGGCCGGAATGCTGACGTGGGGCGGCGAGTTCGACGTGCCTGTGCGGTTTGATTCTGAATTCCCAGTCGAGCTCATTGATCGTCGCATCCAGTCGGTCTCATTTGTTCTTCGCGAACTTCGTCGTGACGGCGCTTTTGCTTAAGGAATAAAAATGAATTTCAGTGAAATGATAGATGTGTTGATGTTTGATTCCTCTCCGAGCGAGCGGCTGAAAACGCTGCGCGTATTTTTCCGGCTAGGGATTCTCGTCTGCATTCTTTGGGTGGTCGGCTTGCTTTCACCTCTGGGACTTTCCGGGATGGCCAGAGCGGACGAGGTTGACAAGAAGATCAAAGATGCCATCGACCCGATCAATGCACAGCTAGCAGAAATCAGGGACAAAGAGTTGTCCTCAATCAAGACGAAGTTGGAAGACAGCGCGCGCATACAGCGACGCATACTCACGGCGCAGATATCTTCACAACTGCGCGACCTTAACCGGCTACGATGCTCCACAGGCGATATGATTGTGCGCCAGCGAATGGAGCAAGACATCGAAGAGGCGGAACAGCAGTACTTGATTCTGACTTCGGAGCGCTACCCGCTCACGGCCTGCAAGGACTTGTAACCCATGCGCTCAATCTCCTCTGCCAACATCGCGCACACCAAGCAGGAGGTGACCACCTTCGCCGTCTGCTGGCAACTAGTTCGGCGCGACGGCATCGTGATTAGAGGGACGGAGCACGACGAAGACCTCACCATTCCCGACATCTATGATCTTGGCGGGACTTACCTTGCCGCCGCCGGGATAACGGGGAGCAGCGCCAAGTACACATCGGACATGAGCGTTGATAACATGGAGGTGTCGGGCGCGCTCAGGGCCGATGGGCTTGCGCTTCTCGATATCGCGGCCATCGACGTTGAGGCCGGATTGTTCGATGAGGCTGAAGTAAGTCTCTTCCTGATCAACTGGGAAAGCCTCGTTGACGGTCCAATCCGGCTGCAGTCAGGAATCATCGGCGAGATAAACCGTGACAGTGACGGCGGGTACACAACGGAGTTGCGCGGCCTGACGCAGAAGCTCGTGCACATTCCGATCCGCACCTATGGAGCGAGCTGCGACGCGGAGCTTGGCGACGAGCGATGCAAGCTCCCGATCTCAAGCACGACATTCGCCGGTGCGATCGTCAGCGCGCACAACAACCGCGCCTTCACCGTCACGGTGGATGCCGATACTTCAACGACGGTATTTGATGAAGGGTACTTCGAGGGCGGCAAGATTAAGTTCATCACCGGCGCTTGCGCCGGGTTCGAGATGGAGGTTAAGACCTGCGTGCTTGACGTCACAATCAATGAGGTGACGCTGTACCTGCCGATGTCGGCCGACGTTGCAAACGGAGACCAGTTCACGATTCGTCCGGGCTGCGACAAGAGTCCGGCGATGTGCAAAGGGCGCTTCCGAAATCTGATCAACTACCGAGGTCACGGCACGTGGTGCCCCGGCATGGGTGCCATGGGAATCTTCGGCGGCCAGACGCCAGCCAAGCCGGTGGCCGGCGTGTCGCCGCCGAATCCGGCGCTGGTCTGGCCAAGGCCGCGCTGATGATCGAAGCCAAGCAGGTTGTTGACGAGGCGCGCCGCTGGGTTGGCGTTCCCTTTCGTCACATCGGTCGCGATGCCAGCGGAATAGACTGCGTGGGCTTGCCGATCGTCGTGTGCCGGGCGCTTTCCCTTCTTCCGCCGGAGTTCGACAGTGGCGTTTACGGACGGCTACCAACGGGCCAGTTAGCAGACCGGCTTGGCGAGCACTGCGTGGAGCTGCCGCGTGCCGTGCCCGGTTCCATCATCGTCATTCGCTGGCTTGTGAATGCCGCTCATGTCGGCATTTGCACCGGACCGAATATGATCCACGCTTATGAAGCGCTAGGCAAAGTGATTGAGCACGGCTATCGCGGACGCTGGGTGCGCATCACGCACAGCGTCTGGGGATTGCCGGGAGTCCGCTATGAGTAACGTCGGTCAAGTCGCATTCCGGATTGTTGGCACCGTGGTTGGTGCGTACTTCGGCAACCCGGCACTCGGCTACACGATCGGCTCGATGGCGGGTGACTCGCTGTTCCCAACGGACCTTGGCACGGTGACGGGGCCGCGCCTCTCGGACCTGCAAGTGCAGACTGCCACGATTGGCGTACCCATCCCACTCGTCTACGGGCAGTACGCGATCGCCGGAAACATCATCTGGTCCAGCGGGATCATCGAGACGAAGCACAAAGAAAAGCAAGGCGGCAAAGGCGGACCGACACAAACCGTGAAGACGTTCACGTATTCGGTGAACATCGCTGTCGGTATCTGCGAAGGTGAGATCAAAGACCTTCTGCGGGTGTGGGCCGATGCCGTCCTGATCTATGACGCTTCGGACCAGCGGACCGACGAGGCGGATTGGCAGTATGTCGATCGACTGGCGCGAAATGCTCGCATGCTTTCTTCGCTCGTCCTTATAGCGCTGTCCCAGACGAAAGATGGCATGCCTGCCGCGCTGATGGAAACCTACAAGGGCGATGAGTTCCAGCTGCCCGACCCAACGATTGAATCTTGGGAAGGTGTCGGGAACGTGAGCGCATTTCGCGGCTTGGCGTACGTCGTGTTCACTGAGTTTCAGCTCGCAGACTTCGGCAACCGGGTTCCTAATTTCCGCTTCGAGGTGATCCGCTACCCAGTTGAAAATCCGCAATGGAATCCAGCGCGTGCATTCTTCACCGGAAACTCCTTGTTCATGAACAAGGATGCGAGCGTGGACCCTGCGACGCCAAGCATGACGCTGAACGGCGCGACAGATATGCAGTTCGTGGTCTACGAACAAGACCCGCAGAATGAAAATCCGCTCGATCCATACCCCAAGAAGCCGCTGCTCACGGTGATGTGGCGAGGGCCACAGTGGCACATTGGCGGTCCAGAGGGTGTCGGCGACGAAATGCGTATGTACGGCTCGGAGGTCAAGACGCTTAATGACGACATCGTTCAGCCGTACCAACTGTTCGACCACGACGGGAACTCCACACTGGACGGCGGCTACGACATCGTTAATGTCTATGGGCCGATACACGCAGGATTTAATTCAGACGCTAAAGTTTCATTTGTATTCGATTCTACCGGCAACAGCATGTGGGTGGAAGAGAACGGCAATGCATGGCGATGGGACATGATGGTTGGCTACTCGCTCAGCATGGCCGTCTACAAAGGGTTTGTCGGTGGCGCGGGAATTCCTGTAATCCTGACGGCGACAGGATACGACGCAGGGGCCAAGTTCCAGTTCAGTGAAGATGGAACTCTGTTCTTTGCAGGCTTCAATGCGTGGCGGTGTTCCACCCCATTCAACCTCGCGACCAAGCACGGTTTTGGCTACCACATTCGGGTGCATAATGACGGCGCAGGTTCCGCATCCATAGAGTTTGCGGACGTGAGCAACTCCGACCTGCACTGGGTGCTCAAGGTCATAAGGTCATCGACTTCGCAGGATGATTCCTACGTTGAGATTGGCACGAACGGTTCTGGCGATTACTACTTGGCGGACAACATCCCATTTCGCCCAAACAGACTCAAGTTCCGAGTCCACATGGCGACGGATGCGCCGGTTGGAACGGAGGTGCGGCTGCGCGTTCGCAACTACAACAGCGGCATTGAGTTCTCCGTCGCTCGCGCCTACACCACGCACACGCACCCAGACGCCAATGACTACCGCTACCTGATTTTTGACTTTGCCAACTTCATCAAAGGCAAGGCGATCATACCGCACCTTGTCTACAACAAGTTGGAGATATCATTCGCGCACGGCATCAATGGCGGCACATTCGGCGAGCATGAGTTCAACATCGACGAAATCGAGTTCATGGGGGGCGGCGGCTGGTGGCCGTTACAGTTCAACAAGGCGAATGTCTCAGAAGCGGACGACAGCAAGGGGCCGCTTTACATTCTCAACCCGCAGCGGGTCGCATCGAGGGATGGGTACACGTGGCCGCTCGGGTCTCCGTATCTTGGCCCGGCAAAGTTCAATCCGGCCGGGCAAGAGCTGCACTGGAACCACCCAAATGGCATGACGTGGGCGCATCTCGAAACTCCGTGGGAGCTGTACACCGTCGTCTTCAAGTCGCAAGGTGCCTACCAAGACCCGCTGCTGCATGGATCGGGCGCGTTCGTCTGGCACCCGGACGGCTTCCACTTCTGGACCATCGGCAAAGACAACTACCTACGCGAGTACGCTATCAAGGCAGGCCCGCACGACGCAGATGAACTGACGCTTGGGGAAATTGTTTTCGATGTCTGCAGGAAGTGCGGTCTGCGGGAAGAACAGATTGACGTCAGCGACTTGACGGAAGTGGTTCACGGCTACACCATCGGCAGCGTGATGAGCGGACGCGACATCATATCCCCGCTCCGGTCGTACGGATTTTTCGATTGTGTCGAATCCGAGAACTCGCTGAAGTGGCCGACTCGCGGCAAAGCAGCTGTGGCAGATTACACGGTGGACGATCTTGGCGCGCGTGCCTCCGGGTCGGATCGCTCGGCGCTCGTACGCATCGCGCGCAAGCAGGAGGCAGAGTTGCCGCAGCGGCTGCGCGTCCATTACGCCCAGTCAGAAAAGAATTACGAGGCCGGCGAGCAGTCATCCTCAAGAACCAGCGTTGCCACGACGCAGACGCAAGACGTTGAAGTGGCCGTGGCGATGACCGACTCCAAAGCAGCGCAGATTGCTGAAGTGCTGCTGTATGAAAGTTGGATAGCGCGCAACGGCTATTCGTTCTCGGTCGGCAATGACAAGCTGCCCAATGAGGCGGCTGATCCAATCACCTGTCCGATCGAAGGGCGACAGGAACGCATCCGCATCACCAACATCGACTACAACTTGGCCGGCATCCTCGCCATCGAGGCGGTGCGGGATGATGACGGCGTGTACGTCTCGTACGCTCTTGGGACGCCAAACGTCAATACTGGAAATGTCGGTGGGGGAGCGATGGATATTCCCGGCACGGCGGATGCCGTGTTGCTTGACCTGCCGGTGCTGCGCGACTCCGACGACAACGCAGGCTACTACGTGGCGCTCTCTGCCGCGAATGCTTCGCGCTTCGCGGGTGGGGCGCTCTATCGCTCGCCGGACGGCGGCGTGAGTTACGAGTCTGTCGCCACGATTCTAGACGAGGCCACGATGGGCACGCTCACCGCAGCGCTGCCTGCGGGACCGACAGACATCATCGATGAAGGCAATGACTTGATCGTGGACCTGAGCGCAGGCGACCTTGAGTCAATCAGTGATTCGCAGCTCCTCGCCGGCTTGAATGCCGCAGCCATCGGCGCAGATGATCGCTGGGAGATAATTCAGTTTAGAGACGTTGCAATAAACAGTCCGCCGGACGGCTACACTTTGCGAGGCTTGCTGCGTGGCCGGCGCGGCACCGAGTGGGCCGTGGGCCTATCGCAGATCGGCGATAGGTTTGTGCTGCTGGACTCCTCCATCGTTCGCGTGCCGATGAACATCACGGCGCTGGGCGTGGCCAAGCCGCACCGAGCCGTGTTGGTTGGGCAGTCGCTGGAAGCTGCGCCAGACGTTTCGTTTGCTGGCGAAGGCGTAGCGCTGATGCCGTTCTCGGTGGTGTTCGTGACGGGCGCAAGAGACGGCTCCGACAACCTCACGATAAGTTGGGTCAGGCGCGGCCGCATCGGCACAGAGCTTGCGTCCACCGGGTATGACGTGCCGCTGTCCGAGGCCACAGAAGCATACGAGGTTGAAATCATGAATGGCGTCACCGTCGTGCGCACACTGTCTGTCACGGCACAGACGGCAGTGTACTCGGCGGCAGACCAAGTAACGGACTTCGGCTCACCGCAGTCCTCAATCATAGTTCGCATCTATCAGCTGTCGGCCGTGGTTGGCCGCGGCTACGTTACAGAGGAGACGGTATGACCACACCAAACTTGTCGCTTCCAGAACTCGTTGCGAACCAGTCGCAGCCGCACATCTCGCTGAATGCCGCTCTTCGCATGCTGGATGCGATTGTTCAGGCCAGCATCATTTCGCAGACTGCCACGCCGCCGGGATCGCCGGCTGCGGGTGATCGCTACCTTGTCGGTGCGGGCGCAACGGGTGCATGGGCCGGAAAAGACGATCAGATTGCCGTCTACATCGGCCCAGCATGGTCATTCTTCGCTCCGCAGGAAGGCTGGCTGCTGTACCTGCGAAGCGACTCGCAGTGGTATGTGTACGGCCAGAACTCTCCGCAGATGTGGGAGGTGTTGTCGTTCGGTCCTATAGCAACAGACCCGATCTTTGATGCGAAGGGAGACCTGCCCGTTGGGACGGGAGCCAATGCCGCGCAGCGACTGGCCGTTGGCACCAATGGGCAAGTGCTCTCTGCCGACTCCACCACGGCCACCGGACTCAAGTGGGCCGCGGCCGGCGGCAACGTCGCGGCAGATGCAATTTTTGATGCAAAAGGTGACCTTGCGGTGGGGACTGGCGCGAACACGGCAGCAAAGCTGGCCGTTGGCACCAATGGGCAAGTGCTCTCTGCCGACTCCACCACGGCCACCGGACTCAAGTGGGCGGCAGGGGGCGGCGGAGGTGGTGATGTCGCAACAGATGCGATCTGGACGGCAGACGGTCAGATTGCCGTGTCCACAGGGGCGGGAGCAGCCGCCGCCCTGAATGGCCCGTCGTCAGGAACTGCGGTGCTCGGCGCAGACCAGTACGGCAACGTATACTGGCAGCAGATGTCCTACCCAATCGACATCTTCATCAAAGGCAAGCCGGGAGCCGGAGAAACTGTCGGCTTCATCATCGCGGCGGGAATGACGTGGAACGTTACCGACTTCTCTTCCTACTCCGCCATTGCTGCCACTACCTACGGCAAGCAAATCAAGATCTATCGGAACGGAACGCTCGTCGGAGAGTTGAACTACGATGACGCAGGGTTCATGGAGTTTGCTGACGATGTTGGTGGCGCTCAGCCGTACAGTGGCGGCAACATCAAGCTGGTCGCGCCGGCAACACAAGACGCAACGATGGCAGATATCGGTATTCGATTCTGGGGCACCTTGCCATAACTTTTGCGAGGCAAAATGAACGAACAGAAATGGATTGTTGCTGCGCGCAATTACCTTGGCACCGCAGAAGTCCATGGTAGCGGCACCGCACCGCTCATCCGCACGTGGCTCACCAGCCTAAAGGCTTGGTGGACCGACGATGAGACGCCATGGTGCGGCACCTTCGTTGCAGCCTGCATGAAGGAGGCAGGCATTCTCCCGGCCAAGAATTGGTATCGCGCAATGGGTTGGCTCGATTGGGGCACACCGATCGCGCGGCCGGTTCCGGGCTGCGTGGTCGTGTACGCGCGCACAGGCGGCGGTCACGTCGGCTTCGTCGTCGGTCGCGACGGAACCGGACGCATCATGACGCTCGGCGGCAACCAAGGCGATCGCGTCAGCATCGCGGCCTTTGACCCGTTGCGCGTGGCAGGGTATCGTTGGCCTTCTGCGGTGCCGCTCCCGACCACGGAGCTGGTGCTGTTCGCGAGTAACGGTCAACCCGCAAGCAACAACGAAGCGTAGGAGGAATGATGGACCCGATAAAGGCTGTGGTGTGGCCGGCGGTGATTGGCATGGCACTGTTGGGGGTCGTCTCGCTTTGGCTGAAGCAGATCACGATGGCACGCAGCAAGTCGGTGCCGGGGATGAGTCCGGTCAGCTTGAAAACATACTGGCTGACCAACTGGCCAAGCACGCTGTTCGCGCTCACTTCCACGGCCGGCGGCATCACCTTCCTCGACTACCTCGATCTGCTCAACGGCAAGGCCGGTCCCGCGCTAGCATTTGGCGTTGGGTTCATCGCCAACAACATCGCAGACTTGATCGGTGGCCGGGTGCAGTCTCTCATCAATCCCGGCGCGCCGCCGCCGCCGAAGGAGGAGTGAGCCATGCCGCCGATCTGGGTGATCAAGTTGATTGCGCTTGGCGCTCTGCTCGTGGCCATCTGGTTCGGCGTGCAGCGGGTGCGCACGTGGCACGAGGCGCACATTGAACTGCCCGTCGTGAAGCAGGCACTCAAGGACGAGCGCGACTGCGTGAAGGG
>Ga0315287_10003054_pt1 | contig 16065 bp, 11 predicted proteins | sample YL17G11_0_MG_FD_205037 | JGI IMG/M metagenome (GOLD analysis project Ga0315287, IMG submission 205037) | Sediment microbial communities from Yellowstone Lake, YNP, Wyoming, USA - YL17G11_0 | ecosystem: Environmental > Aquatic > Freshwater > Lake > Sediment | place: USA: Wyoming | collected... | reverse complement strand
CCGTGGCACGAGGCGCACTCGGAGAGCGTCCCGGCGTGGCCCTGGAAGGCGATGGCCATGATGTTGTCGTTGCGGTGCGAGCTCGGGTACTCGGCGTGCGTCGCGCCATGGCACGCCTCGCACTGCAAACCGCCGTGCCCCGTCGAGAAGCGGAAGAGCGAGAACCCCGGCGCCGGGGTGTTGGGGTCGGTGGCGAAGGTGTCGTCGACCGCGATGCGGGGCTGGCCGTTGGACTCGAACGCCGAGGTGAAGCGGATCTGCCCGTTGTTGTGCGTGGCGGTGCCGGTGTGGCACTGCTGACAGGTGGGTTGCTCGAGCCAGCCGACGCGGCCCGGCGCACCGACCTGGCTCATCGAGCCGTGGCACCCCTGGCACTGCATGGCCAGGGTGCCGTCGGAGGAGACCGCCGCACCCATGGCGCCGCGCAGGCACCTGGTCTCGGAGCCGGGATGGCAGCGGTAGCACGCGGAGCGGTTGGCGGAAGCGCCGAGGGTCAGGCCGTTGGTCGGGTCGGTGACAGAGGCGTGGTGGCCGTGCATCGCCGCGGTCAGTGGCAATACCCCCGCCACCCCGGTGCCGGGGAGCGCGTTGGAACCGTGGCAGCGGGCGCACAGGATCGGCGTGCCGCCGGTCGCGGTCGCGTAGAGGCCGGCGGCGGAGTACGCGGCACTCTGCAGCGCGTCCGTGAACGTCGCCGAGCCCAGCTGTCTGTCGTCATGCAGACGCAGGATGTTGAGTCGATAGTCCTTCTCCTCGTCGGAGTTGAAGACCCAGCCGGCGGCCGGACGTGCGGCGTTGCCCGATCCCGAGAGGTGGCAGGACCGGCAGTCCATCTCGTCCGAGACCGGGAGCACCACGTCCGTCGTCGCTAGGGAGGTCCCGGCGCTATTGCGAACCACCACGCGCATCATGGGATACGGGTTCTTGTGTGAGCTGTCATCGTACGGCGTGATCGGGACGCCGTCGGCGATGAACCAACTATGGTCGGCCTGGAACGCCATCGGCTGAGGCGTGTTGGCGCTGCCGGGCATGTTGGCCCCCGCGAGCCCGTGGTCGGCCGCCAGGTTCGCGCCGAAGAACGCCTGGACGTGCTGCCAGAAATCGGTCTTCCCCACCGATGTCCGGTTGATCGAGCCGTCCGGGTCCGCCACCGCCTGGTACGTCACGGTAAGACCACTCTGGCTGGTGACGAGGTTCCCCGAGCCGTCGATCACCTGGGCAACCAAAACGTTGTAGGGCGGCAGGATCGAGAACACCGAGAAGTCGGCGTCCATGCAGTGCATGCCGAGGTTGTTCCAGCCGACGACCTTGTACGGCGCGGCGGATGCCGGCGAGCTGACAGCCGCCAGCAGGACCGTTGCCATGACGATGGGACCGAGGTTTGTGCGCATGATGGCTCCTTGTGTTGAGGTGAAACTACCCTGCGGTTACTTTTCGCCGGTTTTGTGTCTCATTACCGTGCCGTGACCCGTACGGTAGGCGACGACCACTCCGTCGAACGGTGACATGCATCACAAAAGAGGCAATTGACTATATAGAGATTTTAATCCCGACGCCGTCGCTACTGGCAAAGGAACCTCCCGGCCGACGCCAGACCGTGGACTACAGCGCGCAGGCGGACCGGACTGCAGCGGTGGTGGCGCTCGAGGTCGCCGCCTCCGCCTCGACCGGCCACTCACCGAGCCCGGCCGCGTGCAACGCCTCGTGGAGCAGCACGGCCGCCGCCACGGATGGCGGCAGCGCCGCGAAACCCTCGCACAACGTCACGACCAGCCCGCCCACGGTCGTGTAGGCGAAAGCGCCGCCCTGACACGGCCCCAGCGTTTTCGGGGCGGTCGTGTAGCGGGTCTGGGCGAGCACCGAGAACCCGTCCATCGCGAACGGCGCGAAGAGATCCCGGCAGCTCGAGAGGTTGTCGAGCTTGGCGATGGCGAGGGGAAATGCCACACCCAGCTGGCCGGCCACGCCACCGGAGAGCCCGACCGCACGTGGCGGCACCCGGATTCGTCCGGAAGCTGCTTGCCGCGACGAAGCCACCCAGCCGCCAATCCACTCATCGGAGAACGACGGCCACAGTGTGGCCAAGGCTGCCACGGGTGCCCCGCTGCTCGAGTCCGGTTGTCCGGCCTGGGCCCAGGCCCGGCCCGCCCAGACCGTCGCGGCCACCGCCCAGGCCATCGCAGCCACATGGAGGGCTCGCATCGCTGCCTCCCCGGCCCCGGTCCCCGACGGTGCGACCAGGTGCCGCCCGCGAGCCTGCCCGACGCGCCCCCTTGCTCCTCGCTCAGGGTCTACGAGACGAGCGAGAAGTTGTTATCTCCCAGACGCTTTTGAAGTGTCAGCGAGTGTCCAGCGGTGGCCACCCGCAAGGCTGGGGAGCCAGCAACCTGGTGCGCGTCCCGCTCAGCCGACCGGCAGTCTCGGGCGGCGGAGCGTGGCCCGCGGCCGCGGTTTGCGCTTCGAGGCCCGCGAGCGAAGCAGCGCGCTGTCGGCCCTCTGGATCGTCTCCTCGAGCGACTCGCCGCGTCCGCGTACCGCGGCGCCAAACGAGAGTGACACCGGAAGCGCGTCGCGCCTGGTCCCGCGGAGTCGTCGTGCGACCTTACGGGTACCGGACGCCGCGTCCTCGGCGAAGACGAGGAGGAACTCGTCGCCACCGATGCGGAGAACGCAGTCGTCGGAGCGGACGATGCTCATGAGGAAGCGGGCGACCCGGACGAGGACCCGGTCGCCGGTGGCATGCCCGTAGCGGTCGTTATAGTCCTTGAAGTGATCAACGTCGATGACCACGACGCCCCACTCCCGACCGCGAGCCTCCATCGACCGGGTGAGGTCAAGGAGATGGCGCCGGTTGAAGCAGCCCGTCAGGGGGTCGCGCAGTGCGGCCTGGAGGAGTTGCCTCTCGAGCTCCTTGCGGTCGGTGATATCGATGAGGATGCCGTGGTAGAGCGTCTCGCCCGTCGTTGGGTCGGTGACCTGATACGCAGTGTCGAGAACGGTGCGGATCTGTCCATCAGGGCGCTGAATGTCGAACTCGAACTCGCGCACGGCACCCTCGCGTGCCAGCAGCGCGGCCTCCTGCTGCCGTCGCCCCGGATCCACGTAGAGCTGATCGGCCGACGTGCGGGCGAGCTCCCGCAACGAGCGCACGCCAAACATGTGCAGGAACGCCCGGTTCGCATCCAGGATGCGGCCGTCGTCGGCGGTGATGTAGACGCCCTCCTGGAGGTTGCGCACGAATTCCGCGAGCGTCCAGGGGTCGTTGAGGCTGCGCAGCGGCCTGTGGCGCCCGCGAGGTTGGGAACTCGCCCGCTTGCGGCGAACTGCAACCTTGTCGCCGGCTTTCACCTTGCCCCACGCCCCCATTCGCAGGATAGGACCTCGGCCACCCTTCAACAAGTGAGCCGCAACCACGCCGGATCGTGCGACGATCGCCCGCAGCTCGGTCGTGCGCGCCCCCGGGCTCAGCGGCAGGCGCGGGCGAGTTCGCCGGTGGCGAGGTACCCCGCCCACAGCGCTCGCCACGTTTCCCAGTCGTGGCCGCCGCGGATGGTGAGGACCCTCTCGGGCGGGAGCGCTGCGGCAAGCAGGCGGTGCCCGTCAGCGAGGTCGTCCTCCCCGCCGTGGGCGAGGAAGAGCGAGGGCCCGCCGCTGTCTGCCTCGAGGATGGCTTTGAGGACGCGCCAGATGTCGAGCTGGAAGTCCTGCCCAGGCGGCGGCGTCTCGGGCGGTTGCCACGACTTCAGTCCGCCCGCGGCTCGCACACGATCGAGGATCTCGCGCTCGCCCAGGTAGGGCGCGATGAGCACGATCCCGGCGACCTCCCCCGGGTGCGCGCCAGCGTACAGCAGCGAGCCGACGCCGCCCATCGACACGCCGACCAGCCAGAGCCGATCACGCCCCCGCGCACGCTCGGGCTCCACCACGTCGAGGTGCAACCTCTCGAGCACGGTCCTGCGCGCGTAGTACCCGATGTGGGCGTCCGCGGCGACGACCGCGGCGTCGACGCCAGCCTCGCGGGCGAGCTGCGCGAAGCCATGCTCCGCGAACGCGCCAGCGCGGTTCCAGCGCCCGGGCAGGCAGAGCACCAGGCACGAGTTGCCGGGAGCGCCGGGAGCGAGCTCCATGACCGGCATCGGCACCCGCGCCGGCGTCAACGGCGAGGGACACGCACTGACAAGGGCGGTGGCCGCGACCGCGAGAACGATGACACCAGCCCGCGGGCCCGGTCGACCGCGCAAGAGCAAACCGCTGGCCATGCGACTCGAGTATAGGAGCGCCGGCGACCACCCACAACATCGACTCCCACCTCTCCGCGGGCCCGGCGGAGCGGCCGAGTCGAGTGTGAGCCGGCTCACCTCCGACAGCCGCGAAGAATCTGTTCTCTTGACTCACAGCTCGAGCCCCCCCACATTGGATGGAGATTCAGCGTCGGCAGCGGATCGTCCCGTAGGGCCTCCGCAGAAAGGATCGACTCATGCAACGCTTTCATCGTGTTGTGCTTCTGGCTGTCGCGCTTGTCGCACTGGGCGTCCACGCCGCCAACGCCGGCTTTGCCGGCACCGAGGTCTACGTCGCCTCGGTCGGTCGCGCCCCCGGCGCCGCCGGCTCACAGTGGTACACGACCGTATGGGTGTACAACCCCAACCCGACCAGCGCCAACGTGCAGTTCTTCTTCCTCGAGCGCGACCACACCAACCCGGCGCCACCGGTCTTCAACGACACCATCCCGGGCGGCGACACCCGCCGCTACGACAACGCCATCGCCACCATGTTCGCGGTCGAAAAGTTCGGGGCGCTGCGGGTGCTCTCGGCGGACAAGCTCATCGTCAACTCGCGGATCTACTCGGTGGCGTCGGGCGAGGAGCTCAAGGACTCGGTTGGCCAGTTCTTCGCCGGCGTGCCTGCGACGTTCGCCATCGGCTCCGGGCAGAAGACCCAACTCCTCGGCGTCTACCAGACCTCACCGAAGCCCGAGTCGCAGTTCCGCTACAACTTCGGCTTCGTCGAGACCACCGGCGGCACCGCCACCGTGAGGGTCCACGTCCTCGACGAGAGCGGCACCGAGGTGGCGAGCAAGGACTACTCCCTCGGTCCCTACGAGCCCCGTCAGTACCCGATCGAGAACGCCTATCCCGGCGTCAACGCCGCCAACCTCCGCCTCGAGGTCGAGGTACTCTCCGGAGCCGGCAAGATCGTCGCCTTCGGCTCCGGCCTCGCCAACCGCTCCAACGACCCCTCGACGTTCGAGATGGCCTACCGCGACGAGCTGCTCGGCGGCTCGTCCGCGACGATCTCCCACGACGCCACGTTGACCGGCGATGGCAGCGCACTCTCGCCGCTCGGTGTCACAGTCCCGCTCGAGCTCACCTCTTCGACCGCGTTCTCCCAGGCGATCAAGGGCACGACCACCGGCGGCGAGTCGGCGGGGGTCAAGGGAGTCTGCACCGGCGGCTGCACCGGCCTCCAGGGCATGCACACCACGAGTAATAACTATGGCTACATCGGCTGGCAGCAGTCGGGCGTGATGGGCGCGGGCGGCAGCACCATCGGCGTGATCGGCCAGGCCACCAGCGGCCAGGGCGTCAAGGGCGCGAGCAACTCGGGCTTCGGAGTCTACGGTCTGAGTGGCACCACCGCCGGGATCACCGCTCCGGTCGCGGGCGTCTGGGGCGACTCGCAGACCAACACTGGCGTCTACGGCACCAGCGCCTCGCGCCCCGGAGTCTACGGCGAGACGAGCGCCTCCAGCGGCGTGTATGCGTATGCGGTCGGTGGCAGCAACCGCTCCAACAGCAACTTCGGCCTCCTCGCGTCGCTGACGGCAGGCGTCTTCGGAACAACCGCCGACGGCATCGGCGTGCAGGGTGTCCACACCGCGACCAGCGGCACAAACCCTGGCGTTTGGGGCGAGACCAGAAGCACCGCCGCCAGCGCCAACGCGATCTACGCCCTGGTGAGCTCGACGAGCCCCGGGAGCTCCTCCGCGGCGGTCCGCGCCGAGAACCGGGGCACGGGCAACAGCGGCATCGGCGTGTGGGCCTCCCAGGCCGGCAACGGCTACGGTGTCTACGGCAGCGCCGTCGCCGGCATCGGCGTCTACGGCATCGCCACGACCGGCAACGGCGTCCTGGCCGTCAGCGCCGGTACCGCACGCGACAACGCGGCGTTGCGCGCCTACAACACCAACACCAGCGGTGGCATAGCAGCCTACGTCAGCAACAACAGCAACTACTCCGCCGCCCACTTCCGCAACCAGGGCAGCGGCGAGGTTCTCTACCTGCAGAACGGCACCGGGCTGTTCATCAAGGCGGTGAACAACGCGGAGAACGACGCCAAGTTCACCGTCGACTCGGCCGGCAACGTCCGCGCCGACGGCACCTTCGCGTCTCCCGCGGCGGACTTCGCCGAGCTCCTCCCGGCCGCCGACGGGCTCGAGCCGGCAGACGTCCTGGTCATCGCACCCTCGGGTGAGCTGGCCGCCAGCTCCCAGCCCTACCAGGGCAGCGTCGTGGGCGTGTACTCCACGAGGCCCGCGTTCCTCGGCGGCAGCGTCGACGGTGACCCGGCCGGGCATGCGCCGCTGGCCATCACCGGCGTGGTGCCGGTCAAGGTGACGGCGGAGAACGGACCGATCCAGGTCGGCGACCTGCTCACCACCTCCTCCACGCCGGGCCACGCGATGCGCTGCTCGGGCGTCGAGCGCTGTTTCGGCCGCACCATCGGCAAGGCGATGCAGACCCATCAGGAGGGCGCCGGGACCATCACCGTCCTGCTGATCCTGCAGTAGCCCCACGTTTTGCGGAAGCCCGAGGCGGGGTCCGGTCGGACCCCGCCTTCCTTGATCCCCGGGCCGCGATCGGCGCCCCTCATCACCCGGGCGCCGACTCGGCCACACGCGGTCGGATTGAAACACACGCCAACTTCTGGCGTAATACGCCCCACGCCGGTCCCCCCAAAATCCCGGCGACTTGACGGAGGCTATGATGAGACGAGTCGCTCTTGTAGCGGCGCTGCTGTGCGCCGCCGCACCCCTGGTGATGGCCATGGACAACCCGCTGCCGACGCTGAAGGTCGATCAGTACACCCTCTCCAACGGGCTGACGGTGTTTCTGGTCGAGGACCACACCCTGCCGCTGGTGTCGGTCAACATCAACTACATGGTGGGGTCGAAGAACGAGAGGCCGGGTCGGACCGGTTTCGCCCACCTCTTCGAGCACATGATGTTCCAGGGCTCGAAGCACTACAACGACGACTTCTTCAAGCCCCTGCAAGACATCGGCGGCGCGGTCAACGGCGGCACCAACACCGACCGCACGCGCTACTGGGAGCTTCTCCCCGCCGGCTACCTCGAGCGCGCCCTGTGGCTCGAAGCCGACCGGATGGGGTTCCTGCTCGACGCGATGACTCAGGAGCGTCTCGCCAACCAGATCTCGGTGGTGCAAAACGAGCGGCGCCAGAACTACGAGAACCGCCCGTACGGTACGGTCAACGAGAAGATCCTCGCCGTGACGTACCCGCCCAACCACCCCTACAACTGGCCCACCATCGGATCCATCGCCGACCTGCAGGCCGCCTCGCTCGACGACGTCAAGGAGTTCTTCCGCACCTACTACACGCCCAACAACGCCAGCCTGTGCGTCTCCGGCGACTTCGATCCCAAGGTTGCCAAGGAGCTGATCGAGAAGTACTTTGGCGCCATTCCGCCGGGCCCGCCGGTGTCGCGGATCGAGGCCTGGACGCCACAGCTCTCCGGCGAGATCAGCCTCGCCATCGAGGACCGTGTCCAGCTGCCGCGCACCTACATCTCCTGGCCCACCGTGCCGATCTACAGCGAGGACGACTCCGCCCTCGACGCGTTCACTTTGATCCTCGGGGGTGGCAAGACCTCACGCCTCTACCAGAAGCTGGTCTACGAGCAGCAGATCGCCCAGGACGCGCTGGCCTTCCACAACTCCGGCCAGCTCACCGGTGGAATGCAGATCATCCTCACCCCGCGGCCGGGCAACGACCCCACCGCGGTCGAGAAGGCCGCCCTCGCCGTCCTCGCCGAGGCGCTCGACAAAGGCGTCACCGCCGAGGAGCTCGACCGCGTCAAGAGCTCCATCACCGCCGACGCCGTGCGCGCGATGCAGAACATCGGCGGCTTCGGCGGCATCTCCGACAAGGTCAACGAGTACTACCACTATCGAGGCAAGGCCGACCTCTTCCGCTGGGACCTCCAGCGCTACCTCGACCTCACGCCCGAGCGCGTCAATGCCGTGGCGCGCCGCGTCCTCGGCGAGCGGCGCGTGGTCGCGCGCGTCTCCCCGATGCCGCAGGTAGAGGCCTCGGCCAGCCCGGTGGCGACCTCCGTCGCCCGCGAGACCATGCCTGGCCGCGGCCCGGAGAGCGCGTTCACCCTGCCGCCCCGGCAGCGCTTCAAGCTCGCCAACGGCCTCGAGGTCGTCCTCGTCGAGTGGCACAAGCTGCCGCTGGTCGGCTTCGACCTCATCGTGCGCGGCGGGACCGCCGCCGACCCGGCCAACCGTCCGGGCCTGGCGTCCCTCACCGCGGCACTGCTCCAGGAGGGCGCCGGCGGCCTGACCTCCACCCAGATCGCCGAGAAGCTCGAGACGCTCGGCGCCCAGGTCGACGTCGCCGCCACCCAGGACGCCGTGCTCGCGCAGCTTTCCACGCTCAAGAGCCGCCTCGACGAGTCTCTCGCCATCTACACCGACATCCTCACGCGGCCCGACTTCCCCAAGGACGAGCTCGAACGGCAGCGCAAGCGCCGCATCGTCCAGCTCACGCAACTCGCCGACCAGCCGCAGTACCTGGCCATGGTGGCGATGACGCGAGCGCTCTTCGGCGACCACCCCTACGGTCACGTCGCCATGGGTGACAAGGGGTCGCTCACCGCCGTCACGCTCGACGACGTCAAGGGGTTCTGGAAGAGCAACTACACCCCGGCCAACGCGACGCTGCTGGTGGTTGGCGACGTGACCCGCGCCGAGCTCGAGACGCGCCTTGCGGCCAACCTGGGCAGCTGGAAGGGTGGCCCCGCGCCGAAGCGCGCGCTCAAGCCGGCCGCGGCGCCGACCACGCGCACCGTCTACCTCGTCGACAAGCCCGGCGCGGCGCAGTCGGTCATCGCCGTCGGCCTCCCAGGCGTCGCGCGCTCGACCGAGGACTATGCGACGCTCCAGGTCCTCAACACCGTCCTCGGCGGCCAGTTCGTCTCCCGCCTCAACCTTAACCTGCGCGAGGACAAGGGCTACACGTACGGCGCCCGCTCCAACTTCAACTTCGCCGCCGTTCCGGGCGGGTTCACCGCCGGCGCGCCGGTGCAGACCAAGGTCACGGCCGCCGCGCTCAAGGAGATCGTCGCCGAGCTCGACGGCGTCGCCGGCGCCAGGCCGATCACCGAAACGGAGCTGGCCTACGCCATCGGCACCATCACCAACGGCTACGCGCGCCGCTTCGAGACCCCGGAGCAGATCGTCCGCGAGCTCGTCGACTCCGCCCTGTACGGCCTTGCCGACAACGCTCTCGAGACATACCCCAAGCAGGTTGCCGCGGTCAGCGGTGCCACCGTGGCGGCGGCGGGGAAGAAGTACGTCCAGCCGGCGCGTCTCGTCATCGTCGTCGTCGGCGACAAGGCCGCCATCGAGAAGGATCTTGCGGCTCTCAACCTCGGTCCCGTCGTCACGCTCGACAAGGAAGGCAAGCCGGTCGCGGAGTAGCCCGGTTCAACTCTCAATACGTGCGGGCGGCCGACTGGCCGCCCGCACTCACTTCATGCTCTTCGACGCTGTCGAGCATCGGGCGCAGGGAGCCCGCATCCAGCCCCAACACACCTGCCGTCAGACGGGATCGGTGAGAGCCAAGGGCGTCGCGTTGAACAGCGAGGCGGTGCGCGAGAGGCCGACGCGGAGCACGGAATCGACGCAGTCGGCGGCGCGGGCGGTCATCGCCGCGGCCAGCTCCCTCTCCTCCGCGTCGAAGGTCGCGAGCACGTAGTCGGCGAGGTCATCCCACGGATGCTCGCCGCAAATACCGACGCGCAGCCGGGGAAACGCCTCGCCAACGGCGCCGACAATGGAGCGCAGGCCGTTGTGGGTGCCTGGGCCACCCCGCTCGCGCAGGCGCAACTGGCCGAGCGGCAGCTCGACGTCGTCCACGACGACGAGGCATTGCGCCGGCAGGAGGCGCGCCCCGGAGCACAGCGCCAAGAAAGCCTCGCCGGAGTCGTTCATGTAGGTGCGGGGCTGGATGAGCAGCAAGCCGTTGGCGGCCTTGGCGACGGCGGAGCGGAATTGACGCTTCCACGGGCCGGCGCGCCAGCGCTGCGCCAACTCGGCGACGACGTGGAAACCGACGTTGTGGCGGGTAGCCGCGTACTTCGACCCGGGGTTGCCGAGCCCGATGACGGCGGCAACGTCCATGGCGCCGGGCTACTCGCCCTCTTCGCCCTCCGCGGTCGCCTTGCCGCGCTTGATGACCTCGGGCTCCGCCATTTCTTCGGTCGGCGCTACGGCCGCGGCCACTTCCTCCTCCGCCTTGGCGCCGTGGGCCTCGATCGTGACGACCATCTTGTGCTCGGGATCGAGGAGCTTCACGCCGTCAGGCAGAGTCAGGTCGGCGACAACGAGGTGTTGGCCGACCTCGAGGAGGGAGACGTCCACATGGACGGACTGGGGGACCTCCTCCGCCGCGCACTCGACGTGGAGAGAGCGGCCGACGAAATCGAGGAAGCCGCCGGTCTTGACGCCCGCCGCCTCGCCGTCGAGGACGATGGGGATCTCGACCTTGACGCGCTGGCCCTTGGCCACGCGGATGAAGTCGAGGTGGATGTACTGGCGTGTGATCGGGTTGATCTGGGCGTCGCGCACCATGGCGTGCCGCTCCTGCTTGGTGCCCTTCATCCGCAGGAGAAACAGGGTGTTGCGGCCGCGCTCCTGGCGGAGCAACTCGGTGACCGCGTGGCGGTCGACGACCACCGGCACCGGCTCCTTGCCACCACCGTAGACCACCGCGGGGATCATCCCCTGCTGCCGCAGCTTCCGACTCGCGCCCGCGCCGGCGGTCTCGCGCCGCTCGACCTCGATGACCAGCTCTTCCATGGATCCGACCTCCGTGCCACCCCGCGACCGCGCCGCGGGACCGAAGAATGTACCATAAAGGCAGCCGGACGCCAACTTCACGCTTGGCCCGGCCTATTCATGAGGCATCTGCTGCGAGCGCAGATACCGCCGCCCTGGCGGGCGTACTCTGGGCTCAGAGGGTGCCGCCGTACCGTCGAGGTACGGCTCCCCTCCTCGCCCTGCAGCGAGCCGGGCCCAGCCCGGCGAGCGCCGGGGGTTCGGGGGGCCGAGGCGCCGGTCGGGTAGGTGGAGCGGCGCCGCGCCACCCGCGACGTGGGGTCGCCCACCATGGCAGCAATCTCTGCGCTCTCGCGACGATGCCCCACGAATAATCCGGGCTAACGCAGGAGACGCGAGGCGGGCCTAGACGAACAGCCCCGACACCGACTTGGCCTCGTGGATCCGGCGGATCGCCTCGCCGAGTAGCTCGGCTACCGAGAGCTGCCGGATTTTCGGGCAGGCGAGGGACTGCTCGCGGCGCGGGATGGTGTCCGTGACGATGACCTGCTCGAGGTTGGAGGCGTTGATGCGTTCCACGGCCGGCCCGGAGAGCACGGCGTGGACGCCGGCGGCGAGCACCCGTGTGGCGCCGTTGGCCTGCAGCACCTCGGCGGTCTTCACCAGCGTTCCGGCGGTATCGATGATGTCGTCCACGACCACGCAGGTCTTCCCCTCGACCTCGCCGATGACGTGCATGACCTCGGCCTGGTTGGGGTTGGTACGGCGCTTGTCCATGATGGCGAGTCCGGCCTCGAGCCGCTTGGCGAAGGCGCGGGCGCGCTCGACGCCTCCCGCGTCGGGCGAGATGATGACCATGTCGGGCAGCTCGAGGCGGCGCAGCTCATCGATGAGCACCGGCGCCGCGAAGAGGTGGTCCACCGGGATGTTGAAGAACCCCTGGATCTGGGCGGCGTGGAGGTCCATGGTCAGGACGCGCGTGGCCCCCGCCGAGGTGATGAGGTCGCTGACCAGCTTGGCCGTGATCGGCACCCGCGGACGGTCCTTGCGATCCTGGCGCGCATACCCGAAGTACGGCACGACAGCCGTCACGCGGTTCGCCGACGAGCGCCGACACGCGTCGAGCATGATGAGCAGCTCCATGATGTTGTCGTTCACCGGCGTGCAGGTCGGCTGGACGACGTAGACGTCGCCGCCGCGCACGTTCTCCTCGATCTGGCAGTACTGCTCGCCGTCGGAGAAGGAGAACAGGCGGATCTTGCCGAGGGGGATCTGCAGGTAGTCGCACATCCGCTCGGCCAGCTCGGGGTGCGCCCGCCCGGAGAAGACAACCAGTGGCAGCTCGCTCATGCTCGCCTCGAGTCTGGCTGGGGCGGCAGGACTCGAACCTGCACATGCGGGATCCAAAGTCCCGTGGCTTACCAGTTTGCCGACGCCCCAGTCGGAAGCGCAGTGTAGACCGCGCCGCGCGGGGGTGTCCAGCAGAAGAGAAAGGGGACAGGGTACGGGGCACAGGGTACGGTAGAGGATTGCACAGCCACCCTGTCCCCTGTCCGCTGTCCCCTCTCAGGACGCCACGGCTCTCTTGCGGCGCTTCGCAAGGGTACCTGGATCCGCGATTTCAGGCACTGCGGCTGTGTTGGCCTCCCCTGAGAGTGCCGAGTGTGCCGGACTTGGTACCCAAACCCAATATTGACGTTGCCCGCACCGTCGTACTGGTAGGTGCCCGAGGACCACAGCGTGGTGGTGGTGAACAGCGACTTCTTCTTGAGCGTGATCGAATACGGCCGCGGCATGCTGTTGGGGTCGAGCTCCATCTGCTCCCGCAACGAGGCGGAGATGGTCAGGTAGTGGAACACGGTGTCGATCATCTGGGATTCTGGCGGCCTCTTACCCAGCCCACTCACAGTCACCTCTCGGTTGCCCCTTTGAGGAGGCGGAAGAATCCCCGCATTAGGTCCTCGCTCGGCCGGTTTGTGAGCAGGGTGGCGCTGAGGCGGAACTTCCCCACGGCCATGACGCCCTGACAGTTGTACCGGTACTCGCCCTCCGGCAGCGCCTCTCGTTTATCGGTGAGGACATAGAAATAGCCCACACCTGCGCCGCCCTCGACGCGGAGGAGCTTGAGTTCCGTCTCGACAGCGGTCGGGAGCAGCTCGGTCCCCTGCATCGTGACCAGCAGCTTGACGCCTTCCTCGTCGAGCAACTTGGCGCTTGCCTTGTCTGGCTCGACTGCTGTGAGGAGGAAGATGAAGTCCTGTGAGGCCTTTGGCGTGATTCGGATCGTCACAGCCCCGTTCACAGGATCGCTCGCGGCTGCCTGCCATGGCTCGGGGATTAGCAGAGCGAGCCGGTGATGGCGGGCCACCGTGCACTCGAAGGGCACCTCGGGCGGGGCGGCTTCGGGCCCAGTATTCTGCAGGGTGACGAGGATGCCCGCTAGGAGAAACAAGAATGCTGTCATGGCTCAACCTCCACAGTGTCGAGGTGCCGCTCGCGCGGGTTCGAGACATTCGCAAAGAACACCTGACCGACTATGCTCCCCGGCGCCGCGGCAGGCGGGCAGCGTGCGACAAGGCACCACTCGACCGAGCCGCTGTTTCAACTCCCCCAACCAGGGACCCGGACACAGGCAGCTCTGCCGGCTCTGGCCGGTCACGGCAGGCCTTCCAGGGCGAGCCGGAAGAGCATTGTCTGTGGCGTGCACTCTGTCTGCCACGCAAGATGTGCACCGACGACCCGCGTGCGTTGAAGGACGACGAAGCCGCTCTTGTAGAAGGGGAAACAGCCTGGCGGATTGAAGTACTCCACGCCGGGCTCCTTCGCAATGAGGTATGTACCAGCCGGCCTGCCGGTCTCGAGGTTGACGGCTACGAGCAGTTTCTCCGGCTTTCCCCTATGGCCGAGGTACACAAGCCACTTGCCAATCACGAACGGGAATACAGGGGTGCTTACGAACGGCACCCTGCGCTGCCAGATGGTCCTCCCCGTGGCCGCTTGAAGCGACAAATGCGGCGTGTAGCAATCCCATAGGAGACACTCTCGTAGCCAGAAACGGAGCGAGTTCGCTCCGATCCGGAACTCCCAGCCGTCTGGGTTGATGCTCTGACCAGCCAGTGAGACGAGCAACTCAGCCGGGCCAAGACCACCACCGAACTCCCCATTGTCGGGGTAGTGAAGCTGCACCCACTGGCCGAGTTCCTCGGCGGATGGCGTTTTCGCAGCTGCGATCAGCGCCTCAACGTCGTCCGACGGTGAGCAACTAGTGCACTGGTTGGCTGATGTATCAAGCACGAAAGTCTGCGACACGATCGAGCCCGCGCTCGCCACGCGAGCCACAAGCGACAAAACCACAATTGAATACGCCCACATGCGCCACCGGGAGGAATGAGTGGTGGGGGTCGCACGAGCGAGGCTAGCCGAAGGTCCTGTTCTGCGCTTGCCCAGGCCCGTCAGGTGGGCGCGATGCGGCAGGGCACTGGTGCTCGTCCTGCAATGACGAGAAGCGAGACGGGGTCCTTGCTCCGCCAGTCCGGCTTGAGGCGCGGACATCAAGGCCATGCCACGGGCCTGCACCGGGGCCTCAGTGCTGCACATTGTCGGCACTCACAAAACCTGTGCCCCGAAAGGGGTCGGCTTCCGAGGTGACCTTCACCAACCGCTTGGGCTTCCATGCCCCTAGGCGTGCCACGAGCTCAGGTCTAAGCGCAGACTTGAGCCAGGCGAGGCGCTGCCGTTTCGACTTGACAGACAACAGCTCTGAGAGCCAGGTGCGATTGAGCCTGCTCGGGTCGCCGCCAAGAGCAGCGAAGGTTGCGACTGCCATATCCATCGCGGTCCGCTGGCTCTGGGCGGTCCGTGCGGGGTTGTCCGGGTCCCTGCCGAACATCGTCGCGAAGAGGTGCCCGAAGGGCCAGTGGAAACCGGCATGAGAGTATGAGTCCTGCAGGCTGTGTAGAGACTCGCCGAGCTTTCCCCACGAGCCTGCCGTAGCGACTGAGGCTAGGGCCGCCGCGGTGTCCATGAAGTGCAGCTCAAAGTCAGCGCGATTGAAGATGGCGCTGCTCAGGCCAGCACCTCTGGATTCGTCCACACCCTGGTCGGCCATCGCTATCGTAAACGCCTCGTCCCCGCTCCTCCCCGCCTCCAAGGCCAACAGCGCGGTCAGGTATAGATGCACATCGACACCGTATAGACCAGTGGGGTCAACGGCTGTTGTGGGGTTGTTCCGGACGTAGCTGTAGAGGTTCCAGCTCTGAGGGGCGTCCGGTGTGTTGTCCCTCCCCGGATCCACACTGAGAAACCTCGCCAAGTTCGGGTTGTAGTACCTGGCGTGCATGTAGTCGAGGTCGTCGGTGGTCGTGGTCGTCTTTCGCAGGTCCCGCTCGTGCCCGGTGTACTTCATCCGCTCCGTGTCCGCGTAGGCGCTGGTCGCCTCCTGCCCGAACGGGTAGTAGTCATGCGAGACCAGCAGCGACCCCGTCGAGCTCGTGATCCGCCGGATCGCCCCCAGGTGGTCGAGGTGCAGGTGCTTGATCCCTCCGCTGTCGATCACCGCTGCGTGCTGCCCGTCCCGGTAGATCCAGTCCTTCTTCCAGGTCCAGCTTCCCCCCGCCTCGTTGTACTCCCGCAGCACCTTCCCATCGAGACCTCGGATGGTGTAGGTGATCCCGGTGGGCGAGACGCTGTCGAAGTGGGCGATCCGCTCCCCATCCGCGGTGTAGCCGAAGAAGTTGACCCGGGTGGGGGACGTGGTGTCCTCGAAGCGCCGCATCTGGTTGCTCTGGTACCAATCGTACCTGAGCGTCCCGTTGTACCACTTCGTCATGTTGCCGGCGGTGTCGTACTCCAAGGAGCCAGGGATGTGGTTGAGGCGGTTGGTCGAGGCGGAGACACTGATCGGGGACGGCGTGCAGGTGCCCGTGCTGGTGGCGAGGCCGGTGATGGCGCCGAAGGCGTTGTACGTCGCGCACTGGCGCTT
>Ga0315287_10003053_pt1 | contig 16066 bp, 2 predicted proteins | sample YL17G11_0_MG_FD_205037 | JGI IMG/M metagenome (GOLD analysis project Ga0315287, IMG submission 205037) | Sediment microbial communities from Yellowstone Lake, YNP, Wyoming, USA - YL17G11_0 | ecosystem: Environmental > Aquatic > Freshwater > Lake > Sediment | place: USA: Wyoming | collected... | reverse complement strand
GGAGACCCCTTGAAAGAATTAGAAGACACCATCCAGTCCGCCTTGGACTTTAAATACCTCGAACCAGCCGTGTACTCTTTTAGGGGCTCATCGTTGCCTTACTGTTCAGTGCGTGATGTCCTAACCGAGTGCAGGAAGGTGAGTGAGACGTTGCCCAATCGAGAAATCACACTCAAAAACCGGTTTATCATGGACCAGGGATCCCTCATCCACGAGCTGGTACAGAATATCCTCGGGTCGCAAGGCCGGATTTTTGGCAACTGGTTCTGCAAAACGTGCCGCCTCACAGTGGCAACTCACCGCACTGGCCCGGTGCACTGCGACAAATGCAAAACACAAGCCAGATATGAGGAAATCCGGGTCCAGCACCCCTCGGGATTTTCCGGTTCGGTGGACGCACTAATCCCAACTGGGAACGGTCAGTTTTTTCTGGCCGACCTCAAGACTACTGACAAGTCCAAATTCTCGAAGATGGAGGTCCCGCTTAGTTACAAGGCGCAGGTTAATGCCTATCGGTACTGTCTGACGCATGCCCCCTACAATTTGCCCATAGTTGGATGCGCCATAGTTTATATCGCCCGTGACGACATTTTCAAGTACAAAGTCATGCCTCTGTCTGACGAGGATATGTCGGACGAGACTTTCGAGGGGTATGTCCGCAGCAAGCAGGAGTCGGAGACAGCACTTGTGACCGGTGAGGTGTCAAAACTGCGTGGTTCTTGCAAGGACCGGTCCGATTCGCCCTACTGCCCATACGGTGCTCTGTGTTTCAGCCCTATGCGCGACAAAATCTTGGATGATGAATATGCGAAAGCAATGAAAATTGATAAGACCGATAAGACCCTCGTTTAGTTTGAGGACAACAAAAGACGTGGGTTGACGAAGGGAGGGCCTAATGGCGAAAATCGTCACTAGAGCAGACTATCAAGACACTCTGATAAGAGCGGTTATTAGGGTGTCCTCTTTTTCAGAGGGCGTCCCATCTTACACAGTAACTGCGATACGCAATGCAGAATTGTTGGACCTTCCAAAAAGCACCTTCGCCAAGGTGCAAGACGCAGTTAGTGAGCTGACCAAAGTTGGGATTCAGCCTGCTCTGTGGAAATATACTTGGCTTGACCTAGGCTAACACATATCCTGCCTTCTTAAACACTGCGTCCCTTAAGTTGTAAGCAGACTTTGGAAAACTATACTAGTCTAAAGTTTTCTACCACCAAAAGACACGCTCCGAGGGGAGATTCCGAATGGCTTCGAACGGTCAAATTACCATCCTGAACATGACCAGGAGTCCCCTCTCAATCAAGGTGGAACTTATTCCTGGTGTCTCTAGAACTATCTATCTACCGGCCAGTGGGTCGGTAGCAGTAGACAAGGACATCGTCGTAGCTGCGTCGTCGCAGCTGCAGGGATACTTAGACGCTGGTCTGATTTCTTACAATCAAAACGAGGCTTTTCTTGGACTCGGCCAGACGGGCGTCCAGGGTGGAACCGGGTTTGTGGGCGAAACTGGTGCACAAGGCGAGACCGGGATTGATGGGGCTACCGGCCTGCGAGGCCCTACTGGTCTGGAAGGCCCCACGGGTGTACAAGGCGATACTGGCATCCAGGGCGATACTGGCATCCAAGGTGACACTGGTCTGGAAGGCCCCACGGGTGTGCAGGGCGACACGGGTGTGCAAGGCGACACGGGCGTCCAGGGTGACACAGGCCTCATCGGCGAAACCGGTGTGCAGGGCGAAACCGGTGTGCAAGGCGTGACAGGAGTTAAAGGCTCCACGGGTGTGCAAGGTACAACGGGCCTGGTCGGTGCCACGGGTGTACAGGGGTCTACTGGCGTCCAAGGGTCTACCGGCGTCCAGGGTCAAACTGGTGTGGCTGGCTCCACGGGTGTTCAAGGCATCACTGGTATTGAGGGACTAACTGGCGCACAGGGTGCCACGGGTTCGCAGGGCCAAACGGGCGTAGCTGGGACGACAGGCCTAGTGGGCGCAACCGGTGTACAGGGAGTCCAGGGTACTACTGGGCTTATCGGCGAAACCGGTGTGCAGGGCAATACGGGCGTCCGGGGTAATACTGGCGTACAAGGAATCACGGGCATCCAAGGTCAAACCGGCGTTGCCGGCCAGACTGGGGTGCAGGGAAATACAGGGGTCCAAGGCAACACTGGCGTACAGGGCAACACCGGTGTACAAGGCCAGACGGGTGTTGCTGGCCACACGGGCGTTGACGGTCAAACCGGCGTAGCCGGGCAGACTGGCGTCCAAGGCCAAACTGGTGTAGCTGGGCAAACAGGCGTTGCGGGCCAGACGGGTAGCCAAGGACTTACCGGTGTGCAGGGCACGACCGGATTGGTTGGACTCACGGGCGTCCAGGGCGTACAGGGCAATACGGGCGTCCAAGGCCAAACGGGCGTACAGGGCGCAACGGGCGTACAAGGCATTCAGGGTCAAACCGGCGTAGCCGGGCAGACTGGCGTGCAAGGTGGTACGGGTGTACAGGGTATCACTGGCCTCCAAGGTATCACGGGTATCCAGGGTCAAACCGGCGTCGCCGGACAAACGGGCGTCCAAGGCATCACCGGTCTGCAAGGTCAAACGGGCGTACAGGGCAATACGGGCGTCCAGGGAAATACCGGCGTAGCCGGGTCCACCGGCGTCCAAGGTCAAACCGGCGTCCAGGGTCAGACAGGTGTAGCAGGTCAGACAGGTGTAGCAGGTCAGACAGGCGTCCAGGGAACAACTGGGGTCCAAGGTACCACGGGAGTTCAGGGCCAGACCGGCGTCCAAGGTACCACGGGAGTGGCTGGTGCGACTGGGGTCCAGGGCACCACTGGGGTGGCCGGACAGACCGGCATAGCCGGGCAGACCGGGGTGGCCGGCACGACAGGCGTCCAGGGCGTCCAGGGTATCACTGGTTTGCAGGGCCAAACCGGCGTCCAGGGTTCAACTGGCGTCCAAGGTCAAACCGGCGTCCAGGGCTCGACGGGGGTCCAAGGCCAAACTGGCGTCCAGGGCTCAACTGGCGTCCAGGGTACCACAGGCATCCAGGGGGTGACTGGGTTTACTTCATTTGGTGGATACGCCTCGCTTTACAACTTTAGTAGCGTGGCCTCGGCTTCGCCACTCAATCCGGGGACAGGCTTTATCGCCTTTAACCAGTCTATCTATACTACTGTCAGCGAGCTTTGGGTTAGCAACGTTGATGGATTTCTTAATCCGAACACTGCTTGGCTGGACACCTTCGACGATTCGACGTCGGCCCCAGTCAAAGGTTATCTGACAGTCTACAAGAAAGGGTTCCAAAACACTTACATCCGGTTTGCGGTGTTGAGTGTCGCCGACATGGGCAGCTACCGCGACATCACGGTGTCCTATATCTTCAATGTTGGGACTTTCCTAAGTGGCGACCAACTTGTAGTAGACTTTGCACCAGCCGGTGTAGCCGGCGCCACAGGTCTTCGCGGTGCCACAGGCGCTGCAGGCCAGACAGGCGCTGGCGCAGTTGGTGCAACTGGTGCGCAAGGCCAAAGTGGTCTGCAAGGTGTGACTGGAGCATCGGGTGCAGTTGGCGCGACTGGAGTTAGTGGCAGTGCTGGCATCACCGGCCTGCAGGGTCTCACCGGGACGGCTGGTGGACAGGGCACAACGGGTATCCCTGGACCTCTAGGTCCTACTGGTCTTGCTGGGTTCAACGCAAGCTCGGCCAGATATTTATTTGACCCAACAACGGCCCCAAACCCAGCGACCAGTTACGTTCGTCTCAATCAGTCGGTGATTCCGGCCACGACAGTGCTGTACGCCAGCAACGTGGATGCTTTGCTCTCAAGCCAGTCTGGGTGGCTTGACATTTTCAGCGACTCGACCAACGTGACCAGCCGGGGAACGCTTACTCTGTATAACCTGAACAACCAGGCCGTGTTTGTGACGTTGACGATTCTCGGCTGCACCAACATGGGTAACTACCATACGGTGAGCGTTGAGTATGTCAACAACAATGGGACATTCGGGCTTAATGACCCGGTTGTGTTGTCCTTCAGCCGTACTGGTGACGTCGGTAGGGCCGGTGCCACCGGGGCAATTGGAGCAACCGGAACGGCTGGTCTGACCGGTCCCCAAGGCCTGGCGGGTGCAACAGGGCCGTCTACCATTGGTGGCAACGCAGCTCCTTACCAATTTTCAACCAGTATTGCTAATAGTGACCCAGGCAGTGGCGCAGTTCGTCTAAATAATGCGACCTTTGTGTTTGTCACCCAAGTTTACGTCGACAACTTAGACTACCTGGGCAACGCCAGAATTGGTTGGCTGGACGCCCTAGCCCTATCGAATTCCCTTGTAAAGGGCTTCCTGCGCCTCTACGACTCTGGAAACTCAAACAACTTTGTGGTTTTTCAGGTTTTGGGCGTGGTGGACAGTGGCGGGTACCGAACGGTTACGGTAGCTTACTTGGCCAGCGGTGGTGCCTTTAGCTCCAACGCAATCCTTTCGTTTGACTACGTGACCAGCGGGAGTATCGGCTCCACTGGTGTTGCCGGCCTCGGTGGCACTGGCCTAGCTGGGTCCACCGGACTCCAGGGCCAGACCGGTTTGCCAGGCCCCACTGGGGCGGGTATTCAGGGCCAAACCGGTTTGCCAGGGCCAACTGGTAGCCAGGGCCTTATGGGCCTCCTCGGTCAAACAGGCGCGGGTATCCAAGGACAGACCGGTGTGCCAGGCCCTACTGGGTCGCAGGGCCTCACAGGTCTTCTTGGCCAAACAGGTGCGGGTATTCAGGGCCAAACTGGTTTGCCAGGGCCAACTGGTAGCCAGGGCCTTACGGGCCTCCTCGGTCAGACCGGACCTTTGGGGATAACTGGCTTGATTGGTCCAACTGGGGTGCCCGGTCCAACAGGGTCCGTGGGTGCCACTGGGGCTGGAATCCAAGGTTCGACGGGCTTAATTGGGTCAACTGGCCTGCAGGGCGCACAGGGCCAAACTGGAAGTCAAGGCCTCACGGGAGTCGGCGCAGCGGGTGATACAGGCCTCCCAGGACCTACTGGCAGCCAGGGGGTTACTGGTGCCCAGGGTACAGCTGGAACTCAGGGCCAAACAGGGCTACAGGGTGCAACGGGCGCTGGAGGCGCGGTTGGTGCTACTGGTGTTGGCGCACAAGGCGCGACTGGTGCAGACGGTGCAACGGGGGCTGCGGGGGTTGGTAGCACAGGCGCTCAAGGTTTAACTGGCCTAGGTGGGGCAACTGGTCTTCAAGGGTCAACTGGTCTAGGCCTGCAGGGTGGGACCGGTGTCCAGGGTGCGACGGGCGCTGGCGCAACGGGTGCTCAGGGCCAGACAGGCGCGGGCGCGGCGGGTCCGACTGGGTCAGCAGGTCCAACGGGTGCCCAAGGAAACCAGGGTGCTACGGGCGCTGGGATTCAGGGTGTCACTGGGTTCCAAGGACCTACCGGACCTGGCGCCGGCCTCCAAGGTGCAACGGGCCTACAAGGCCCTACTGGTTCGCAAGGGGAGACCGGAGCAGGGACTACAGGTCTGCAAGGCCAGACCGGCGTTGGCACGCAGGGCGCAACGGGGACGCAGGGTGCCCAGGGAAGTCAAGGTGCAACGGGTGCTGGTGTGGCTGGCGCTACGGGCGTTGATGGTCAGCAAGGAACAACTGGAACACAGGGAGCGACCGGGTCTGGAACTCAAGGTGCAACGGGTGTAGCTGGTCTCACTGGGGCCCAGGGTCAAACCGGCGCGGCTGGTGGGGCCACAGGACTCCAAGGTTTGACCGGTCTACAGGGCGTGACTGGTCTGGGCGCGACGGGTGCACAGGGACCAACTGGAGCTGGAACTCTGGGCGCTACGGGCGTTGCAGGGCCTACGGGCGCAGCAGGCGCGGGAGTTACGGGTCTGCAAGGTCAAACGGGCGCTGACGGAGCCCAAGGTGCCACGGGCGTTGCTACTCAAGGTGCCACGGGTGCCGGGATTCAAGGAAACACAGGTATACAGGGCGTGACCGGTGCTGGTGGCGGCGGTGTCACGGGTTTGCAAGGCGTGACTGGTGTTGGCGCAACTGGCGCTGACGGCCAAACTGGGGTACAGGGCGCGACTGGTGTGGGTGGCGGGGCAACAGGCCTGCCAGGCCCTACCGGCGTCCAGGGTGCCACGGGGTCTCAGGGTCAAACCGGGCTCCAGGGTGCCACGGGCCTAGGTGCAACCGGCGTCCAGGGTGAGACCGGAAGCTTAGGTAACACAGGGTCTCAGGGTCAAACCGGGCTCCAGGGTGCCACGGGCCTAGGCGCAACCGGCGTCCAAGGCGCTACTGGTGCTGGGGGCGGCGGTGTCACAGGTCTGCAAGGCCAAACCGGTGTTGGGACCCAGGGTGCCACGGGCCTAGGTGCAACCGGTCTGCAGGGACAGACCGGTCTGGGTGACACCGGCGTGCAAGGTCAGACTGGTCTGCAAGGCCAAACGGGTGCTGGGGGCGGCGGTGTCACAGGTCTGCAAGGCCAAACCGGACTCCAGGGACAAACTGGTGCTGGAGTTCAGGGTTCGACGGGTCTAGGCGAAACTGGTCTTCAGGGCCAAACTGGGCTCCAAGGTACCACGGGCCTAGGCGCAACAGGTCTGCGGGGACAAACTGGTGCCGGGGGCGGTGTCACAGGTCTGCAAGGCCAAACCGGACTCCAAGGTCAAACCGGACTCCAGGGCGCAACAGGTGCTGGGGCGACAGGCGTCCAAGGCCAGACCGGAGTCCAAGGTGCCACGGGCCTCGGCGCAACAGGTCTCCAGGGTCAAACTGGGGCCGGTGGCGGTGGGGCCACGGGTCTCCAGGGCGTCACGGGCCTAGGCGCAACAGGTCTGCAGGGACAAACCGGAACCCAGGGTGCAACGGGCGCTGGAGGTGGCGGTGCCACTGGCGTTCAGGGTCAAACTGGTGTACAGGGACTCACGGGGGTTGACGGGCAGACAGGTCTACAGGGTGTGACTGGGGTCGGTGCCACTGGCGTTCAGGGTCAAACTGGACCGAGTGGCGGTGGTGGGGGCAGCAGTGTCTTCTACAACCCCACCACGCGCTATGCGGCCTCAACTACGACCAGCCAGGAGGTGTACATTCTCAGCTCCGCTACTGTGTGGGCGTCGCTGAGCTGGTCACAAACCGGCACAACCGTCACCATCACCAGGACCGGTCACGGTCACGGTGTGGGTGACGCCGTAATTGTCCACAACACCAGCGTGAATTTCATTTATACTACAATTACCGCAGTCACTTCTAACACGTTCACTATCACCGTTGGGGTGTCGACATCTGCAAGTGGGTCCTCGGCAGCCTACAGTCTTGGCTACACAGTAACCCTCGCTGCTTCCGGCATCACAATTAACGCCCCATCCGGTGGTTTGGACACCATTGCCTGCCATAGTCTCAGGTTCAGGGGAACCTCCAGCGCGACTGGGACCTTCGTGGTCACAGTCCCGGTTGGGGTCAACAATGGTTTTGGTGACAACACTGGAATTTCTAACATCAACGCGCCAATCATCCGCGTAGCTTCTAATGCGGATGCTACGACGGCAATTGCTGCGACCGTTGGTGTTAACCAAGCATCAGCACCGGGATATGGGAACTATTTGCTTGCGAACTTGGCGAATACTACCCTGCGGATTTTCTCTATGGACTTCTAAAACTGTTTACCTGAAATATCGGCATATCTCTCACAGAATAGCAGAGCACGGAGCCCCGTCGAATGGCACGAGTAATTAATGGCAACCTGACAGTTAGCCAGTTTAACGACCAGAATCCGTGGGCCCCTAGCACGGCCTATTTCGTGAACGATACCGTTGGCCCAAGTACGCCTACAGGTTACTCCTATCAGGTGTCGGTCGCCGGTACCTCGTCGGGGACCGAACCAACTTGGCCTACGGCCGTTGGTGACACGGTAGTTGACGGCTCGGTTACTTGGGAATGTGTGTCGAAGCGGTGGAGCTTTGATAATGCTGCGTTTACCAACCAGGCTGATGCCACAGGCAATGGCGCACTCGACCTAGAGGTTGGGTTTTTGGTTTATACTCCAGCTACTGACTCTATTGCTTTTTTTCAGGTGCCTGGGGTCGTTCATCGCTACCGATTGGTGTCTATTGTCGTGACCAGCGGGTCTCAGATTGACAGCGCAGTCATGGCATGGGATGAGGGCGGTCCAGAGGTAGACGTCCCGACTGTCGGGGAAGTGGGCATCAGCGAAGACACTTACAACAACACCCTAGGGTCCCCGCCTCTGTCGGCACTTTACCCCGGTCTCTTCCCCGGGTCCGACGTTGCTTCCCTTATAGCCGACGTGCGCTCCAGATATGACACCTTCCTTTCAGCAAGCCTGACGGGGCCAATCGGTCCAACAGGCGCTGGCGGACTTACAGGGGTTCAGGGGTCTACAGGCCTTGCTGGGGCTACAGGTGTTGACGGCCAGACCGGGGTTCAGGGGTCTACTGGCGTTGACGGTGCCACAGGTGCGCAAGGTAGCACTGGGGTCGATGGCGCGACTGGGATGGACGGCGCTACAGGCGTTGACGGCCAGACAGGTGTGCAAGGTAGCACAGGAGTTGCAGGGACTACAGGTGTTGATGGGGTTACTGGCATCCAAGGCACCACAGGCATTCAGGGCGTCACGGGCACGCTAGGCCAAACTGGTGTCGCTGGTTCCACGGGTGTAGATGGCCAGACTGGGGCAGACGGGCAGACCGGCGTCCAAGGACAGACGGGTCTTGCTGGTTCCACGGGCGTGCAGGGAAGCACTGGCGTAGACGGTGCGACTGGGGCTGCTGGTCAAACCGGCGTTGCTGGAAATACGGGCGTTGACGGCACGACAGGCATACAGGGCGTTACCGGTATTGATGGCCAAACCGGAGTCCAAGGTGAGACCGGCGCAGCTGGTGCCACTGGCGTTCAGGGAAATACTGGTGTCGACGGAGTACAAGGTGAGACTGGAGTTGACGGCGCGACAGGTGCGCAAGGCCAAACAGGAGTCCAGGGAAATACGGGCATTGACGGTGTAACTGGCGTTCAAGGGAATACTGGTGTTGACGGTCCGACCGGGGTCGCGGGCTCAACCGGGGTGCAAGGTAGCACAGGCGTGCAAGGTGCAACGGGGGCTGATGGTCAGACTGGTGTGCAGGGGTCTACAGGAATAGACGGAGCCACGGGCATCGCAGGGCAGACTGGCGTAGACGGTGCTACAGGCATTGCTGGCGCGACAGGTGTACAAGGCCAGACTGGTGTCCAGGGTGCTACGGGCGTTCAGGGGGCGACCGGTGTTGACGGCCAGACCGGTGTCCAAGGCCAGACAGGGGTCGATGGCGCGACGGGGATAGACGGGGCAACCGGCGCTGACGGGGCGACGGGCATCCAAGGCCAAACGGGCATCCAGGGAAACACTGGCATACAAGGCCTCACGGGCGCTGATGGCGCAACAGGCGCACAAGGTGCTACTGGCGTTGACGGAACCACTGGCGTCCAAGGAAATACAGGCGTTGATGGCGCAACAGGCGCACAAGGTGCTACTGGCGTTGAAGGTGCTACTGGAGCCCAGGGTTCCACGGGTGTTTCTGGGCAGACGGGCATTGGCGGTGCCACGGGCGTTGACGGTGCCACGGGCGTCGATGGGTCCACTGGGGCTCAGGGCCAGACTGGCATTGATGGCCAAACTGGCATTGATGGCGCGACAGGGGTGCAAGGTGAGACCGGGGTTCAAGGGTCTACCGGTGCCGATGGTCAGACAGGCGTACAAGGCATAACTGGCGTTCAAGGTGCAACGGGTCTCTCTGGAAGCACTGGAATTGACGGTGCCACAGGGGTGCAAGGTCAAACCGGTGTTGACGGGGCCACTGGTGTTCAAGGCTCCACTGGAATTGACGGAGCCACGGGATTACAGGGTTTCACCGGAGTCCAAGGAAGCACGGGGGCCGCAGGGGAAACCGGCGTTGATGGCGCGACGGGCACACAGGGTGAAACCGGCATCCAGGGTCTGACTGGGGTAGACGGCCAAACCGGCGTCGACGGTCAAACAGGGATACAGGGCCAGACTGGTGTTGATGGAGCCACGGGCGTTGATGGAGCCACGGGGGCCGCAGGTCAAACTGGGATTGATGGCCAGACCGGAGTCCAGGGTGCCACAGGGGTTCAAGGCCAAACGGGACTCCAAGGCTTGACCGGGGTTGACGGTCAAACAGGGGTGCTGGGTGAGACGGGCATACAAGGCCAGACAGGCGTTGCGGGGTCTACAGGCGTTGACGGAGCCACAGGCGTCGATGGTGCCACGGGCGTTGATGGGGCCACTGGTATCCAGGGCGCAACGGGCGTACAAGGACAAACCGGGGTTGACGGCGCAACAGGCGTTGACGGCGTAACTGGGGTGCAGGGAAATACGGGCGTTGACGGCGTAACCGGTGTTGACGGGTCCACTGGTGTCCAGGGTGCCACAGGCGTCGATGGCCAAACAGGCGTCCAGGGAAACACGGGCGTAGACGGGTCCACTGGGGTTGATGGCCAGACTGGTGTTCAAGGCACAACGGGTGTAGACGGGCAAACAGGCGTCCAGGGGTCTACCGGCGCTGACGGAGCCACGGGCGTACAGGGCTCGACAGGCATTGCTGGCGTTACAGGCGTCCAGGGACAGACGGGCGTTGGCGGCCAAACTGGCGTCGATGGTCAGACTGGAGTGCAGGGTGAGACCGGTGTTCAGGGCGCAACGGGAGTTGACGGAGCCACGGGCGTACAGGGCTCGACTGGAACTGCTGGCCAAACAGGCGTAGACGGAGCCACTGGTGTACAAGGTGATACTGGGGCAGACGGCGCTACTGGCGTCCAAGGCCAGACTGGCGCAGACGGAGCCACTGGTGTACAGGGTGCAACTGGTGTCCAGGGAAGCACGGGCGTTGACGGAGCCACTGGAGTGCAGGGTGAGACCGGCATCCAAGGCCAAACTGGCGTCCAGGGAAATACGGGCGTTGACGGGGCCACTGGCATTGATGGTGCCACGGGCGTTGATGGGGCCACTGGTATCCAGGGCGCAACGGGTGTCGCCGGCGCAACCGGAGTGCAAGGCACAACAGGCGTCGATGGGGCAACTGGCGTCCAAGGCCAGACTGGCGCAGACGGAGCCACGGGGGCCGCTGGTCAGACTGGTGTTGAGGGTCAGACCGGCGTCCAAGGCGAAACTGGCGTTGACGGTGCGACAGGCGTTGCTGGCACCACTGGTGTGCAGGGTCAGACCGGCGTAGCCGGACAAACAGGCGTCCAAGGAAATACGGGTATTGACGGTCAGACTGGTGTTGCTGGCGCAACGGGAGTTGACGGTGCAACAGGCATTGCTGGGCAAACCGGTGTACAGGGTGATACTGGGGTCGATGGCCAGACCGGAGTCCAGGGCACCACTGGTGTCGTTGGGGCAACCGGTGTGCAAGGTGAGACGGGCATCCAAGGTCAAACTGGTGTACAGGGCGCAACAGGCTTCCAGGGGGCCACGGGTGTTGACGGTCAAACCGGCACCCAGGGTCAGACCGGCGTCCAGGGAGCAACGGGCGTTGATGGGGCCACTGGCGTTGATGGGGCCACTGGCGTTGACGGTGCAACTGGTGTTGACGGTCAAACCGGCGTGCAGGGCACGACAGGCGTCCAAGGCGAGACCGGAGTCGCAGGTCAGACTGGTGTCCAGGGAGCAACGGGCGTTGATGGGCCCACAGGTGTGCAAGGCCAAACGGGGGTCGATGGCCAGACTGGGGTCCCAGGTTCAACGGGAGTTGATGGGGCCACTGGGGTAGACGGCCAGACCGGTGTCGCCGGAGTGCAAGGCGCAACTGGCGTTGATGGGGCCACTGGCGTTGATGGAGCCACGGGTGTACAAGGTGCCACAGGAATAGACGGAAAGACTGGAGTCCAGGGCGAGACGGGTGTCACTGGTCAGACTGGGGTCGCTGGCGTGACTGGCGTCCAAGGCTCGACGGGTGTCGCAGGTGCCACGGGAATAGACGGACAGACTGGAGTCCAGGGTGAAACTGGGGTGGATGGGTCCACCGGCGTCCAGGGCGCAACGGGCACCCAGGGTGCTACCGGCGTTGACGGTCAGACCGGCATTCAGGGTGAGACCGGCACGCAGGGCGCAACGGGAGTTGACGGGCAGACTGGTGTGGCCGGTACCACGGGCATCCGGGGCGCAACGGGCATAGACGGGCAGACTGGTGTACAGGGCGCCACGGGCATCCAGGGCGACACTGGCATTGATGGCGCAACTGGCGTCCAAGGTGCGACTGGCGTGGATGGCCAGACCGGTGTTGACGGTGCTACGGGGGTTCAGGGAAGTACGGGTGTCGACGGCCAGACCGGAGTCCAAGGCACGACCGGTGTTGATGGTCAAACGGGTGTAGACGGGCAGACCGGAGTCCAAGGCGCAACAGGGGTTGACGGGCAGACCGGAGTCCAAGGCAATACCGGCGTTCAGGGCGCAACGGGCGTGAATGGGCAGACTGGTGTAGACGGAGCTACTGGTGTTCAAGGGGAAACAGGCGTAATCGGTCAAACCGGGGTCCAGGGAGCGACAGGGGTTGCAGGTCAAACCGGCGTCGATGGTCAGACCGGAGTGCAAGGTACTACGGGCGTTGATGGCCAAACTGGCGTCCAGGGCGAAACGGGGGTTGACGGTGCAACGGGCGTTAACGGAGCCACAGGCGTAGACGGTGCCACAGGCGTAGACGGTCAAACTGGTGTGGCTGGCGCTACAGGCGTTGATGGTCAAACTGGCGTCCAGGGCGAAACGGGGGTTGACGGTGCAACGGGCATACAAGGCGCCACTGGTGTCGCTGGTCAGACTGGTGTCCAAGGGAATACCGGTGTGGCTGGCGCTACAGGCGTTGACGGCCAAACTGGCGTCCAGGGAGAAACGGGAGTTGACGGTGCGACAGGTGTCCAGGGTGCCACGGGCGTGCAAGGTACCACAGGCGTTGATGGCCAAACTGGCGTCCAGGGCGAGACCGGGGTCGCTGGTCAGACTGGTGTCCAAGGAAATACCGGTGTAGACGGTGCAACGGGTTTACAAGGTCAGACCGGCGTTGACGGCGCAACCGGCGTTGCGGGTACAACAGGGGTTCAGGGCACCACGGGTGTAGACGGCGCAACGGGGGTTGCAGGGCAGACAGGTGTCGCTGGCACAACTGGGGTCCAAGGTTCTACCGGCGTTGACGGGGAAACAGGCGTCCAGGGTTCGACTGGAGTGCAGGGCCAAACAGGTGTCGATGGTGTGACAGGCGTTGACGGCCAAACCGGTGTCCAAGGTGAAACGGGCGTCGATGGTGCAACTGGGGTTCAAGGTTCTACGGGGGTTGATGGTCAAACTGGCGTAGATGGGACCACGGGTGTTGATGGTCAAACCGGCGTCCAAGGTGCCACCGGTGTCGCTGGGGCAACCGGTGTCCAGGGCCAGACCGGGGTGGCTGGTGCCACAGGCATCGATGGTCAAACCGGGGTGGCTGGTGCCACAGGCATCGATGGTCAAACCGGGGTGGCTGGTGCCACAGGCATCGATGGTCAAACCGGGGTGGCTGGTGCCACAGGCATCGATGGTCAAACCGGGGTCCAAGGTGCCACCGGGGTAGACGGGGCCACTGGGGTTCAAGGAAACACTGGCGTCGACGGCGCAACTGGTGTGGACGGTCAAACGGGGGTTCAAGGGGAAACAGGCATTGAGGGTGCAACAGGCGTACAAGGAACCACGGGCGTCGACGGCGCTACTGGCGTCCAGGGTGCTACTGGCGTTGACGGTCAGACCGGCGTCCAGGGTTCTACGGGCGTTGCTGGCCAAACCGGCGTCGACGGTTCCACGGGCGTCCAAGGAAATACCGGCGTCGACGGAGCCACGGGTGTACAAGGTGCAACAGGCGTACAGGGCGCTACCGGCGTTGCTGGCGCTACTGGTGTACAAGGTGCAACGGGTGTAGACGGGGCCACAGGCGTTGATGGCGCGACAGGCGTTGATGGCGCGACAGGCGTTGATGGCGCGACGGGCGTACAGGGTGCTACCGGCGTACAGGGTAATACTGGCGTCCAAGGGGCAACAGGGGTTGATGGTCAAACTGGCGTCCAAGGCGCTACTGGTGTTGACGGAACGACGGGCATTCAAGGAAATACAGGCGTAGACGGTGCAACCGGAGTCCAGGGGTCCACCGGGATTCAAGGTGCCACGGGCATACAGGGCGCTACCGGTGTCGCTGGCCAGACTGGGGTCCAAGGTCAGACCGGGGTTGACGGCGCAACCGGGGTCGCTGGTGCGACTGGTGTCGCAGGGCAAACGGGTGTAGACGGAGCCACGGGTGTAGACGGAGCCACTGGCGTAGACGGAGCCACGGGCGTCCAAGGCGCGACGGGCGTGGCTGGGGAGACCGGAGTCCAAGGCGCGACGGGCGTGCAAGGTCAGACCGGGGTAGCCGGAGACACGGGCGTTCAAGGTGAGACAGGGGTTGACGGTCAGACCGGTGTGCAGGGTGCAACGGGTGTAGACGGCCAGACAGGTGTTGCTGGGGCCACAGGTGTTGATGGCCAGACGGGCGTACAGGGCGCTACTGGCGTTGCAGGTGCCACTGGCGTTGCAGGTGCCACTGGGGTCCAAGGTCAGACCGGCGTTGACGGTCAGACGGGCGTACAGGGTGAGACGGGCATCCAGGGCGCGACTGGGATTGACGGACAAACCGGTGTCCAGGGCGCGACTGGGATTGACGGACAAACCGGCGTACAAGGTGCAACGGGTGTTGACGGGCAAACCGGCGTGCAGGGTGAGACCGGCGTGCAGGGTGAGACCGGGGTTTCCGGACAAACCGGCGTACAAGGTGCAACGGGTGTTGACGGCCAAACTGGTGTCCAAGGAAATACGGGCGTCGATGGAGCCACTGGTGTACAGGGTGCCACTGGTGTCGACGGAGCCACGGGCGTCCAAGGTCAAACCGGCGTGCAGGGTGCGACGGGCGTACAAGGCACGACGGGCGTCCAAGGGGCAACAGGGGTCGATGGCCAAACCGGCGTACAGGGTGCCACTGGTGTCGACGGAGCGACGGGCGTCGACGGCCAGACCGGCGTGCGGGGTGAAACTGGCGTCCAAGGTGCGACTGGCGTACAAGGCACGACGGGCGTTGATGGGCAGACCGGCGTTGTTGGTGCCACGGGCGTCCAAGGGGCAACAGGGGTTGACGGTCAGACCGGCGTACAGGGTGCCACTGGTGTCACTGGGGCAACCGGTGTGCAAGGTACGACCGGTGTTCAGGGCCAAACCGGAGTGGCTGGAGCTACTGGGGTCGATGGCCAGACGGGTGTACAGGGTGAAACCGGAGTCCAGGGCGCGACTGGGGTTGACGGACAAACCGGGGTACAGGGAAATACGGGTGTCGCTGGCCAGACCGGCGTACAGGGTGAGACTGGCGTGGACGGTGCCACTGGCGTACAAGGCTCTACCGGTGTGGCCGGGCAGACCGGCGTGCAGGGTGAGACCGGGGTCCAGGGGGCAACGGGCGTGGACGGCCAGACCGGCGTCCAGGGCGAGACTGGCGTACAGGGCTCTACCGGCGTTGACGGCCAAACTGGCGTTGATGGTGCGACAGGTGTACAGGGCAATACAGGTGTCGACGGTGTCACTGGTGTCCAAGGTCAGACGGGCGTGGCCGGTGCTACAGGCGTTGATGGTGCAACCGGCGTCCAAGGAAATACAGGCGTCCAAGGCGCGACTGGTGTCGATGGTCAAACCGGGGTCCAGGGTCAAACCGGTGTCGATGGCCAAACCGGAGTTCAGGGTTCTACAGGCGTTGCTGGTGCCACAGGCATCGATGGTCAAACCGGGGTGGCTGGTGCCACAGGTGTTGACGGCGCCACCGGGGTTCAAGGAAATACCGGCGTTGACGGACAGACCGGCGTGCAAGGTGAGACCGGGGTCCAGGGGGCAACGGGCGTACAAGGTGCCACAGGAGTTGACGGACAGACCGGCGTGCAAGGTGAGACCGGGGTCCAGGGGGCAACGGGCGTACAGGGTGCCACGGGCGTACAGGGTGCCACAGGTGTAGATGGCACT
>Ga0315287_10003052_pt1 | contig 16066 bp, 14 predicted proteins | sample YL17G11_0_MG_FD_205037 | JGI IMG/M metagenome (GOLD analysis project Ga0315287, IMG submission 205037) | Sediment microbial communities from Yellowstone Lake, YNP, Wyoming, USA - YL17G11_0 | ecosystem: Environmental > Aquatic > Freshwater > Lake > Sediment | place: USA: Wyoming | collected... | reverse complement strand
GGGGGAACCCCGGAGCGACGCGAAGGGAGGGGGTGAGGCTTATGATTATCGGCAAGAAAATTATCCATTACCAAACAATCGATTCTACCAATGATGCCGCTCGGCGTTTGATTAAAGAGGGCGCGGGGGAAGGTTTGGTAGTGGTGGCAGTTTCGCAAACCGCCGGAAGGGGCAAACCAGGAGCCGATTGGGTTTCACCCAGCGGGAATCTATATCTCTCGGCGGTAGTTAAACCTCATCGCAGCCAGAAAGATCTGGCGCCGCTAACCCTGACCGCTGCACTGGCGGCCAGGTCTGCGATCCTTAAGATTTCAAAAATGCCGGTAGTGATCAAGTGGCCCAATGATATCCTGATCCGCGGGAAAAAGGCCGGAGGCATATTGACCGAGAGAGTGCCGAGCGGGCACCTGATAATAGGGATCGGTATTAATCTGAATTCAAAAACCGGCCTGCCGGACAGTGCCACAACCCTTGGCCGCGAAGCGGGGAAAAAGATCCAACCCCAAAAAATGGCGGAGGTTTTAATACAGGAGCTCGATAAAGAGTACCTTGCTTATCTCTCCGGATTTTGATAAGATTCTCTCGCTATGGCAATCCGCGGAATCAGAGGGGCTACCACGGTTGATTCAAATACCCGTGCAGAAATATTAAGTTCAGCCAAAGAACTGCTGGTTTCCATTATCAAAGCTAATCGTATTAAACTGCCGTCGATCGCTTCGGTGATTTTTTCCGTAACTAGCGATCTGGATGCCGAATTCCCGGCGGTGGCGGCGAGAGAATTGGGCTGGAACGATACCCCGCTGCTCTGCACCTACGAAATCGCGGTCCCAAAAAGTTTGCCCAAATGCCTCCGTGTGTTGCTGCATGTCAACACCGGAAAGAAGCAGCATGAAATGAAGCATGTCTACTTAAAGGAAGCGCGCAGCCTCAGGAGGTAATTAAATGATCATCATCATGAAACCCGATGCCAGCGATGAACAGATCAGTCATGTATCGGAAAAGCTGAAAAAGATCGGTTTTGGGGTCCACCTGTCAAAGGGGACAGAGCGGACTGTGATCGGAGCGATCGGCGATAAATCGACCCTGCAGCTGGAAACCATCCAAATGATGCCTGGGGTATCCGAGATCGTTCCCATCCGTAAACCCTATAAACTGGTCAGCCGGGAATTTAAAATTGAAGATACGATCGTTAAAATTGATAGCAAGCTGTCAATCGGGCAGGGGATGCCGATCGCGGTGATCGCCGGACCCTGTTCGGTAGAAGGACGGGACGAGATCCTGGAAGTTGCCAGTGAAGTGAAAAAAGCGGGAGCGGTCGCTCTACGAGGCGGCGCTTTTAAGCCGCGGACCTCGCCTTATAGCTTTCAGGGGCTGGGAGAGGAAGGTTTAAAACTCCTGAAAGAAGCCAAAGAGAAAACCGGCCTGCCGATCGTGACCGAAGCGATTGATCCCCGCGATGTAGCCCTGGTAGCAAAATACGCGGATCTGATCCAAATCGGCGCGCGCAACATGCAGAACTTTAACCTGCTGCGCGAAGTAGGCAAGACCGGTAAACCGGTCCTGCTCAAACGCGGCCCCGGTTCGACTATCGAGGAACTGCTGATGTCGGCCGAATACATTCTGTCGGAGGGTAACCGTGACGTGATATTGTGCGAACGAGGGATTCGCACGCTGGAAACTTATACCCGCAATACCCTCGATCTAGCGGCTGTCCCGGTAATAAAGAAATTGAGCCATCTGCCGGTGATCGTAGATCCCAGCCACGGGACGGGAAAATGGGACCTGGTCGCTTCCATGGCCAAAGCGGCAGTGGCGGCGGGAGCGGACGGATTGATTATCGAAGTCCATCCCCATCCGGATGAAGCGCTGTCAGACGGTCCGCAATCGTTAAAACCGGATACTTTTGCTAAATTGATGTCGGAGTTGAAAATGGTGGCGGAGGCAGTAGGCCGTCGATTGTAGCAACCAAACTTTCTATCCCCTCTCGGCTTAAAGCTGAAACGGCACAGGCCGGCTTATATTTTTTTAACGCTTTTACGATGATTTTTTTGTCAGCATGATCGATCTTGTTTAAAACCGTTAAGATCGGTTTGGTGATGCTGTGAAGCTCTTCCAGCACAGTGTAGACCGATGCGATCTGGTTTTCATAATAAGGATGGGAAACATCTACCACATGGACCAAGAGGTCCGCTTCGCTTACTTCTTCCAGCGTGGCCCGGAAAGCGGACACCAGCTGGTGCGGGAGTTTTTGGATAAAACCGACCGTGTCGGTCAGGAGGATAGTATTTCCTGACGGGAGGTAAAGCCGACGGGTGGTGGGATCGAGCGTGGCGAACAGTTTATCTGCGGTCAGGACGCCGGCGTCGGTTAAACTATTCAGCAAAGTAGATTTGCCCGCATTGGTATAACCGATGATGGCGGCGACTGTTATCTGGCTGTGACGGCGTTTTTCCCGTTTGAGAGAACGTTCTTTTCTGACTTTTTCGATCTCTTCTTTCAGCCGGGCGATGCGCGACCGGATGCGGCGTCGGTCATATTCCAGTTTGGTTTCACCCGGTCCGCGGGTTCCGATCCCTCCTCCCAGCCGCGACATCAGCACCCCATGCCCGGACAGGCGGGTAAGCATATAGCTGGCCTGCGCCAGCTCGACCTGCAGTTTGCCTTCCCGGCTGCGGGCGTGCTGGGCGAAAATATCGAGGATCAGTTCGGTGCGGTCGATGATTTTTAATCCCAACTCATTTTCCAAATTACGCTCCTGCGAGGGGCTGAGCTCATGATCAAAAACAATCAGGTTGGCTTGGTTGGCGGCTGCCTTCGCCCTCAGCTCCACCAGTTTACCCGAACCGATAAAATATTTGGGGTCGGGTGAGGTCCTTTTTTGAGTCAGGCTGCCGGTGATCTGGGCCCCCGCGGTCATGGCTAAACGAGCCAGTTCTTGCAGAGAAACGGAGATGGGAATAGGCTCGCGCGGGAATTCGATACCGACTAAAAGCGCTTTCTCGGAACGACTAAAATTCATTGTACACCATTGTAGCACATGTGATATAATCACGCTGAAATAAAATGGCGGAAGCAAAAACTGCAAAAATACTGGTAGTCGATGACGAGCCGGATGTCCAATCCCTCCTTAATTTAATGTTAGTTTCACAGGGATACACGGTTGTGACCGCCAGCGATGGCCAGGAGGCGCTGGAAAAAGCCCGTTCTGAAAATCCCGATCTCATACTGCTGGATGTGATGCTGCCGCGGCTGGATGGATACAAGGTGGCGCGGATGCTCAAGTTTGATGAAAATTTCAGCCACATTCCCATCATCATGCTGACCGCCAAGGTCCAGGAAAAAGATAAACAGACCGGACTTGAGACCGGAGCGGACGATTATATAACCAAGCCTTTCGACACCGCGGCGCTGCTTCTTAAGGTAAAAGAGATCCTAGAGAAGAAGAAATAGGAGCATAACCCATGGTTGACCGAAGCAAGTCTCTGCGCGATAGTCTGGTAAGCAGCGGTCTCTTGTCGGAGGATAATGTCCGGGAAGCGATCGAAGAGGGCCGCCGCACCGGCGAGACCCTGATCAAGAGCCTGCTGCGTAAAGGCTTGGTTGATGAAAACAACCTGATTACTTTCCTCGAAAAGGAAATGGAAATCCCCCGCGTTGATCTAGCCAGCTATCTGGTTGACCAAAAGGTCGTCAGCCTGGTGCCGATCTCCACCGCCAAAAAATATAAGCTGATCCCGCTTTTTAAGGTTGGGGATGTAATTACCGTAGCAATGGTTGATCCCTTTGACGTTATGGCGCTGGATGAAGTGCGCAGCAAGAGCAAATGCGATGTGGAGCCGATGGTGGCCACTTCCAAAGAGATCGAGCAGGCGATCATCCAATATTACGGGGTGGCGGGTTCGGTCGAAGATATCGTTAAAAGCATCGCGCCGGCTGAGACAGCGGTAATCAGCGCTCCCAAGATCACGGAAGAAGAAGCCCCGGTGGCGAAGCTGGTTACCCTGCTGATCACCCGGGCGGTGGCCGAAAAGGCTTCGGACGTTCACATCGAGCCCACCGAAAAAAATATCCGGATCCGTTACCGAGTGGATGGTATCCTGCATGATGTTTCGAATGCTCCGGCCTACCTTTTATCTTCAATTGTCACGCGCATCAAAGTGATGGCCAAGATGGATATCGCCGAATCGCGGGTGCCGCAGGACGGTCGCTTTGAGATCAAAATGGAAAGCAAGGTGATCGATGTCAGGGTTTCATCTTATCCTTCGATCTATGGTGAAGCGCTGGTATTGAGACTGCTGGATAAAAGCGGAGTTTTGATCGGACTGGAAGCGCTGGGTTTTTCACCCGACAACGAAAAACGCTTTGAAGAGATCGTCCGGCGGCCGTACGGTATCATCCTGGTCACCGGCCCGACCGGGTCGGGAAAAACGACCACCCTTTATGCCACGCTGAATTATATTGTTAAGCCGGCGATTAATATCATGACCATAGAAGATCCGGTGGAATACGAACTGCCCGGTATTCGCCAATCCCAGGTAAACATCAAAGCGGGACTGGAATTTGCTAACGCTTTGCGCTCCATGCTGCGCCAGGACCCGGACGTCATCCTGGTCGGAGAGATCAGAGACCTGGAAACCGCCCGGGTTTCAATCCAGGCGGCCCTGACCGGGCATCTGGTTTTTTCGACCCTGCATACCAACGACGCGTCAGGCGCGCTGACCCGCTTAGCCGATATGGGAGTGGAACCGTTCTTGACCGCCTCGGCGGTCGCGGCTGCCATTGCCCAGCGGCTGGTACGTAAGATCTGCGATCGCTGTAAAGTTCCGGTCGTGCCTCCGAAAGAAGTCCTGGAAAAGATCGGGTTTGATCTTAACAAAGAGTACACTTTTTACCACGGTAAAGGCTGTAAGGCCTGCCGTAATACCGGCTATCGCGGCCGGACCGCGATCTTTGAAATATTGGCGATGAACGAAAAGATCCAGAACCGGGTCATCAACAAAGCATCGAGCCTGGAGCTAAAACAAGAAGCGATTGCCAACGGAATGACGACGCTGCGGGAGGATGGAATGAGGAAAATCCTGGACGGAGCGACCACGATTGAAGAAGTTCTGCGGGTGACGCAGCTTGACTAGGTTCGATTATAAGGCGCGCGATCATTACGGCGTATTGACAGCGGGCCAGCTGGAGGCTGAGAATTCGAAAGCAGCGGCCAAACAGCTGGAAAAAATGGGTTTTACTCCGATCTCGGTCCGGGCGATTGAGAGTTCTTGGCTCAATCTGCAAATGACGGACTGGATAAATTCTCTCCAGCCGATCAGTCCTCAGGAATTGATCGTCTTTACCCGGCAGCTCTCTTCGGTTCTGGAAGCGGGGGTCCCTCTGGTTGACGGCTTGGAGGCGGTAACCGAGCAGATCCATCATAAACGTTTTCAGGAAGTTGTCCGCCAGGTAAAAAAAGATATTGGCGGCGGATCCACTTTTTCCGACGCATTGGATAAGCACCGCAAGGTATTTTCTGCCCTGATCGTGAATATGGTGAGGGCGGGGGAGCGGGCCGGTATTTTGCCCCAGGTGCTCGATCGGATATCCAATCTGCTGGAGAAGGATGCGGAAACCGCGGATAAGATCATATCCGCGACGCGTTACCCTCTTTTGGTGGTCGGGACTTTAAGTATCGCTTTTGTCATCCTAACTATTTATGTAATTCCTCGTTTTTCTTCCTTTTTTGCCGCTTTTAAAGCGGAATTGCCGCTGCCGACCCGGATCCTGATCGGAATGAATTATTATCTTACTAATTATTGGTGGATGGTAATTTTGGCGGTTTTTGTTCTGGTTTATGTTTTTCGCAGGATTTTGGAAACCGAAAAAGGGAGATACGGCTGGGATCGCATTTTGCTTTCCAGCCCCATTTTAGGGCCGCTCTTTTCCAAAATAAATCTTTCCCGTTTCGGGCATATGCTCTCCGCCATGCTGGGTTCGGGGATCCCCATTCTGGAAGCGCTCACCATTACCTCGGCCACGGTCGATAACAAAGTGATCGCCCGGGTGATCCTGGATGTCCGCAATCAGGTTTCACAGGGCAAAAGCCTGACCGAACCGATGAGGGGGAGCCAGATCTTTCCGCCGATCGCGATCTCGATGGTAGCGATCGGGGAAAAAGCGGGCACGCTGGAAAAAATGCTGGATAAAGTGGCCGATTATTTTGACCGGGAAGCGGATTACACCATTAGGAATTTGACGCCGCTGCTGGAGCCGATCATGATATTCGGATTGGGATTTGTCCTGCTGATTTTTGCCCTGGGGATACTGCTCCCGATGTGGGATCTTATCAATGTTTACAAGACTTAACAAAAAGGGGAGGTGAATTTATGCTTTGGATTTTAGCTTCGGGTGCGATCGCGTTAGTGACCGGTTTGATATTTTTGTTTCCTTCCAGTCTGGTGCGGACTTTTTCAAACCTTTTTAACCGGATGATAGCGGATGTCGATAAGGAGCTTTATCATGTTAGGATCGTCGCGGGGATCATTTTGATCCTGGTGGCGACCTGGCTGGTCCTTACCGGGATGGCTTATCCGTCTTTAGGGTATTTAGGATACATCGGCGGAATAATAATTTTCTTTGGGGTCCTTTATTTGGTATTGCCCGGGTGGTTGGGACCGATCTCCGGAGTGGCGGACCATGTACTGCTGACGGTGGATGATTATGTCATAGCAGCCAGAAGACCGATCGGAGTGCTGCTGATTTTGGCGAGTATTTATATTTTCTATATGATATTTTAATAAAGCTACTTGCTAAATCGGGGCAGTGGAATATAATTATACGGGATGAAAAGGGGAGTCAATGGCTGGTTGGTTGTTCTTTTCGGGTGCGGTTAGTTTGTCGGAAGGGATGCTCCTTTTTTTCTCGGTGGAGCTGTTGCGCAAGCTGTCGGACATATTTGACCGGCCGATCTTTTACCTGGACGATAAATTGAAATCGGCCAGTGTGCTGGTGGGAATGATACTATGTCTGGCGGGGGGATGGGTAATTTCGACTGCTTTTGCCTATTCGGCCCTGTGGTTTTTAAAAGAGGTTGGCGCGTTCATTTTAGGGTTCGGGCTGATCTATCTATTTGCGCCCGGCTGGCTGGGCGGGATTTCTCGGACGGGTGATCGGCTGCTGATCTCGACCGATAAAGAAATCTATAACGCCCGTAAAACGATCGGGATCATTTTAATAATGTCGAGCCTGTATATTTTTTACGGCGCGCTATTAATAATATAAATAAGGAGGTGAAAAAACATATGAAACGAGGTTTTACATTGATCGAACTGGTGATGGTGATCGTTATTCTGGGTATTTTAGCCGCTACCGCGCTGCCGCGCTTTATGGACCTGTCCTCAAAGGCTAAGGAAAGCGCCGCCAAAGGCGCGCTGGGCGGAATTCGAGCCGCGGTCGCGATCTATTATGCCAGTGACGCGGTTACTAATCCGAACAACCCAACCCATTATCCGCCCACGTTAGACAGTTCGCTATTTGCCGACAATCAGGTGCCTAATGAGCCCATTACCGGTACCGGCAGCAACCTGGTGACGGCTGGTACAGCAGCTGCGGTGACTGGGAGTGGTGGCTGGGTTTATGATGCGTCAACCGGAAAGGTTTGGTTAAATTCCACCAATACTTCCTATCCTAACGCTTCTAATTGGTAATTTTGTTTATGCTATAGCATAAGGCCCCCGTTCAATCGGGGGCCTTTTTGTATGAACTCACCCCCCCCATCCCCCTCTCTTAGGAAGAGAGGGGGGGGAATAATTTGTATTTCAATGAAATCATTTCCCCCTCTCTTTTCAAGAGAGGGGGTCAGGGGGTGAGTTGCTGACAGAGACGGGGGTGAGTTGCGGTTTGAAAATTCCTATAAACTGCGATATACTGAAAAATCGTGAAAAAGTGGGTTGTTCATCCTGAAAATAGGGAAGCCAGTTCCAGTTTATCTTCAAAATTGAATATATCTAAAACGCTGGCCAATATCCTCTGCAACCGCGGTATCTTATCTCCCTCTGATGCGGAAAATTTCTTGTCGCCTCGCCTGGCCGGACTTAGAGATCCTTTTGAGATTCCCGGCATTATCGAAGCGGCCAAACGGGTTTTGCTGGCGCGGGAGCGGGGAGAAAAAGTGCTGGTGTACGGGGATTATGATGTTGACGGCGTTACCGGGACCTCCATTCTGGTCCAGACTTTTAAATTGCTGGGGATAGATTGCTCTTATTATATTCCACACCGTTACGGCGAAGGCTACAGCCTCTCGCTTGATTCTGTCAAGAAGATCGCGGAAACTGGGGTAAAGCTGCTGGTCACAGTTGACTGCGGGATCGGCAGCGCGATCGAAGTAGAAGAAGCCAACGCCCTGGGAATGGATGTGGTTATCACTGACCATCACAATCTTCCCCGCCAGCTTCCCAAAGCTGTGGCGATCGTTAATCCCAAACAGATCAAGGGGGAACATCCGTCTAAATATCTTTCTGGGGCAGGGGTAGCATTTAAATTTGCCTGGGCGCTGCTGCGGACGGCGGGGATCAAGGACAGTCTTTTTTTAACTTCACTGCTGGATCTGGCTTCGCTGGGGACGATCTCCGACGTGGTTCCGCTGACCGGCGAAAATCGCATCCTGGCGGTCGGCGGACTCAATTTAATAAATGAGAGGAAGCGGCTGGGGATCAAACAATTGGCCGACTCGGCCGCGCTGCGCGGAAAGATCGGGGTCAATCAGATCTATTTTGCCATCGCGCCGCGCATCAATGCCGCCGGCCGGCTGGAACACGCTTCCAAATCGGTCGATCTCCTGCTAACCGAAGACCCGCAGGCAGCCAAAGAAATGGCGGAGGAGCTTAACCGTATCAATTCGAAGCGGCAGAGCCTGGGTTCGCGCATCAAGGAAGAAGTTTTTGATCAGATCGATGCTGATCTGGTAGAGGGGAGTAAATTGGTGTTTATGACCGGCCAGGACTGGCATCCGGGGGTAATTGGGATCGTAGCCTCGCAGGTGGCGGATATCTATTTCCGGCCTACTATTTTAATAGGAATAAATGAAGGAGTGGGGCGTGGCTCGGCCCGCTCGATCGACGGTTTTAATATTTATGAGCTGCTCGACTCCTGCCGGGAGCTGTTCCTTGATTTTGGCGGGCACGAAGGGGCGGCCGGCTTTGAGATCAAGCTGGAGAACGTGCCGGAGTTAAAAGTTCGCTTGACCCGCGAGATCGAAAATCAGATCAATCAAGAAACGCTGGTCCCCAGGATCACGATCGATTCCGAGATCGAGTTGTCGCAGCTTAGCTTGGGAATGGTCAGTGATCTTGACCGGCTCCAGCCTTTCGGAGAAGGCAATCCGCAGCCGGTTTTTATGCTGTGTGATCTCCAGCTGGCGGATTACAAGACGGTGGGCGCTGAAGGAAAGCATCTTAAGGCCTGGTTTACCAAAGAAGGGGTTAAGCTGGAAACGATCGGCTTTGGAATGGGGAAAATGGCGAATAATTTAAATTACAAATCAAGTTACGACCTGGCTTTCAATCTCGATAGCAACGAATATAATGGTTTTGAATCGGTCCAGTTGAGTTTAGTTGATATTAGACAAAAAGAACTCACCCCCAAACCCCCTCTCTTGTAAGAGAGGGGGCAGGGGGTGAGTTGAAAAAGAAAGGAAGAAAATCCATGAAAATATTAGTCATCGGTTCGGGGGGAAGAGAACACGCGCTGGTCTGGAAAATAGCGCAGAGCCCGAAAGTGGACAAGATCTATTGCGCGCCGGGTAATGCCGGCACCGCCGGCCTGGCGGAAAACGTCGATCTCAAAGCGGAAGATGTCTCCGGGCTAAAAAAATTCGCGCGGGACAAAAAGATCGATCTGACGGTCGTTGGACCCGAAGCTCCGCTGGTAGCAGGGATCGTTAATCAATTTGAAAAAGAGGGTTTAAGGATATTCGGTCCGCGAAGCGAAGCGGCCGCCATCGAGGGAAGCAAAGTCTTCTCCAAGCAATTCATGGTTAAATACGAAATCCCCACCGCGGCATCGGCGATCTTTAGCGATCCGAATGAAGCGCTTGATTACATCGATCAGATCGGCGCTCCCCTGGTAGTTAAGGCGGATGGATTGGCCGCGGGCAAAGGGGTAGTGGTCTGCCAGACCAAGCAGGAAGCGGTCGCCGCGGTCAAACTGATAATGGAGAAAAAAGAATTCGGCAAGGCGGGCGACAAGGTGATTATCGAAGAGTGTCTGATCGGAGAAGAAGTTTCGATCCTGGCATTTACCGATGGGAAATCGATCATCCCGCTGGCTTCTTCCCAGGACCACAAGCGGGTGTTTGATAACGACGAGGGGCCGAATACCGGCGGAATGGGCGCTTATTCCCCCGCGCCGATCGTTACCGAACGGCTGATGGAAGAGATCTATCTTTTGGTCCTGAAACCATTTGTCAGCGGTATGCAGGAGGAGGGGATCGTTTATAAAGGAGTGATCTACGCCGGCGTGATGGTGACCAAAAAGGGGCCGCTGGTGCTGGAATTCAATGCTCGTTTCGGCGACCCCGAGACCCAGCCGATACTGATGCGGATGAAAGGCGATATTGTTCCTATCTTTGAAGCGATCATTGATGGAAAACTGGATGACCGGCTGATCGAATGGGATGAGAAAGCGGCGGTTTGCGTGGTCCTGGCGGCGGGGGGCTATCCCGGGCATTATGAAAAGGGAATTCCGATCGAAGGACTGGACCGGATCGATCAGCTGGAGAATGTGGTGGTCTTTCACGCGGGAACCAAATTAGAAAGCAGTAAGCAGATTGTAACAAATGGAGGAAGAGTTCTGGGAGTAACGGCCTTGGGTGGTTCGATCAAGTTCGCTATCAAGAAAGCCTATCAGGCGGTCGATATGCTCCACTTCAAAGGGATGCACTACCGCAAGGATATCGGTAAGAAAGCGCTGAAGTATGAAAGGTAGCCCTCACCCCCCATCCCCGCTCCCTGCCTGCCGGCAGGCAGGTCCCAGAGGGCGAGGGGGAGAAGAAATAATTGTTGCTACTACCAATGAGCATAAGCTTCGAGAGATCAGGCATATTTTAAATTCACATAGGGTCAAGGGGCAAGGGTCTAGGGTCATAGAGGACGGGAAGACTTTCGAAGCGAATGCGATCAAGAAAGTGAAAGCGATCAAGCTGCGACCCGGGCAGATCGCGATCGCGGACGATTCGGGTTTAATGGTCAATTGCCTGGCTGGAAAACCGGGAGTCAGGTCGGCGCGTTTTGCTTCCCCGCCAACGCCACAAAATCTTTGCGAAAAGCTACTACGCGTAATGGGGCAGCGATGCGCGAAACGAGGCGCGAAGTTCGTTTGTGCGATCGCAGTTGCTTATCCTTCAGGTAAGATAAGGACGGTCAAAGGGATCTGCCGTGGCAGGATCGTTTCTGAAATGAGGGGAGAGCATGGCTTTGGCTACGATCCGTTGTTTAAACCGTGCGGCTATAAAAAGACTTTTGCGCAGATGAGCCCGGGCTTTAAAAATCGAATCAGTCATCGGGCGAGAGCATTGAGAAAAATGAAAAGTATTATATAATGCTGTCAATAAGCGCCCGTAGCTCAGCTGGATAGAGCGGCTGCCTTCGAAGCAGTAGGTCGCAGGTTCGACTCCTGTCGGGCGCGTTTAATTAACCTTCGAAGTCCCGACGACATTAATATATATTATAATGAAGGTCGGGATCCCGATTTTCGCCTTCGGCGAAACATCGGGACAGTAGGTCGCAGGCCTGCCTGCCGGCAGGCAGGTTCGACTCCTGTCGGGCGCGTTTTTTTCGTTGCTTAAAATAAAATATTTTGTTAAAATCATAATTATGAAAAAACAAGTCAAATTCAGCGGGGAAATATTGATCATCGGCTGCGGATCGGTCTCGCAGTGCGCGATCCCGATCGTCCAGCAGCTGATCGACGTCCCGGCCAAGAATATCACCATTATGGATTTTGTCGACAATCGCAAGCGGGTAAAGGATTCGCTCAAGAAAGGGGTCAAATATGTTTTTGACCGCATCACCGAAAAAAATTATAAAAAGCTGCTGGCAAAATATATCGGACCGGGCGACCTGATCATTGATCTGGCCTGGAATATCGATTGCCGCGCCATCACCAGCTGGTGCCGTGATAATGAAGTCCTTTATGTTAATACTTCAGTAGAAGAATGGGATCCGTACAAAGATGAGCAGCGCAATGATCCGACCAAATACACTTTATATGCCCGCCATATGGAGATCCGAAAAATGCTGGAAGGGTGGGGAGATAACCGCGGCACTTCGATGGTTGTTGATCATGGCGCCAATCCCGGACTGGTCTCTCATTTCACCAAGTACGCGTTGATCGACATCAGCCGAAAGATCATCGCTGAAAAACCGAAAGATAAAAGAGTCCCGCAGTTAAAAGACTACCTGGCAGCCAAAGATTTTTCCCGCCTGGCGATGCTGACCGGGACCAAAGTGATCCATATCTCGGAGCGCGATACCCAGATCACCGATGAGCCCAAAAAAGTTAACGAATTTGTTAACACTTGGAGCATTGAAGGTTTCTATGAAGAGGGAGTTGCCCCGGCGGAGCTGGGATGGGGAACGCATGAGAAATATGTTCCCAACGGCGCTTTTTTCCATGAGACCGGTCCGCGTAACCAGATCTGCCTGCGCTCGCTCGGGATGCGCACCTGGGTTCGCTCCTGGGTGCCATGCGGCGAGATCACCGGCATGGTTATCCGCCACGGAGAAGCTTTTAGTATTTCTGACCGTCTAACAGTTTGGGAAGACGGGAAGGCGATTTACCGCCCGACCGTCCACTACGCCTATTGTCCTTCAGATTGCGCGATCAATTCACTGCGCGAACTGGAGATGAGACAGTACAAGATGCAGGAGAAACAGAGGATCATGGCGGACGAGATCATCGATGGAGAAGACCAGCTTGGCGTCTTGCTGATGGGGCATGATTTCAAATCTTGGTGGTGCGGTAGCCTGCTCGATATCCACACCTCGCGCAAACTGGTCCCGCACCAGCAAGCGACTACCATGCAGGTAGCGATTTCGGTCGTGGCGGCTTCGATCTGGATGATCAAGAATCCGCGCCGCGGCTTCCTGCTGCCGGACGACCTTGACCATGAAGAGATCCTGAAGATTTCGATGCTGTATATTAAGCCCTTTGTCTCCAAGGCGGTCGACTGGACGCCGCTTAAGAACTTGAATACCAAGTTCACCAAGTTCGATATGGAACTGCCCAAAGAAGAAGATGTCTGGCAGTTCAATACCTTCCTGGTAAAGTAAGCGATGCAACCAGATAAATTAAAACGGCTGGCCAGGAAAGAGGGGACCCCTCTGCTGCTGATCGATCATGACGTTATCCGGGAGAACTATAACCGGCTGCGCCGCTATTTACCGCGGGTCGGGCTTTATCTGGCGATCAAGGCCAATCCAGAGCCGCAAATAATCCGCACTCTTTATCCGCTCGACAGCGGCTATGATGTCGCTTCTCTCCAGGAATTCCAGTCGGTGATGGATAATGTGCCCAAAAAAGACCTGCGGGGAGGCAAGAAGAAGGAATTTATCTGGAACCGGATCATCGTGGCTAATACCATCAAGCCGGTTGAAACGCTCAGAAAGATCAAGAATTTTAATACCCTCATGACGTATGATAATTATGATGAGCTGGAAAAGATAAAAAAATATTGTCCCGATGCCGGGCTGATCTGCCGGATCAAAGTCCAGAACGTCGGTTCGATGGTCGAGCTCTCCAGCAAGTTCGGGATCGAGCCGGGAGACGCGCCCAATTTGATATCCAAAGCGATCGAGCTGGGGCTTTCGGTCGAAGGCTTGAGCTTCCACGTCGGCAGCCAGTGCTGCAATATCGAAAACTATATCAATGCGCTGGAAGCCTCGGCTGAGATCTTCAAAGAGATGAAAAAACGCGGGCATCCGCTAGGGCTGCTCAATATTGGCGGCGGCTTCCCCGTTCCCTACGATGAGACTGTCCCGGACTTTGAGGTGTTTTCGGTAAAATTAAAGAAAGAGATCGACCGCCTGTTCCCCAAGAAGATCGAAGTGGTGGCGGAGCCGGGCAGATTTATCGTTGCCACCGCGGCTACCCTGGTAGTTAAGATCATCGGTAAATCATTCCGCGACGGGAAAACCGTTTATTATATTAATGACGGTGTTTACGGGACGCTGTCCGGCGTGGTTTTTGACCATTGCCCTTATCACTTCAATTCCTTTAAGAAAGGGGAGAAGAAGATCAGCGCAGTGGTTGGCCCGACCTGTGATGCTTTTGATACCGTTTCCACCGCGGAGATGCTGCCCGACCTTAAGATCGGCGATCTCTTATATGTTAAGAATGTCGGCGCTTATACCAACGCTTCCGCCACTAACTTTAACGGATTCCCCAAGGCTAAAATTCTGAATATTAATGTCTGACGCGAAAATAAGCCCTCACCCCCTAACCCCCTCTCCCAGGGGTAGAGGGGGAAAAGCTATCCCTCGCCCTCAGGGAGAGGGCGTTTACGAAGGCTAATCGATAATGAAAAAACCGGGTGAGGGCATGAATGCATTTCTTCCTACCAGTAAAAATGAGATCAGAAATCAACTCGATATAATCATCGTGACTGGTGACGCTTATGTTGACCATCCCAGCTTTGGCCCGGTCCTGATCGCCCGCTATCTGCAATCAAAAGGATTTACCGTCGGGATAATTGCCCAGCCGGATTGGAAGAGGGATGAAGATTTCCTCAAGCTGGGCGTTCCCCGTTTATTCTTCGGAGTTTCCGCCGGCAATCTTGATTCCATGGTCGCCAACTATACCGCCGATAAGAAGATCCGCCGGACCGATATGTATTCTCCGGGGAACGAAGCGGGCCACCGGCCCGACCGGGCGACGATTGTTTATACCAATAAATTAAAAGCGCTCTTCCCGGGAGTTCCGATCGTGCTGGGGGGAGTGGAGGCCAGCCTGCGGCGTTTTGCCCATTATGATTACTGGGATGATAAGGTCCGGCGGCCGCTGCTGTTTGATGCCAAGGCCGATTTTTTAACTTATGGAATGTCGGAGAAAGGGATTTTGGGAATTGCACGTCAATTAAATGCTAAATCCGAAATATCCTCACCCCGTCACTCACTTCGTTCGTGCCACCCCTCTCCATCTCCGATGGAGAGGGGAATGAATCCGCCGAAGCGAATAGCGGAGGCGGAGAAAGGGGTGAGGTGGGATTTGGTCCTTCCCAATACCGCCATTATTACTAAAAATATATCCAGCATTAAAGATGCGTTGATCCTGCCTTCCTATGAAGAAGTGTCGGCGGATAAGAAGAAATACGCGGAGGCGTTCAAGCTTTATTATACGGAGGGGAGAAAGAAGCATCCGCGGATTATAATTCAACCCTGCCAGGGAAGATATATAGTGGTTTTTCCGCCTGAAAACCTGACATCGGAAGAATTCGACCAGCTGTTTGAACTCCCGTTTGTCCGTGCTCCCCATCCGATTTACGGAGAGAAGAAGATCCCGGCCTGGGATTTCGTTAAATTCTCGACCGTTTCGCATCGCGGCTGCTTCGGCGGCTGCTCTTTCTGCGCTATCTCCCAGCACCAGGGTAAATATATAACCAGCCGCAGACTGCCTTCGATCAAGCAAGAAGTTAAAAATGTTTTGATGAAGCAACCCGATTTTAAAGGACAGATCCTTGACGTCGGTGGCCCAACCGCCAATATGTATGGAATGTATTGCACCCGGAAGGAAGGTTGTACGCGCGCCAGTTGTATCTATCCTACGGTTTGTAAGGATCTTAATTCCTCGGCCGGCCCGGCCTTGAAGCTGCTGCGCGAGATCAGGGAGATCCCGGGAATAAAAAATCTTTTTATCGCTTCCGGCATCCGCTATGACCTGGCACTGCTGGATGATGAATATATGGAGGAATTAGTAAAACATCATGTCAGCGGCCAGCTCAGCATTGCCCCAGAGCATATCTGCGAAGAAGTACTTTTAATGATGGGAAAGCCGAAGGCGGGTAAATTCTTGGAATTTAAAGATAAATTTG
>Ga0315287_10003051_pt1 | contig 16067 bp, 14 predicted proteins | sample YL17G11_0_MG_FD_205037 | JGI IMG/M metagenome (GOLD analysis project Ga0315287, IMG submission 205037) | Sediment microbial communities from Yellowstone Lake, YNP, Wyoming, USA - YL17G11_0 | ecosystem: Environmental > Aquatic > Freshwater > Lake > Sediment | place: USA: Wyoming | collected... | reverse complement strand
TAGATTCACGAACCTTGGGGAAACTCTATCCAAAAAAGGCAGAGCCATTTCTGACCCGGCCTCTCTCTTTTAAGGTTAATTGGCCAAAAAGGCTCTCAAAAGAAACACGGCCATCTGTGCCCTCGTGACGGAGTCGAAGGGACAGTACCTGGCGCTGCCGCATCCCGAAGTGATCCCCAGGGTGGCAAATTTCTCTATGAAGCCGCAGAATCCCTCACCCACTGACTGGGCGGTGACATCGCCGAATCCCTGGCCGGTGCATGCACTCGGAGACTCACCGAGTGCCCTGATGATAAAGACTGCCATCTGCGCTCTGGACACGTCGCTTCCCGGGCAGTAATTGTTGTTCCCGCATCCGGAGGTAATCCCGAGGGCCGCGAGCGTTTCTATGTATCTGCAAAAGTCCACGCCCACGGTTTCAGCGTTTACATCGCCGAAGACGTTACCCGAACATATGTCTGATGGCTGGACGGCAAGAGACTTCACGAGGAACACCGCCATCTGAGCCCTGGTGACGCGGTCTTCAGGACAGAAGTTTCCGTTGCCACAGCCCACGGCAATCTCGTGGCAGGCCAAAATCCTGATGAAGTTGCGCGCCCAGTGTTCAGGGCTTACGTCAAAGAAGTCAGGGAGGATCCGTCCGACATCCGAGGAAGACCCGAAGTCGGCAGTCCAGTAACTTCCGTAAGGCGAAGGGGAGGAGAAAACGTACCCGACGCCGATGTCCCTCACGCTGCGGTTCAGGATGTTTGCCCTGTGGCCGGAACTGTTCATCCAACCGGTAACAACTGCAGCGGGAGTCCCGTATCCAGCGGCGATGTTCTCCGCCCCCGCGATCATCGAATATCCGGCCTTGGCAAAGCGATCCCAGGGACTGGATCCGTCAGAGCCGGTGTGATCGAAGAAGTTGTGAAGGGCCATGTCCTCGCTGTGCAGGACGGCAGCCTCGACAAGCCTCATTTCAGCCGCGAGAGGCGCGAGGCCGGCACTCAGCCGCTGCTGGTTGATCAGATCGATTACCTCCAGCTCGACGGGCTGCGGGCACATCGGGGCAGACAGCAGCGGCGTTGCCCCCGCTATGATGATACACGTCACAACCATGAGTATCTGTGGGGCAATTCTGCGTAGGGATATAACAGCATACATCGACTCCTCCTCCGGGCCAGCGAGACGCAACTTCCCGTCTTCTGAAAGGTCCTGCTCTGTAATAGAAATTGGAAGGGCATATCCCAAATATCCAAGGCAATTTTCCCCTCATCTCTAATAGCGGAGGGCGTGCCACTGTACGAAAAATACCAGATCTCCAATATTTTTTCAATAAATGATTTGTATGAATATGGAAACCTTTCAACCTCTGGTAATTTCATCTTTTGGGGGACGTAGTTTCTGAGTGAACTTGTGGATCTATTCGCTGCGGCTGCGGAAGCAGTTTGCCAAGGTGAGGGGAGAGGCGGATGAACTACAAGGAATCCTTAGCCAAACATTTTCCTTTGACAAAATGGTCAGCGGTATGCTGGATCCGGAGATGTTCGAGGACACGGCAAAGATCGTGAACGAAGCCATAAAGGACAAAGTGCAGGTCAATCTCATCATCAACAACCGCGCCGGCGGCAATGGCCCACTGATCGCCCAGAAGATCGCCTCAATGCTCTATTCCAAGAGGTCGGTAAGTCCAGGATTCAATCTGGTTACAGGCATTCTTTAGGAAATTCCACTCCGGTCGTGTAAAGGAGGGGCATATCGGGAATCATCTGGTAGACATGAACCCTGACTCCCGGATTGATGGACATTTGCAGATAAGCGTCCCGCTGACTCATCCCATATTCTTCCACCAACCACTCCATCAGGATGAAAAATGCTTTGCTTACTGCGTGTTCGAGAGGGCGGGAATTGTAAAGGGCAATCAGACTGGTGGGGGTTTCGATTCGCGGGTAGGGAATCTTTTTCCCGGGAATAACCTCCACCGCGAGGGTAACTTCCGCCCGGGTTTCAGCCGCAACTCCGGAAAATTCTGTATCCCCCTGCGAGGCATGGACATCGCCTACGAAGAGAAGCCCCCCATCATTTTGGCAATTCACAAAGAAAGTATTGCCGGGCCTGATGTCCCGGCAGTCAATATTTCCCCCTCCGATCCCCTGTCCGAAGATACTGGTGATTACTTCCCGCTCCGGGGCGATCGCAATTGTTCCGATGAAAGGGGTAATCGGCCAGGATATCTTCTGGTTGAATCGTATCCTTCCATCCCTCATCGTTCCGCTCGGTCCCGGTTCATGCTGCAGAATACGGGTCCAGGGTTCCGCGGCCTGAGACCATTTGTAAGAATCATGAATCGGTCCCCGGCGAGCGGAAAAGGTGAAGCTCTGGTCTTCGGCCACCAGGATATCATCGATTTTGATCCCCAGCATATCCCCTTTTCGCACTCCTTCAATGTAGATGGGGCCGGCGACTGGATTGGCCGAAGGAGGCCAGGTTTCATCAATGAAGGGCCGGTTCAAGGGAGATTGCCCCTCCTTTCGAAGGTAGCCGCTGGATGCATCTTCGGTCTCTACGATGAATTTTTCGCCCGGAACAACCCGCAGCTTTGGGGGAAGGGAACGATCGAAGGTGTAAACTCTGGCTTGTTCTCGAGATATCCGTTTCATGGCCCGTCCTTCTCCTTTTTAGGAAATCTAGCCGCGGAATAATCCAGCGGGCTTATCTACTCAATGATATATTAAACCCCTTCGATGCTCAACTATTGTGAACCGCCGGGTACGGACCCGTATGCCCTGGTGGTGTGGGAGGGCGAAGGTCGTGAGACCTTTCCCTACCCCGATTATTGCCCGGAGTCGATCATTTGCCGGGGTTTGGGAGGTTCATCCTCATTTCCCTGAGTTTCCGCCAAAGGGTCGTTCTGCTTACTCCCAGTCTTTTGGCTGCGAGCGTCCTGCTGAACCGTGATTCCTCCAGTGCTTTTCGAATGGCTCTGGCCTCGTCGTCTCCGGGGCTGCCATGAACATACCGGTTTAAGGGCAGCCTCTCCGGAACAGCCTCCCGTTCCCTGATCAGGGAATAGTTGAGCAGGTTGGCGTAGAGTTCCTCAAAAGTATCGGCTCGGTATCCGTCTTCACAAAGGATGACCAGTTTCTCGACGAAGTTCTGAAGCTGGCGCACGTTTCCCGGCCAGTGTAGCTCCATGAGCCTTTTGAGATGGTGCTTCGGAATGGTTAAGGACTGCGCCTTGCGGTTACGGGCGCACCGGGGAATCAGATCTTGAACTAGAAGCGGGAGATCCTCTATCCGCTCTCTGAGAGGCGGGATATGGACAGTGATCACGTCAAGCCGGAAATAGAGATCCTCCCGGAATCGTCCTTTCTGAACTTCAAGGCAGAGGTTTTGATTCGTTGCGGCTATCACGCGCACGTTAACTGAAATCAGACGGTCCCCGCCGATCCGCATCACCTCATGCTCCTGTAACACCCGGAGAAGCCGGCTCTGGACGCTCAAGGGGGTGGCGCCGACCTCGTCGAGAAAGATGGTGCCGTTATGGGCCAGTTCAAAAAGCCCGGGCTTCCCGCCATGCTTCGAGCCGGTAAACGCACCCTCTTCATAACCGAAGAGTTCGCTTTCCAGAAGCTGATCCGGTATCGCAGCACAATTGATGGAGATAAAAGGACCCTTGCGCCGCGGCCCGAGGGTGTGAATGCTCTGAGCCAGGATCTCCTTCCCTGTGCCGGTTTCTCCCGTGATCAGGACGGTGGAATCGACCTGCGAGAACTTTCTGACCTTTTCAAGGACCTGTTTCATCGCCGGATGACAGTGAACGAAGTTGTCGATGGTGTACTTGGCAACAAGGCCTTTGACGAGGGACCGGCGCACTTCGTTTTCGGCCCGTACCACATTGGGGACGTCCCTGAAAGTGATCACCTCACCGACGACCTCGGCGCCGACCTGGAGGGGGATGTAATTGGCCACAAACATTTCACCTCCGAGTTTTTCCAGTCTGTTTAGGAGCGGGCGGCCGGAATTCAGGACCTCGCGAACATGACCTCCCGTATCGAAGTCGGTGAACGGTTTGCTGACCATCTGCTCGGGCAACCGCAGAAACTGCAGAGCCGCCTGATTGATGGCGGTGATGATGCCGTTTTTGTCCAGCGCGATTATTCCTTCGGAGGTCGTATCCATGATAGCCCGGTATCGCAAGGTCTTTTCCTGTTCCTCACGATTGGCTCCGGCAACGGACAGGGCATCTTCTATCGCCGAAATGATGGCGCCCTCGTTTGTCCTGAGTTCCACGCCTCTGAGGCCGTGTTTTTCGGCCAGAGACATGGATACTCCCCCGCCGATGACGATTTCACAACCTTGCCCCTTACCCCAGATAATGACCTTTTCCAGGCTGTTTGTGTCATGGAAGACACCGGGGATCAGGGTCACGTTGAAGAACTCCTGCAAAAGGTCCGCGCCCTCGATTTTTTCTTCTCCGAATGAGGTCAGGAGGATCTTTCGTCCCATCAGGCTGGCGTCCCGGATATTGAAAAAGATGTCGGAGAAGCTGATACGGACCGACAGGATCGGGATCTTCAGGTTCTTTCTCAGGAGCGAAGCGGTGCCGCGACGGCTGATGATGACCTCGACCCCTTCCTGCTCCATCCTTAGCCCTGCGGGAACGGCCGCATCCAGGCCCGCCAGCGACGTCGCCATGTTGATATTGAGCTTCGCCGCCGCGGAAAGGGCGCAGTCAAGAAGTTGCTGGGTGGAATTGATAAAGCCGACCTTGAAGACCTGTTCCATCGTGAGCCTCTGTTCATGGATGTTCTGATGTTTAAACAAGATTAAACAAAATGAAACACCGTGTCAAGCTGTTCTTGCCTGGTATAGGATTTCAAATATCTCTCTTTCGTCTGACACCCGGTGTGAAGAGGCTGACAAACAAGGTTGGAGGTGTCGGCATGCCTCTTGCTGTTCCCTACCCATATCGTCAGTGACGTATTTCGGGATCACGCCGCCAAGCGACCCTTAGCGGGTTTGATTCACCACTCGGATCGGGGGAGCCAGTATTGCGCCCAGGAATATACCTTGTTGCTTGACCGGTTCGGGATGAGGGCGTCCATGAGCCGGAAAGGAAGTTGCTACGACATGCGTTTCACGCCCGGTTTACCAGGATTGTCAAAAACATCCTGGATGCTCTCTTCCGGCAGATGGCCTTCAATCTGTTCCGAGGGGGTAGAATTCTTGGAATGGTGTAAATATAGGGAGAGGTCTGCCCGGATGCAGAGCAACGGGTGGACCAGCCATGAAACAGCTCTCGTAACTGACCATTTTGAGGTGAACGGTTTTGCCATAACAGAAAAGTTTCGGTAATACCCTCGACCAAGTCCTGATTTTTTGAAAAATCGGGCAGACAATGGAACCCTAACCAAACTTTGAAAATTCAAAGCTCTCACAGGCTGAAATAGGTCCGCTGGAGGTGTAATAGATGGCTCAAAAAGCGATAAGGGAATACGATGCCAAAAAGATTCTGCAAGAACGGTGGGGGGACTACTTTGGCGACATAGTAGTATATGCTGGAAAGGCTGTGCAGGTGACCCCGGGCTCGGACTGGGATCAATTGAAGACCGAGAACGGTTGGCTGCAGAGTGGGAGGCTCGCCGTAAAGCCGGACCAACTGATAGGGAAACGGGGAAAGCACGGGTTGATTCTCCTGGATGCAGATTTCGAGACCGTAAAAAAATGGGTTCTGGAGCGGATAAACAAACCCGTCACCATCGGCCAGGTAACGGGCGTGTTGAGACAATTCATCATTGAGCCGTTTCTGCCGCAGAAAGTGGAGTACTATCTGGCGATCAAATCGGATCGGGCGGCAGACACCATTTACTTTTCCCCCTCGGGCGGAGTGGACATCGAGGAGAACTGGGAGAAGGTGGTATCGATTCCGGTGCCGGTCGGGACCAGCGTCGACGACGTGGATGTGGCCGGGAAGCTTCCAGACAGCCTGTCGGGCGCAGAGAAAGCGTTCTTCTCCCCCTTCATCAGGGGAATTTTTAAACTCTATGCGGATCTCCATTTCACCTTCCTGGAGTTCAACCCCCTGGCGGTGAACGGAAACAACGTAGTGCCTTTGGATACGAAGGCAAGGCTCGACGATACGGCCTCCTATCTATGTGGGAAAAAGTGGTGTGCCGTTTCCTTTCCCCCGCCCTTCGGACGGGAGCCTTTTCCGGAAGAAATCTACATCAAAGAGCTGGATGAAGGGACCGGCGCCTCGTTGAAGCTGACCATTCTCAACCCGAAGGCGAGGGTCTGGACCCTGAATGCCGGTGGCGGCGCAAGCGTTGTGTACGCCGACACGATTGTAGATCTGGGATTCGCAAAAGATCTTGCGAACTATGGAGAATACAGCGGAAATCCATCGACGGAGTTCACCTATAAATATGCCAGGACGGTCCTTGACCTCTTCACTCGAGAGAAGGATCCGGAAGGGAAGCCGAAGATCCTTATCGTGGGCGGCGGAATTGCCAACTTCACGGATGTGGCCAATACGCTGACCGGAATTGTCCAGGCTCTAAGGGAATACAGGGACAAGCTCAAAGCCGTTGGCGCCAGGATTTATCTGCGGAGAGGAGGACCGAACTGGAGGGAAGGTCTTGCCAAGATCAGGGAGCTTGGAAAAGAATTGGGGATTCCCATTGAGGTTCACGGTCCTGAGATGCATATGACCCGGATCGTGAGCATGGGGCTGGAGGAGAAATAAAAAATGACGGCGAGAAAAGATTACATTTTGTTTGACAGGGAGACCCGGGCGGTTGTGTACGGCATGCAGGAAGACGCCATCCAGAGGATGATGGATTTCGATTACATCTGCCGCCGGGAGAAGCCGAGCGTTGCTGTGATCGTCAATCCGACCCGGGATGGATGGCACAAATGTTTCTACGGGAGCGAGGAGACGCTCATCCCCATGTACAGGACTCTGAATCAGGTCGTGGAAAAACATCCGGATGCGGACGTCATGGTGAACTTCTCTTCCTTCCGGTCCGCCTATCCCACCACGAAAGAGGCCCTTGAAACAGAGACCCTCCGGACCATCGCAGTGATTGCCGAGGGCATTCCCGAGCAGTATTCCCGGGAACTGGCAATCCTGGCAAAGAAGAAAGGGAAATGGATCATTGGTCCGGCCACGGTAGGGGGTATTGCAGCGGGAGCCTTCAGAATTGGAAACACGGGAGGTGCGCTCGACAATATCATTGAGTCCCGACTCTATCGGCCTGGGCACGTTGCCTATGTATCCAAGTCGGGCGGTCTTTCCAACGAACTCAACAGCATTATTGCCCTGAACACCGACGGCGTCTATGAGGGGGTTGCCATCGGCGGCGATTGTTACCCCGGAAGTACCTTCATCGATCATATCATGCGGTATGAGGCGAATCCCGAGATCAAGATGATCGTTATGCTCGGAGAAGTAGGAGGGACCGATGAGTACGACGTGGTGGAGGCCCTTAAGACGAAAAAGATCACGAAGCCCCTGGTCGCCTGGAACATCGGCACCTGCGCCAAGGTCTTCCCCGCCGAGGTCCAGTTCGGTCACGCAGGGGCCAGGGCGGGAAACATCAAGCAGACCGCAGATGCCAAGAACCGGGCCTTGAGAGAGGCCGGCGCGGTGGTGCCCGATTCCTTCGAGGGCTTCGATCAGAAGATCAAGGAGACCTTTGACAGGCTGGTTGCAGAAGGCAGGGTGACGCCGGTGACGGAAGTGACTCCTCCACCGATTCCGCAAGACTACAGGGTGGCGAAGAAGGCGGGTCTGGTGAGGCGTGAAGCGAACTTCATCTGCACCATCTCGGATGACAGGGGAGAGGAGCCGACTTACGCGGGGATCCAGATCAGCGAGGTCATCGAAAAGGGGTATACGATCGGTGAGGTCATCAGTCTCCTGTGGTTCAAGAGGCTGCTTCCGAAATGGGCCACGGAATACATAGAGATGATCATCAAGGTATCGGCGGATCATGGTCCTGCCGTATCCGGCGCGCACAATGCCATTGTCACCGCCAGGGCGGGCAAGGATGTCATCTCCTCACTGGTCTCCGGTCTATTGACCATCGGTCCCCGCTTTGCAGGCGCTATTGATGACGCGGCCAGGTATTTCAAGAAAGCCTGTGATGCCGGGACGGCGCCCGAAGCCTTCGTGGATGAGATGAAGAAGCTCGGCATTACCGTTCCGGGCATAGGGCACAGGATAAAGAACCTCGACAATCCGGACAAGCGGGTGGAGCTTCTGAAAAACTACGCGGTTAAACACTTTCCGAAAACGACCTACCTGGACTACGCCTTAGAGGTGGAAAAGGTTACGACGCAGAAGAAGAATACCCTGATCCTGAACGTGGATGGATGTGTCGGAGTGACCTTCCTCGATCTTCTGAACGCCTCCGGCTCCTTCTCTCCCATTGAGATTGAAGAGATGGTGGAGATCGGGTATCTGAATGCTCTCTTCGCTCTTGCCCGTTGCATCGGGATCATCGGGCACATCTTCGATCAGAAGAGACTGAAGGCAGGTCTCTACCGGCATCCCTGGGATGATATCGTCTATATGGTGGAAAAGGCATAAAAGGGGTTCGGAGCAGTTGAGGTGAGCGGAGCGTTTAAAGAGCACCAAGTATTTGAGATCTTTATTGCTTGACATCGTTCCAAGATTCGTATGTTTGACACCAATCAAAGCCAGTTTTTCATTAACCCAAACAATAGAAAGGAGTACGAACATGTTCAAGAAGTCTTTCACCATGGTTGCGTTGATCTTCTTGCTTTGCATCGGGTTCACCGCCTCCAGCGAAGGGGCGGCTTATCCGTCTCGGCCGCTGGAGATCGTGGCGCCTGCGAATCCGGGCGGCGGCTGGGATACAATGGCCCGAACGATAAACCGCGTCCTCGAGATCGAGAAGCTCTATCCGCAGCCCATGTCGGTTTTGAACAAGCCGGGTGGAGGCGGTGCGGTGGGGATGGCGTACATCAGCATGAAGAAGGGCGACGATTACGAGCTGGTGGTCTATTCGCCGCCGTTGATCATCAACACGATCAACAAGACGTTTTCCCAGAGCTATACGACACTGACGCCACTGGCCAAGTTGATCACGGACTATCAGGTGTTCATCGTGAAGGCTGATTCTCCCTACAAGACGTTCAATGATCTGATGGCTGCGGTGAAAAAGAATCCCGGTGCGGTGAAGTTTGCCGGCGGGTCTTCCCCGGGTTCGATGGACCACCTGGCGTTCTGCAAGGTGGCGAAGGTGGCGGGGATCAACGCGAAGGATCTGTCGTACGTCGCCTTCTCCGGCGGCGGCGAAGCGTTGACCACTCTTCTGGGCGGGAACGTAGCTTTCGTTTCCAGTGGGACGGGCGAGGTTCTGCAGCACATCCAGGCGGGGACGATTCGCGCCCTGGCGATCACCTCCGGTGAGCGACGCGGTGGTCCCCTAAAGGATGTCCCGACCCTCAAGGAGCTGGGGATCAACACCACCTATGAAGTGTGGAGAGGCGTTTTCGGGACCCCGGGCATGTCCAAGGACGCGCAGGCATACTGGGCGAAAACCTTAAAGGCGATGGTGGGGACGAAGACTTGGAAGGAGTCCCTGGAGAAGCTCCAATGGGGTGATGCGTACGAGGATGCGAATGGGTTTGCGAAGTTCCTCAAAGAGGAGGAAAAGTCATATCAGGAGTTGATGACGGACCTCGGTTTTGCGAAGTAGGGTGCGAGTGCGCTGAAACTCGGCGCCTTTGGCGCTCAGGGTCTTTTTTCGCACGTCCAGGATCCGCGTTTCAGTTGGATAAAGCTATGGGTTATTGACTCATGTTCCCGGAGTAGGGGTATTTCTCCGGTCCCGGGACATACGGGAGCCATCGTATGAAGGAAAATAGAGAAGAAGGGATAGCCAGTATTGTGTTGATCATTTTTTCCGCGGCCTACCTGGTGGGAGCCTTTTTCATTCCGATGCCGGTTCTCAAGCAGCAGTTGGGACCGGGAGGCTTTCCGATCGCGATCGGGTTTGCGATGCTGATCCTGGCTTGCATCTATGCCTGGGAGCAGTTCCGCGGAGGGATGACGGCGAAGGAGTCGGAGGAGGAGATCGAGAAGCGGGCGGCGATCATCGGCGCGGAGGAGAAGATCGAGAAGAAGGCGGATCTCAAAACGATGGGTTTCATCCTGGGGTTGATGCTGCTCTATGCCTTCTTCTTTGAAATCCTCGGGTATGCCATAGCGACGTTTTTGATGTTCATGGCAGGAGTATTCTATCTGGATCGGCGTCATCTGGTGCGCGACGGGGTAATTGCGGTAGTATCGAGTTTCGTTCTGTACTATATTTTTACCATTTTGCTGCGGGTTCAGCTTCCTGCGGGTCTACTGAAATTTCTGGAATATTGACGTGAGATAGAGGAGGGCTGGCGTGGATTTTTTAAGCAACTTCTGGGGCAACGTGACCCTCGGGTTCAGTGTGGCGGGGACGACGATGAACCTGCTGCTTTGTTTCATCGGTGTTTTCCTGGGGACGCTGATCGGCGTTCTGCCGGGGATCGGCCCGATGACGGGGGTGGCGCTGTTGATACCGCTGACCTTCAGCCTGAAGCCGACCGCGGCCATCATCCTGATGGCGGGGATCTATTACGGGGCGATGTACGGCGGTTCGACGACGTCGATTCTGGTGAACACCCCGGGCGAGTCTTCGAGCGTGGTGACGTGCCTGGACGGATACCAGATGGCAAAGAAGGGTCGAGCGGGCCAGGCGCTGGCGGCGGCGGCGATCGGTTCGTTCATCGCGGGCACCTTTGCGACCCTCATGCTGATGCTGTTCGGGCCGTGGGTGGCGGGGATCGCGCTCAAATTCGGCCCCCCGGAGTTTTTCTCCCTGATGTTGGCGGGGCTCACCGTCGTGACCAGTCTGGCGGGCAGGTCGCTGGTCAAGGCGCTATTTGCGACGCTATTCGGCCTGGCGATCGCCACCATGGGCATCGACAACCAGAGCGGCGTTCCCCGCTTTGTATTCAACAATCCCGAACTGATGGACGGCCTCGAGTTTCTGGTGGTGGCGATTGGGCTGTTCGCTCTGTGCGAGGTGTTTGTGAACATGGCGGACATGAAGGGGGCGGTCATGGAGAGGCTGAGCATCAAGGGGAGCCTCTGGATGAGCAAGGAGGACTGGAAGCGCTTTTTCCCGTCGTGCATCCGCGGCACGCTTTCCGGTTTCTTCGTTGGGGGGATCGCCGGCGCCGGCGCGGCGGTCGCCAGTTTCGTCTCCTACGGTCTGGAAAAGAAATCGAGCAAGTACCGCGACGAACTGGGTCATGGTGCGATCGAAGGGGTTACTGGTCCGGAATCGGCGAACAACGCCGCGGCAGGCGGCTCTCTGATACACTTGCTGTGCCTGGGGATTCCGGGGAGCGGCACAACCGCCATCATGTTGGGCGCCCTGCTCATGATCGGCCTGCAGCCGGGGCCGCTTTTGTTCACCCAGCAGCCTGAGTTTGTCTGGGGTCTGATCGCCAGCATGTATATCGGCAACACCCTGCTGCTGGTCCTCAACCTGCCCCTGGTCGGGATGTGGGTAAAGCTTCTGGACATTCCCCTCTACCTGCTGATGATGTTCATCATCATGTTTTCGTTTCTCGGCGTCTACACGGTGAACAACAGCGTCCAGGACCTGTTTTTGATGGTGGGGTTCGGCGTGATCGGCTACCTGATGAAGCGTCTGGATATCCCCGCCGCGCCCGTCATTCTCGGCATTGTTCTGGGCAAACTGATGGAAGAGAAGATGCGGCAATCGTTGGTCATCTCCGACGGGAGCCTGATGATCTTCATAAACCGCCCGATTTCTCTCTTCCTGCTGCTTCTGGCGATCGTGGCGATCACGAACCCCTACTGGAAACAGATCGGCCGGGGCGTTCGGAGGTTGTTGGGCGGAGCGCCTGCCGGGTAAAGGGGAAACGGGGACGGGAGACGGGGACGTTGCTTAAGGAGACGGTGATTCCCACGCCCTGGGAAGGCTGCTGGAGCCGGTACGACCTACGTGACGGGATGCGCATTCCCCTCGAAGGCGAGGTGGCATGGATGCTTCCCGAGGGCAGGAACCCTACTGGCGTGGTCGCATCACCAACCTGACCTACGAGTTTGTCCGATGATCGGATCCAGCCGTGGGAAACTGCCTAACAACGCGATCAACGCGGATGTGGAAAAGCGCCGCTCCGCCCTGCTTTTCCACGCCGGTTATAGCGAGCGTTCGGCGAAGGAAAATTACAGCATTGCATAGCCCCTACCAGATCAGATATTATGTCTTGTAGGGTGATCTTATGAAAATCGAAATCGAGAAAGAAGATGATGGCCGCTGGATTGCTGAAATCCCTGAGCTTCCTGGGGTTATGGCGTACGGGGATAGCCGGAATGAAGCTATTTCAAAGGCAGAAGCATTGGCCTTGCGAGTCATGGCTGACAGGCTTGAACATGGTGAAGAAATTCCGGAACTTAAGGAAGTCTTTGCAATAACGGCATGAGCGAATGGCCTTCAACCAGAGCCCGTCAAGTCCTCGCTGCCTTGCTTCGAATTGGTTGGACGATCAAACGGCAATCCGGTACCTCTCACCGTGTTCTTACTCGCCCTGGCTGGCTGGACTACGTTTTCGCATTTCATGATCGTGAAGAGATCGGGCCGAAGATGTTGGCGCGTATTGCCAAACATACGGGTCTTACCCCTAAAGATTTGTAAAAAGTCGCTTCCCCCTGCTGATCCTGGATCGGAGCCTGGGACTTGCGGCAAGGAAACTTGGCATCAAGTTGATGGAGATTTGAAATGCAAGTCTACACCTATTCTGAAGCAAGGCAAAAGCTCGCTAGGGTCTTAGACAAGGCAGAATCGACGGGAAAGGTCATCATCCGGCGAAAGGATGGAAGAACTTTTGCATTGATCCCTGAGCAGACACGCCGCTCCCCTCTGGATGTTCCCTCGATCCGGGCAAGTGTCTCCACGAAAGAACTCGTTGAAATCGTAAGGAAAGAGAGAGGCAGAATAAGAGGGTGGAAACGACGCGTTTAGGGCCGCGCGCCTCGCCCTCGCCGTTCCTCACGACCGCAAGCGGTCGGTAGGAACGTCCTCGCGACTGAGGCGCATGGTGTTCAACGGCTGCGATGGACGAACCCCGCTTAGCGGGACTGACGCAGACGGGCCTTCCGCTCGCAGCTCAGCCGCGAGCCCCGTTATCAGTGAAAAAGGGAACGGTGGCCATCTGACAAAACAAGTTCCGCGCCCTCACCACACTTCTCTTCCGACTCGCAGACCGAAATTCCAGTTCCTCTATCCCCTCCCGAGTAACGATTTCTTGCGCCAGAACCCCTAAACATAATTATAAGGCAGTCCATAATTGGATAGACACCGAAGACTAAATCCCTCCTTCCCTCCCCTTACTAAAGGGAGGAATTTCCCCTCTTTGGAAAAGAGGGGGCAGGGGAGATTTCAGAAGAATGGGTCTGGTCAATTATGGACTCCTTAGAGCCTCTTGCAAAAGTCGCTCACTCCGTCATTCCGGCGAAAGCCGGAATCCAGAAGCGATTGAAAATCCTGGATTCCGGGTCGCGCTTCGCTTGCCCGGAATGACGATTTTCTGCTGCTTTCAAGAGTTTTGCAAGAGCCTCCTTAGTAACTCTCTTAGGGACATTCGCTAAAGAACAGTCTCTGTCTCTTTGACCTCCCCGCCGGCCTTTCTGGAGATTGTGGAAGCCGGTTCAGAAATTGCGGGACTTAGAAAAAGAGGGAACTCGGCCTCTTCTCCACCCCGCTCGTGATTTTGGGGAATCCCTCCGGAAACCGATCGAGCCCTTCACGGACTTTCTCATAGATCACCTAATACAAGAGGCTCCTGGCATTGGTCTTCAGCATCTTTTCAACATCTTTGTCGGGTATCCCCCGGGTCAACATCCCCGTTATAAATAACCGCATCGCTTCCAATGGCGAAGGAAAGGCAAAGTGTCCGCAATCCGTGCCAATCACAATATGGTCACACCCAATTACCTTGACTGCCTCCAAAAACTCATCCCATGACCACGTTAAACCAATGTCAAAATTTGCGCAGTACATGCCGAGATAAGCTCCTTTCTCGGCAGCAATTTTCATTTGGTCGACCGTCATCTTGGCCATTACCGCCAAGGGATGCCCCACTTCAATTCTCTTAACGCCCGCTTTCTTGGCCTCGTCGATAATGATGAATCTTTCTTTAACGCTCTGGTGAGAAAGGGATAGGATCATGTCCCCCTCGGCGACCAAGCTCAGAATTTCCCGAAGCGAGGGCACCACCTGATCATTTTCATCCAGAACTTCGATCCCGCCGGGGATGCCGTAGAGTTTATGGTGAAAAGAGGAGTCTTTATTGGGCAGCCATACATGTTTGCCACCGATCCGGTAACTGGTTAAGACGGCTTCCGGGTTTAATCCCCCGACGGCATCGTTCAGCATGACTCCCCCACGGACATCGATTTTCTTTTTATTATGCTGATCCGCCCAAAGGTCTGCGGCTTTTTGGACAAAATATGCAGACCGGGCGCTTGGCATGGAATGGCCTTTGAATACAACCGCTTTCATCCCCACCCGGCAGGCCTGAATGGCAATTTCCAGTTCATCGTATACCCGGGCATTATAAGCATCAGGCCCTGGATGGATGTGAACATCAATCGCTCCATCCATCAATTTCCAAACCCTTTCCATATCAAACCGAGGTGCCATGAGACGAGAGTAACCGGGTGGAACTGCCCCATATGCTGCCCGTAGCGAAGGGTCCTGTCTCAGTTTCTGCAATAGCTTCTCATCGGCTAACGCGGGCTCAAAGATTTTTTCCTTCATAATGAACCTCTCCATTAATAGTTGGCGAGCACCGAAGGTGCTGTTCGCCAGTGGAATTGTGACTCATTCCTGAAAAGCTGCGCGGGGATAACATCCCTCATCCTCATCGAGGCCGCGGAGCACACCTTTAGAAAAATAAATCCCCTCTAAGCAGGGTCGATTATGCGGCACAAACAATTCTCAAAATTGACTTCCGCGTTGCTTATAGGATCGGGAAATCGAAAAATTTTTAAAGCCGCAAGGAGACGACAGGCTTTGCAAACCCGCCGAACCAAAAACGAAAAATATCAGTTACCGCTATCGAACAGGGCCGGAAAGCGGGGAACTGGGGTATCTTGTCAGGTGTTCTTTATCGCCAAAAATCATTCAAATCTTCTAGGGGGGGTCAATCTGGAGAGATTGTACTCAAACTCGGTCTTCGACTTCAATAGAAATTTATCTCCAAAGAAGGTCCGCTCCGAATTTTTGAGAGAAGATGAATATTGATGATTTCGTAAAAAATCGCCAGAACGATGGCTTTGTAAAAAGCTCTCCCATCTCAAGCGGGACAAGGCGCGCAAAAACTGACAAGTCGGGAGACTTTTTACCAGACCATCAATATTTGAATATTTTATTTCACCTGTGTTATGGTCATGACATCGGAAATTTGCTCGTTGAGGAGAGAATCATGTTGGAAGATCACCCCCTTTACACCATCATGCACCCCCGTTCGGTGGCCATCGTCGGAGCCTCCAACGATTTTTCCAAAATGGGAACGATTCAGCTCATGAACCTCATAGGGGGAAACTACCCGGGAAAGATCTACCCGATTCACCCCAAAGAAGAAACGGTTTTCGGCCTGAAAGCCTATCGGAATGGCCGGGAACTCCCCGAGCCCGTCGACTTGGCGATTTTGACGATCCCCACCGTGGCCGTCCCCGAAGTCCTGAAAGATCTCGGGGAAAGAGGCGTGAAGCGGGCGATTGTTATTTCCGGAGGTTTCAAGGAGGTGGGGGAGCGGGGGAAAGAATTGGAAACGGAGATCCTGTCCATCGCCCGCCAATACGGGATCCGCTTTCTGGGACCCAATTGCATTGGGGTCATCCACCCTTCTTTCCATCTCAACCCGACGATGTACCCCTACCTGCACCAATTCGGGGGGGTTGGGGTCGCTTCCCAGAGCGGGACTTACGTGACCCAGATTTTGCCGTATCTGGCCAAATTGCAGATCGGGTTCAGCCAGGC
>Ga0315287_10003046_pt1 | contig 16081 bp, 11 predicted proteins | sample YL17G11_0_MG_FD_205037 | JGI IMG/M metagenome (GOLD analysis project Ga0315287, IMG submission 205037) | Sediment microbial communities from Yellowstone Lake, YNP, Wyoming, USA - YL17G11_0 | ecosystem: Environmental > Aquatic > Freshwater > Lake > Sediment | place: USA: Wyoming | collected... | reverse complement strand
GAGGAAGTAGTCCTCCCGGGCATCCGGACGGACCGCCTCGCGCAGCGTCGCCATCTGGTCGCGCAGGTCGAGACCGCGGTACGGCAGGGAGCGGGCCCGCGCCATGAGCCGGTCGAGCGCCGCCGCCAGCGGCTCGCGGGCGCCGGCGAAGACCGTGCGCCGGAAGAATCGGATCCGGGTGTCGGGCCAGTCCCGCTCCACCTCCCCGAGCTGGTAGGTGGTCCAGAGCTCGCCCAGCATGGTCCCCTGGGCCTCCTGGGTCGCGTTGGGGTTCAGCGCTCGCCAGCGACCGAAGCGCTCGCAGGCGAAGTGGACCGGGCGTGACGTGAAACCCGTGGCGTCGATCGACGCGAGGAAGGCCATCGCCGCCTCGGCGCGGGGGCCGGGCTGGAGCGAGGAGAGGGCCGTGCGGGCGCGATCCAGCCCCAGGGCCTCGACCACCGCCGAGAAGCGCAGGATCGGCCCCAGGCCGCCAGGGAGATCCGGGTACAGGGCCTCGGCGGGCTGGACGAAGGCCTTCTCGAACCGATCGAGGACGTCGTCGAGCTGGTCGACGGCTCCGCGGTCGGAGATGGAGACCAGCCGGGCGCCGGTCTGGTAGTCGTGAGACGGGACGATGAAGGCAGCCGGGGAGGGGTCGCGAAGCGCCACCCTGCGCCCGGTACGGTCCCAGAAGCCCACGTGGGCGGCCAGCGCCGTCCAGACCAGGAAGGGCCACTGGTTGCGGAGCCGGCGCGCCTCGCCCTTGTTCACGAACCGGGCGAGCTGCTGCTCGACGTTCTCGCCGGGGATGAACTCCTCGGTGTAGATGCCCCAGTCCGGATGATAGCTGCCGAAGGCCTCGACGAGCGGCGGCGGGGCGCCGGAGGAGAGGAGCCAGAGCACCTCGTCGCGGAGCTCGGCGGGTGGCATGGTCTCCGCGTGGTTCACCGCGAAGTCGTGGGTCTCGCGCGACCGCGTGGTGATCGACATCCGGTACACCGACTTGCCGAGCCGCCGGCCGAGGAGCGTCACGGTCGCCCCGCCCGGCGGGATGTCTGCCAGGGAGACGAGCGCCCCCTTCCCGAGAACGAAGGCCGAGCTGCGGACGAAGGTGGACTCGGCGATGGCTCGCAGCAGGAGCTCCTCGGTGCGCGGGGGTATCGGACCGTCGAAGCGCACCACCTCGCGCCAGGTGTATTCCTCGCCGTTGGACGGATCGATGGCGAGGCGGAGGTTGGGCCCCAGCCAGTGCTGGAAGCCGCGGCGGTGCCGGTCGTACTCCTCGCCGGCGCGGGCCGCGAGGATGGCGTCGGCGTGGAAGGTGAGCCGGGCCAGGGGGACCCGCACCCGGGGGTACCAGGCCGGGTGGGAGAGGGCGTAGGCCACGGCGAGCCGCATGGCGCCGGCCAGGAGGCGCCGCTCGGAGGCATCCTGGTCCGGGTCGAGAGCGCGAGGCGACTGCAGTGCGGCGAGCAGCGCCTCGACCTGGGCCTCGGAGAGCCCCTTCTCGCCGAACGAGGCCAGGTCCTCCTCCCGGAGCGCCTGCGGCCCGAGCCGGTCGAGGAAGAGGCGCAGGGTGTCGACGGTGCGATCGGGCTCCTCGAAGGGGAGCAGGCCGCGGAACGCCCGTCGCCGGACCTCCTCCTCGGGCGATTCGGCGCACCGGCGGAGCAGGCCGCGGGCCAGCGGGGTCAGCTCGCGCCGCCCGCTCACCAGGACCCGCTCCAGGTGGGAGAGGGCGCGCCGGGCCTCCGGGCGCTCGGCCCGGAGCAGCTCGCCGGCTGCGTGCACCGACTCCACCGTGGGCTCGTCGCGGCCCACCGCCTCGAGGAGGATCGGGATCCGCTCCGGGTCGGGCGATTCCCACACGCGCGGGTCGAGCCGGACCTCACCGGCCCCCTTGGGGCGGCGGACGGCCAGGGTCCGGAAGGCCTCCTCGCCGAGGAAGCGGCGCAGCCCTTCGTTTCCGAGCCACAGGGTGGGGTGCGCCAGCACGGAGCCCAGGTCGAGCAGGCCCCCCTCGGCGCGATAGGCCAGGTCGCCCACCCGCAGCGAGCCGGGCGAGCGCGGGTCGGCAGCGATGTGCAGGCGGGAGTCACCCGCGCGCAGCTCGCCGCCGCGAACCACCACGTCCTCGATGAGGACGCCGAGCTCGCGGAGCACCCAGTTCGGAATTCGCAGCCCGATCCCGTCGACGGACAGGGACAGGGCGCGGTGCTGGTACATCCCCTCCACGAGCTCGAGCCAGTTCTTCTCCACCACGTCGCGCTTGAAGGTGCCCTTGTGGGTCAGCTCCCCGTGCTCGGCGTCGAGGGCGCGGTCGAGGATCCGGAAGGCCACCACCCGCTCGAACGGGGCCAGGAAGCGGTTGGCGGACGCGACCAGCGACGAGAACAGCTGCTGCAGCTCCTCCGGGGTACGCTGCCGGAGCTCGGGGCGCGCCTCGTAGTTCGGCCACACCAGCAGCGTGTTGTACTCCCGGTGATCGCCGACCAGGAAGGCCTGGGCCATGTCGTCGAAGTCGCGGAAGAGGTTCTCGATGCGCTGGGGCGCGATGGTCTGGCCGGCGCGATTCTTGTAGATCTCCTTCTTCCTGCCGGTGATGCGGAAGTGACCCTCGCCGTCCACCGAGACGAGGTCGCCGGTGTGGAACCAGCCCTCGGCGTCGTGGGCCTCGAGCTCCTCTCCCTCCGCGCGGAAGTAGCCCGGGCTGACGTAGGGGCCGCGGATGAGCAACTCGCCGTCCTCGGCGCGGAGGCACTCGATGCCCGGGAGAGGCTTGCCGATGGACCCGTCGACGTACTCGCCCGGCGGCGTCATGGTGATGCCGCCGGTGGCCTCCGTCATTCCGTAGCCGGAGCAGAGCTCGACCCCGGCGCGGTGGCAGGCCCGGAAGACGATCGGGTCGAGGTAGCCCGCCGCGGAGAGGCCGTGCGCCAGCCGGCCGCCGGTGAGGGCGCGGAGCTGCCCGGCGGCTCCCTCGGCGTCGTCGGGAGCGGCCTGGCGCTGGGCGGACTCCTGCATCTCCATCCACTTCTTGGGCACCGAGATGAAGACGGTGGGGCGGACCGTCCGGAAGTCCTCGACGAGCGAGGCGTGCCCGGTGGAGCGCGCGAAGACGTAGGTCGCTCCCCACCACAGGGAGCCGGACAGCTCCAGGAATCGACCGAAGGTGTGGTAGAGCGGCAGGTAGGCGAGGAAGACGTCGCCCTCGTTCAGGTGCGGCAGCGCGAACCCGCGGCAGAGCCGCTTCGACACCAGGTTGAGGTGGTTGAAGACGATCCCCTTGGGTCGCCCGGTGGTGCCCGAGGTGTACATCACGGTGGCCAGGTCGCGGCTGCGGACCCGGTCGGCGCGAGCGGCGCGATCGGCGTCGTCGAAGGCGCCGGCCCCCTGCGCCACGGCCTGCTCCAGGGAGAGCAGCCCGTGCCGGTCGGCGGCGGCCCGCGACACCACCACGACCTCCTTCAGATCGGGGAGGCCGGGCAGCGCCGGAAGCACCTTCTCGAGCTGCTCCTCGTCGGAGACCACGAGGACCCGGGCGCAGGAGTGGCGCAGCATGTAGCTCACCTGCTCCGGGGTCGCGTTGGCCGGGAGCGGGAAGTCGAGGATCCCGTTCGAGAGGCAGGCCAGGTCGGCGAGGGCGGTCTCGAGGGAGTTCTCGGCCAGGATGGCGACCTTGAGGTCCGGGTCGTCCGGGGAGAGCGCCAGAAGCCCGCGGGCGATGGCCCGGGTGCGGCGCGCCAGGTCGGCGACGGTCAGCTCGGAGCCGTCCGCGCCCAGCACGCGCATGGCGACGACCTTGGGATCGGTCTCCTCGCGGGAGCGCAGCACGTCGCCGAGGGTGTGATCGGCGCGGTCGATCACCGGGACCAGGAGACGCGTCCAGGGCTCGACGTCCTCCGGGGTCATGGCCTCGGTGAAGCGCCGCCGACGGGCCGCATCGAGGAGGCCGAAGAGCGCGCGCCGCGCGGGCGCGCGGGTGGCGGGGGAGGCGAGGCAGGCGTCGAGCGCCGCCACCAGGTGGGCCACCGCGGCGAGGTCGCCGGGGTGGGCGGTGAGCAGGGCTCCCCGGGTTTCCTCGACGAGGGCGCGCTCCGGGGCAGAGGTACCCGGGATCCAGTGTGCGGCGAGGCGGGCGAAGGCGGTGGGTGCGCGGGTCATGGAACCGACACTGTACGACGTCGACAGGACCCAGGCACCCGTGCTTCAGTCGGCCGCGTGGGAATTCCCCGGCTCCTGGAGACCTTCGACGCGCACAGCTACGCGGTGGACGCCTTCGGCCTTCTCTCGGCTCCGGCCCTCTCGGGTTGGCTCCAGGAGGCTGCCGGGCGCCATGCCGAGCAGATCGGCGTGGGTGTAGAAGTACTCAAGGAGAGGGGCCTCACATGGGTGCTGGCCCGCCAGGCGGTGGAGGTCGATCGCCCGGTGGCGATGGGGGAGCGGGCCGAGGTCGCGACCTGGCCCAGCGGAGCCGACCGGCTGAGCGCGTTTCGGGACTTCGAGATCCGGGTCGAGGGCGAGGTCCGGATCCGGGCGGTCTCGCAGTGGATCGTCCTCGACGTCGCCACCCGCAAGCCGGTCCGCCCCAGGTCTGTGCTGCCGGTCGATCTGGTGGAGGAGACGCCGCACGTGCTCCGGTTGCCGTCGTCGAGGCCTCCGGCGCCCGAGCCGGCCGAGATCGACCGGCCCTTCTCGACGCGATACCTGGACATCGATCGCAACCTCCACGTCACCAATGCCAGCTACGTCGAGTGGGCCTGCGAGGCCGTGCCCGAGGAAACCTGGCGCCGGGCGCGCCTGCGCTCCTTCGAGGCCCACTTCATCGCCGAGTGCCTCCACGGGAGCCGCATCCGCTCCCTTTCGGCTCCGGCAGGGGACGGGGCCTTCGTCCACTCGGTCAGGCGTGAGGAGGACGGGAAGGAGCTGGCCCGCCTCCGGACGGCGTGGGTGGCGCGCTAGCGGGAGGGTGCGTGTTTCCCGCGCGTGACGTGTCGCCGGTCAGCCCCCCTTGCACCGGAGCGCGACCTCGCTCATTCTCCACGGTTCCAGAGGCAGGGACATCCTCCCGACGGCGGATGGAGGAAGGCGGGCGATGGCGAAGACGGCCAGGTCAAAGGCGAAGAAGCGAGCACTCCCGCGCGGGGCCAGGCGTCCCCGTCGCCCCGCCGCGCAGCGAAAGGCTGCCCCTCGAAAGGCTGCCCCTCGAAAGGTTGCCCCTCGAAAGGCGGCCTCGCAGAAGGCAGCGGCGAGACCGCCCAAGAAGGCCCCGCCCGCGCCGAAGCCGACCCTGGCGGCGAAGCAGCGCGCTGCCGGCCCCAGGGTCCTGGTGGCACCCCAGCGGTCACGTCCGCCACCCCCGACCTTCGGAACCCAGACCCTCTCCCTCCCGCCCGGCCTGGCGGTCGAGGTCCGGGGGACGCTCGCCGAGTGGGCCGCCGGGGAGAGGACAGCGCGCCTCTGGCGGGGCGACGCCGCCCTGTGGACTGGCAGGGACGAGGACCGATGGGTCGGCTGGCTTCGCCTCGTCGAGCAGCAACGGGCACGCCGGGAGGAGTTCGGGCGCGTCGCCGAGGACGTGCGCCTGGCCGGCTTCGGCCACGTCGTGGTGCTCGGCATGGGCGGCTCCAGCCTCTGCCCCGATGTCTTCGCGCGGACCTTCGGGCGGCTTCCGGGCTTTCCGCAGCTCCGGGTCCTCGACTCCACCGTTCCAGCCCAGATCCGCGCGCTCGATCGGGAGATCGACCCTCGCCGGACGCTCTTCGTCGCGGCCTCCAAGTCCGGCGCGACCCTCGAGCCGGCGGTCTTCCTGGCCTACTTCCTCGACCGGGTGAGGAGCCTCATGGGGACGGACGCCGGGAGCCGCTTCGTGGCCATCACCGACCCGGGTACCGAGCTGGAGAAGCTGGCGCTGCGCGAGGGATTCCGGAGCGTGTTTCACGGCCTGCCCAGCGTCGGCGGCCGTTTCTCGGCTCTCTCCCACTTCGGGATGGTTCCGGCCGCCGCCATGGGCGTGAGCGTGCCGCGCCTGCTCGACCGCGCCGCCGTCATGGCGGACGCCTGCGCGCCAGACCGCCCGGCCGAGCAGAACCCCGGCCTCGTCCTCGGAGTCGCGCTCGGCTCGGCGGCGCGCGACGGTCGGGACAAGCTCACCCTGGTGGTCTCGCCGAAGCTGGCGGCGCTGGGCGACTGGGTGGAACAGCTCGTCGCCGAGTCGCTCGGCAAGCACGGGAGGGGCGTCGTACCGGTGGTGGGCGAGCAGACCGGGGCTCCCCGCAGCAACGGGGATGACCGGCTTCACGTCCAGGTCCGTCTCGCCTCCTCTCCGTCGGCCGAGCAGGATCGCGCGGTGGCGGCCATCCAGAAGAGCGGAGCGCCGGTGATCCGCATCGACGTCGCGGATCCCACCGACCTGGGTCAGGAGTTCTTCCGCTGGGAGATCGCCACCGCCGTCGCCGGCTCCATCCTCGGCGTGAACCCTTTCGACCAGCCCGACGTCGAGGCCGCCAAGGTGGCGGCGAGGAGGGTGACGGCCGCGTACGAGGAGACGGGATCGCTTCCCCCGGAGGTCGCCGCGGTGCAGGGCGACGGCCTGCGGCTGTTCGCCGACCCCGCCAACGCCCAGTTCCTGGCCAACGCCGCGCGGGAGCAGACACCGGCCGGATGGCTCCGGGCCCACCTGGGTCGGCTCGGCAAGGGGGACTACCTCGCCATCAACGCCTTCCTGGAGGCGAGCCCCCAGAACGCCGCCCCGCTCCAGGAGATCCGCGAGGCCGTCCGGCAGTCGTTCCGCGTGGCCACCACGCTGGGCTTCGGCCCACGCTACCTCCACTCCACCGGCCAGCTGCACAAGGGCGGGCCCAACTCCGGCGTCTTCCTCGTGATCACGGCCGACGACACGGAGAGCATTCCCATTCCCGGCCGGCGCTTCGGCTTCGGCGTCCTGGCCCGTGCGCAGGCCCGCGGCGACCTGGACGTGCTGGCCGAGCGGGGGCGGCGAGCGGTGCGGGTCCACCTGGGCCCGGACGTCAAGGCCGGGCTGGCGGCGCTGCGCCGCGCGATGCCGCGGTAGCGCCGGCGGCCCCGGCGTCGCGCTTCACCGGGAGAGCTGGGCGAGGATCTTGGGATCCTTCTCGTCCACCGCCAGCAGGGAGTGGCAGAGCGAGCAGTCCTGGGAGATGGCCGCGCCCTTGGCGTCGACGTGGTCGCCGTCGTGGCAGCGGAAGCAGCCGGGTGCCTGGTCGTGCCCGAGGAAGCTCGGGTAGGTTCCCCAGGTGATCTTCATCGAGGGCCAGACGTTCCAGCAGTAGATGTCCCCGAGCGCCGCGGCAGCGGCCGTGACGCTGGCCTCGCGCGACGGGAAGGCCGAGGCGTCGAGCTGCCGGTAGAAATCGCCGATCTGCCTGGCGATCCCTGACCGGGCTGCCTCGTGGCTCGGGTAGGCCACCTGGATGGCCTTCAGCCCCTCCCGCTTGATCCAGGGGAGCTTCGCGTCGATGCGATGCGCCTGGATGGCCTGGTCGATCTCGCGGCCCGGCTCGCGGAAGAGGTGGGTGGGGCGGTTGTGGCAATCGACGCAGTCCATGAGGCGCCACGACTCCTGCGAAGGGAGGGTGGCCGGCGAGCCCTTGGTGCGGAAGACCGTGCTCTTCCCGTCCGCCCAGGTCGCCTCGACGGTGTGGATCTCCTTGCGGTCCGGGTCGGCGAGATACCGGATGTGGACGCCGGCGGCCACGTGGGCGTGGATGCCGTTGATCGGCCCCGCGGAGGTCTGGCCGCCACCGACGTGCAGGAGGACGACCGACTTCTTCTCGGTGTTGGCCTCGTCGTCGGCATGGCTCGTGGTGACGCGCAGCCGGTCACCGGTGAACTTCGACGGCCAGTGGCACTCCTCGCAGGTCTCGCGGGCCGGCCGGAGGTTGGCGATGGGGACGGGAATGGGGCGCTGATACAGGTCGAAGGTGACCGAGACGAGCTGCCAGGCGCCGGACAGCTTCGACTTCACGAACCAGCTCGCCCCCTCGCCGATGTGGCAGCCTGCGCAGGCGACCCGCGCGTGGGGCGACCGCCGCCAGGCCGTGAACTCCGGGTCCATGACCGAATGGCAGGATCCGCAGAAGGCCGGCGACTCCATCACGTGGAGCCCCTTGTAGCCGGCCACCCCGAGGATGAGGACGTTCAGCGCCGTGAGGACCGCGAAGACCAGCACGCGGCGGCGCGTCAGGTCGTCGTTGAAGTCGATGATCGGGAGGTGCGGGATCTCCTCCCCCCGCTCGGCGGCGAGCCGGGCCCGGCGCCGCGCCAGCCAGCCCCCGAATGGGATGAGGAGCAGCCCGAGGATGAAGACGCCCGGGAGAACCAGGAAGGCGAAGATGCCGATGTACGGGCTCCCCACGAACCCCTGCATGGCGGCCGCGGCCAGGCCGAGGATCAGGATGCCCGAGACGGTCGTCATCGCGGCACCGAGGATGCCGATGGTGGTCCTGGGGATGCTGGGGGTGTGCTTCACGAGGCCTCCGGGCGGGGATTGTCGGTGGGCCACAGTCTCCCACGGCTCGAAAGGGAAGTGTCGGGACGGATGGGGTGCGGGGTAGCATGACCCTCCCGGCCCGCGAGGCGGGGAGCCGCGGGGGTGGAACGCGTGTCACGTGAAGTGAACGTCATGGTGGTGGGCGCGGGGGTCTCCGGGCTGACCTGCGCCCGGGAGGCGGTCGCATCAGGCCACTCGGTCCGGGTGCTCGAGCGGGCCCGCGGCGTGGGGGGGCGCTGCGCCACGCATCGGCTTGGCGGCCTGGCCTTCGACATCGGCGTCTCCTTCCTGCACGGGCGCGATCCGGCGTTTCTCGCCGTCCTGCGAGAGGTCCCGGGGCGGAGGCTCGAGGGGTGGCCGCGCGCGATTCGCGGGGCGGGGCGGCCGTGCCAGCCCGAGGCCTTCCAGGCCGGAGAGGAGCGGCTGGCGTTCGGAGACGGCGTGACCGCCTTTCCGAAGCACCTGGCGCGAGGGCTCGACGTGCGCGCCCAGGCGCGGGTCGAGCGGCTGGACCTCTCCCGGGAGCGGCCGCGGATCGTTCTCGAGGGAGGGGAGGAACTCGAGGCGCGCCACGTCGTCCTCGCGCTCGCGGCCGAGCAGGTCCTGCGTCTCCTCGCCACCGTGCCCGAACTGCCGCGCCCTCTGGCCTCGGTGCTGGCGCTCCTGGAGACCTCCTCCAGCGAGCCCTCGCTCTCCCTCTGCGCGGCCTACCCGCCGGGGACGCCGGTCCCTCCCTGGGACGCCTGCTACCCGGAGGATTCCAGCATCCTCCAGTTCGTCGCCCACGAGTCGGGCAAGCGCGAGGCCCCGCCGTTTCTCGGGCTGGTCCTGCAGGCGCGCCCCGCCTGGGCCCGGCGAAATCTCGAGTCTCCGGCGTGGCCCGAGGCGCTCCTGTCCGAGGCCGGGCGGATCCTGGGGACCTGGGCGGCGAATCCGACGGCCACACACGCCCACCGCTGGAGGTTCGCCCGCACCGATCTCTCCTCCGAGCTTTCGGGCCCGCTCCTGGTCCAGCTGCCTTCCGGGGCGTCCGTTGGCATCTGCGGCGATCGCTTCGCACCGGGTGGCGGCGCCGAGGCGGCCTGGATATCCGGAAGGGAACTCGGGCGGCGTCTCGCCGCCCTGGAGGTGGAATGACCGCAGCCAAGGATGCGCTCCAGGCCCTGGTGATCCGGGATCGAGATCACGAGTGCGATGGATTCGGGCCGGCCCGGGTGTGCGTCCGGGTGGTGGCCGTGGCCCGGTTGCCCACTCGCTTCGGGCCGTTCCAGCTGGTGGGGTTCTGGAACAACCGGGACGGGAAGGAGCACGTGGCCATGGTCCACGGCGAGGTCGTGGAGGGCGACGACGTCCCCGTGCGGCTTCACTCGGAGTGCTTGACGGGCGACGTGATGGGGTCGCTGCGCTGCGACTGCCGCGACCAGCTCACCGAGGGGCTCCGCACCATCCAGCGGGAGGGGCGGGGCATCCTCCTCTACCTGCGCCAGGAAGGTCGCGGCATCGGGCTCCTCAACAAGATCCGGGCCTACGCGCTCCAGGAAGCCGGGCTCGACACGGTCGAGGCCAACCAGGCGCTCGGCTTTCGCGACGACGAGCGGGACTACGCGGTGGCCGCTCACATGCTGCGAAGCCTGGGGGTGAAGTCGGTCCGGGTGGTGACGAACAACCCCGACAAGATCCGGCAGCTCGAGCAGCACGGCGTGACGGTGTCGGGGAGGATCCCGCACGTCATCCCGCCCAACGAGTGGAACCGCTTCTACCTGGAGACGAAGGCCCGGCGGTCGGGGCACCTGATCGACCTCACCGAGGAGCGGCTCCCGGAGCAGAGCGACAGGGTGGTGGTCGAGGGAATGCCGCCTTAGGGTCCTGCCCAGGGGTACCTTGCATGCACGTTCTCGTCGCCGGCGCTGGATGGCTCGGATCGAGCGTGGCTCGCGCGCTCGCCGGGATGGGGCATCGGGTCACGGCGGTTCGGCGTGACCCGTCCCGCGCCGCCGCCCTGGCGTCACCCGGGGTCTCTCCGCTGGCGATCGACCTGTCCGTGCCTGGGGCGGGGGAGCGGCTCCCCCGGGATCTCGACGCCGTCGTCGCCTGCCAGAGTGCCAGTGCCGACGGTCCCGAGGCGTATCGCCGCGCCTACGTGGAATGCAACCGGACGCTCCTCGGCGCGCTGCGGGCCGCCGGCCGCCCGGCCGTGCTCCTCTACACGGGCTCGACCGGCGTGTTCGGGCAGCGGGACGGAAGCGAGGTCGACGAGGAGACGCCGCCCCAGCCGGCCAGCGCGACCGCGGAGGTGCTGGTCGAGGCGGAGGAGCTGGTGCTCGGCGCCGCCCGGGACGGTGTCCGCGGCATGGTCCTGCGCCTCTCGGGGCTTTACGGACCGGGGCGAAACTGGCCGCTCGAACGGGTTCGCGCCGGCCAGATCGCGCTCGGGCCGGGAGACGGTGCCTGGCTCAATCTCTGCCACCTCGACGACGCGGTCTCCGCCGTGCTCGCCGCGATCGCGAAGGGGAGGGCGGGGGCCGTCTACCACGCCAGCGACGCCGAGCCCGTTCGCCGGCGGGACCTCGTGACGTGGGTCTCGGGCCGCCTGGGGATCGCCCCGCCTCACCTGCCGCCGGAGGCCCGGGCGCCTTCGCTTCCCGACCGCCGCATCCGGGCGGAGCGGACCCGCGCAGCCCTGGGCATCGAGCTCCGCTATCCGAACTACCGGGAAGGGCTCGCCTTGTAGGCGGGCTCGGCACGCACCGCCAGGTCCTGGGCCGCGCCGCCGGTGCCGAACACCCGGCGGAGCGCGGTCACCGCGAAGGGCACCGACGCGGCGAGGATCGCGCCCGCCAGCAGGTCGACCAGGTAGTGGAGCGACAGGTAGACGGTGGCGAAGATGATCCCCACGACCGAGATGGCGAGGGGAAGGCGGATCTTCCAGCTCGGGAAGAGGCGCCATCCGTAGCCGAGGTAGACGAGCGAGAGCGCGGTGTGGCCGCTCGGGAAGGCGTCGAGCTGGTTCACCTCGGCGGCGCGCAGGAAGTCGCGGACGCGGGCGCTGAAGGTCCCGCCTCCGAGCACCTGGAGCTCCATCTCGGTGGGGACGCGAGGGCCCGTGGTGGGCACGAGGAAGTACCCCACGTAGGAGAGGAGCAACGTCGTGATGAGGACGAACCCGAGGTCGTCGAAGTCCTTCCATCGGCGCTGGACCCAGAGCGCGATGCACATGCCGAAGGGGATGAAGTAGTAGCTCACGTAGAAGAGGGAGGCGCCGTCGGTGAGCCAGTTGGGGCGACCGAGCAGGTGTCGCCACGCCGGCACGAGCGGCCCGAACCAGGCCGAGTCGAGCGACGCCATGGTGGCGTCCCAGCGGGTCGGGTTGACCACGCCGATGAGCGGTCCGGCCACGTTGAAGATGGTCACGACCACCGGGAGGGGAAGAAAGGCATGGGCCACCCTCCCGAGCTCGCTGTGGCGCCCCCAGGCCGCGGCCGCCACGAAGAGGGCGGCCATGATGCCGAGCAGGACGAGGAAGTGGAGGGGCTCGTCGTGGGCGAATATCGCCACCAGCGCCATGGTGGCGATGAAGGTCAGCATCATCCGGTCCAGGGGGGTGAACCACGAGAGGATGTCTCCCCGCGATTTCCCGCTTTCCGGATCCATGCGCGCGACGTCCTCCAGGGCGAAAGGTCGCGCAGTCTACTCGATCGCTCCACCGCCGAAGCAAGAGGGCCGGGGAGAAAGCGACCCGCTTGGGTGCATCCCGGTCGAATCCGTTGAAACGTATCGACAAATTCGACAATTCGGACATCGGATGCCCCACCGGTTTCTCACCAGCGCGGAGGTCGCGAAGATCCTGGGAGTCACGCCTGGGTCCGTGAAGCGATGGTCGGACCTCGGTCTTCTGCGCTGCGTGCGAACCGTCGGCAGGCACCGCCGCTTCGACCCGGTGGAAGTGGATCGGTTTCGCAAGGACCAGACGGGAGCGATGCAGCCCGAGCAGGGGCCGGATGTCGAAGGATGGCTGGACCTTCTCCTCACCGAGCCCGATTCCCACCAGGTGCTCGCCACCCTCTACGCGGAGCGGGCCCGGCTCGGCGCCTGGTGGAAGGTCGCCGAATCGATGGCCGCCGTCCTGGAGGAGATCGGGGAGCGGTGGTCGGAGGGCTCGCTGTCCATCCTGGAGGAGCACATGGCGAGCGAGCGGCTCTCCCGCATCCTCGCCCACGTGTCGGACCAGCTTCCCTCCCGCGCCGATGCCCCGCGACTCCTGCTCACCACCGCCGAGGGGGAGGAGCACACGCTCGGGCTCTCCCTCGCCGAGATGGTCATCCGCGAGCACGGCTGGCCGGTCCTCTGGGCGGGGCGGCGGGTGCCGCTCTCCGAGATCGTCGCCCACGTGGCGAGCGGCGCCGTGGATGCCGTGGCCGTGGCGGCGAGCTCGATGGCCGATCCCGGCGACCTGCTGGCCCAGACCGAGCGGCTCGGCGCCATCTGCCGCGCCGGCGACGTCCACCTGCTCCTCGGCGGCTCGGGCCCCTGGCCGGAGTGGATTCCCTACGGCGCCCGCGTCGTGACCTTCCAGGAGCTGCGCGGGTGGCTGAAGCTGGTGGAGTCCGGCCCGGTGCCGGACCCGGCGTGACCCGCGCCCGGAGCGAGCGGACGGTCCTGCTGCTCGTGTCGGCGGTCCAGTTCGTCAACGTCCTCGACTTCATCATGGTGGTGCCTCTCGGTCCGGACTTCGCCGCCGCCCTGGGCATTCCCATGTCGCGGCTCGGGCTGGTCACCGGGAGCTACACGCTCGCTGCCGCCGCGGCAGGCGCCATCGGCTCCGGCTTCCTCGACCGCTTCGACCGGCGCTCGGCGCTGACCGTCGCCATGGCCGGCCTGGTGGCGGCCACGGCGGTCGCGGGGCTCGCCTCGGGGCTCGGGACGCTGCTCGCTGCCCGCGTCGCGGCCGGCCTCTTCGGCGGCCCGGCCACCTCCCTCTCCTTCGCCATCGTCGCCGACACAGTTCCTCCGGAGAGGCGCGGCCGCGCCATGGGGGTGGTCATGGGCGCCTTCTCGGTGGCCTCGGTCCTCGGCGTCCCCACCGGGCTGTGGCTGGCGCAGGCGGGAGGGTGGCGGCTCCCCTTCCTCGCGGTGGCCGGGCTGGGCGCGGTCGTGGGGGCTGGCGCCCTGTTCCTCATGCCGCGCATGCGGGCCCACCTGGCACGAGCAAACGGCGCCGCGGGGCGTGGGTATGCCTTCCTCCGGGAGCCGGCGTCCCTGCTCTCGCTCGCCGCCACCGGCACGACCATGGCCGCCACCTTTGCGCTGGTCCCCAACCTGGCGGCGTTCCTCCAGTTCAATGCCGGATGGCCGCGCGAGCGGTTGGGGCTGCTCTACATGCTGGGCGGTGCGCTCTCCTTCGCCGTCCTGCGCGTGGTGGGGCGGGCCGTCGATCGCTTCGGCGCCTCCCGGACGGCGGCCGCGGGCACGGCGGTCATGCTCGCGAACCTGGCGTTCGACTTCGTCCCCGCTGCCCCGCTGCTGCCGGCCTGGGCGCTCTTCCTGCTCTTCGTCCTCGCCAACTCGATCCGCAACCCGGCGCTCTCCGCACTGGCGTCCCGCGTGCCGCGCGCCGCCGAGCGGGCCCGCTTCCAGTCCACGCAGTCGGCGGTACAGCACCTCGCCTCCGCGGCCGGGGCCCTGCTCTCCTCGGCGGTGCTCACCACGGGGGCGGGCGGGCGGCTCGAGGGGGTGTGGAAGGTGGCCCTCTTCTCCGGAACGCTGGCGCTCGCCTTGCCGCTCCTGCTGGCGGCGGTCCATCCGCGCGTCCTGCGGAGGGAGAGGGCCGAGCGGCGGGACGAGGCGCGCGTCGAGGCCCTGGCGGCGACCGCCGTCGAGCCCTGAAGCGCTCAGCCCTCGCCGCGCAGGAGGGGATCGAGCTTGCCCTGCCTGTCGAGGGCGTCGATGTCGGAAAAGCCGCCCAGCGGCCGCCCGTCGACGAAGATCTGGGGGACGGTCTTCTGCCCGGATGCCTCGGCCAGCCAGACGCGGAGCTCGTCGTTGCCCTCCGCGTCGATCTCCTCGTAGGGGACGCCCTTTCGGTCGAGGAGCGCCTTGGCCCTCACGCAGAACGGACAGCTCTTCTTGGAGTAGATCTGGACCTTGGCCATGCTGGTTTCCTATCGAGCGCCGGGCACGATCGGCACCGTGAAGGGACCCGCGACGGCCTGGCCGCCGCGCAGGTCGAGGGCGACGAGCCAGACCTCCGCCGTGACCTGGCCGGGCAGGAGGTACGTGCCCTCCAGGTCGACGGTCGTGTCGACGCCGGTGGCGAGGCCGTTCGCGAACCGGCCGGCCGTCGAGTAGTAGTAGCCCGTCATGGTCTCGCTCCGGAAGACGCCGGCGGCGTCCACGTAGGTCTGCACGCTCAGCGGATCGATGAGGAGCCGGACCGGGAGCTTCCCGTTCACGGGAAGGGGCGCGGCCGGCACGCCCACCTGGGCCGGAACCCCGCCGATCTCCACGCCGACGATGACCGGCGGCAGGTTCGGGTCGGGCGGCGGCAGGCGGGTCCACTGCGGGATCTGGAGCACCGCGTCGCGCGACTCCCCCTGGCTCGAGGCCACGCGGTAGCGGAAGACGATCTGGATCTGGTCGGGAAGGTCGGCCGGGATCGTCCCCCCGGCTGCGCCCAGGCACTGCGTGATGATCTGGGTCGGGTTGGCGGTCACCGAGCCGTCCGGCGCCGGCGCGAGGTTCACCTCGCACTGGGGCACGGCGCAGGCGTAGGCCGTCACCGCACCGGCGCTGAGAGGGCAGAAGGTCCAGCGCTGGTCGGCGATCGAGGCGCCCGGGGGCAACCAGTCCTGGGGCCGGACGGTGATGGCCTGTCCAGGGGCCAGCTCGAGCGGGTCGGCGACGAGGGCCAGGACGCGCAGCCCTTCGAGGCTGCTCTGCGGGGTGAAATCGTTCGTGCACCCGGTCACGAGCGCCAGGGTGACGGTGAGCGAGGCGGCGAGAGCGCGGTTCATCACCACTCCCCCTTCAGGCCGAGGATGGGCAGGATGGGTAGGCCGGTCGTGGGCGTACGGTCGGCGTAGTCGAAGTTGTACGTCCAGCCCTCCTGGTTCTTGCGGTTCGTCACGTTCTGGGTGTCGAGGTAGAGGGTCAGGGTCCAGTCCTTGAAGGTCCAGATCTTGTCGACGCGCAGGTCGAGGGCCCAGAAGCTGGCCAGCCGGCCGGTGTTGGTCTCCCCGTAGGCGGGCACGAAGACCCCGGTGGCGGAGTCGAAGACCGACCCGACCACGGGCGTGTAGGGGTTGCCGGAGACGTAGCGGAAGCGCGCCCCCGCCGACCAGCCCCGCCCGAGCTGGTAGGTCCCGAGCACCGTCAGGTTGCTGGGCTGGTCGAAGTCGAAGGGGCGCTGAACGTCGGGCGGATCGGTGCGGAGCGAGCGCTGGTACGTGTAGGCGAGCCATCCGGAGAAGCTGTCGCCGATGGCCACCTTGAGCAGCGTCTCCACGCCGTAGATCTGGCCGGTGCCGGTGCTGGTGTAGCGCGGCGCGCTGGGGTCGAAGTTGGCGTTCGAGT
>Ga0315287_10003045_pt1 | contig 16082 bp, 16 predicted proteins | sample YL17G11_0_MG_FD_205037 | JGI IMG/M metagenome (GOLD analysis project Ga0315287, IMG submission 205037) | Sediment microbial communities from Yellowstone Lake, YNP, Wyoming, USA - YL17G11_0 | ecosystem: Environmental > Aquatic > Freshwater > Lake > Sediment | place: USA: Wyoming | collected... | reverse complement strand
CCAAGACGGCGGAAACGCTTCGCTTCGGCTCGGGCGTGGCGGAATTCCTCCCCCCAACCCCCTCCTTCCGCCACGCCCTCGCTCGGACTGCCCTTTTTTTCGGCGAAATTGGAGGCCGTATTTCGCAAAGCGAAATGCGCCGCCAAAAGAGATGTTGCCCTTGCCCCAACCCACCCGTGCGCGGGCAACGACAAGGAACTCCCTTTATTTTTAAAAAACATAATAAAATTACTCATTGGTTTTTTATTTATAGCAATTAAAATTTTAATTCATCTTTTTTGTTTTCCAATTCACTTTTTATTTTCGGTAAAATATTATTTTCTTTAACAATTTTTTGCGCTTTTTCTCTCGTTGTTTTGCCTTCTGAAAACATAATCGCGGAAGCGGGGCAGAGATTGGCGCAAGTTTGACAAGCAACCATGCAATTTTTCGGATTAACTACTTTTGATTTTTTATTGTCGTAATCAAATTTATACACTTTGCGCCCGCAGGTAGTGGCGCATAATCCACAACCGATACATTTTGTTTCGTCAATTTTTGGTTGCCAGTCTATGGACACGCGGTCAATTCCGTGCCATTTATCAAATTGCTGATTGTTTGTTGGTTGATTGTTTGGTTGACATGAGCAAGTCATAATTTTATTGGTTAATGTTAATTAAAAATTTTACAAGATATTGCGTATAATATGCGCCTGCAAAAAGAAAAATTATTGCTACACTATAGCGCATTATTTTTTCAATTTTTTGCATTATTTGAAAAACTTGTCCCAATTTTTGAATAGAAAAGGCAATCAAGAACGAAAACAAAATCACTGGTAGTCCCGTGCCCAGAGCAAAAATCGGCGGAAGCAGCAGGCTTTCAGTTGATTTTAAAACCAAAGGAATAAGCACGCCAAAAAATAAAACTCCACTATAAGGGCAAAATGCCAAAGCAAAAAGCATACCTAAAAGAAACGAGCCGATAAATCCTTTTTGTGCCAGCCAGATTTTTATTTTTTCGATTCTTTCTCCACCCTTGCCAAAATTAATCTTGATTATGCCAAACATTAGTAAGCCGATGATAATCAAAACCGGACCCAAAATTTTATCGCCCCAGCCTTGGAAAATACTGGAAATTTGGAAAGAGGATAAACCGAAATAAATCAGAGTGGCTAGAATGGTATAGCTGGCTCCGCGACCAATCGTGTAAAAAATTCCGTTAAGTAAGGTATGTTTAGCGGTTTTGATTTCTTTGGAAATGTAAGCAATGGCGGTGATATTGGTAGCCAGAGGGCAAGGACTAATTGAAGTGAGCACTCCTAAAAGAAAAGCGGTAAGGATAGGAATATTATAATTATCGATCAAAGAATTGATGATTTCAGTCATATTATTTTCCGAATAAAATATTCAATTTATCTTTTAGGTAGTTTTTAAATTGAACCTCGTTATTTACCAGCCGCCAAACCGCGACATCTTCAGCAATATTATCTTGGCCGTTAACAATAGCGTTGATATAAAGCGATGAACCGCCAGCTTGAAATTTATGCGCCAATTCTTTGTTTTCTGGTAGATCAACATTAATTTCCCGAAATTCTATTTTTCCGTTTCGCAATTCCGGTTGAAAATATTCATTGACTGTTTCTCCGGCGAATTTGCCGATAGTAATACAAGAATAGCAACGCTGGGTGGCATGAAAAACAAATACTTGAATTTTTTCTGCTGATTGTTTTTCTTCCTTGCTTTGATTTCCTGCGATTTGATTATTTTGGCTTTGCGCCTCGGTTGATTTGTTGCCATTTTTTAAAATCAAAAATGCTGTTCCGATAATGGCAATTGCGATAATAGTAATGATAGTTTTCTTTTGCATATTTTTTATTTTAAAATTAAATTAAAAAGATAGCCCGTAAAAATTATTCCTACGCCGACAATGGAAGCGAAAATCAGAATCAGTTTTGTTTTCATTACTTTTTTCAAAATCATAAATTCAGGAAGTGAAAGACCAGTAACAGCCATCATAAAGGCAAGAGTTGTGCCCATAGCAACACCCTTTTCAGTTAAAGCGCTGATAAGCGGTATAACGCCCGCGGCGTTTGAATAAAGAGGAATACCGATTATTGTGGCAAGAGGGACGGCATACCACTTATCCCTTCCCGCATATTGCGCTAAAAAATCCGCCGGAACATAACCATGAATCCACGCTCCCAAACCAATTCCGATTAAAATATAAAGCCAAACCTTTTTAATAATATCGGCAGTATATTTTTTCGCGTAGCTTATTCTGTCTTTCCATTCCATTTTGATACCATTTTCCGAATTTATGATTTTGTTGTTGAAAACAAAACTTTCAACTAAATCCTCAACTTTTAATTTGCCAATAATAATGCCTGATAAAATCGCAATTATTAGACCACTAATAATATAAAGCAGTGCCACTTTCCAGCCAAACATTCCCAAAAGAAGAACGAGGGCGACTTCATTAATCATCGGAGAGGCGACAAGAAAAGAAAATGTAACGCCAAGTGGCACGCCCACCTCAACAAAGCCTAAAAATAATGGCACGGCGCTGCAAGAGCAAAAAGGGGTAATAATTCCCAAGGTCGCAGCAAGGAAATTACCAAGATATTTATTTTTTCTGGATAAAATATTGCGAATTTTTTCAGGCGGCAAAAACGATCTGATTATGGAAACAATAAAAATAATTACAGCTAATAAGATAAAGATTTTTATTGAATCAAAAATAAAAAAGTTTATGGCCTCGGCAAAAATTGTTTTTGGAGCTAAGCCAAAAACAGCGTAAGTTATCCAATCGGCAAAAATTTTAATGGGGTAAAAAATATCCATAGTAAAATTAAATAAATTTTTTAATAGTTTCTTTTATTTTTCTCACATCGGGCAAAAATCCGGTTATGGCCGGTTTTCCGTCAATTGCCAAAACAGGACTAGACATTACGCCCATTTCAACAATTTTTTGAATATCAGTGATGTATTCCACCTCTATTTTCAAACCCAGTTCCTCAACCGCTTGTTTTGTCAGCTCAAATAATTTTTTGCAGGTTGGGCAACCCGATCCCAAAACCTGAATTTTCATAGTTTTATTTTCCATAGGAATTTAAAAATTTATTTAATAGTTTTGAATATTTGCTAATGATATTTTTATTTAATGAATAAAAAACTTTGAGGCCGTCTTTTTTTGAAGAAATAAGGTCAAAATCTTTTAAAATTTTGAGATGATGAGAGGTTAAATTTTGCGGAAGTTCCAAATATTGCCATATATCGCAAACGCATTTTTCGCCGTCTCTCAAAATACAAAGAATTTTTAATCGGTTTTCCTCGGCAATGATTTTTAAAAACTCGGCTGTTTTTAGCAATTCATCGGCGGATTTCTTATTTTTACAACATTTTGGTTTCATAAATTTATCTATCAATTTTAATTATATCAACGCTTATTGATATTGTATTAAATTTAATTCTGGTTGTCAAATTATAATTTTTTTGATATACTAAACTCATATTTAGGCGGCGCGCCAATGAAATTGGCACGGCCTCCAATTTCGCCGAAAAAAAGGGCAGTCCGAGCGAGGGCGTGGCGGAAGGAGGGGGTTGGGGGGAGGAATTCCGCCACGCCCGAGCCGAAGCGAAGCGTTTCCGCCGTCTTGGTATCAAGACATCAAAGCAAAACAATTTTCAATTCCTTTTAAGAAAAATTTGGCGGGCGGGCGTTAAAAAATTGAAAGAAAATTGTTTTGCTTTGCTCGCCGAAGTTCGGCGGGCGGAAACGCGGAGCGGAGCTAATCAAGCATTTTTTGTTCAAAAAAGGTTCGAGCTTCGTTCAGTAATTGCGACCAAATTAAACTTTTTTCAAATTCAGAGGCGATTGGTTGCTCGCTCGCCCCGCCTTCGGCGGGTCTCGCTTCGCAAAAAGCCCTGTATTTCGGAATTAAATCAAAGGGGCGGACAAATTCAAATTCAGTTTTTCGGGAAAGCAAACGGCGGTTCGGAATTGCGAAGCAATTCACAAATGAAATTTGTATCCAATTTTTTCCATTTTTTGCCAAAGGCAAAAATACAAAGCAAGTTTTTAATCCCGCGCTTTTGGCCAAAGGCGACTAACAATTAAGGAGTAAACATTATGAAAACAAAATATTTTTTATACGCTCGCAAATCAACCGAAGATGAAGAACGGCAAATAATGAGTATTGAAGCCCAGCTCGCGGAGTTAGCGGAATTTGCCAAGCGGGAAAATATTGAAATTGCCGAAACTTTCATTGAATCAAAAAGCGCAAAGAAACCCGGTCGAGAAATTTTTAACCAGATGATGAGCAAGGTTCACGATAGCAAAGAGCCGATTGGCTTGATTGCGTGGCACCCCGACCGCTTGGCAAGAAATTCCGTTGACGGCGGACAAATAATTTACAGCATAGACATCGGCAAGATCGTTTCTTTGCGCTTTCCCACTTTTTGGTTTGAGCCAACTCCGCAAGGGCTTTTTATGCTTCAAGTCGCCTTTGGCCAATCAAAATATTATTCAGACAATTTGTCGGAAAATGTAAAGCGCGGGATTAGGCAAAAACTCAGGCGTGGCGAATGGCCCGGCCTTGCGCCTTTCGGTTATGTGAATAATCCGAAAACGAGAACTATTGAACCCGAACCGACCAAATCAAGGTGCGTTACTAAAGCGTTTGAGGAATTTTCGCAAGGCCGTCATACTTTGGAATCTTTGGGTCTTCGCCTGAGTTTTTGGGGCGTGGTGAGCGGAACCGGAAAACCGATCTGCAAAGCGACTTTACAAAGAATGCTGACAAATAAAGTTTATCTCGGAATAATTGTTCATAACGGCGAAAGCTATGAGGGCGGTTTTCCGGCAATTGTTTCCAGAGCGACTTTTGAAGCCGTCCAAAAAGTATTAAAACAGCGAGCAAGACCTCGCAAATCCAAAAAGAGGCACAACTTCCCATTTGTCGGGCTTCTCACTTGTGGCGAGTGCGGCGGAGCCATTACCGCGCAATTTGCTCACGGACACGGCGGAACATATCGCTATTATCGTTGCACGAAAAAGCTGGGCAAATGTTCGCAGAGATATTTGCGCGAGGACTTGCTCACTGAACAATTAAAATCACGGCTTCAAAATGTCGCTCTTTGCGACGACTGGACGGAAAAGATGAAAGCTCAAGTTGATGTTTGGGAAAAAGAAAATGTTTTGTCGTCGCAATCTTTCGCCCAAAATCTTGATGAAAAGATAACCGAGGCGGAAACGAAACTTGATAAACTGGTCAACGCTTTTTTAGACGGCTCAATTGAAAAAGAAACTTACCTTGTCAAAAAAGACGAACTCATCAAAACAAAAACAGACCTCAACAAAAGAAAGTCTGATTTTGGGCGAAAGGGAAACAATTGGATCGAACCTTTGCGAAACTGGATAAATACCGCTCACCACGCCGAAAAACTTGCTTTGTCCAATGATTTTTACGAAATAAAATCATTGACGGAAAAAATTGGAACGAACCGCCGTTTGCTTTCCCGAAAAACTGAATTTGAATTTGTCCGCCCCTTTGATTTAATTCCGAAATACAGGGCTTTTTGCGAAGCGAGACCCGCCGAAGGCGGGGCTAGCGAGCAACCAATCGCCTCTGAATTTGAAAAAAGTTTAATTTGGTCGGAGAACCGGGATTTGAACCCGGACTACGTGCTCCTTCACCCCGCCAAATTAACCAGGTCGGAGCGCTGGGATTTGAACCCAGGATCTCCTGCTCCCAAAGCAGGCGCGTTAAGCCGCTACGCTACGCTCCGATATTTGACGGGACAGGAAGCCCCGCACGATGCGGGGTGCTATCGTTACACCGCAGCCCGCCCACGCATCTATTTTTCATCTTATCCCAAACCCTTGTTTTGTTCAAGAAACATCTTGTGGTATAATAAAATCCATGGAGGTAAAGAAAATTTTTTATAACCTGTTTCTTTTCCGCGACTGCAAAGAATATAATATCGGACTCTGGCAATGCCCCAGCTTTGTTTTCTTCATTATGGGCGTTGTGAATATCGCGGCGATGCTTGGCACTTACTTCATCGCCAACCGCTACACTGACCAGCCGGAGATTGTCGCCCTCATCGTTATCGTTATCACCGTTTTCATTTTCATCATCGCCCACGCCATCACACAGGGATTTGACCGCCTGGCGCAAGCTAACAAAATGAAAACCGAATTTGTGAGCATTGCTTCCCACCAGTTACGCACGCCGCTCTCAGCCATCCGCTGGACCCTTAACCTGCTCAACGACGAACGACTTGTCACCTCTCCCCAAACCCAAACCGAATATATCTCGCTGGTTCAGGAAAGCAACGAACGAATGATAAAATTGGTTAACGACCTGCTGGACGTCTCACGGATTGAAATGGGGAAAATGATTCTTCTCAAACGCCAGACCAATCTTTTTGTCCTAACCCAAAAAATTATTAACAACAATGCCGCCTTCGCCCTATCCCACAACATCACGCTTGTCCTTGACGCACAGGAAACCTTACCCAACGCCAACACCGACCCGGAAAAAATTTCGCTGGTTATTCAAAACCTGATTGACAACGCCATCAAATATACCAAGGGCAAGGGAGAGATAAAAATTACCATGGAGCAGGACGGCCAAATGGTCAGGACTTCAATCAAGGATTCAGGCGTTGGCATACCAGAAGCCCAGAAAAAATTCGTTTTCCAGAAATTCTTCCGCTCCGACAACGCCCTGAAAAATCAAACCATCGGCACCGGCCTTGGACTTTTCATCGCCAAATCAATCGTGGAAGAAAGCGACGGAAAGATTTGGTTTGAATCCCAAGAAGGGAAGGGAACAGCATTTTACTTTACTTTGCCCGTTTATAAATAAATTAACTACAAAATACGAAAATAGTACGAAAATACGAAATTGCTATAGAATACAGATGCCTACCTGCCCTGCCTACCGGCAGACAGACGACAAACAGACGGATATACAGATAGGTGACGCCCGTCATTTATCTATAAATCTGTAATCCGTATAGAATTAGTATATTCGTAAGAAATTCGTAATTCGTAGAGAAATCATGCCCACAATTTTAATCGTTGAAGACGAACCGACGCTGCAAAAAACATTGAGTTTGGCGCTACAGCAGGAAGGATTTGACGTCAAAAACGCGCTGGACGGAGAAATTGGCTTGAATTTAGCGCGCGAAACCAAACCCGATCTCATTCTTTTGGATTTAATCCTGCCAAAAATGGACGGGTTTGAAGTCCTCGCGGAGCTAAAAAAAGACGCTTCGGCCAAAGAGATTCCGGTCATTGTTTTAACAAACTTGGAAAACACCCAAGACATTGAAAAAGCATTGACTTTGGGAGCCACCACGTATCTCGTTAAGGCGAACTACGACTTAAAAGACGTCATTTTAAAAGTCCGCGAAACTCTGAAATAGCATAAGAAATGCGGCGGCTTTTCCGCTTGTCTATCCGCGTATGGCTCCGCGCATGATCTGCGGGGCATTCCACGGAACCACGCGGATTAAAACGCAGAATTACACGGAAAACAAAATTTAGCACTCAAGGAAAATCATTATGAACGTTGACTCCATGCAACTTAAGGCCTTCCTGCTTGATAGCGGCTTGGTCAACAAGGCCAAGCTTGAAAAAGCGGAAAAAGAAGCAGCCAAGACAGGCCAAAAACTGGAAGATGAACTAATCAAATTAGGCTACGTCAAAGAAGAAGAGCTGACTAAACTCAAGGCCTATATTTTAGGTATTCCCTTCATTAATCTGGAAGAGGAAAAAATCCCGCCGGAGGTCTTGCGTATTATTCCGCAGCCCATTGCGCGCCAGCACAATATCGTGGCCTTCCATAAAACCGGCCGGAATCTGGAAGTCGCGATGCTTGACCCCGACGACTTGCAAACCATTGAGTTCATCAAAAAAAAGGCTAATTTAAAAATTCTGCCGCGTTTGACTTCAGAAGTGGGCATCAAAAATGCCTTGCGTCAATACCAAAAAAGCTTGCAGGCGGAGTTCGGAGAAATCATCGGCAAAGAAACGCAAGCTATGCCTGTCATAACCGAAAGGGTGGCAGAGGAAGAAATGCCCAAGGAGGAACTGGAAAAAGCCGCGCAAGACATGCCAATCATTAAAATTGTTGACACGCTGATCAAGCACGCAATTTTGCAGCGCGCCTCCGATATCCATATTGAACCGCTGGAGAAAGACCTGATTGTCCGCTACCGAATTGACGGCATCCTGCATGAAGCCATGACCCTGCCAAAACAAATTGCGGCGGGTGTTGTCGCCAGAATAAAAATACTGTCAAACATGAAATTGGACGAGCACCGTCTGCCTCAAGACGGCCGCTTCAAAATTGATACAGACGATTATAAAATTTCTTTTCGCGTTTCGGTCTTGCCGGTTTACGAAGGAGAAAAAGTCGTGATGCGACTTTTACCGGAAAACTCCAAGGGCTTCACTTTAGAAAAACTCGGTTTCTGGGGCAGGAATTTGGAAATAATTCACCGGCAGATGAAAAAGCCAAACGGCATGATTTTAGTGACCGGCCCGACGGGTTGCGGCAAGACTACTACCCTTTACACGATTTTGGATATTTTAAACACTCCCGAGATAAATATCAGCACGGTTGAAGACCCGATTGAATATCGGTTACCGCGCGTCAACCAAACACAAGTCAGCCCAAAAATCGGACTGACCTTTGCCAACGGCCTGCGCTCGCTGCTGCGCCAAGACCCCGACATTATTATGGTAGGAGAAATCCGCGACGATGAAACGGCCTCGCTGGCCATCAACGCTTCACTCACGGGGCATCTCGTACTTTCCACTCTGCACACCAATTCCGCAGCCGGCTCGCTGCCCCGCCTGCTTGATATGAAAGCCGAACCGTTTCTCATCTCATCAACCGTCAACTGCATTGAGGCGCAACGCCTGGTCAGACAGCTTGCTCCGGGAACCGGAGAAAAATATCGCCTAAGTAAAGTTGAAATAGAAACGCTGGCAAAAAATATCAACGTGGAGCTCGCTGTTAAAGCGCTGCGGCAAGAGAAGCTAATTTCTGAAAAGCAGGACTTGGGAGATGTTGATTTTTATAAACCCAAAGGTACGCCCGATTGTCCAGATGGCTACAAAGACCGCATCGGCATTCACGAGGTTTTGGAGGTTACCGAAACAATCAAAGAATTAATTATCAGACATGCCACGGCCGACGAAATCCAAAAACAAGCCCGCGAGGAAGAAATGCTCACTATGCTGGAAGACGGCTTGATCAAGGCAGCCCGCGGACTGACTTCAATTGAAGAAGTGCTGAGAGTGACTAAAGAATAAAACGAATTTCTATTATCTAAAACGACAGGCAATTTGGACATTCGGTATTAATTTTATTAGAAATTGGTCATTAGTAATTTAACACTTCCTTCCTTGCCCACTTATTTATACACTGCTAAAACTTCCGACAATAAAACCGTCACCGATTCGCACGAAGCAAGTTCGGAATTAGATTTGGCGCGCCTCTTAAAAGACGAAGGGCTTTTTTTAATCTCCGTTAACCAAACGGACGACGACCAGCAAAAAAAAAGAAGCTGGCTTGATTTTGCGAACAGCCTGCGTGGCGTCCCGCTAATAGAAAAAATCCTTTTTTCGCAACATTTGGCCGTGATGATAAACGCCGGACTCCCGATAACTCGCGCCCTTGACGCTTTGGCGGCCCAAACAAAAAACGGCCGCTTCTCAAAAATAATCACGCAAATTAACAATGACATAAAAAGGGGGACGCCCCTGGCCGACGCGATTGCCAAATATCCTAAAGTATTCCCGGGCCTTTTTGTCAACATGGTCAAAGTCGGAGAGGCCAGCGGCAATCTGGAAAAAGTGCTGCAAATCTTAACCCAGCAGATGCGAAAAGAGCACGACCTTCTTTCGGCGGTGCGGGGCGCGATGGTTTATCCGGCGGTGATCATTTCGGCTATGTTTGGCATCGGCACTCTGATGATGATTATGGTCGTACCAAAACTCACCCAGATTTTTAAAGAAACAAAAGCTGAACTGCCTTTCACGACTAAAATCGTGATCGCAATCAGCGATTTTTTAAGCGCGCACTGGGCAATCGCAATTATCGGATTGCTGATGCTGATTATGCTTATCAGTTTTATACTTAAAACCAAAGGCGGGAAAATTTACCTTGACTGGCTGATATTGCACTTGCCGGTTTTTAGCGATCTAAGCCGCAAAATTAATTCTGCCAGAATAGCGCGCACGCTCGGCTCGCTCATTGAAAGCGGTGTGCCCATCATCCGCGGACTGCAAATTGTCAGCGGCACTTTATCAAATTTTTTCTTTTATGAATCGCTGCAGGTGGCAGCCCAAGAAATCCAAAAAGGCGGCTCGTTGGCTCAAATTTTTAAAAATTACCCCCAGCTTTACCCGGCGATGGTGATGCAGATGATTGAAGTAGGGGAGGAAACAGGGACGCTGGGTGGAACACTAAGCCACTTGGCCGATTTCTATGAAGAAGACGTCAACGCTGCCACCAAATCGCTCACTTCAATTATTGAACCGATTTTGATGATTGTTATCGGCACTATTGTCGGCTTTTTTGCGGTTTCCATGATCCAGCCCTTGTATACCATAATGCAAGAAATTTAAAAAATGCCCCTGATATTTTTTAGAAACAGACAAAAGAATTAATCCCGTCTTTAGCCAAAGACAGAATCTTGCCTAAAGACGGATTCCGCCCTGAAACACGACATGAAACTCTTCCGGCAGCCAGCCGCGACAAACAAAAAATCCGGCTTTGCTTTAATTGAGCTCCTGATTGTGCTCGTTATTTTTTTCCTGCTGGCATTTTTAATCGTCCCTAATTTAAATTTTTTCCGGAAGCAAAGCACGCTTAATTTCGCTACCGAAGATATCATCGGCGTGCTGCGGCTGGCGCAAAACAAGACGCTGGCTTCCGAAGGTGCCAGCGTCTTTGGCGTTTATTTTGAAACCGATAAATATACGTTATTTAAAGGCGGCGCTTTTGTGGCCGGCGCGCCTGACAATGAAGCCCACAGCCTGCCCTCAGAAGTGATAATTTCGGAAATTAATTTAGACGGCGGACCGGCCACGGTCTTTAACCGCCTTACCGGCATCACCTCAAATGACGGCTCGCTCAAAATTGAGCTTACTGGCGACGCATCGCAAAACAAAACCATCATCATTGATTCCTCAGGCGCCATCGGCACGACTGAAACTACGGCCGACGACAGCAACCGTTTAAAGGACTCCCGGCACGTTCATATATTCTACGCGCAAAATGCCAAAACCGCCGTTAACCTCACTCTCTTTTTTCCGACTGACGCCCTTACCCAAACGATTAATTTTCAGGAATATTTTAACACTGCCAAAACCGAATTTAACTGGGAAGGCGTAGTCACGGTGAACAACGTTGAGCAAAAATTGAAAATTCATACTCATGAGTTCACCGACGGCGCGGCTTTATTCTGCGTCCACCGCGACCTTCGTTACAATTCTCAAGCGCTTGATATATCGCTTGACGGACAAAACCTGATAAATTATGCCGCCAATGGCGTCACCACCCAAGGAACTTCGCTTTGGGCCGGAGCGCCGGAAGAACAATAAGTCAAACTATTAAACAAATGGCCACGTCTTTTTCAAATTCAAAAGGGATAGGATTAGTTGAAATTATTATTGTGGTCGCGATTATCGGCATTGCTTTGGCGTCGCTGGCCGGCGTCAGTAATTTGGCCTTGCGACTCACCACTCACCTCAAAAAAAATACCGTTGCCCTGAATTTGGCTTCAGAATCTATTGAGGCGGCGAGAGCCGTCAAAGACGAAAACTGGTCAACGCTGGCTGCCTTAGTGATTGACACGCCGTATCACCCTATCAAATCCGGCTCGCCCCTTAAATGGGCGCTGGCTGCCGGATCGGAAACCATCAATGATTTTTCTCGCTCCCTGACTTTTAGCCGCGTTTACCGCGACAGCAACGACGACATTATTCCCAGTGGCGGCATTGAAGACGGCAACACAAGAAAAGTTATTACCACTGTTTCCTGGAATGAAAGCGGCCACAATTATCAAGTGGCTATAACTTCTTATCTTGCCAATTGGAAACCATGACCAAGCCGTTAACCAGAAAAACCGCCGGCTTTACCTTAATGGAAATGCTGCTTTACGTGGGGCTGGTGATTATTGTTGTTTCCTCAATAGTTATTTTCGGCCGCTGGGCGATTCAGACCGGCAGTAAAATAAAATCAGGGCTTGATGTTATGGATAATGCGCGGCGCGCGATGGAAATCATGGCATATGAAATAAAAACTTCCCGCAGCGTCTACACGCCAACCTCTATTTTTGACGCAAATTTCGGCCAATTAAGCCTGGAGCAACTCGCCATAAACGCCAGCGAAACGACAACTTTTACCGATTTTTTCAAGTGCGGCGATTGGCTCTGCCTGAAACGCGATGGCGCGGGCGTAATCGTTTTAACTAACGACCGGATAAAAGTTACCAAATTAATTTTCCACCGCCTGCTCAATTCCGACCGGCAATCCTCTATTCAAATTGAGTTAGGCGTTGAATCCGTTGGCGAAGGTACCTATGGGAGCGCGATTGAGCTAACCACCACCGCCAATTTGCGCGCCTATTAAACTAATTTTTCTTCCATGATTTGCGAATTGTGCAAAAAAATATCCCAAAACAAACTGAATTGTCAAATCGGCTTTGCGGCTATTTTTTCCACGCTGATAGTGCTGACCATAGTTTCGGTCATCGTGGCCGGCGTGGCCGCGATTGTTTTAACCGGCCAGAAAATTGCCCGCAATGCGGTGCAATCAGCCCAGGCCTTTTATTCTGCCGAAGCCGGCGTTGAAGACAACTTATATCGGATTATTAAAGGCAAGAAATATCAGGCCGGCAACAATTTGGCAGTCGGATCGGCCACTGCCGCGATTAACATTTCCGGCGCCGGCAACCAAAAAACAATTCGCGTTGAAGGAGAGCAGAGCGACCATTTCCGCAACCTTGAAGTCAAGCTTGACGTGAGCACCGCCGATATTTCGTTTTTTTATGGCGTGCAGGTCGGAGAAGGCGGTCTCACGATGAACAACAACAGCACAGTCTCTGGCAGCGTTTACTCCAACGGCCCCGTTCAAGGCGGCGGCAACAACTCAATCATCACGGGAGACGCCTGGGTGGCAAGTATTCCGGCTGCAATAAACCAGGAATGGACTTCAAGCGATAGCGGTTTTATCTTCGGCAGGCAGCTGGATCAAATTGACGCCGCCCAATCATTTATCCCTTCAATCAGCGACAAATTAACCAAAATCGGTTTATATCTTAAAAAGACGGGCAGCCCGAGCGACAAAACCGTGCGCGTTTTAACTGATAACGGCGGCAAACCCTCAAAGACCTTGGCCGGGTCAAGCGCCTACGGAACGCTGTCGGCCTCGCAAATCAGCCAAAATTCCTACGGCTGGATTAACGTCACCCTAAACTCATCCCCGCTCTTACAAGCCGGCAACCGCTACTGGATAGTAATTGATACTGCCGCCGACAACAACGACTATTTTTCCTGGGCAAAGGACTCAACCGACGGCTACACTGACGGAACGGGCAATTACAGTCCCAACTGGAACGCTGGCGCGCCTCTTTGGTATGCGGTCGGAGGCGATTTGGTTTTTAAGACGTGGCTGGGCAGCACGCCAAACGCCTTAAGCGGCATTAGTGTCGGCGCCAATGCCCACGCCAACACCATTACTAATTGTGAGATCACCGGCGATGCCTATTTCCAAACTATCAGCGGCAGCACGGTGGCTGGCACGCAATACCCAAACAGCGATGACCCGCCAATGGAACAGATGCCAATTTCTGAAAGCAACATTAGCGATTGGCAAGCCGCCGCCACCGCTGGCGGCACGCTAAACGGCTACACTCTTACTAACTTCGCAGTGGCAACCTTGGGTCCCAAAAAAATCATTGGAGACTTAACGCTTTCCAACGGCGCCGATCTGACCCTTAATGGTACCCTCTATGTAACCGGCTCAATTAATATTTCTAACGGCGCCAAACTTCGCTTGGCCGCCGGCTACGGGGAAAACAGCGGAGTTATTGTGACCGACGGTTTTATTTCCGTCAGCAACAACGCGGTTTTTTATGCTAACGGAGCAGGCACCTATATTATGCTGTTATCAACTAAATCCGGCGATGCTATCAACATTTCAAACAATGCCAACACCGTCATTTTTTACGCTTCGGCCGGCAATGTTTCAATTGCCAACAATGCTAACTTAAAAGAAGTGACTGCTTACAAAATTACGCTGGCCAACAACGCCCAAATAACTTACGAATCCGGCCTTGCCTCCGCTAAGTTTTCCACCGGCACAGGCGCTGGCTGGTCAATCAGCAGCTGGAAAGAAGTGCCGTAAAAAATGTAAAATTTAAAAATTAAAATGAAAAATGACAACCTAAAAAATAGAAAACGAACAATGTTAAAATGATTTTAGAATTAGCTCATTTTAACATTTTACACTGTCCCGCTATGCGGGATCCCGCAAAGCGGTGATAATTTTGCTCCGATGGCTTTGCCATCGCGAGTCCGCGATATATTCGGGACATTTTGAGATTTGCATTTTGAATTAAAGATAACATGCTTGAATTTCTGAATCCGAAAATTTGCGGCTTTGGCATAGACCTCAGCGACCTTTCCATAAAAATCATCCGGTTGAAAAAACGCGGGGCTAATTTTGAATTGGCGAGCCTTGGCCGCCAGGAAATTAACGAAGGGCTGATAGAAGAAGGGGAGATAAAAAAAGAGGCCGAGCTGATTGAAACAATAAAAAAAGCCATTGCCGGCGTCAAAGGGAAGGCGCTCAACACAAAATACTGCATTGTTTCGTTGCCCGAAACCGAATCATTCGTGCGCGTAGTCCAATTACCAATGCTATCAAAAAATGAGGTGGCCGATGCCCTCAAATGGGAGCTGGAAGCGCATATACCGTTGGCCCTTGAAGAAATTTATTATGACTGGCAGATAATCGGACCGAGTGCCAAAACTAAATCCGCCGCCAAGCAAGGCATCAATGTTTTAATCGGGGTCTTGCCTAAAAAAACCGTCGACCCGTATCTGGACGTGCTAAAAAAAGCCGGCTTAAAACCGTATATTTTTGAAATTGAATCCATCGCCACAGTCCGCGCCCTCGTCAAAGAAGGCCCGTGCGAGGAAACGCAAGTGATTATTGACCTTGGGGCTAAACGCACCTCGCTTTTGATTTCCTGCGGCCAAACAATTTATTTCACCACCAGCGTTTCAATTTCCAATAATTCTCTGGTTCAAATTTTGAGCGATGAGCTCGGTATCAGCAAAGAAAAAGCGAAAGCGATTAAACTAAAAGTGGGCATTGACTACCGACATGCCAAAAGCCGCGTATTTGAGGTCTTTAAAAAACCACTGACCGAGCTTAGCGGCCAGACTAAAAATTACATAGATTTTTATCACGAGCATATTTTGCCGAGCTTCCAAACTTCTAAAGTAAACCGGGTGCTGCTTTGCGGCGGGGGAGCGAATATTAAGGGGCTGCCGGAATTTTTGTCGTCCGAGCTTGAGCTGCCGGTGGAAATTGGCAACCCGTGGGTTAACGCCTTAGAAGACGCTCACGCCATCCCCGGCCTGCCATTTGAAGAATCCCTGGCCTACACCACCGCGTTCGGTCTCGCTTTGCGAAGTCATAACCAGCAGCAAAAACGCCAAAAGCAATAAACAAAATGATAAAGCTTAATTTATTGCCGCCCGCCGAGAAAAAAATCTTGGCCGCCGAACAAACACAGCGCTGGATTTTATTTTACGGCAGCTCAATCCTTGCCATCTTTTTAGCTTTTATCACTTTACTGGCCGCCGAATGGTTTTATATCTCTGTTCAACTGAAAAGCGCCTCTGAAAGTTTTGCCGCACTGCAGAGCGGCGCGCAAGGCCAGGACTTAAAATCGCAAGAGGGCTTAATCAAAGACCTGAATCGCCAGCTGGAAAATATTTCAAAAATCCAGCAAAACCATAAAAGTTTTTCTGCGTTTTTGGTCGCACTGACCGAGTTCACCCCCGCC
>Ga0315287_10003044_pt1 | contig 16083 bp, 13 predicted proteins | sample YL17G11_0_MG_FD_205037 | JGI IMG/M metagenome (GOLD analysis project Ga0315287, IMG submission 205037) | Sediment microbial communities from Yellowstone Lake, YNP, Wyoming, USA - YL17G11_0 | ecosystem: Environmental > Aquatic > Freshwater > Lake > Sediment | place: USA: Wyoming | collected... | reverse complement strand
TGAAAGGTGGCCATAAGGTGTCGGCCATAAGGTGTCACATCTCGATTAGTGATTAATTATTGACTGGAGCGATTCATTTTGGTAGTCACCCATCATGACACGCGCATGGCGGATAGAGTTTGAAGGGGCGCTGTATCACGTTTTATCCCGCGGTAATGAGCGGCGGGATATTTTCTTTGGCGATGACGATCGCCGACTATTTCTGGACACTCTCGGCGACATGACGCAGCGCTTCGAGATCGATGTGTTTGCTTATGTGCTGCTGGACAACCACTACCATCTGTTGCTGCGCACCCGTCGGGCGAACTTATCCCGGGCCATGCAGTGGTTTGGTGTCACGTATACCAACCGCATTAATGCGAGGCACTCTCGCAGCGGGCATTTGTTTCAAGGCCGGTTCAAGAACATGCTGGTTCAAAACGATGCCTATCTGCTGCAATTGTCGTATTACATTCATCGCAATCCGCTGCGGGCCCAAATGGTCGAGCGCTTATCGGACTATCGCTGGAGCAGTTACCGGGCGTATGCGTATGGGCGCCAGGCACCGGACTGGCTCGATACCGAGGTGGTTCTGTCGCAGTTGGTGAATGTCGAGGACCGACATAAAGCCTATCGGGAAAAAACTCAGAGCTACGCCCGGGAGGCTGGTCGCCTCTGGGAGGATCTACGTCACGGGTTTATTCTGGGTACAGAGCAGTTTGTGGGAGAGATTAAGAAGAGGTTTCTTCCGGAAACCGCCCACCGGGATATTCCTCAGCAGAAATCTTTGATCAAAGAGATCGATTTGGATCAAATTCTGGCGAAAGCCGCAGAATTTCTTGGCTGTGATGCAAGCGGGTTTCAGAAGGCCGCCCGGGTTTCCATGAGCCGTATTTTAGACCGTGATTTGTTGCTTTATGCAGCCTGGCAGCTCGGGGTTCGAACCAATTCACAGCTGGGTGAGATTTTTGGGCTGACCGGTTCTGCGGTCAGCCGGCGGGTGGCGGTATTGAGATCCAGAGCCGCCACTGACAAGGTGATCCGGGAAAAAATGGCTGACATAAAGGCGATAATCGAGATTTGACACCCTATGTTTGACACCCTATGTTCAACACTGACAAGGTGATCCGGGAAAAAATGGCTGACATAAAGGCGATAATCGAGATTTGACACCCTATGTTCAGCTAAAAAGAGAAAATGATATTGATCAACTATGCCTCGTAAAGCCGGCATCAATGCCCCGGGGGCATTGCACCATGCCATTTGCCGTGGTATCGAACGCCGCAGTAAGCCCAAGCAGAAGTATGGGGACGCCCATGTTTTTATGCGTTGCAGCTAAAAACTGGGAGTAGGGGACGTTCTCACCATTTAACTTTGTTACCGGCGTTTGCTTCTGATATCTGGAAGGCATGCCGCGCAAATCATGAATTGACGCACCCGGCGCCCTCCACCATGTGATCGTATGGGGGACCCAACTATTCGAACGCTTGACCAATGAATATTGAAGAAATTGTTCCGAAGGACAATTATGTGCTTTACATCAAAACCGAAGACGGCAAGACAGGTCTATTTGACATAAAGCTCTGCTTGGAATCCGAAGCCTTCGCGCCACTAAAAGACAGAAATGAGTTCAAGCGGATTCGCAACGGTAAGTATTTTATCGAGTGGGACTGCGGTACAGACCTTTCTGCCGATACCATCCAAGCCCGGTGGGACACGGCGGCCTGAAAACGCCCAAGGTGCTCCAGCCGACGCTCGTACCTCGCGTAGCTGAGCTTTTCGTTAGCACTATCATTCGCCACAGCACTGGACACCCGGAGAGCGATGAACGCATTCAAACGGATTCTACGCGCGACGGTGATCCAATCGCTCAGGGACACAGGACGCGCGTTTTCTGTCGCTGAGCTCGCGGTGCGACTCGGCGCCGGCATGCACGAGGTCTCGCGCGCCCTCCACGCCCTGGCCGCCGAGCACCGGCTTGTGCTCGTTCCAGGGACGGACTCGGTCTGGATGGCGCATCCGTTCTCAGGGGTCCCAACCGACTTCGTGGTCACGGCCGGCGAGCGCCGGTGGTTCGCAAACTGTGTCTGGGACGGCCTTTCGATCCTCGCGCTGTTCGGCGACGGGACGCTCTCCACGCACTCGCCAGCCACCGGAGAGCCGATCGAGCTGAGCGTCTCAACCGGCATCGTTCGCGGTAACGCGCTCGTCCACTTCCTTGTCCCCGCCCGGCGGTTTTGGGAGGACATCGGATTCACCTGAGCGAACATCACCGCGTTCCGGTCGGAAGGCGAACTCAAGGACTGGCTCGATTCGAACGGTTTCTCGCGAGGCGAGGTCGTCGAACCTCAGGTCCTCTATGCGCTCGGAGGGGACTGGTATCGGACTCGACTCGACGTCGATTGGGAGCCGGCGACCCCGCACCAGGCGACGGAGACATTCGCACGGCACGGCTTAACCGGAGAGTTCTGGTCGCTCGTTTAGCACCGGGTGGGAAACGAGCAATACCTATCATTCCATCTAAACATGCTGTTAGGCGGAAATACGGGAGGGAGCGATGGCGTACGATGAAGGCCTGGCGCAGCGCATCCGGGAGTTGCTGGCGAAGCAGGCCGGCGTGTCCGAAAAGCGCATGTTTGGAGGCCTGGCGTTTCTTCTCAAGGGCAATATGTGCGTCGGTATCGTGAAAGACGATCTAATGATCCGAGTCGGTCCGGATGTATACCAGCGTCTGGTGCGCCACCCCCACGCCCGAAAAATGGACTTCACGGGCAAGCCGATGAAAGGCTTTGTGTACGTGTCGCCGGGGGGAGTCGAGTCTGAAGAGGACCTGCGTCTCTGGGTTGGGCACGGATTGGCCTATGCAAGCTCCCTCCCCAGCAAGTAGGCACAGGGGGCGGGGGAGGGGAAGGAATAGGGGACGTTCTCACCGTTTAACTTTGCCATCGGCGGTTGCTTCTGATATCTGGAAGGCATGCCGCGTAAATCATGAATGGACGCACCCGGCGCCCTCCACCATATGGTCGCACGGGGGATCAACCGCCAGAGGATATTTCTGGGCGATGAGGACAAAAAGAATTTTCTCGACAGCCTAAGCGCCCTGTTGAAAGATTCCGGAATCACGTGCTATGCGTGGGCGGTGCGCGACTGCCACTTCCACCTCTTGCTCAGAACCGGAACCGTTCCGATTTCAACTCTGATGAGAAGGCTTCTGACCGGCTATGCCGTAAGCCATAACTTGCGCCACGAAAGATCCGGTCCTATTTTTCAAAACCGTTACAAATCCATTTTATGCCAGGAGAATCCCTGTCTCCTCGAACCGGTGCGTTACGCTCATCAAAAGAGGTGCAAAAATGAGAAGTAAATTCATATTTGTTTTCCTTGGCATTGCGTTGATAGCGGCGACCACTCAGGCCGCCGATCTCTGCAATGGACTGGTCCAAGATATGCTGCCGCGAGCTATGACACCGCTCGCGAAACCTGGGTGGAAAAAAACTGTGGTCGATCCTCAGTTCGGTACCACCATTCGAAGGATTTCGACGGCTGCGGAACGTCCAGGACCCGATGCTGTCATCATACCGATGTACTCGACCATGCAAGCGTGGAACGCCGACGAAACTCTCATGATTCTCTACGATCGGACCACTGGTGAAGGAAGACACACTCTTTACGATGGAAAATCCTATCAATTTCTTCTCACTTTACCCATCCGAACGACGGATTTGGAGCAGGTTTTGTGGGACCCCAACGATCCCGACCTTTTGTACTATCCCTCCAATTACAATGCCATTCCCAATCTCATGAAATATCGAGTCAGCACGGGTGAAGTATCGGTTGTCCGTAACTTCCAAAGCGCTCCGACAAACTGCCCATCGGGGAATTGGGGCGTCCTTCTCTCGCTCGGAAGTGACCCCCAATATATGTCGTTTGGCCCGGAAAAAATTCTCGGACTTCAATGTGGAAACACAAAATTCACCTATTCAATAGCGGCGAATGCTGTGCTCGGGGTTATTAACTACGACACGCCAAACGGACCGGTTGTCGCTCCGAGCGGCGGAGTGGCAATTTTGACCGATACAGTCTTCAACTACGCTCTCCAGCCCCTTTATAAACTTCCGCTATCGGATCCCTACGAGCATTCAAATCTTGGCCGATCGATTTCGGGCCACGACACTTTCAATATCGTCGAGTTTGACGGGAACCCAGATGAAATTGGAACGCTTGTCACCCTCGATTTGTGGACTGGGATCAAAAAGGTAATCGTGGGGCCAGTTACGGGTTATCCTTATCCTCCGTCGACAACCCACATATCTTCTTTATCTATTCAAAATCCAGGTTGGGCCGCTGTCTCTGCCGTGGGGGATCCCGCGGGGCAAAACCTCCTGGATCAGGAGCTTTTGTTGGCAAACACGGACACAAGCGCTGTCTGCCGCATCGGCCATCACCGAAGCTGGGCTGGTGTTGTTGACGAAGCGAAATGGGGATATTGGAGCGAGCCCCACAATGTCTTGAGTCCCTCTGGCACCCGAGTTCTCTTCGGCAGTGACTGGGGCAACGGAGATTCGGTTGACTCTTACGTCGTTGAGTTGCCCGGTTATGTGAACAACCGAGTTCCGCCTCGAGTTACAGGCTTTTCCTTGGTAGACAAGACCACGGGAGTACAACTCAGAGAAATCAAAGAAGGCGACACAGTAAATTTGGCGCTATACCCAGGACGCGCGCTGGAGATCCAAAGCCGTGTCGCCCCCAATCTTGTGACCATGATGTACTACTACGTCAACGGCAAATCCTACGCCATAGACGCCAGCAAACCTTACACCACGGGGGGAGCGGGAAATTACTCATTCCCCGGTCGAGCGCCGTTTGTTCTGGGAGCCAACTCTTTATTGGCTATGGCACTGAACGACGAATACAAAGTCGATGGCGATTACCTTCAGATAAATTTCACTCTGGTTTACCAGTAATCGGGATATGATCGGATAGATTTCGGTTTCCAACAAAGGATAAAAGGTGAGATGTCCCCTAAGTGCCCCCTAAGTGCCTACGGGCTTCTCCGGGCGGGAATGGCTCCTGGACAGGTAAGCCCGGATTATTCACATGCTCTTCGTGAATAATCCGGGCTATGGGAAGGAGATTCCTCTTCTCGGAACCAGTAGCCGGTCGGGCTGGCGAACGACAGCAGGGGCCAGGGACTGCAATGAAATGCGCTGACGCGCATTCGGGAGGGGGACTCAAATGGATGCGGCCATCGACTTCGGCGACCTGATTCGCGCGGCGACCGCGAGTTACCTGCCGCGGCCGCAGGCCGAGGCGGCCGTGCAGCAGGCGCTTGGCTCCGCTGCTCCCGGGATGCTGGTCCTGCGGGGCGAGCCGGGCTCGGGCAAGACCTGCCTGCTGGCGGCCCAGCTCGAGGCGCGGGGCGGCCTGCACCACTTCCTGCGCCGCGGCCACACCGAGTTCGGCCTCTGGCGCGATCCGTACGGGTTCCTGACCTCGATCGGGTTTCAGCTCAAGGCGCGCTTCGGCGAGCAGCTCTTTCCGAGCAGCGTGGTGGTCGACGTCGACCAGCGCGTCCACATGCTCGCTCCGGGCGGCAGCCTCACCGGCATCCGGATCGAGCGCCTGATCGCCGTCCCCTGGACCCAGGCCGCGCTACACGTGCGCCAGGATGTGCAGGCGGCAGGGGGCCAGGCCGCAGGGCTGCTCGTGGAAGAGATGGTGCAGGAGTATCACCGCATTCCCCTCCACATCTTTCGCGAGATGGCGATGGTCGACCCGCTGCGGCGCCTGAAGGCGGATCGGCCCGCGGAGCGCCTGGTGCTTTGGGTGGACGCCCTGGACGAGGACCCGCCGGGGGAGCAGACCATCGCGGCGGTGCTGCCGGACGCCCAGGAGCTGCAATCCCTGGGCAACCTCTGGGTGGTGGTGGCCTCCCGCCCGGGCCAGCACCTCGACCGCTTCCTGACGGCTGGGGCCGCGCTGCTGGATCTCTCGGACGCGGGCCTCGCCGCAGACAATCGCGCCTTAGCCGAGGCCTGCGTGGAGCGCGCGCTGGCCGAGGCGCAGGTTCAGGCCGCGATCGCCGCCGCGGGGGAGGAGCTCGCAGCGCTGGCGGAGCGGGTGCTGGCCCAGGCAGGCGACAACCCGCTCTACTTGGAGCAGTTCTTCGAGTCCGTGCGCGCGGGAGGCCTGCCGGGCATGCTGCAGGGTGGCCTGCCCTCCGGCCTGGACGCCATGCAGGCGCGTCTCCTGGGCGCGCTCGCGGCACGCCACGGGGCGTCGTTCGCCGGCCTGGTCTCCCCGACGCTCCAGGTGCTCGCGGTTTCGCGACGCCCGCTCCGACGCGCGCAGCTGGCGCGGTTCAGCGGTCTCTCGGACGAGGACACCGGCGGGGCGCTCCGAACGCTGCGCCCGTACCTCGACATGATCGGCCAGGAGCCGGAGGCGGCCTACGCCCTGTACCACCGGTCCTTCCAGGAAACACTGACCGCGCCGGCGCATCAGGCCGAAGCCTGGCACGTCTCGGTGGAGGCGGCGCACGACCGGTTGAGCGGGGCCTACTGGCAGGACTCGTCGGTGAACGTCGCGGCGCTGGACGATTACGGCCGCGACTTCCTCGCGGCCCACCTGGCCTCGGGCGGCGCGCGGTCGCGGGCTCGCCTGCTGGAGCTGCCTGGCCGCGAGTGGCGCCGCATTCGCCGCCAAGCTGCCGGCTCGAACTGGCCGTTCGTGGAGGATCTCCGCCTGGCGCTGAGGGCCGCGCAGGACCTGCCCGCTGCTGCGGCCGTACCCGCCGCAGCGCGGCTGGCGCTGTCCGCCGGCCTCGTCCACGACGCGGAGCGCGTGCTGCCCGCCGGGGCGCTGGGCTGCATGGTGCGAGTGGGCCTGCTGCAGCGGGCCCTGGGCGCGGTCAGCCCGGAGATGGAGATCGACAACCAGGTCGCGCGCCTGGCCGAGATCGCCGCGGCGCTCGCGCACCCCGCCCGGTCCGGGGCCGCACCCTCGGCGCCGGCCGAGCTCCCGGGCATCTACTATCAGCTGCTGCGGCAGGCGCTCGACCTGTTGGAGCGTCAGCCATCCGGCTTCGCGCTGGCTGGCCTGCTCGAATCGTGCCTGCCGGACACCTCGCCTGCCATGCAGGAGGTTCTGCAGCAGGCAGAAGGGGTCGTGCGCAGCCTCCCCCCCGACTGGCAGCGGCCGCGAGCCGTGATCGAGCTCGCCCGCCTCTGTGCCGTGGTCGATCGTTCGGCGGCGACCAGCTGGTTCGAGGCCGGCCTGGAGGACTGCCTGCAGCACCTGCGCTCCAGCCTCACGCTCGAGCAGGCCCTCCTCATGCGCCACTGGGCGGCCTTCGACGCGCAGAGCGCCGCGGGAGCGCTGCCGCGCCTGCGCCTGGCTGCCGACGCGGACAGCGTGCAGGCGGTCCTGGCCCTGGGCCGCGCGCTCGAAGCCTCGGGCCAGGCCGGGGCGCTGGCCGACCTTTCGGGTCAGGCCGAATCCACGCTGCTGGCGGCGGTGCGGGATCCGTATCAGCGCGCCCTGTGCGAGGCCGAACTGGGCTGTGCGCGTCGCGAGCTGGGTGACGTGGCCGCCGCGCTGTCCGCCCTGGCCCGGGCCCGGGAAGCGGCGGCGCAGATCGGCGGCGCCGAGGACCCGAGCAAGGTCCAGAACCGGCCCAGCATGGGCGTGGACGCCTGGATTGCCGTCGGCGGGCTTGCGGTTGAGCTATCCCACGATGATGCCCAGGCGCTGCTCGAGACCGCCTGGAACGGATTTGCCCAGCACGGCAAGTTCAACTCTGACTTACGAAAGCTTGTCGACCTCCAGGTGCGGCTCGAGCCGGGTCTGCTCGAGGTTTACCTCGACCAAATTGCCGCCCACGAGCGCGGCGCGGCTGCGCGCGTGAACGCCGTCGAGGCGCTCCTCGATTCCGGGCTGCCGGCGCAGCAGAGGCTGGCCCGCCGCTGGCTGGACCAGGCCCTGGAGAGGGCCGAGAGCGCCGTGTCTCCCGCCTGGTCCGGGGCGTTTCTCTTCGCCGCTGCGCTGGCGGCGCCATCCGAGGCGCGGGAGGCCTCGCTGCAATGGGTGCGCGGCTCGCTCGGTCCCGAGGAGGAGGTGGCGTACCGCCTGCACGTGCTGCCCCGCATGGCCGCCGACGATGCGCAGCGGCACGCCTGGCTGGCCCAGACGCTGCACGTCTGGAGCGACTCCGTGCAGAACGAGAATGTGCTGAGCGTTCTACCGGCAGCGCTCCTCGGCCTGCCCGCCGAGCTCACGACGCCCTGGCTGGCGAATCCGCCCGAGGTCGCCGACCCGCTGAAGCGCTGGTACGTGGCCATGGCCCTGAGTGCCGTCGCCGAGCGCCGAGCGCCGGGCTCGGGGCGGGATGCAGTAACAAAGGTGCTCGCGGCGATCCCTCAGACGGCCAGCAATCGCGCACCCGCATCCATGCTCCAGGCATTCGCTGCCGGCGCCTGGTGGACGCTCGACCCGCCGCGGGCGGGCGAGCTCTGGACGCGGGCCCTGGCTTGGCTGAATGCCGGCGAGTCCTTCGCGGGCGATGCCAGCCGCCGACACTACTGGCTCATCCGTCTGACCCGCGAACTCGAGGCGGGTGCGCCGGAGGCGGCGCTGCAGGTCTACCTCGCCTGCCCGGAGCCGCCGCTGCCCCCGGGCACGTTCACGCTCGTGGTGCCGGGGGCGCTCGTCGATCCCGCCGTCCAGGCTGGGCTCGGCGAGCGCGATTACCGCCTCGGCGTCGCGACGGCCCGCTCGCTCTCCCGCGGGGATTCGCCGCTGCGCGAGGCCATCCCAGGACTCTTTCCGCCCGCGACCCGGGCCCTCGCCCTTGCCGGCGCCGCCATCTCGGGCAGCCCCGCGCGCCGTCTGCAGCAGGCGGAGGCCGCGCTGGAAGCGGCCTTGCAGGTCGAACCACCGTACCTTCGCTGGCTCCTCTATGCCCAGGGGGTATCAGCCTTGTCGGCCCTGGGCGCCCACCAGCGTGCCCTCGAACGGCTGCGCCCGGCGGCCCAGGCTATCCTGCAGGCGCTGCCTGTCTTCGGAACGCTGCCCATGTCGGGGTACGCGCATGCGCTGGGACGCCTCGCGGCCGCCATGCTCGCCGCGGGGGAAGTCGGCGAGGCCTCATCGCTGCTCTTCGCCGCGGCCCGCCTCGGAGGGGAAGGCGTCTACCGCGCGCTGGCCGAGGTGTGCGGGTCCGTCGCGGCGCACGGGAGCACAGACGGGCTGCAGCGGCTCATCGGGGAGGTCGAGCGGGGAAAGGGGCTCATGGGCTCCTGACGATCGGCCCGTCTCAGTGCCTGCTGTCCTCCGCTCCTTCTATCTTGTGCCAGAAGCGTGATTCACATTCACTCGGAGTAAATGGCAACTATGATAGAGTGGTCCGCCTGAGACCCCCCGACGAATCTCCGCATCCTGAGACCAGCTAAGCCTCTTCCCCACGTAACGGTCATTTCAATTAAACAAGAAAATACAAGAGGGTCAGGCCTACACATTTTACAAAATGATTTGAACTGATAGAAAGGGAATAGGGATTCTCACCTTTTAAGCTTTATAGCGGTAGTTTTTTTGACGTCTGGAAGGTATGCCACGCAAATCATGAATCGAAGCATCCGGAGCCCTTCACCATGTGATCGTACGAGAGATCATCCACTAGAGGATATTCCGGGATGACCCGGATAAAAAGAACTTCCTCGACCGCTTGAGCGCCCTTTTGAAAGATTCCGGAATCACGTGCTATGCGTGGGCGGTGCGCGACTGCCACTTCCACCTCTTGCTCAGAACCGGAACCGTTTCCGCCCACTTCAATATTTCAGTGAATTCTGTCAGCAAATCGGTGGCAAGAGGAAAGACATTGGCAAAGAAGCATGGCTAATCTTTGACCTGAATAATAGAGGTTAAAAAGTGAGAGAATGCTCTAAATACTTTATGGTTGAATATTTTAGAAGATACTGATATGACATTAAATTATATGAATAACGAAAGTCAAGCAAGATGTCGTCTGCATTAAATTACAGATGATTGTCTTGCGAATTCATGTTGGGCGTCCTTCGCGGTCTGATGTCAAGGAGTCAACCCATGATTTCGCGTCAGTGGCGAGGTCTGGCCAAGTCGGCCTTCGCCGATGATTATGTGGAGCATCTGCACACAGAAACGTTTCCTGCCATACGAAAGCTCCCGGGGTTCATCACCGCCTCGATACACCGTCGCTCCGTGCCCGAGGGGGTTGAGTTTCTCGTCATCACTCAGTGGGCGTCCATAGAGGCAATTCGCGCGTTCGCTGGCGCAAATACCGAAACTGCTGTAGTTCCTCAGAAGGTGCACGACATGATGGTTGAATACGATCGAGTCGTTCGTCACTATGAGGTTGTGACGTGAGTTCAGGTATTTGCCGCGCAGCAGTATTGCGCTCTCGCAGTCTGGGCTCATCTCCCCACGAGACGCTCAACCCTTCCATCGAATGGATAGCTGCCGGCAAGCAGGTGTATGTCGCTCATTCCAAACGTTAGCCGCCTTACGTAACCGATCGGTGCCTCGAAATGCAAATAAGAGAAGCTAAGCTCGAAGATCTGGCAACGATCGCAATGCTTGTCAGTGAGTCAAACAGGGACGTTGCAGTGAAGTTCGGGTTGAACGTCGAGAACTGCCCAAAACACCCGTCGTTCTGTACGAAGAGCTGGGTAGAAGCCGATCTTGCACGCGGTGAGACGTACTTCATCCTCGAACAAGACTCCATACCCATCGGTTGCGTCGCATACGAAAACCCGAGCGCTGGGATCGCATACTTGAATCGTTTGTCGGTTCTTCCAGTGCATCGGAACCGCGGAGTTGGAGCTCGTCTGGTTCAGCACATTGTCCAACACGCCCGGTCTACGTCAGTTCAAACTATCAGCATCGGCGTAATCGGCGAGCACACCGAACTGCAGCGCTGGTACCGCAAGCTCGGCTTCAAGGACGGCGAAACCAAGCGATTCCCGCACCTGCCGTTCTCCGTAAAGTACATGGCCTATGCGCTGCAAGGCGGCTAACACTTCCATCGAGCGGGCAGCCACCGGCAAGCCGGTGTCTGCCGCTCATGTCGAACGTGTGTGCCGGGCATGGCACAGAGCTTGTGAGGTGAGAGTCCTCACACCAGGTTTATACGGAGCCGAAGGATAGGGAAAGGGCAAGGGCCTCGTCGTGAGGCAGGGTCTGAAGGAACCCCAACCCAAAAGCGTGGGGCATGGAGCATTGTAGATTTAACCCACTATCAATGACAAAATAAAAAGGAGGAGAAAATGAGGGGAAAAATCATTTTACTGTTGACGGCTTTATTGTTGACCGGGTGTACGTCTGTTGGGACTCTCGGAATAGTTACGAAAAGCACGGGAGACCCTGGGGCAATGTTGAGAAATGCTCAACCCTATAAAGAACTGGGGCCAGTGCAGGGTGAGGCCTGTCGTTTCTTCCTGTTAGGGGTGGCGCCATGGGGAAATGCCACTTTATCAACTGCAGTGGATAATGCGCTTTCAAATGTGGGCGGAGACGCCTTGATCAATGTCACCGTATCCAACAGCTTGTATGGGTTCGTACCGATTTATAATATTTTTGCCTATACCTGCACCAATGTTAATGGGATCGCGATAAAGTTTGAAAAAAACTAGACGCTATACGCATTCGTGAGAGCGTCCCCTGAATACTCATAGTCCCGCGTTGGCGTCCCCATAGTCCCGCGCAGGGCCACTCCCTGGCTGCCGCTGCTACTGGATTGAGGAGAAGTCGATGAATAAGAGAAAAGGGAGAGATTTAAGCTGCCTTCTGAACATTTCTTTCTGGATCGCGTTGCTATCCTTCATGTTTCTTTACACCGATGCTTCAGCAGTTGAGCCGATGCTGGCCGCTGGCAACAACTTCACGGTTGGTCTCAAGAAAGACGGCACGGTAGTGGCTGTCGGAGATAATTCGCGGGGCCAGACCAACGTCGGTTCCTGGGCAGGAATCACCCGGGTGGCCGCTGGCTCTATACACACAGTGGGGCTCAAATCCGACGGCACGGTAGTGGTCGCTGGGTTAAATACAAATGGTGAATGCAATACCGGCTCCTGGACCGGAATAACACAGGTGGCCGCAGGCTCGGCCCACACGGTGGGCCTGAAAGCCGACGGAACGGTGGTCGCCGTGGGCGGTAATTGGAACGGGCAGACCAACGTTGGTTCCTGGACCGGAATAACGCAGGTGGCCGCCGGCTCGAGCCACACGGTAGGCCTGAAATCCGACGGAACGGTGGTCGCCGTAGGGTCGAATTCTTCCGGCGAGTCCAACGTTGGTTCCTGGACTGGAATCACACAGGTGGCCGCAGGCTCGAGCCACACGGTAGGCCTGAAACCCGATGGCACGGTGGTGGCCGTAGGGTATAACTACAACGGTCAGACCAACCTCAGCTCCTGGACTGGAATCACCCGGGTGGCCGCTGGCGGCAGCCTCACGGTGGGCATAAAATCCGGCGGCACGGTGGTGGCCGCTGGGTCAAATTATTATGGCCAGTCCAACGTTGCTTCCTGGACCGGAATCAAACAGGTAGCCGCTGGTGAAGAACACACGGTGGGACTCAAGTCGAACGGGACTATCGTGGCCGTTGGAAGCAATGATTACGGCCAATGCACTTTTCACTCCTGGGCCAGCGTTACACAGGTGGATGCCGGCTTTGAACACACGGTGGGGCTTAAATCCGACGGCAGGGTGGTGGCTGTCGGAGATAATTCATCGGGCCAATTAAGCGTCAGCCCCTGGACCGGAATCATACAAGTCGCCGCTGGCGATAGCCACACGGTGGGCCTTAAATCCGACGGAACCTTGGTGGCTGTGGGAGACAACTCATCTAGCCAAGGCTCCCTGAATCAGTCATGGGCCGGTATTTCAAACGCGGCCGCCGGCTATCAGCACACAGTCGGCCTCAAGAAAGACGGCACGGTGGTGGCCGTGGGAAACAACTCCTACGGGCAGACCAACGTCGGTTCCTGGACCGGGATCACCCAGGTCGCAGCCGGTGTGCAACACTCGGTGGGCTTGAAATCCGACGGCACTGTCGTGGGGGTGGGGAGCCTTGAAGCGATCAATAACATTTCCAACTGGACCGGGATCGCCCGGGTGGCATCGGGCGGTTATCACACAGTTGGGCTGAGGTCTAACGGCACGGTGGTGGCCACTGGGTCAAATTATTATGGCCAGTCCAACGTTGCTTCCTGGACTGGAATCACTCAGGTGGCCGCAGGCTGGAGCCACACGGTGGGGCTTAAATCCGACGGCACGGTGGTGGCTGTCGGAGATAATTCAAAGGGTCAGCTGAACATCAGCCCCTGGACCGGAATCATCCAGGTCGCCGCTGGCGGAGGCCACACGGTGGGGCTTAAATCCGACGGCACGGTGGTGGCTGTGGGAGATAACGCCTATGGCCAAATCAATGTCACCTCCTGGTCCGGAATTGTTAAAGTAGCTGCGGGCAGGTTTCATACTATGGGGCTTAAAACCGACGGAACGGTGGTGGCTGTGGGACATAACACTTATAGCCAAATCAATGTCGGCTCTTGGTCCGGTATTACCGAGATTGCCGCAGGCGAATATTTCACGCTGGGCGTCAAGTCCGATGGTAACCTCTTGGCTGTCGGCATGAATGATAACTCCCAGTGCAACTTTGACTCTTGGACCCAAATTGTACAGGTCGCCGCCAGCGGGAGGCTCACGGTAGGTCTAAAATTAGACGGTAGGGTGGTGGCCTTGGGAGCTGCTTCTCTTGGTCAGTCCAATGTCAGTTCCTGGTCTGGAATTGTACAAGTGGCTACAAGCGGCAGTCACACGGTGGGTGTCAAATCCGATGGCACAGTGGTGGCTGTGGGAGACAATGCGCATCGCCAATCGAACGTCGCCTCCTGGACGGGAATCACCCAGGTTGCCGCCGGGTATCAACACACAGTGGGTCTCAAGTCCGATGGGACGTTGGTGGCCACAGGCTGTTGTTCCCCTTATGGCGCAACCGATGTCGGCTCATTCAGCGGCATTGTGCAAATCGCAACCGGTGAGCGGCATACGCTGGGTCTGAAACCGAATGGAACGGTTCAGGCGGTGGGAAGCCCCCCACCCCCAATAGAAGGGATCGGATCCTGGGATGAAATCGCACAGGTCGCCGCGAACAACAATTACTCGGTGGGCCTGAAGTCAGACGGCACACTTTTATGTGTTGGACTAAACCTCAAGAGCCAATGCAACTTTTTCGACTGGGATCTTGATCCGGTTCTGCCAGACAGCGATGGGGATGGGATTCCGGATTCAATAGAGCAGGCCTCCTGCACCGACCGGCTCGATGCCGACACCGACGACGACGGCCTGGCCGACGGCGTCGAAGACGCCAATCACAACGGCATCCGCGACGCCGGCGAAACCGACCCCTGCAAGCCCGACACGGACGGCGACGGGATCCAGGACGGGACCGAGCGCGGGATCACCCGGCCGGTGGCCGACCCCGACGGCGCAGGGCCGATGAAGGGCACCAACGTGGCGCTCTTCATCCCCGATGCGGACCCCGCCAGCACCACGAACCCGCTCAAGGCGGACACCGACGGCGACGGCTATGCGGACGGCCGCGAGGACCCGAACCTGAACGGCAAGGTGGACGTGGGCGAGAGCGACCCGAACGACAAGCTCGATATCCCGCGGGCCAAAGTCCCCGCCCTGCCGGCTATTATGCAACTGCTACTGGATTGAGGAGAGCCGAGAGGATCGGGGAATTGTGCATTAAAACAGCGATTTTCGCGCCGGTTTAAGCGTCACATTCATATAAGATTTCGGGGGTGCGGGCCTCATTTAAATTTGAGCTCCAACCCAGCTCCGTTCAGCCACGAAAGGGACTAAGGCAATTGATGCCAGGGCAAGGAGCGCAGGATGGGATTGTGGGCTCTGCGAGGGAATGTGACGGTGAGCTTTTGGCTGCTCAAGCTTGCTCTGGCCTTGCCCTTGACGAAGAGCCGGTAGATTTTGGAAGCATCACAGTTTTCAAAACCCCGCAGCTTTCGGGCCAGTGCCACTATGGGGCTCATGTTTTCATGCGTTTCAAATAAAAAGAGAAAATGATATTGATCAACTATGCCTCTGCTATGCTTTCGCGGTGCTCGACAACCACTTCCACCTCTTGCTCAGAACCGGAGCCGTTTCCGCCCACTTCAAATGAGCCGCGCCTTTGTCAAAGAGCCTGACGGCGATCAGGTCATCGACGAACTCCCCGAACGGGTGCACAGCCCGCACGTCAACTACGTAACCCCGGCCGGGCTGCGGCAGCTTCAGGAGCAGGTAGACGGACTGCTCGCCCGCAGGAAAAGTCTGGCCGGAGCGGTGTCTGCGGAGAACAAAAAGCAGCGGATGTATATCGACCGGGATCTGCGCTACTACGAGGAGCGGATCCGGCGGGCGGTTCTGATCGACCCGGCCGGCCAGCCCGAGGACGAGGTGCATTTCGGGGCGGTGGTCGAGGTGGAAACCCCTGAGGGGCGGCGCATGACGTTTGCCGTCGTCGGCGAGGACGAAGCAGATGCGGCGCAGGGCAGGATCAGCTGGGTCTCACCCCTGGCCCGGGCACTGGCCGAGGCCCGGGTGGGGGATGCGGTGGTGTGGAAACGGCCGGCTGGCGAGGTCGAACTGATGATCGTCGCCATCCGATATCCTGATCATGTTTCATGAGGCAGCGACAAGTGGTAACCATTCGTCCGTTTGAAAATAGTGACTGGTTGTCGGTTTGGTCGATACTTGAGCCGACTTTTCGGAGCGGGGAGACATATGCCTTCTCTCCGGATATCACTGAGTCTGAAGCCCATAAGGTCTGGGTTGAGTTGCCTTCGGCCACGTTCGTTGCATGTCAGAGCGACGGAGCAGTTCTCGGAACGTACTTCATCAAGCCCAATCAACCCGGCCTCGGCTCCCATGTTTGCAATTGCGGATACGTAGTTGCCGCAGCTGTTCAGGGGAAAGGAGTTGCCTCCGCAATGTGTGCGCATTCGCAGCGCGAGGCTGTAGCGCGAGGTTATTGCGCCATGCAATTCAACCTGGTCGTTTCTACAA